>QGNH01000622.1_pt1 | contig 19715 bp, 19 predicted proteins | sample 1735481 | NCBI WGS metagenome assembly QGNH01 (sample SAMN09239004, study PRJNA386568) | Viral metagenome, whole genome shotgun sequencing project.
GTCGAGTTGGTGTATCCGGACTCGGTGGCGATCGCATAGAGCGTTTGCGTTGATGCCACGGTCACCGCGCCCGTCACCTGAGTCGCGCCGGTGCAGGAGGACGGGGTACAACCAGTGAACGTGCCGGTGGTGTTGTACCAGATGGTTGCTCCGCTGGTTGCGCTGCTGATGGTCACCGATTGTGCGGAAGTGTAGGTTGCGGTGCCCGGGGAGAATGTCGGAGTCGAGGCTGTTGGTGTTCCTCCTGCGTAGCAGGACGCCGCATTGAATGTATAAGGTGACCCGGCGCCTCCATCAGTTCCGCCCATTGCTGCGAAGCAGGCTTGTGCTGGATTACTGGCGGTTAATGCTGCGTGGCCGCCCGGCCCGCTGCCGCCCGTCACATCAGGACCAATGGCAGGGTACGGAAGCGATCCCCACCAGGAAGGTTTAGCCGTTAAATAGAAGGATGGGGGCAGTGTGTGAGTGACGCCTGTGGCCCAGGTAATCGCTCCGGTAATGTTGCTGTAGTTTCCATGGAGTAGGTCAGTAGCAGAAGTCCCGGCCAGGTGACAAGGTGGGGTTCCTCCGCTACAGCCTGTTCCGGTTCCGTCATCGTTCGCCTCGCCATAGCCAAAGGACCAGTTGTAGACATCAGCATCGTAACTGCGCGCTGCGGGATATTCTACCGAGTCCACTTTAGTCATCGATGCGGTGCCGTAGGCCAGCATAGACTCAGCCTGTGTGCTGCCAACCACATTGCCCACAAAGTTGTCTAACGTAGAAAGATAGGAAACATCCATAGCTCGCGCAGCTTGGAAGGCGTAGGTTCCAGTACAACTCACCGTACCTCGGCCAGTATAGGGTGTGCAAACCTGATTTGTTCCAACCACCCAGTTGCGCAAAACTGTAATCTGGCTAGAGGTTCCCCAGACGGAATCCGGCTCAATCGTCGTAACGACATTGCCCTCCAGCAGATTGAACTGTGGATGGGCTCCGTGGGAATCGATTCCGCCAATAACAAAGTTATTCGAATTCTGATCGAGTTCACCCTCTGTGTAGTTGTAGGAGGCCACGTTTCCAGCAGCGCCCCACTCGAACATAATTGATACGTGGCAACGCTCCAGAATGTTGTTCTCCACCAGCGTGGCGCTGGTTTTCGAGGCAATCCGAATAGATTGGTCATTAGATCCAGAAGTGTGTATGAAAGCATTGGAGAAGTAGCTATCACGAATTTCGTCGCGGTAGCCCCAGTACACGCTCACCTGATCTCCATCGGTGTAGTTCGACTCTACGCCTTTGACCCAACAATAGGCGCATGTAGTCAGTCCGTAGTTTGCCGCATAACCGGTGTTGTTGGCGTGTACCTGAAGGTTTTCGACTCCGGCATAACTGGCCGACATAGTGAATGGAACGGCGATAGGCGTGTTGGTGTAGGCACTGTAGAGTCCTGGAGAGATGGTAACGGTGGTTCCACTGACTCCGGTCACCTGGACGATCTGCCCACGTGCTAGGTGACTGTCGCCTGTCCATCCATCGCACCAAGTACATAGACCCTCACTGCCAGTGGATGAAACAAAACTGGAGTTGTTGGTTTCAGCAATGGCCAGATAGCTGTTAGTTGTGACACCGGATGCGCTGGCGAGCACAATGCTGGTGGACCCGGCTGTTGCGCCGCTCGTGATGTTGGTCGGATTGTAGGAAACCGCCCCTGAGCCAAGGGCGACCACATAGCCGCCCCCAGTTCCAGTTGCGTTCAGAATCGTTTGATTCGCTCCCGCACCGCGCAAGGTCACATTCGAGGGAACATTGATCGTTCCCGCAATTGTGTAGGTGCCTGCTGCCAAGGAAACTGTCTGCCCGCTCGCGCAAGAGGCCAGCGCGGAGTTGATCGCCGAAACAGTTGCAGTAGATGTGAGACTTGCACAGTTAGTGGTGCGAGCGGGAATGCCGCCCACTCCAGAGTTCGACCAGTTGATTGCCTGGCCGGAATTCAGAATGGGGGACCACAACTGCGCGTAGCACACGCACGGGAGAATCGCGAACAATAGCGCTATCAAAATCCGTTTCATATTTTCACCTTTTGCGCCACTCCGTGCGTGTGGAACCTTGTTTTTTCCTCTTGGCGCCGCAGCGCCATCAACTTAGTTACTCGCCGTCTTCAGATTCCCACTTCGCCTTGAGCGCGATTCCCACCACGTAGATCACAGCCAAAATCAATCCAAAAATCCGCATACCTCATTGCCCCTGCTTGGAGGTTGTTACCATCAGCGCGTTCCCTTGTGCTCCGCGCAGTGCTCCTCCGGTGAACGTCATCGTGCCCGAACAAGTTGCCGTACCGCTAGTGCAAGTTGCCGTGGTCGGCAACGACGTGCAGGACTGGCCTGTATTGGTAAACGTGATCGCACCGGGAACGTTACTGCTCACCGCCATAGTCGCGGTGGTCCCAGAACATGCCCCGTTGAACGTACCCAGTGTCACATTGCCTGTACCGCTCGGGCTGCCGCCACTGACATACGCGAATGCTCCAGAACAGCATCCGGTCGCCGAAAAGTAGACACTGAGCGAGTATTTGCTTCCGCTCGTCAGACCACCTACCGGCTGCGGAGTGGAATTTACAGAAGCATTGCCCGACGAGTTATTTGGTGCGGTGACAACTGCTGTCGTACTCATTTGTGTTGAAGAATCAAAAATGGAGTTAAGCGTGACTTCGCCAGCGATACCAGCACTAGTCACCACAGGAGCTGCTGTGCCTGCGCTTGTCCATTCTGCGGCCCCGCCGTACAGACTGTTGAATCGATATGTCGGAGTTGCAGCGGCAGAAAACAAAGAATACTGCCATTTAACGGACGTAGACCCACCTGCGGCTAAGGCTACATTCGGGCTTTGATTGGCAAATGTAACCGCGCTCCCGGATGCGATGGCATCTGCGGCATTGGCGCATCCGAGGAAGATAGTTCCGCCACTCGACCAGGTTGCGGGAAGCGATGCGAAGTTCAACGTGTTTCCGCTCCATGAGGTTGCCGTGTAGTAACTGGTTCCGCTCGTGTCGAGCGTCCCACCTGTTGTCGTCGTACCAATCACACCGATGACCGGAGAACCTATTGTAGCTTTGAAATACGCTGGCAGAGAACCGACAACCAAGGTGGTAGCTGTACCTCCGGTAATCACTGTCGAACCTACGGTCGTGTCACCACCAAATGCACAAGCCGCGCTCGCCACTGTGGAGACTGCGGAGGCAGAAAACGGACTGGTTTGCCAAGTCGCTGTGTTCGATCCGGTGGCAATGGGAATCTGACCGGCAGAGGGTGTGCCGCTGATCGGAACCGTCTGCGCCGTCGTCCCACGCGACCATCCGTTCACAAAGGGGAAGTAGGGAGTGTTATCTATCGCCGCCGTGGTAGTCTGAACGTACTTTCCCCCATTGTGAGGAATCTGTGCTCCATACACCATAATGTCGGCAATTCCTGGTGTGAGATCGCCGCGAACCTGAATCAGAAAAGTATCTGTGGTACCAGCCACCGTCACTGGCAGTTTTGTGCAAGTCCAGTTCGGCCCACCATTGTTTGGAAGAGCTGTCAGGACAGTCGAATAAGGCGCAACATGTCCAGTCGTAGAATCTTCCAATATGAATTGCCGCGTCCCTGTTCCGTTATTTTCGTAGCAAACAGCGACAACCCCATTGTGCGGGTTTGGAACGCCCGCCACCACTTGTGACACACTGGAAGCGTCCGCACCGCTCGTGACTACTGAGGAACCTGTATTCATGTAAACTTCTTGCACAGTCCCGGTGTTGCCTAGCGGGTCTACCACGCTAGGCGCAGGCGTTATCACAGGAATTGTACCCAGACCTTCAGCAGAACACACCCACGGAGAGGTCGCTATTCCGCAAGTCCCGCCGTGATTAAATGCTTCCGACCACAAGATGTAATTGTCGGGTTGCGTCGGGAAACTCGAATACTCATAAAAAACTGGTGGTGGCCATGCAATTTGGTTTCCGCTGATGCCGACGGGGAGAGAAGATATGTTGTTTGGGCCAAGCTGCACGTTCGTACCGGGATACGCACCGACAGAAAATACCGCCTGACCACCGCCCGCATAGCTTTCATTGCCGTCCATGACAACCGTTCCTGCTCCGAGCGGCGGAGTCGCTGATTGGTAAGCGTTCAAAGCAATGTTAGCCTGATATTCGTAACCACCGCTATTCTGTATCCCGCAATTGCTTGTGCGGTTATTTTTCATGCTCACTGGGCCATCAACTTGAGCGTAGATGCACGCCCAGTACGCGCCGTCCACGAGGTTGTCGCTGATTGTGCTTGTTCCTGTTATGCCCGTGGCATTGATTCCCCACCTTCCAGATGAGGTCACATCTCCCACGACCGTATTGTGATCGAGAGTAAGATCTGCAATATCAAAAGCAGGGTCGTAAGCTGGGGGCTCGTGCGAGGTGTCATAGCAAATATTTTCAATGTCAATCGGTGTGATCGCGCCTCCGACAAAGGTATTATGATGAATAGTTACCTGGGAAAATGAGTTCTGGCATGGTGTGCTTGCCACGACAAGGCCGCTTGTGGGCGTGATAGAAAGGCCGGTCTGTCCAGCCGCCGAGCAAAAGTTGTCGGAAACATTTAGGCCAACACTTCCGTGATTGTTGATGAAATGGCGAAATACGAAGCAGCCCCCTGTTGTGTTCGAGGCAGGCACAAGCACAGTATTTCCCGTCACCGTACCATCATCGCCATAGGAGTAAAGAGCCGCCTCGCCTGCGGGTTCGGCAATGTTGTTTGAGAATATTAGTCCTGTCCAATCCGTGTAGACGAAGGTTAAAAATCCCATGCCCGTGGCGATATTGTTTGTAACTTTCAACCCAACGCCACCATTACCACTAGCATAGATAGAGAAGTTGCCATTTCCTCCAGATGGAATAACGCTTGAACCAGGGCCTATGAAACTGACATTGTCGGCGCTGAAATTCGTCGGAGCCGGCGAGGTCGCGGCAAAGATTTCAATCCCCACTGTGCCGAAATTTGAGAACGTAGAGTTGGATACACTCACGCTGGAGGATGTGGTAATCTGCGCCAAAATCCCTGCGGTCGTTCCACCTCCCGTATTCACGTAGTCAAGACCATACCCATTGAACCATGCATTCCCGTTGATGGTGAAGTTGTTAGACGCTTCTAACACTAAGCTCGTAGTATTGGGAAGAGTTTGGTTCCACTCGCCCGGTCCACTGATGTTTCCGTAAGGGACGCCGTTAATCGTGACCGTGCCGCTTAGATTGTATGTTCCGAATGGGGTATAAAGGGATTGGCCAGACACCAACGCACTGGCCGCAACTTGGAGCGATGCCGTATCGTCATGCCGAACCATCGCACCGCTGGAGATTACTGCGGATGTAGCCGGTGTCACTGCCAATGATCCCGATGAGCATCCTGTAGCAGTGCCCACGTAAAATGGAATGAAAGTTGCGATGGCCCCGTTCCGACTGCCAACAGCGTTTTTTGTCAAAGTGATTGTAGTACCCGAGATTCCTCCGGGTGCAACATAAGTATAATTCGGAATGCCGTTGGCAGTAACAAGCTGCCCCACTGAGATTCCAGCCGCCGATGCCACAACGACCTGATTGGTGCCACTGATTACATTTCCGGTTGTGGCAACCTGGGTTCCTTGAATTTGAACTCCCTGCCCAGCGGCGAAGTCGATGCAACTTGTGACAGGAACCGTTGAGCCGACAGGTATGCTGGCCGAGGCAGTCGTGCTCTGCATCGAGCCTGATGCGCCATAGGGTGTGGCCTTTACGTTCAGGACGCCGTTTACGCTAGCTACCGCAGTCGTAGCCGCGACGGTGCCTGAGAACGTGCCATTGCCAGTGGACCCGTCCAGGGTAATCGACAGTGCGCCGGTGCCAACGACAAGTGGCCCGGTCAGAGTCCCGCCAGTTGCGGGTAGATTCTTCACCCATCCAGAGGTTGTGCATTTGTACTCTGCATTGTTCGTCGTGTCTTGATAAGACTGGCCCCACTCTGCCCCATAGGGGTAGACGGTATAGTTGCCATTCTGCGTGCATGTGATGGTCGGGGCGCCTGCTCCACTCAAGAGATTCCACTGAATCTGGTAAGTCGGGTCAATCTGCGTCTGAGCAAAGCAGTTGATAACTGACAAGATCAGGAAAAGAAAGAGCGGGATTCGTTTCATGCTGAAGTCTCCTAGCTTACCGGTTGGTTTTTTGTGCCCATGACAATCGTCAGGTTTATATTTTCGCAGTTTGCCCATTGTCCTGCTGTGAGCAAGAAACTACCGTCCGAAGTTGGCGTGAGTGGTGTCCCGCCGATGTTCGCGGAAAGTGTCAGTTGCATATCGTAGACCCCCGACACGCTAAGAGCTGATTGCCACTGGCTTAGGACGATGTCCTGCTCGATGTTTGCTGCAAGAGTCAAAGCAAGATTTTGCGCTGCTGCGGTGATTCCAGCGGCGATGGTCGAGTAGCTGGCATTGGCGTAGAGCGTGATCGCTCCGGTCACAGTGTAATCGACTTCAGTCACAGCGGAGACAATCACACTATCGCAAAGAGGCCGCACAGTCTGAGCACTGAGGGCCGATTGAACAGCGGAAAGCAGAGTTCCAGAGGCGATTCCGGAACTGTTTGGGGATGCGGACGGCTGCGTTACGGGTCCTGTCAGGACATAGACCTGCACCGTGCCCGGCGTTGTCGGATTTGTCGGGACCTGCGCATCAACGATTGTCGAACTCACGTCAAGCGCAAGAGATCGGTACTGGCCAGACGGGCCGGCAGTTGTGAGGTTGTTTGGTGCCGCCTGGATGCGCGTGCGGTAGTGGTTGTCTCCTGCGGTAGTGCCAGCAGGTTCACCGTCAGTTCCGTTGGCCGTGGTCGTAGTGTTCGCGACGGCAGAGACGAGCGGAAAAGAGCCCATCAGGACACTGACCTGCCCGGCGAGGTAGCCGTTGCCGCTGAGCCCTGCCGTGGTGCATTGCGCCGCTACGGTGCCAACCGTCTGCCCGGCAGCAATCGTGAGCGCCGAGGTGGTAGCGAAGATGTTGAGACCGTCTTGAGTCCCGATCTGCGTACCAGCGGGGATCGTCGTTGGCGTGAGTTGCGCTGCGGTGAGCGTGAACTGTTCGGTCGTCGTAGCAGGCTGCGCGGGGAGCCTAGTGCAGTCCAGATACTCGCCGAGGTAGTCCAGCATCGGGTAGACGGCGAACGCGAGCAGGTTCTGAAGTCCGCAATACTGAATCGCGTTCCGGACCAGAATCTCGCGGTAGGCGTAGAGGTTGATAAGCAACTGCTCGACCTGGGCCGGGTAGAGGGTCCTTCCGGTGTCTGTCTCGAACTTGCTCACCATGTCGTTCAGGACCAGCGTTGCATCGAGTCCGTCTGCGTCATTGACGAATGATGGCGTAGGCAGGTCAACAGGGACCGTCTGAGGGGTGCCGGTGGCGGCGGGGAACGATTGATTTGGGACGATGACCGGCATTTAAGAAGCTCCTCCCACAGATATTGTCGTGCTCTCTGTGCCTATCGTAGTCGTGGCAGAACTGCTCGATCCCATATCCGGCTTCCAGTTGATCGTCACATCGAGAGTCCCGATGTTCGTTGTGCTGGCTACCACATCGACACTCTCAAGGGTGATACGTGGTTCCCAATCGGTAATAGCCGCAGATATGGCGCCGATGATGGCCGGAATCGCCGCGGTAAGAGGGCGGTCAAGGAACTGCGTCAGGTCACACCCAAACGTAGGGCGGAAAGGATCTTCGCCGGGAATGGTACTGAAGATGATTTGCAAGGTCTGGTGAACGTCGCCGAGGGATTGGCAAACTTGTCCGAGTCCTGATCCCGGTCCGCCGCCGGCCGTCGAGTCAAGCATCAGCTCCCAGCTCGACGACTGGATGTTGGTGAGGGTCGCGTATGGAAAAGTCGTTGCCATCAGTTTGACGCCCTCGTCAGGACACTCTCAATCGTACTTGCCGTCCATGGCGTTGTCGGAGCTCCAGTCACTCCACCTTGCGGGTCCGAGTGCGTGTGCGCATTGAACGCTGTCACTAGTTTACTCACCAGTGCCAGCGCATCCGCTGCGGCGCCACCGTTGGTAAGCGAAATGCTACTTGCAGCCTGAATCTCAACATTGCCGCTCGAATCCAGTTCAATGCTGCCTCCCGAAGGCTGTGTAAGCGCCATCTGCCCACCGGCCCCAAGCGTCACCTGGAGCTGGTGCGTGCTGGTGTTGTAGTGGATGATCGTCCCATCAGAGAATTGCGTGTACCGATCGGCTGGCGTGAGTCCTGATGGCGCCGAGTCCACCGTTGACGGGACCCCTCCAGTCACGATGCCGTTTTCGTCCCACTCATCCATGACGACAGACACCTGCTCGCCGATGTCTGGCTGCCAGAAGTCTTTGTCGTTCATCGTCTTCATGACCTGGACCGGCAACCACCACGAAAGGACGTTCGCCTGGTCGGGGAACTGCACGCGCACCCGATAGGGCGGCACAGACTCAATCTGCGCAACGATGCCCGTCCTGTAAGGCGGGTGGAACTGCTCCGTGTATGGTCCGCGTACTGAGTCTGGCATCTATTCTCCGTAGTCGTCCGAGGCGAACTGTGTGGCCGCACCGGTTATCGTGGTCCTGAGTTCCAATGAGGTCTTGTAGCCGTTCCGGTCCAGCCGGTGTTTGCCCTCGTTGATGATCCATTTTATCGAATCGAGCGCCGTGCCAAACCCCGAGAGCATCACCGGATTGCCGGCCCGGTAGACCATCGAGCCAGGGATGATGATCTCGCCCTTCAGGACGTGCATATTGGCGGCGTGGAGATGGGCTTGTGCGCGCAGAGTGGCCTGCTGTGCGTTCTCTATCCGCTCCCGGACTAGTAGAGTGTCCTGAAGCCCCAAGTCAACGCCTTGGGTGGATGTGGCTGCCGCGTTGGCCGTTGCCTGGAGTAGTTTCTTCGAGTGCGGGTCGAAATACATCACCACGGCTTTCTTGTATGTCTTGTCGCCGTGGTGCTGCTGGTGAATCCTGAATCGCGTGGAATCGGTCTTGTAGATGTACTGCGCGTTCTTGTCTTTGAGGTCCGTGATTTTCTTCGCGTCTAGCCCTGGTCGACTGTAAAAGACGAGTTGATCGCCGCGGATAGTGAACTCGTAGTTGTGCGCATTGGCGATGCGGTGCAGGAATCCGAGGTCAGTCTCAAGCCGTTGCGTCAGGCGTTGATAAGGAACATCGGGACTCACCGCCGAAGAGTCCACGCTCATGCCGTACTGGTTGGCGATGGTGTTCGCTATTGAGATGAGGGATTGGCCCTCATAGGCGACTGATTTCGGGGTCCTGATGGCATGGGTAACCCCGGCCTGGATTGCCCGGATCAGGAAAGTGTCCGGCGGTCCCTCCGCTTCCCACTCGTCCACTTCAAAGTTCCCGCAGGACACAAGAGACTGACCTTGATAACCAATGGACAGGCTCAGCGCTGTGCCGATCTTCGGCGGATTGTTCGCCCACGCGCGCGCTGAGTCCTCGACCTGAATCTCCAGCACATTGGCTTTGCCGCCAATCGCTTCGTCGTAGTGGATGTGCTGGGAATGGGTAAGCAGGTTGCCGGCAACCTGAGTGCCGCCATACATGATTTTCCACGCCGGGATTTGAACGTCTGTACTCATTTATCCCCAAGGGGTCGAGCTGGTTGTGCTGGTCGAAGGCGTGATCAGCGGGACAAATATCTGAACACCCTGCGCCACGTAGTCGCCAATTGGAAGGCCGGGATTGTTCTGAATCAGCGGTTCAACCTGCGTAGAATCGCCGTACATCTTATACGAAATCGCGTCCCAGCGCTCCCCTTTGGAAACGTAGATGATGCCCGATGACGGCGCGGATGGGTTGACGTAGGTGGTAACGAGTGACGCTGTCAGGACCCCGCTTCCACCGTTTGGTATCACGACATTCGGCATTTAGGCAGCCCTCGCAATCGTGGACAACGGGACATTCGTATATGGCGTCTGTGCCGGTATGCCCGAGGGGGAAGCCGTGGCAGGACTCACGACAAGCGTAGATCCGGCCGCCGCGCTCTGTGAAGTGGTGAGCCCTGGGGGGTTGGTGTTGATTGTTGAGTTGCCGATGGTCCCGACCGTCATGGTGTTGCTTTGGAGTGTGGACGGTGCGACATACTCGGTTAGCTCAAGATCCATCTCCGCTGCGATTACAGAGCCGTCGTCTGCCATCCACCGCTGCTTTAGCCGGTAGTTCGAGATGACGAAGGTCCCGAGGATGTTCTTGTTCCCAAAGACGAACTGCTGCGGAACGTGGAAGTCGGCAAGCTGTGTCAGGGCGTCAATGGCCGTCTGTGGCTTGCACCAGAAGTTGTGAAGGTAGATCGACAGTTCAACGTGCCGCAGGTTGTCGTAAATCCACTGCAACACAGGCGGCGCGCCGATCACGTTGATGGCTTCGTAGTGGTACTTTTTCTCGATCTCCAGCTTGGTAGGACTCGCAAGAGGCTGGAAACTGACTGGTCCGAAAGATGCAAACATTAGCGTGCCCCCTCAAGTGACGGGTTTCCGAAACTGCGCCGTGCATCGTCGTGCTGGATGTCGTGAAGGAATCGCATCAGGTTATCGCTATGCTGGTCGAGCGCTCCGCGGACAGCACTCCCAACTTGCTGACCGTCAACTCCTGCACCAACTTGCACGGAAACTGTTGCACCCTCCATGTAGTGTAGATGCGTCTCCACTTCCCGTATCTGGTGAGAGATGTCTGAAGGTTCAGCCATGTGCGCGGAAAAAATTTCTGCCGGGGATGCTGCAAACCGAGGGTCGAAGTGCTGTTTATCGAATGGGTGTACGGGCAGGGTGGGGTTCATGTGCGCGCCAGGATGCAAACCCATAGCCTCTTCGATGTCTTTGATGTGGTAGAGAGCCTCCGCGATTGCTACCAGTCCTGCCAAGGCAACGACTACCCATCCCAGCGGGTTCGCAGCGAAGACGAGGGACATTGCCTCTCCCGCTGTTGCCGCCCCACCGATAGCCGCCGTGATGCCAAAGATGGCAGTCTGCATCATCCCAAAGAGTGCCGTAATGCCAGTAATCCTCGACGCGAGCGCGATGAATGGAGCAATCATCTTTCCGGCCCCGACGATGCCTGCCAAAGTCACTAGCCCTGCAGAAGCTAGGGTCAGGTCGCCTATGATGCCAGTGAGCGTCGGGTGAAGCTTAGAGAACTCGGTAATGCCTGTTGCCGTTCCCTTGAGCGCTTCCGATATTCCGTCGATTTGCGGCTTGAGTCCTGATCCCAATGCCACCCATAGATTCGTCGCAGAGTCGGCCAGTTCCTTCCACCCCGCAGACGTGGTGTCGTTGACCTTCTGCGCGTCCTTGGCTGACTCTCCGGCATCGGAGTTGAATCGGGCGAGCGTCACGTTCATGTCGCCCATGTTCTGCACCAGCAGACCGAGGGCGTCGTTCTGGCCCTTCATTTGGTTCACGAGGGCTGAGCGTTGCGCGCTGGGCAGGTTGGCAATCTGCTGCAAGGTTGCAATCAGGTCGAGATGTTTCTCTTTCGTGCGCTGGATGTGAAGACCGTACCGGGCGAGTTCGTTCGTCCCTTCCTTGTTCGATTCGGTGAGCTTGTCGATGATGCCCTTGACTACGATTGCGGCACCGGCGCGGCCGCCCTGTCCAAGCTTGCTCAGTTCCGCCCACACCGTGAAGAGTTGGTCCACGTCCACGTGAGTCTTGCCAGCAACCTGCCCGAGTTGACGCAAGTCCCGCTCCATGTTCCCAACAGGAGCATCAGACTTCAGGAATCCGGCGCGCAACAGCGCCAGGTTGTCGGAAAGCTTCTCAAGAGACTCGTTCGTGTCCTTGCCCTTGATTTTCAGATTCTCAAAGGCTGATCCGAGGATGTTTGATCCTGTTGTTGCATCCACCCGCAAGGCCGTTGCAAGCTGCGTGGCAATCTCCGTAGCCTTCAGGGTGGCGCCTACGTCCCCGAGCTTCTTGTACATGTTCTCTTGGGCTGTGGTGATGTCCTCCGCGGACTTCGGAAACTTGATGGAAAGCTCTTCCGCTTGCTCCTGAAACTGCTTTAGAGCCTCTGCGCTGTCGTTCGTGACCATGCGCAGGCCAACCTGGGCATCCTCAAAGGCAGACGCGGGCTCGATAATGCCCTTCAGCATCTCGTAGCCCGCACCGATCTCCAACGCTGAATACCAGATGCCGTGAAGGCTGTCGGAGAACGCTTCGAAGCTCTCGCTGACTTTCTTCAGCGGCTCTGTCGCCTCGTCGCGGAGTTGGACGAGAACCTTCAGGATGGATGTCTGATCGTCTTCGCTCAAGGTTTCCTCCGCTTCGGAATGCGCTTCTCAACTGCTCGGCTGTACTGTTGTAGAACTTGGTACCACCCTACTAAATCGCCTATTGACATGGAATCGATAGATTCAGGGCTCACCCCCTCATGCACCATCGCTCCCAATGCTTCCATGCTTAGGACGACTGGTCGGTTGCCGCGTCCTGTGCGGGTTTCGGCGCGTCCTGATCCGGTTTCAGGACACTCGAAATCCTCTGGAGCAAAGGGCGCAATACCTGAGAGACCTCGGCGCGAAACACCATCGCATCGTCGAAGTCCATCTCGTCCACGTCTTCCATGCGGATGCGTTTGCCGTCCACAAGGGACAGACGGGAAGCCAAGGCGTCCTGAATCTTGATGCTGTCTGCGTTCTCGCCGGCAACCGTGGCGGCCAGACGCTGGTCACGGCCAGTGCCTTTCAGCAAGATCACATGCTTGCCGGAGGGAAGTTCGAACTCGCGGCGAATCTGTTCGGGGGAAGGGGTTGTATCGGAAGTCAGTACGATGGGTCCTGTTGCCATTTGAATCACCTCACGCCAGTGCTTGGCTATGGTTGTGGCCGGCCTCTACGTCCCTTGCGAGATGTTGAGCCGAACATTGAAAGTGCATCCGTCAGTCACGAAGCCGATGAACCCGTTTGATACCGCCGTCAGAAACTCAGCAGGCGCGCCGGGCAAGATCGCGAGTCCCGTCTGGGGAGTGACCGCAACAGGACTCGATGCGCCCAGTGCGACATACACAGGCTCGGCTCCCACATTGGCAAGACGCAGAGTTGCGCCCGTGCCAGGGTTGGCGATTGTCTGTGCTATTCCGCTTGCTACGACTTGCTGAGAAGCGGATGGTGCATATCCGTTGGCTGCCACTTATCAACCTCCGATGTTCGCGCGGTAACCGGCCAACTGGTCAACGCCATTCACGACGTACTGATTCGAGAAAGCGTCGAAAAGGTAAATCTGCACGCCGCCTACGCTCAGGTCTACGTGGTAGACATCGAAGCTGGACGTGAACTCGACCAACTCCTGCGACTTGAAATCCACGTCGCCAACGTCGAACGGCACGCCGTTGAAGTTGTAGATGACAGGACTCTCGAAAATCTCTCCCGATGCTGAGAGGGTCTGGAGATCGCCCAGGCAGCTTATGGAGCACGTCTGGCTGGACAAGGCCACTTGGCTGATGGTGTCAGGATCGAACGAAGACCATTTGATGGTGGACTCCATCATGTCCCAGCCGGTCGGGATCTTGATGCGCGCGGCCATGCCGAGGCCCTTGTAGTCTGTCCTGATGCGCTTGGGCTGTGGAATCTTGACTTCCGCGGCGCGCCCAAGGAGTTCAACACCGTTCAAGTACACGTTGCAATTACTGAGGGAATTGATGACAAGATTTGCCACGGTGCGCTCCTTATGCGGTCACGTTGAAGTTGCTGGTTGTGCTGGTGCTCGTTACGGATGCCCCGAGGTTCGCAAGCAGGCTGGTGTTGATGGAGAAGTTGTAAATGATCTGCTCGGCCGGCGGCGGCGGCATCACGCTGACTTCAAACGTGAGTTGCCCATTCGCCAGACTCGCAGGGGGGTTGTCAACCGGGTTGTAGGTGACTGTGCTTCCAGCAATCAATGCGCCCTGCTGGATGAGCGAGTTGATAAACCCATTCACGCTCTGCAAGATCGAATTGATGAGGCCGTTAGTGATGGGCTTGTCGGCAAAGGGGAGCGAACTGTACTGGATGCTCTGCTCCACAACGTCGAGGGTCCTGCGAACGGCGATAAACGTGGTCACTGCGCCGCTCGACGGGAAGCTCGATGCCCGGTTGCCCCATGTCCTGTAACCAGTTCCGAAGCCGTTGAATACCGTCATGATGCCGGCCGCATTCAGCGCGTTCGTGTCCGAAGTCGGATCGTAGGCGCTCATGTAGAGGCTGACATCAGGACCAAGAATCCCGTTGACGACAGTGTTCGACGGCGAGAACCAGAAGCCATTGGCGATGTCGTTGGCTGCCGTAGCGCCCGCTACCCAAGTGCTGTACGGCGTGTCAACGGTCCCGGTCAAGGTTGTGTAGCCGATGGCGCCCTGTGCGCTCACCACGATGCCGGTGGGGCTGATGGCGGTAGGCGTCTTCAACTGCCAAGGGAAGGTGAGTGCGAGCCGGTCGCTGGCTTGATTGAAGGCATTGCCGGCGGCGCCGCGGTTGGCGATGGCGGTTGCCACGGTCGTGTTCGGCGGCGCGTCGGTGAACGAGATGGCCCGTAGCTTCGTCGCCATGGCCAGCAGGTTGGCGCTGGTTGACGCATCGTAGAAGGTTGGGGTGATGAGCAGCTTGGCGAACAGGCCCATCGTCTGGAAGGTGGTCTGCAAGGCTTGGATGCCGGTATAGGTGCTTCCGGTCACGGTCCCGATGATGTCGGTGTAGGCAACCTTGGACGGGTCGCAGTAGGTGCCGGAAACCTGCAATGCCTGCGCCGAAGTGATTGCGCCGCCGCTCTTGGTGTAGAGCAGACCGTTCACATAGTCGATGGTGTAGTCTGTGCCCTCGACATAGGTCGTCGAACCGGCCTGGTTCTTGACCACGACGGTGGTAGGCGGTCCCGCAAAGGTCACGTTGAAGGTGGCGCCGGTGCCGCTGCCCGAGGTGCTGGCCTGAGCTACAGGGTTCGCCGGGACAGCCGAGTAGCTGCCCGCAGTGGATACCGTGGCCGTCAGGACTCCAAAGACGCCAAGGTTGAAGGTCGCCCCGGTGCCGAGTCCCGTTGAGCTTGCCTGCGTCAGTGCCGCGCTGTTCACGGTGAAACTGCCCGCGTTGACGATGTTGAAGGTGGCCACGCCCAGAGTGATAGCCAGTTCGGCGCCAACCAATCCACCGCCTGTTACTGGCTCAAGAGCGGGAGCCGTGGGGTTCGTGGAGTAGGAACCGGCCAGTGAAATGGACAGGACCGCAGTAATCGCGCCACCGGCCACAGTCACAGAAGCCTGGAAGCGTGTTCCGGTGCCAGTCGTGCCGGTCACGGTCTGAGTCCCGTTCGTGCCGCCGCTGCCGCCGGCCGCCACCGTTGCGCCGGTAACCTGAGTGGAGGTAACGGTGAGTTGAGGAGCAACCGAAGCGGTTCCGCCTGCCAGCGTAACGCTGTCGCCGGCTGCGTAGTTGTGCGATGTGGCGCCGCCGGGAGCATTCACCGCCAGCGATACCAGCTTCGTTGTTGCGACGGTCAGGACCGCGGGGACTGAGGACGTTCCGCCCGCCAGGGTGATCGTGTCGCCTGTTGCATAGCTGTGGCTTGCCGCGCCGCCCGCCTGCGCCACGGTGTCAACCGAAGCGGTAGAGAGTGGAGTGTTGGGCAAGCCTGGACCAATTAGGCCCATGTGGCCGAGTGTTACCGGCACACTGTTGGATGCGGGTCCTGTCAGGGGATTGATCGCAAAGGTGCTTTGATGCAGGAGAGGGTTGAACACGTCGATGACGATGACGGCACCCGCGCCCTGGAGTTGAATGTCCGCAAGGGCTTCAGGAATCGTGTATCCGGCAATCTGCTTGCCGAAGTTCGATCCCTGCGCGGCAGACTGGATGAGCGTCGGGACGTTGATTCCGGGGCCTGCTCCAGACGATGCAGACCACTGCGGAGCCGCGCCGATGAGGCCAATAACTGCCGAGTTGACCACCTGAATGGAGACGCCGTTGGTGTTGACCTCGGTTACCGTGATGCCATGGAAGAAAGCCATTTTCTCCGCTCCTTTGCCGCCAAACGTGAAAAGGCCGGGACGAATCCGGCTTATCAAGCCTTCTCCATCCCGGCCAGGTTGTTCCTGTACCGTCGATACAAAGTGTATCAGGTTGCTACTCCGATGGAACGATGATCTGATCTCCGCTCGGAGTAACGTTGAAAATCGCTTGCTGCAAGTTCGCCAGTGCGTAAGAGGGCAGCAACCGCGGGCGAATGGTGAGGACGTTGAACGTCAGGTCGTACAGCCAGACGCGCCCTTGTGGGTCCTGTTCCGAGAATCTTTCCTCGGTGAAGTAGGCGTGACGGCACCCGGTAGGCTGGAATCCGCCGAGAGCCGATTCGATCGCATCGATGAGCGCGTAAACCGATCCCGGCCCGCTAAGGTTCCACGCCGTCTTGCGCGCCTCGACATGGACCTTGAACTGGAGAGTGCGCTCCTGGACCATGCTCGACGTGGCCAGGGGTTTCGAGAGTCCCGTGTTGCTGTAGGAAATCAGGACAAAAGCAATCGCGGAACTTGCCCACCACGTATCCAAGTCAAAGGCTGGGTAGATGTAGACCGGAATCGCCAGCGATCCGGAAGCGAAGAACTCGACAAGTTGCGCCGCAATCTGGTTCTGAATCGAGTCCACGGTAAGGGACGCGGGGGGCGTGTTGGTCCTGCCGCCCCATGCCGTGGGGTCCATCTGTACCGGGAGCGCGCCATAGGTGGGGTCGCTCATTTAATCTCTTTGCTCCTGAATTACGGTAAAACTGTTCGCGACCGTTACTACTGACCAACTCGTCCACTGAAGCGTTTTAGACCATCTATCTGATCTTGCAAACTATCCCGCACACGTGCGCTGTCTATCTCGTAGTCGTGGTGATGGGACTCGATCATTTTCAAGGCACCGTCAATCCGGTTGTTCAGATACACATCAGCCTCGGTTTTCAGGATGCTGTTAACGCTTGCATCTCGCTGGTCGAGTTCGTCTTTGAATATCTGACCGGCGCGCTGTACCTGCTTCAGTTCCTGCCGAAGATTGGCGATGACAGGCAAGAGAACTTCCTGAATCTGGTACATGAAGAACGCAATCACCGCCTGTGCTTCAGGACGCTCCATATCCTCCACCGTGACGATGTGAGACTCTCCCGGTTGATCTTCGAATGTGGGTTTGGTTACGATTCCGATGTTCCACAGGTCCGCAATCAGCAGGTTGTATCCCTGATCTTTGGTCACATCGTTTGTCTCTAATAACTTGATCAATTCCGTCGTTTTCATATTGAAATTCCTCTCTTGGTTTAGGCGCCCCAGTACCGGTGATAAACCTACGCGTTCGCCTTGGCGCTCAGCTTCTCGGCTCTCGCGGCCGCTTCCTCTGCCAACTTCTGATGCTCAGCCGCTCCTTTGGGCAGGTTGTCGCGGTAGGAGTTCGCAGCGGAACGGTAATGGTCCTGAGCTTGCCCGTGAGCGGCGGCGGCCTCCAGATGCTTGGCTTTCTGCTCGACAGTTAGTTCGGGCGGTGTCTGCCCATCCTGAACGCCTCCCCAGCCGTAAGCCTTGCGCTGGTGCTCGTCTTTCATCTGCGAGTGGTGCAGGCTATGGGCAATGGCCAGGTGCATCTTCTCTTCGCTGGCGCCGGCGTCCCGCTTTGCCATTACCAGTCCGCGCGTCTGGCCGCATAGAACACAAGGGCAACCCACGCCGTGATTGTTGTAGGGGTTGGGGGTTGCCGACTTCGCCATTCCCATTCTGGAGTCTTCGTAGAACATTTGTCACCTCGAATGCGGCAACACAATTTCGATGCCGAAGTTCTGTTTGCTCTGACGTTGCGACGATGAGCCTGTGATTGTCAAGGTCCGATGCGTGATCCAGCACTCTTGCACCAGTCCGCCCAGGGTCAAGTCCGCCGTTGGCCCGACCGAGTCCTGTATGGCGCTCTCAACCGCATCCGCAAGGTTGTTAAGATTTGAGACATTGGTCTCATCTGGAACTTCGCCTTGAAGGGAAACAACTGAAATCGTGCAGAGTAGAGATACCCGCGCAGGCGCAAATAGAACGCTACGGTCATAGATTTCACCGGCCTCCATCATAAAGAATGCGGGGTACTGCTCCTCGGCCAAGTCGGTATCAGGAACCGGACGACGGCCGGCGTAGTTGAATGGGCTTGTCGGGGTCACAAGCGCCGCCTTCAACTGCGCGAAGAATGCCGAATATATGGCCTCACGTCCAATCGGATGTCCCATTACTCTCCCGACTCCTTGATTCCTTCATCGACTGCTTGCTTCAATCGCGCCTCAATCCATGCCCGGTTGGCGTCGAGCGCAGGACCCGCAAACGGGCGCGCCGGAATCGAGACGTGATGCACGAGAACGAAAAGCAAGTGGACGATGCCATCCATGACGCCGAACATGTAGACGTTGTTTCCCACGTTCGAAAAGAAGATCCGATCATAACCCGCGTCTGCCGCGTCCCGCGGTGCGAATCTTGCCACCCCTGCAGGCGTCAATGCGTCTTCCATCGGGATAGCCAGCATGTGGCCGTTGGTTGCGTCGATCTCTGCGCCGAACTCTTGAGCGGGACCGTACTTCAAGCCCTTGCCAGCCATCATGCCGCCGGTCAGGCCGTGTTCATCTTCCTCAACTGGCATTGCCGCCATAGATGCAGCGAGGTTTCCAGACCGTCTCTTGAGTCCTGATTCCTCGAAGTGTTGCTGGCCGTAGCTGGCCAGATGCTCGCCGATGTTTGCCAGTTGGCGGCGCGCGGCTGTTCTGATGGCGGGACCCATATGATCCAACCGTGCAGAGAGCCGCTTGCCGCCTTCTAGGGTGATTTCCATTAAGCTACAGCGGATCCGTTCAGCGATGTTGCGTACCATACGCCGTTATATGCAGTGAACGTGATCGACGTACCGGCCGCCGGAGTCGTACTCCCAAGCGTTCCCACGTGGACGGTGCCGTTGATCCCGTTGGCTGCCGTGGTGATTGTGTGCGCATACGCTGTGGTGGTCGTCACGGTCAACTCAGATCCATCCATGCCGCCCGCGGCCGCTGAACCTGCAACAGGCTGAGCGAGAGTGATAGCGGCAAGGCTACCTTTGGTGATGACTACAACTCCAGACCCAATCGTAATGGCACCATTGGCCGACAGGACCTGTACCGGCGATTGCACCCCCAAGGCTTGGATTCCTGAAGTGTTGAACCCGGGAGCGGTAGACGCATCGCCCGGCAGTCCGTTGTCCACCAGCGTGACGCTCTGCAACGTGGCCTGAACGCCGCCGTAGGCGTTGTAGGTTACGCCGGGCAGGTTGGATGCAATCTTGCCCTGATTCGAGCCGCCGGCCGTGCGGTACACGTCGTAGACTGCGCCGGGAATCGTATTCCAGTTGATCGAGTTGGATGCCGCCGCGCTCAGTGTTGCAGCGCCAGTGGTGATCGTCACGGAACCGGGAATCACGTCGCCGTTGACCTTCGCTACGACGACATAGGTGTACGTGATGGACGCGGGCGCCAGCGGTGTCGCAGTGACCACAGGAGGAGCAAGGGGTACCGCCTGAATAGCAGTCGTAAGAGCAGCGATGACATCGGACTGCTGGGCGGGATTGGGGAGCACTACGTTAACAGGCATTTTTTTGTTTCTCCTTTGAGGTTTCTGTTAGACGACACCCATGCCGTCGATGGGAAAGACTTCTTTGTG
>QGNH01000035.1_pt1 | contig 19671 bp, 24 predicted proteins | sample 1735481 | NCBI WGS metagenome assembly QGNH01 (sample SAMN09239004, study PRJNA386568) | Viral metagenome, whole genome shotgun sequencing project.
CGCCGCACGAGCGGTTCTGGTTGACACGTTCACGCGGCTGGTCTACGTCTCTGCGGTCCGCCAGGAACTCGAAATATGCGGCGCTATCAAAGTCCCACCCACCGAGCTCTCTGCCTTCCAGCGAGCGGTGCTCCACTCCCTGGAACAGCTCAGAGCTAAGAAGTAACCCTTAGCTCCTTCACCCCCTAGCGGCAGCAACCCGCTAGGGGTTTTTCACGCGCTCAGTGGTAATTCTTCTTGACACCATTTTTTGCGCCGTTCCCCTTTACCCTTTAATAGTCTACGAATCATCCTCTACACCCGGGTGGTTCAACAGTGGGGGATACCTTACCCCTTGACCCACACTTATTACGATATACCCCTTCACCCACTTTTTTGATTTTAACTTCCCATCCGTTAGCCACGCTTGCTGTGTTACTTGTGGACGTCATTCCGCTAGTGCGGAGGGTTGACTTCTGCTTATCAGCGTGCTATCGTGGTAGCGAAGGGGAGAGGTAGGGTGAGGTCGCCCTTGCGGAGAGAAAGATATGAACGAGATTACACAAACAGTGCGTGAGATTATAGCGGCACAGCCGTTGAATAATTTACAACCGTCGGGCGACGCCATGCCGGTCAAATCCACCGTGACGGGCGAAGCCACAGAATGAACGACGAACGTACAGTTCCGTTCAATAAACAACTCTACGAGAATAGTGGGTTGAAGGAGTTGTTTGCGGACAATCCGCCGCAAGGGGATGGGTTTTTTAACGCACATCCACCGAACCTTGCGATTTTACATGAGAAGCCGGAGCACCGGACGTTGTTGTGGATGAAAGCACAAGGGGCGAGTAATCGTGAGATTGCGTATCAGAGTGGGTATACCGAACCGTGGCTTTCACAATTGTTTCGTCAACCGTGGGCGCAGGAAAGGTTGGTGCAGATTATTACTGACAACGGTCGGGATGTTGTCAGCGAATTGTTGAAAGCCGCCGCGCCTGATAGCGTGCTTAAACTCATTGATCTTCGTGATGACCCACAAACCCCGGCGGCGACAGTTCGAGCAACGTGCGAGAATCTTCTTGATAGATACTTAGGCAAGCCTAAGCAACAGGTGGAGTTGCAAAGCACCAACACAACGAATCTTAAGGTCGAGGAGTTGGATACTGAGATTAAACGCCTGGAGAATGAGGAACGCGTGTTGTTAGGAAGACAATAACACCTATAGTAGAACACTGGAATGATACAATAGAACAGGTGGAAGAACAACAAAATACAAAACAAAGCGGGTAATACCCGACTTAAATCGTTTAATGAACCGAAAGGTGATAAATAATGAGAGTTTCACATAAAATATCAACAATGCAGGCGATAATCATAGGCATCGTGATTTTCGGATTTACGTTGGTATTAGTATTCCTTGCTATTTTTTTCGGGAGGTGAAACATGAATGACCGTAACATCCAATCTTCCCCGTCATCAATGAAACATAGTCACGAAGAAAACAAACGCCGCAAAGGGAAGGGTAGTGCACAAGGGGCACATCGTCAATTCGCGGCGGTGAAAAGCAATCGTGGGTTTGGCTATCATGGCACTCAAAGCTTTGGTGGACGAGGGAAGTAACAACTAACAGAAAGAATAATATGCACTATCGTAATGGTCGTGAAGCAAAGAATGGTGACAAAATCGTGAAGCTAGGAATCGAAGGTGGCCGGGTTGAAGCCTTTGGTGTTCTACACTCCGCAACCCCCGGCAATGACTATTGCAATGGGAACATTGCGGTCGTGCAATCCACAACTGAGGGTGCTTGCATGTGTAATTGTTTGCACATTGACGACCTTGCCGCAATCTTGGCTGAGAAGGGTTTGGATAAACGTCCTGTTGGAGTATAACGGCGTGCCACTAAGCCACTCAAAAGACGGTGTGCAAGTACCAACTGCGGCCTACGGCCGAGGCCAAAATGTCCGGCGCAGCCGAGTTGGCAACGCCGCGGTGATGGGTGCGGGGAGTAGAAAGACTGTGCGGACGACCGGAGGTCGTGGTGCAACCGGCTACAGCGGCGGCAAGTCGGGGGGCTTAGGCAACCTCGGTGTGCGAATGGCTGGAAGCGTTCGATGAACACATTACAAACACTTCAATCAGCATCAACGCCTACCGCAGAGCGTACCCCACTAACAATGAACACCACCTTAACGTCGACGCCGCAAAAGCGTAAGCAGACCAAGCGTATGAACTCCGGCGCGCTTATGCGGCGTGACCAAGACGTTAAAGGTCATGCCCGCTTAGGTGTTGTTGGCGACGAGCGCAGCACGCCCAAAGCCTCGCAACGTTTTGGTGAGTTTGGTACCATCGGCAGTAAACTCACCCGCCCATCACGATGATCTCGATGTCTAGAACGTCCGAAAATCCGCTTCAACAAATGCGGACGAACAGCGTTGGGCAGATAGTGTCAAAACCCACACCCGCCGACCGTGGGGCGGGAATGAAGAAATGGTTGCCCACGAAAAATAAACTTATTCCTAACAACGAAACCCAACCATCAAGGTCAAAACGTGTCACCAACCGCCGAGCTTCCTTCGGCCATACTGGAAGCTCAATCGTAAAGGTTTAAAATGCCCTGGAAAACAAAAGGAAAGAATATCGTTCGTGCCAATACAGGTAAAGTTGTCGGTCACTCAACCTCAAAAGCGAAAGCCGCCGCTAGTGTTCGTGCGCGTTACGCTAACATGAAGGGTGAACACTTCGGTCATAAAGGCTTCGCTATGTCTAAGAAGAAAGGTAAATCATGAGTTGCTCTAAAATACTTGATCATACTGCCCGTCTCTTGCCGTTGCAGGAAAAGGCTGATTGCCCCGAAAACGAACAACTAACCTCGATTAGTAAAAGCGAGGCGCTTACTGGCGGGGCTGAGAACTCTGTTGCAAAGAAGTTCTTTGGTTGTATTGAAGGTGGCGAAGCCCTCGTTGAGAAAATCCGCCCGGCTGGTTCAGGTCATTAAATGACGCCAACCAATGGATGCGCTCAATCCAGAGTTAGTTTTGTTAAAGCAACGCAAGTTACAGTTGCTTACAGCCAAAGTCACGGCTATCAAACAAGACTCACTTCCATTTTATCGTCCTCACCCGAAGCAGGACTTATTTCATCGGTCGTTGCAGAAGCGGCGTGGAGTGTTTACTGGTAACCGCTTCGGTAAATCCTTTATGGGTGTGGCCGAAGACTGTGCGTGGCTTCGTGGTGAACGTCCGTGGTACCCTACCGACGATCCTGCAAGGCGGAGTGGTATTCCACAACGCCCCGTTAAAGGCTTAATCATTGCCACCGACTGGGATAAAGTCAAAGAAATCTTTAGTGGTCAGGATGGAAAACTGTGGAAGTTTCTTCCACGCAACGGATTCATAAAAAATGTCTCACGTAACCACAGCGGCGCTATTGATACTATCATCTGCAACGGCCCTTTCGGCCTTAGTAGTCTTCGCTTCGATACTGTTAAGTCATTTATGTCCAACCCCCAAGGTTCTGAGTCCTCTGACTGGGACTTCATTCACGTTGACGAACCTTGTCCAGAAGGAATGTTCAAAGCCGCCGCACGTGGATTAGTTGATCGTAATGGATTTGCGTGGTTCACTCTTACGGCGCTGCGTGAACCGTGGATCACCGACGCTTTCGACGTTGACGGAATCTTTGATGGTATCTCCAGTGTTATCGAAGGAACAATTTACGACAATATATACTTGTCAAAGGAGGCTATACGAGATTACGAAGCTACTCTCACCGAAGACGAAAAAGAGTGCCGATTGTTTGGCAAGCCGCTGCACAAAGCGGGTTTAGTCTACAAATGCTTCCAGCAAGACAAGCACGTGCTTACCACTCTCCCTCGTGGTTGGCTTTCGTGGATAGAGCCACCAAAAGATTGGTCATATTATCTTTACATAGACCCCCATCCCCACACACCGCACATGGTGCTTTTCCTCACTGTTGATCCTTTTGGGCGTAAATACTACTACACTGACATCTTTGAGCATTGTTTAATATCACAACTCGTGGAGAAGATTCGTGTAGTTCTTAATGGTCGGAGAGTTGTCCGTGTTCGTTGTGACCCTATCGCTTTTAATGAAGACTGTGTCGATGGTAACAACATGGCAACCGAGTTCTGGCGTTGTGGTCTCGCAGTTGAGAAATCCTCGAAAGACCTTAGCAGAGGTATTCTACGTGTAAACGAAGCCCTTCAACTCAAAGGCGGCTGGCCATTGTTCACACCTGAATGTCGGCGTAGCTTGTGGGAAATTAAACGTTACCACTACGACGAAGAAAAAGGTAAGCCAGTCGACAAAGACGACCATGCTATGGAGTGTTTGTATCGCAGTGTTTTAGACGAGCCTTGCTATGTCGAGCCGCAAAAAGAACAAACTATCACGGAAGAAACTATGAACTCTTTGCCGCCGTTGTTTTTCGAGAAACTTGGGAGTGATGAAGTTGTAGTCACAAGGGAAGACTTAATGTTAAACTAATATGAAAAAAATACTATTGATTGTTGGTTTGCTATGTCCATTGTTGGTTTTTGCCCCACCAATAAACACTCAACTGAACGGCACAACGGATGTTATTCCGCCACATTCAACGAATGTGCTTGCTCGGGCAACGCTTACCGTTGGCGAAGCGGATAACATTGCTCTCGCCGTTGGGTTTCTTTACATTGGCACTAACGCCTCAACTCAAACTTTGTTGTGGCAATCTTCAATGGACGGGGTGAATAATTGGACGACGTTTGATACATGGACAATGATTTTAGTGTCTAACCCACTCCCCGTTTTTTATGGGCCGACGAATTATACTAACCTTCTACCAGGAGTGTGGCAGATTCGTCCGACGTGGTCTATGACCAATGCGGCGTTAAGCCTTACAAGTTACCTCACTAACGTAACAACTAATGGTGGTATTGTTTATACAAACATAATCACAAACACGGCAGCTTTTCCAGTCGATACTAACGTCGTGGTCAAAGGCATAACTAAACTTAAATGAACCGTCTAGCTTTAATTTTGGTGTTTTTGTTTTTGACGTTGAAAGCTAACGCTATTTACGTCACAAATCTTTTTGTCTTTCCGGACGGAAATACAAATAGGAACGTTTCTGTTTCTTTTGAGTCTATTGGAACGCCGTTGGTCTTATCAAACGGCACAACGATTGTGTCGTATTCGTTTAATTGTGTCGCAACGAACGGAGTGTTAGGGTCAACATTCCTTGTTGGTGGCCCAAATTACAAAGTTACTTTTGGACCTAATCCAAGCGGAACGTGGACTATTGGAGCGCCGTTAGGAACGAATACGTACGCTTTGGCATCATTAGCTTTTAATGTCAATTTGATAACGAATGGTTATTTACCCGGCATTTTATATGTGACGAATTATTACAACTCCACAAATGTGATATCGAATAGTTTTTATGTTACAAACATCACTCAGATAACGAATGTGTATAACATCACAAATGGAAGTGGTGGTTATGCAACTAATGCTATTGCAAACAATAATGGGTGGGGGACTAACATTATCTTTTATGGTGCAACCAACGGCGCGAGCGGCCTTCCGCTGGCGGATACGAGCCTAATCACGTCCAACTTCGACATGAGCGTGAACTGTGGCAACCTTCCCAACCTTAAAGTTGCTCTGCAATCCAATGTGCCGCCAATTGTCCTGACCACAGGCGATTCAACCGGGGATTATTTTCTCATTCCATTTCAGGCGTGGCTGACAGCTTATGATTTTAACCACGCGATTCAACACACAGTGGTTTTTGGGGCGGGTTCATCATGGAATTGTAACTGGTATCCGAACAACGGCTCAAATGGAGGCGCAAACATGGTCTATGTTGTCAATCCTACATACTACTGGATGAATACCGGCGTGATTTCGGCTGGAACAAACGTCTATTGGGGAGGCATCGCCAACTATGGAGTCCAGTACGGGATTGGAAACAGGGTTACGGTTTGTATGGAAGCGAGCGCATCCAACGGAGTTGCTTCGCTTTATTACAGTCCCGACTTCGTGAATTGGACCGATCTCGGATCGCTCAACGAGGCCGCGCTTGGCAAGGAAGGGCAGTTGGTGTTCACCAACTTCTCAGTGCCTCTTGGCAACTACGCGATCAGACTTGCTTGCACAAGCGGCAACTTCGCTTTTGTGGGCAACGTGGGCGTGATTCAAACGAACTGCACGGTGCCAATACTGGAGACGATCAACGGGCCGGGGTATGCGATGCAGTTGCTAACCAATATGGGGACAAATCTGGACATCCTGTTGTCCAACATCAACCCATGCTTGACGATTGAGGAACAGGTCAAACCTCTCAACACGTTCAATGACTACACGAACTTCGCATGGCACATGTCAAATTCGGCTCCTAACTCCGATGTGCTTCTAATTGGGACTTACGCATCCGACCCGGCGGCTGAAATCGTCAATCCGCCAAACGCCATCACGTTCGATATGTCGCTATTTGAGCATAATGTGGCAATCACAAACTCCTGGCCGTTTGTTGACACATGGCATCCTATGGGGACTTGGTATAATATCACGAACAGAGGTTTCTGGCTCGGCGATGGGCCTCATTTAAATGCGCTCGGACAGAGCATATTATCAGCAGTCACGATGCAGCGGCTGAACTTTATGTCACTTTGGCAGAACGCGGGCCGGGCAACCGTCCCAACCAATTACGGCGCGCCAACAATTAACGGAAACGTCACCATCAACCCCTCTGGATTTGTTACAGACCCGATACAGATTGGGGCAAGCGGTCCGTATTTCAATGCGCTTTCCCTCTGCACTTACGGCGGCTCTCTCCAATCTGGAAACTATGCCATTGGACAATATTGCGATGGCGCATCGCAGACGTTCCTTCACGGGAGCGTTTTGGAATTTACCACAACATCGCAAGTGCCGTGGATGCAGATGTGGGGCGATGGAGGGCTATCCTTGTTGGACATGTATAACGACCCGCATAAATCCGTTGACCCAGGCGGCCCAGGCGTCCTGCTTGTCAACACCATCACTAACTACGGATTGGCTTATATCTCCAGCTTGCTAACCGGGATATTGACAAACAATGGGAACCTTTGGAATACTGGGCAAGGCATTTTCGGGAACGGGTTATATCTGTCCGGCGGCAGACTTGGATTTCCGTCTGGCGGCGGGATTAACACGGACACAAGTTTTTCTTTGTATGGAGGGAGCTTTGGCGGAGCAATAACAAATTCAAGTTGGGTTACAAATGCAGCAAATGTGACCAACGGACAAAATGTAGTTACATTAGGGACGGAGACCGCCTCCAGCTTCAGCGGCAGCGGCAACGCGTTGACGGGCACGAACCAAGCCAACTCCGGCAACCTCCAGAGCGGCGGCACGAACGGCGCGGCGGGCATGGTGCCGACCTTCACCGGCGCCGGCGGGACATGGACGGCTCAGACGCCCAGCGGCGGCGGCGGATCCACAAATGGGCTGGCGCCGCTTACAAACGCCAATCTCCACAACCCAATACTCAATGGCGCAACCAACGGCGTTACCGGGCTGCCGCTGGCGGACACGAGCGTGACAAACGGGCTGGCGCCGGCCAGCGCGCTGGCGGCGCAAGGAGCGGCGATCAGCAACACGTTCGCGCCGGCATCGAGCGTTGCAAGCCAGTTGGAAACTGGGGGACAAAGCGATGAGTTTTTTGGGTTCGATGCGGGACAAACCGGAATGACCGGGGTGGATAATAGCGGCTTGGGCGCGTTTGCGTTGGAGAACATTTGGGGCGGGAGCTATAATACGGCGTTAGGGGAGGGAGCCTTGAATTTCAATATCTCCGCGAATGACAATACGGCGGTGGGATGCGGAAGCCTGCTCGGGAGCACGACAGGGTTTAACAATTCGGCATTAGGTTATCAGTCGGGATTGCACCTGTCAACGGGCAACAACAATACCGTGTTGGGTTATCAAGCTGGACGAAACCTGACAACGACTTCGAATAACATTGAGATTGGCAATGGTGGCGCAGCGACCGATCAAGGCCAAATCCGCCTCGGCACACCCGGCCAGCAAACGAACACAATACTCTCCGGCGACGTGAGCACGACGAGCAACATTACCGCCTTGCTTAATGTGACAGCGGGCGGCCCGATCACGAGCGCATCCGGCAGCAACAACTTCGCGGGTTCCGTGAACGTGGTAGGGAACCTGTCGGCGGGGAGCATATCCTACGTTCAAACCAATGGGCCTCCGGTAACGAATAATATCGTCACGCAAAGCGGCACGAACATGATTGTTCTGGACGGGACAAATCTTTGGCAGTGGGCAAACCCATTCTACTATGTTGCGTTGACGGCAAGTTCGGTTGTGCGACTGAGCAACTGGCCATCAGGAACAACGATCACTTTACAGGTTCAAAATAGCACCGGATTTGCAACGAACACGCTGAACTATTACACCAATCAATCTACCTCCGGGAGCTATGGATGCGGAGTGCAGCCAAACGCGCCAGGACAGTTTGTGACCATGCCCACCAACAACGCCGGGTGTATCTTGATGGATCAGTTCTTAATCTTGTCCGGGCCAACCAACAGCGCTTGGCTTGGAGTTCAAAACCCGATTATACGATGATGAAAACAATACTTCTTGTACTTCTCTGCTGCTCTCGTTGCTTTGCGGGGATGCTGATGCAGAGTGCCATTCCTGGGTGTGTTGGGTGGTGGACGATGAATGAAGGAACAGGCTCCAATTTAGTGAATTATGGCTCCTTGGGGGCGGCATACAACGGCTTGGCTATAAATAATCCAACGTGGACAAATGGGGTTGTCAATAATGGACTTATAATAAAATCCTCCCCCGTTCAATATGTTGACTGTGGTGGCCCAATTGGCAATGGTTTTACAGGAATCTCATTTTCTTTATGGGCCTATCCGACAAATGTGTCCAGCTCCCAAACCGTAATAGGCGAATATGCTTCGTCCAACGTGATGTGTTTTGACTGCGACATACAAAATTTAGGAGTAAGTCAAGCAGTATTTAACATTAAAGGTGTAACCTTAGCACGGCAAGACCTAGCTCAGATTGGCACCAATGAACTTAACAATTGGACGTTCATTGCAGGAACATGGGATGGTGTCACGCAGATTCTTTATGTAAATGGCGCCTCCAACACGGCCGCGTCATTTATTGACAGTGCCCTTGGAACAGCGACTGCACATTTAACCATCGGAGCTTATGCCCCAGGCGCAAATCAGAATTTCAGAGGAAGGTTAGACGACGTTCGTATCTACAGCCGCGCTCTAACCCCTAGCGAAATTGCAACCATTTACGGCCCAAACGGTTCGGGATGCCCTCACGAATAATGAAACTCTCCTTCACCCTCAGGCTTCTCACATCGCTCCTCTGCCTCACGGCGCGGGCGCAGAGTCCTGTTGGAAGCAACTATATAACTGTAGCTTGGAATCCAATTCCAGTAGCATCAAGCTATACGGTCTATGCTGGCTTGGAGAGCAACAATCTCACAATGAGTTGGACTGCTACGTCTAATCAAGTCACCGTGTTAGCGCCTGTCGGAGTGCTTTACATTGCGGCAACCTCTACAGTAAATGGATTGGAGTGTCCTTACTCAGCCGTGATTTGCGGCACGAACTATCAGCAGCCAATTACTGGACTGACATGGACAAATAATATCACCAATGTGGGGATAACAACTATAATTTTCAACATCAATAACCATTAACTCATGAATCCACAAGAACAAGCGCATAATGACTTACTTGACAACAGAGAAGCAGCTAAGGTATCAGCTAGTATTTCTGACGCCATTACAATAAGGCAATCCACATTTGGTCATATCTTACAAATGTTAGTTCTTGGTTGTGTTGGTATTGTTGGTTTCTTTCTACAAAAAGAAGTTTCAATGAACCGCGAAACTCATGATACAGTTATTCAACATGGTGCTGCATTGAATGATATGTCAAACCATCTTGATAGAATTGAAGAGAAAATGAAACGTAATTCTTTAATAGATCGTAGCATTGATTCAACTAATGTTACTTTGATTTCTGGATTGGTTAGCAATAAATAAACAAATGAACGACCCTAAGATAGTTTTAGTTGGAATAGCTTTGGTATTAGCTGTTGTTGCTATTATCAAACCAACATGGCCTCTGTGCGCAGTTGCTATTATACTGATTAGCACATATCTGTTAATGAAATAAACTATGACAAAAACAAACATGAAACTCGCACTGGACTGCATTGCAGTAGCTTGTATGGCACTTGGTGGTGCATCAACTATTCCAGGAACAGGACTTCCTCCACAGTTTCTTGCTTGGGGGTTGATTATTGGATCGGTTGCTAAAGCTGTATCTAGTCAACTTTCTCAAGTTAAGGGAAACTCTGATGAAACTCAGGGCATCACCCCCTCACAAATTGCTACTTCACAGGCAATTCATGATGCTGCAAAAACTCCTGTTATTGCAGTGCAAACTCCTATTCAAACTGTAACTCCAACTCCATCGAAATAACAACATGAAACGTAATCTCCTCATGCCAACATTGTTGGCTCTAACTATTACTGCAACAATCTTTTCTGGTTGTGCAAAACTTCAACCAGGGGCTGATCCTATTGTTGTTCGTGCTGAACAACTTGAAACTACAGCTTATAGCACATTCGATACATTCCTCAAGTTGGACGATATTGCAATGGCTAATACTACAATTGCTCCTACTTGGACTAATTCTGCACATCCATTTGCAACATATCTTCGCAAGCCAGTTCAGAATGGAACAAATACAGTGCCTTTTGGTATTGCTACTGTTCTATCACTCGATCAAGTTAAGTTGGCTTATCAAGCTGGAACAACTAGTTCCAACGCACTTGTAACTGCTATCACTGTTCTGACTACCACAATTAGTCAGGTTTCACAATATACATCGTTAATCTCAACAAACAAATAACAACTTATGGCTGCAATTATTCCCATTTTTATCGAAGCACTTCCCAGTCTTTTTTCTGCTGGTGAGTCATTGTATAGTTACATCACCAACATGAAAACAACCTTGTCACAAGATGCGGCATGGACTTCTGTTCAAGACCAACAGTGGCAGCAGGCACTTATCGCCGCCGGAAAATCTCCGGAATGGCTCGGGTAAATCTACATGGCTGTATTGTTGAGGTCATTAAATGACACGCACTTATGGATGATAAAATTCTAAAAGAGTTAAAAGAGCGAGAGTCTACTCCGTTTATCCAACAAATGCTTGAAGACACTAGAGCATTAGTGTCTATCAGCAGACGAAAGATGACAGAATACTACCCTTGTTGGGACAAAAACGACGATATTTATCGTTCCATAAAACAGCGTGATAAGTCTGATATTCTAGCCTTTGAACGCAATGAACCGGAGAAGATGGTCGTTCCAATCTCTTTCGCCCAGATTCAAACGTTCGTTGCGTTCTGTTTCCTTCTTTACTATCAACGAGATAGGTTTTTTGAGTTGGATGGATTTACCGCAGAGGATGATAAACCCGCAAAAGTGGGTGAGGCGTTGTTAGCCCGTGACCTAACTAAGAATGTTTTTGAAGCGAAGTTGGTGCAATATCTTTTGGACATTGCTCGTTTTGGGATTGGAGTATTGAAGGTTTCATGGAGCGTGGAAAAGCAGATGGTGCGTAAAGAAACGCCTAAAATTGCTCCGACGTTTCTGGGGGTGAAAATGGGTAAAGATACTGTAGAAGAAACTGTTGAATGGGCGACGGCGTTTGAGGGTAATCGTATAACCAACATAAGCCCTTACCGATTTTTTCCTGATGTGCGTTTACCTTTAACCCGTTTTCAAGAAGGAGAATTTTGTGCAAGTGAAGATTTGTATTCAATGTCGCAACTTAAACAATGGGAGCATGATGGTATCATTGCCGGAGTTGACCACATTAAACCACTTGGTAAAGACATCGCACAAGACAGAGGGTATCGTTGGGATACTGGACTTGATCCGGGCGGCGCTCTTACACAAGGCGCGGGAATCAAGGGAGACGGTCAGACAAAAAAGACTGTTATCATTACTGAATGTCAACGCACGATTATCCCATCGCAGTATGAAGTCGACGGTGAGCCACTCGGAGAAGAAGATTACCCAATAAAATACAACGTATGGATTGCTAACGACAATCGAGTGATAAAGTGCGAGCCAATGAATTACTTGCACAACGAGTTTACTTTCGGCGTTGGGCAGTTCATATACGACAACAACGTGCTTCTGTCGCCTGGATTATCAGATGTTATCGACCAGTTACAGAACGTCATCTCTTGGTTTATCAATTCACGTATTACCAATGTTCGTAAGGTTATTGCGGATAAGTTGATTGTGAACACCTCAATGGTGAACATGTCAGACCTCACAAATCGAAAGCCGATTATTAGGTTGACTGGAGCGGCCACTGGTGATATTGACAAATATATAAAGCAGTTGCAGTTGCAAGATGTCACTATCCAGCACATCGCTGACGTTAAGGACTTACACGACATCTTGAAAATGGTGACAGGTATTCAAGACTCTTTGCTTGGTGAGGTGCGTCCCGGACATCGTTCAGCGACGGAGAACCGTAATACAACAACAGGAGCAGCTTCGCGTAATAAAACCTTAGCCGCTGTTATTTTCAGAAGTGGACTTGAGCCGATTGGACGGCAGATGTTGTCTAACTTACGTGATGGTCTCGACGAAGAGACTTATGTCCGCGTGCTACAGTCTAAAGCACAAGCCACTCCTGAGTTTATTAAGGTGACGAAAAAAGACCTTGTTGGCCATTATGATTTTGAAGTGTTTGACGGGACGTTGCCCTCTGACCGTTATCACATTGCAGAGGCAATAGACGAACTGTTACAAGCACTTCTTAAAAACCCACAAGCGGCGATGTATCTTGGTATGGACCCAAAGAAACTTCTTATGGAGTCGTTGCAGCTTAGGGGAGTAAGAAACCCAGAGCGTTTTGCTCTACAACCGGAGCCAAATCCAAATGTTATTGAACCAGGCGCAGGCCAAGCCGTTGCCGGAGGACCCGGAGTTAATCCTGCGGGGACTGCGGGAGCTATACCAGAATCCTTATTACCGTTACTTACTGGAGCAACTAGCGGTGGAGGAAATAACGGCGACGGCGGAGGTGTTCCAAGTGCTGGAACCCGCCAGTGAACATTTCAAAAATGTAGGATTAACCTTGGGGTTAGTCCGTTTGAAAGACATACATCTAGGTAAAATAAAAGACCTAGAAGAAACCATAAAGGAACAAAATGCTGAACAGAACGTTGATGTTACTAAGTCCTGACGCTACTGACGGTGGCGGCACGGGCACAGCGACCGTAGAAGGTACTGGTGAGAGTGGAGAACAGTTATTTGAAGGTGCAGGTGCAGCCGGTGGTGAAGCGGCGGGTGGTAGTGGTGAGTCTGGCCCTGGTGAAGCGGGGGAGGGTAGTGAAGCGGCTGTTGCAGACGCGGCGGATGTTCCTACCAGTCTCACCAAAGATGACATAGCTTCGATACTTCGAGAAGCGGGTATTGGTGCGCAACCTACCGCTAAGGCACAGCCAGAAGCAAAGACCCCACCAACTCAGGACGAGTTGGAAAAGATGTTTAATGTCTGGAAACCGTCAGCGGAGTTGATTGCTCAACTACGGGCTGAAAAACCCGAAGACGCTGTTGCGGCGATTGTTGCCATGCGTGACGGTATGCTTAAGCAAGTGATGACTATGGTTGAGTATCGCACGAAGCAAATCATGGATAAACTGCACGCGGATAATATAGCACCGTTGCAACAGTATGTCAGCGAAGCACAGGCTACTTCGTTTAGGAATGACTTTTTCGTTAAGTATCCTGACCTTAACAAGTATGAAGCGCTGGTTGACGCTGTTGCGGCGAAGTTGCAACAGAGTGGGTTCCATGCGGATAATCGTGACGCAGTGATGGCAAAGTTCGCTGAGGAAACGCAGAAAGTTGTAACACAATTAACAGGTGGTCAAGCGGCGGCCGGTGCTAATAACGGTAAAGGTGGCAAAGCAGCGGCAACGTCTGGCAAAGGTAAGATGTCGACTTTGTCGACCGGTGGCGCCGCGACCGCGGGTAAAGGTGGTAGTGGCGGCGGCACAGCAGCCAAAGGCCCACCGGGGATCGAAATTTTTGACTAGAGTGTTTTAGTCAAACTAAGTCCACGCATTGTTGCGGAGGGCATTAACACAAAAAAGAAAGTAAACAAACATGGCAATCTTAGGCTTAGTTAGCACTGAGAGTGTTAGTGCCGAACGGTGGACGAACATCCGTAGAAAGGTGTTCTACCAATACCCGAATGGCTCTGCACCCCTCATCGGCTTGTTGTCGATGATGAAAGAGGAAGTAACAAACGACCCAGAGTTCTCGTGGTGGGAAAAGCGTCTGCTTGAACAGACGACTACTACCGTCGCGATGAACTCTGGTGGTCCGTTTGGTAAGACCTCGACTGCGTATTACACAGACTTCAACGGCACATCGGATGCAATGGCGTTTAGCGCAACGGCCCCAGTGACGTATGGAGTGGCAGTGGCTGATGCGTCGTTGTTCCGCCCTGGACACCTTATCAGGATTCAAGGAGTGGTGTCATACTCAACCGGTTACACCTTTGATGTGATTGGTCGGGTTGTTTCCACTAGCGCCACGGGTAATGGTAACAGTGGCCCTATCATCACGTTCACAGTAATCTCCCTCCGGCCTAATAGTGCTGGAGGCACGGCATCAGGTATTCCTACAAACGCCGCTTCTGGCGCAACTTCAAGCGTCGGCTTGGCTGTGTCGGTTGTTGGTTCTGCGTTTGCACAAGGCGTGGTTGACCTCTCGAAGGAGGTTTACTACCTGCCTATCAATCCGGGTAATAATTCCCAGATTTTCCGTACACCGTTTAGCTTCACTGGTTCAGCTCTTGTGACTCCTGTGAAGTTTGACGACACGGGTATCTATAAGGACAAAGCCAAGTCGCACAGTATCGACCACATGGTTGAGATGGAATTATCGGTGATCTTTGGTGCGAAGTCGAAGACGGTGGTTACAGGCAATGCCGACCCGACGACGGGAGTAGGACTTCCAGTCTACACGTTCGATGGTATCATTGCGTTTCTCAATAACTGGGAAGCTCAGTATTCTATCTATCGTGGTGGTGATGGAGTTGCCTCTGGCCCTGCGGCGGTTACTGCTGATACTGACGACAACAAGCGTATCATCGTGAACTCCGCTGGCACTATGTCGGAGGATACTTACGATGGTTATCTTGAACGTCTGTTCCGCACGACGTCGAACGTCTCTAACGAGAAACTCTGCCTTTGCGGCAGCGGGTTCTTGAAGGTGATGAACGAACTCTGGCGGTCGCAGTCGACGTTGGTTTACCATCCTCCCACCGGAGACACCTTCGGCATGGAATTGGTAGCAACGAAAACAGCGTTTGGCACGGTTTATTACAAGACTCATCCGTTGTTCTCGCGGAATAGTACGCTGCGTTACAACGCGCTGTATCTCGACGTCCACAACCTGCGTTATCGTCCTATGGACAGGCGCGACACGCAGTTGCTCAAGAATCGTCAGCCTAACGACGCGGACTATCGTAAGGACGAATGGTTCACGGAGTTCGGCCTTGAGCTGCGTATGCCGGAGTCGTTCATGTATATCCAAAACGTCCAGAATTACGTTCCATAATCTATGGCTAATTACTCAGGCACTCCAGCAAGCGTTACAGCTTATCGCTTTGGAGGAACAGCGTCAAAGAAAAAACTGATGAAGACGATGACACTTACCCTCTCAACTATGGGTGGTGCCACAAACAACATCCCTGCGTCGGTGCTCGGTTTTACAAAGATCGAGGCTTCGTCAAGTGCGGTGTTGAGCGACAACAGTGCGATTTATCCGACTTCGCCGTCGTATGATGGAACACTGTTGTTAATCGGTGGAGGCTCTAGTGGCGCTCCGCAAGACCTCGGTAGTGTAACAATAAGAGTAACCGTTTGGGGTTACTAGAAAGTCAAACGCACATGGACAGAAACACAAACCTCAGAGACATGGACGCTCCTGGAGTTGCTAGTGGTAAAGAAGCTGGCGACACGGTTCTTTCGCATACGGCGGTTTATCCGTCGAAAGCGGAGACTGGGAGTAACACGCTTGAAGAACTTGTGACTGAAAAGCAGCCTGTGAAAGGTGCTAGTGGTCAGGCGAAGTTCAAGTAAGCGGTGAATCAATGCGTGGGGGTCATTAAATGACCTCCACGCTTTTTAATATGCCTAATCTTAATACTCAATCAAACTTAGCAACGGCAATAGCCGGGTTTATGCACCGTGATGCTAAGGTGTTTTTACGTGATGGGTTTGACTTGCTTTTGCAGTCGTGTAATAATGCTCGGTTATACGCTGAAAGAATGGTTGACTTTGAGTATGCAATAGCTAATGTCACTATTCCGGCGGTTGATTTACATAATGGTGCGTCATTGTCAACAGCGGTGCTCACAGGAACAACGACCCCGGCGAATGTAAAAAAGATAATGACTCCGTGGCTTGGGGAGATTGGCGGAACACAATTTCCTGTTGATTTAGTGGATAAGCGAACGTGGAACGACCGCTTGAAGCGCCGTTATGAAGGCGCTCGGCCAAAACACACGGCTGATTATGCGTTTATTACGGATTCGCCGTTTGTGTGTGTGCAAACAGGTAATACTATTTTCGTGGCTCCGGCAGATAACAAAGCATTAGGTGGAACGTTCCCGATTTTTCTGGATGCGTGGTTATGGCTGCCACCATACGTCGACGGCACAGAAACAGACTTTCTACTTGCTAATTGTTTTGATTGGATGCTTTATAGATGTATTTATGAGTTAAACTTTTTTCTAAAAGAAGACGAACGAGTAATGCTTTCAACACGTCTTATGGAAAACTCTTGGGACGCGTTGGTGAAGTGGAACAATGAACTAATAAAAGCGGCGGCAGATAGCGTCGCAGACATGGACTAATATGCCTTATGATAGAATAACACCGGCGACATTAGCAAACTTAGGTGCAGTTGCAACTTTGCCACTTGACACCGAAGACTCGAATGTTCTTGGTGCAGTTGATAGACAAACAAGGGAGTTTATTTACGACTTTCTTAGTAGCGTTTTTGATGCAAATGGTGATTTGCTTGCTACATCGATAAATGTAGCTACAACGTTGGCTGGTGCAGTAAATGGATCTACTGCTAATACCGCCGGTGTTCAGCAACAAATAGTTCAAGGCACAGTAAGCACTCCTGATATTCGCGTAGCAGCAATTACGTCAGCGTTGATTGCGGCAGGTGCAGTTACAACTGGGTGTTTAGCTGATGGTTCAGTTACTACTGCAAAACTTGCAGCGTTGGCGGTTACTTCTGCGCAAATAGCGAACGCTACTATCACAGAAGCACAGATGGCTGCTTCGTCTATAGGCTCAGCAGAGTTAATCAATTCGTGTGTCACAGCTATTAAAATCGCGGATGGAGTTGTTGGCACTACACAATTAGCTGCATTGTCTGTAACCGCGGCTAAAATAGCAAACAGCACAATAACCGAGGCACAAATGGCCCCTTTGTCAGTTGGAACCACTGAGTTGATTGCGTTGAGTGTAACAACCGCGAAGCTGGCGTTGGGTGCTGTGACAGCAGCACAGATAGCCGCCGCGACTATCACAGCGGCGAATATGGCTCCGTTGTCTGTTGGTGCATCACAGTTAGTTCTAGCTTGTGTAACTGCCGCACAAATAGCTAATACAACAATCACCGAGGCACAAATGGCTTTGTTGTCTGTTGGAACACCTGAGCTTATAGCGAAGTGCGTGACCACAGCGAAGATTAACGACGGTGCAGTTGGTGCTACACAACTTGGTGCTAATGTGGTTGGTGTTGGACAACTAGCGCCGGGCACAGCGGCGGGGCAATTATTGGTATCAGGCACTACGTCACCGTTTAACTTAGCGTTGGTTAAACCCTCTGGGGACATTACAATGGACGGCACAGGTTTGTTTACTTTAACAGGTAAAGGTATCGCTGTTTTGCAAGAACAGCCGTCGAATGGTGTGGCTGGTGGGGCAGGTGTAGCTAACACATGGAATGTTCGTGGGGTTACTAACCCATATACAAAAATTGTGGACACAGCTACACCTACTTTTATTACTAGTGTGACTAGTGGAAAGATTGTTTTAACTCCTGGTTCTTACCTTTTTGATGGTAGTGCACCGGCGTATGCAGTTGTTGGTCACCAAACAAGAATCAATCACTTCAATTCCACGGGGTCTATTGCAGTGTTACATGGAACCACTGAAAATAGTCCGGTAGCAGCCGCCGTTATGACTAAGTCAGTGTTCACTAGTGTAGTAGTAATAGCCGCTGGTGATTATGTTCAAATTGAACATTTTATTAACACGCATACTAACGCAAACGATTTTGGTATAGCAGCTGCGGCGGATGGCGCAGTTTATGAAGTCTATGCACAAATCCGAATCGAGAAACTAAGTTAAAATATGATACTAAACATTGTAGAAACATCCAATATGCCGCCGTCTTTGACGGTAGCACAACTGAGAGACATACTAGGAATGGTAGTGGGCGGTGGTCTTTCAATCGTATTTGCCGGTGCGAAGGGGGCGACGCCGACAACATCACCAACTGTGGCAGGGCAATATGCCATTAACCAATCCACAAATGAATTATGGTTCGTCAATAGTTCACTCGCGTGGCAACAAATCATCAAAGTGTAATATGAAAAAAATACTTATCTGTGTTGGTGTAGTCGTTGGCGTTAGTTTACTATTGCTTGCACAGCCTCCTGCGGCGTCTATCTCAGGTTCGTTGACGCTTACTAACGACGGCGTCAATGTTTACGTCTCCACCAACCTTCCTGTGGCGTTATCAACAAACTCCATCACACCTCCAACAGCTATCGCCAACTACGGTATACTGTGGAACTCTAACAGCGCTTTGTATTGGGTTACAACCTCACACACAAACAGACTTAGCGCACCTTAAATGGCCACTACTCGACAGTTTATCCTCCATGAGAACGTCATAGGAGGGATGGATTCAACGACGCCAGCGCATCTTATAGGTGAAAAATGGCGGAGTCAGCACAACTTTAGGCTGACTCCGACGTTACAACAAGTGCCTAAAAAGGTGCAGTTGACGGCTCCAACAGGTACACCTATTACGTTTATAGGTTATATTCCTTCTTTTGTGTCTGGTTATGGGCAGCAAGTTATTTTGACATCTCCAACCCGTGCGCAGCGTTGGTCAACTGCACTTTACAACGGAACGCTTTACACTAGCTTATCAAGTTATATCACAATCTGGTATGACCATTTTGTAAAAGCAGCGGTTAATACAGTGCAGATAAGCGACTTGTATGATTTTACAAACTTTACTCCTGACGCCACAAACGAAGCAGATTATTACGACTTAGTTGAATGGCAACAGCCAGATTATTTGTATAGTGGTATCACTGGAGTGGGTAAGTTAGGTAGCACACTTTGGATTTACACACCCACTGCTATTATCCCTATTCAGTATATAGGCTTGCCAAAGGTGATACAGGTTGTGGAATCTGGTGTAATTACTCGAATAGGAAATTCGTTTCCGTGGACGTTAGTTTGCTTGGGTAATGTGCACTTTTTTTATGAAGCATACGAGAG
>QGNH01001409.1_pt2 | contig 19671 bp, 25 predicted proteins | sample 1735481 | NCBI WGS metagenome assembly QGNH01 (sample SAMN09239004, study PRJNA386568) | Viral metagenome, whole genome shotgun sequencing project.
AAAATTGTTTTGCTGTTGCCTCCAATAGAAATTCCTAATGAAGCTGCATCAGCAGTAGACATGATGATATAATCTCCTAATGAATTAGGATATGTCAAATCAGTGAAGTGAACAAATGTGATAGATGTAGAAGCTTCTAAATTTTTAACATAGAAGTAATCGCCAGAGCTAACTCTTCCGTTATAAAAATCTTGATAGAATTTAGACAATTTAGCTACAACTCCATAACCCGATAAAGGCAATGATGGGCTAGTCTGTGATTGTCTAGTTATTAACCCGCCAACTGGGGCAGTTGCATAAGCTGCTGAATAAGCAAATTCATTATCAGTGTAATAGAATACCATGCTTCCAGCTGCTGGAGCTGCTTGGATGTTAGATCCTGCTGCTACAGTTAAACTGAATTGTTTATCTCCAGCACCGGCTGTATAGTTATTAGTAAATAATGCACTAGTCAAATCGACTTTATTTCCTAAAATATCTACAGCTACTGAATCAGCTAATATTAATGTAGTAACCAATTCATTAAACATTTGCAAACGTCTGTAAGCTAAATAATTAGCTTTAGTCGCTGTTGCAGTTCCATAGAATATAACGTTAAGAACATTAGTTGCTGATGCTTGAACTTGTAAATCGTCTGTGATTAAAGTACCAACAGTCAATGGTATAAATGTACCAAATGTTGTGTTAGTAGTAACCGGTGCAGTTTGACCTACTGCTACAGAAACATAAGTATTGCTATAAGTAGAACCTGAAGTAGTTTCTCTGAAGAAATAACCGAATACTATAGCATTGTTAGGCATAGAAGCAGGGTATGTTAAACCAGCTGCTACAACTGTTGCTTCAGTTTGAGCTGAAGTAAAGTTGAATGGAGAACCTTGAGCTATAGAAACTAATCCTGTTTGATCCACATACACTGCATCTATTCTATAAGTGGAGTTAGATCCAGGTATTGCAATCGTTGTAGAAGTCAATGTAGAAGTAACAATAGATTGTATAGTATTGTTAATATTAACTGTTCCAGATGTACTGTTAATAGTTAATGCTGGAGTATTAGTTCCAATTAATGTTGTAGTTAAAGTAATACCGCTTATGATTCCATTAGAATTAGCAGAAGTTCTAGTTCCATCTATACCTGATATAGATCCAACGCCTATAACATTTCCTAGTGTATCTAAGTAAGTTTCGCTATAAGTATCAGTTTGAACAATAGTATCTTGATAAGACATAAAGTTTATAGTATTTTGTTCTAAATCAACTAAAGTTTGACCTATTAAATCTACTCTTCCATTTGGATAGTCAGTTTCAACGTTATCTGTATCATAAGCACAGAATAAACCAGTAGAATCTGTATCTAAGTTAATCATTGTTTCGATGAACAAGTTATTACCTGAGTTATCTACGAAATAAGGGATCAAAGATCCATCATATTGATTCAATAAAGTAACTCCAGGATCTTGAGTGAATGCTGTTGCTTGAGATTGTAATAATCCAGAAGCAGAGAAATATTTAGACCATACTGGATCTGCAGCTAAAGTTGCATAATTTGACCAATCGCCAGAAACAACTATAACTCTAACCATATAGTCAGAGATAAAATCATATTGACTCATCCAAGTAGGAATATCATCTAAGTTGCCATACCAAGTTAAAGCATTGACATTGAATCCACTTATAGGAGAATTGAACATGAACACTGTTATCTTTTTGTTAGACAAGTTAGTGAAGTGAATCATTTGCTGAGTATTAGAAGCAAAGAATAAGAAAGAGTTAACGTCGCGTTGCCAGAAACCTGCTTTGTTAAAGAAAGTATCGTATTGGCTAGTAGCTATAGGCAAATTTTGGTATTGTGCAGATACAGAAACTGAAGCGTAGTTCAATTGATCTAAAGAATTAGTCTGCAACAAATTCATAGCCCAGATAGGACCAGATTGCAAAGCAATGTCTAAAGTTCTGTGAAAATATGAACCTTGCTTTTCTAAAGAACGATCAATATTTCCAAAATATGTTTGTCTATCTGTGCTTTTAGAAATTAAAATAGGACAATTGAATGTTGTTCCAGTTTTAGAGAAACCTGGAATAAAATTAATTATCGCTTGCTGCGGAGGTGTAGATGCAATCACTGAGCTGTTTATCTCGGTGATAAATATACCTGCATGCGTATAATCAGATAGATTAATTTGATTTGTTGTATTAGCCATGTTATAAAATTATGCTACTTTTTAGAGTATATATTGTAAGTTATTTTAGGAAAATACTAAATTCCTCTAAATTTTCTTTTATATCGTCCTTTTGTAATACCGCTTCTACTTGATTTTAAAGCACCGCTTAAAGATTTATATCCTTTAGCCTCTGGATTGTAATTCAAATCCAACGCTTCATCGATACGAATTTGATCTATTTTCTCTAATTCCATATATTTAGAACTGCACATGTTCTCCCATTCTCTTGTTTCAAATATTGTGCTTCCATTAACCAATGTCATCACTATGTCATCGTGCCCAGAATCAGCCTGATATGTCACATTGCCTGATTTGGTTTCTACCTTTATAAAATTCTCCATCTCTAGATAAGTATTATATTCGTCTACATACAATTTATCTGACTCTACAGAATCAATATATGTTTTTACCATATCTTTTTTATTTCCTCCAGATACTTTCAATCCTGGTCTTTTAAATTCGTTGTTTAAATTATGCTTGTATCTTACAAAAATATACTCTCCAAAATCATTGTTTTGATCTAATGTCTTAGGCAATGCATCTAATAACCTTCCTCCAGGACCATTCAACTCTAAAACTATCTTGCATCTTTCAGGATCGAAGTATTCGAAGAATAAAAGATACACTAAATCAGCTAATTCTGTAGGATGCAATCTATTATTGATATAAATTCCAGTCTGTTTTAAATAAAAAGCTTCGTACATATTCTTTATTTTATTATTCTTAAGCCATTCGTTGCTTCTCAACTGTAAAGTGAAAAGATTTAATACTGAATAATCTTGACCTAATCCTTCGCTGGTATCTATTTTTCCAACCCAGTATTCTTTTGCTCTGGTAGAGTGAACAAAATCAGGTCTCCATAGTAATTCTTCGTAAGGAAATCTTAATTTATTAAGAACTTCTATATTCTCCCAAGTATATTTGATTTTTCTTTGCTCTAATCTTATAGCAGTCTTAGCATTTAATATTCTCTTAGAACCTGATATAAATTGTATGTTATATTCTTGATTGAATGCTTCTTCGCCTCCAATTAATTTAGTTTCTGTCTCTTTCCAATTAGTGATCGTGCCATACTGTGCAAAATTCACTCCTTTTATTTTAACTTCTCTTACAACTTCTAAAGGCCATTTTCCATCTTCATAATCTATTCTTATCACTTTCACATCGCCAGTATCAGATTGTTCTTTCTCTATTGTAGCTTTAAATCCTTGATTTTTAAGGTCTGATATGATTTCGTCAAAAGTAATTTTTCTCTTCCTCATCTCCATATCCATAGGATAAAACTTAGGATCCAAACGTCCAGCAACTTCATACCAATAAACTCTAATACATTTGTACTGGTTCTTATTAGGATGTCCTTCTGGAACCTCAGCACCTTCTACAAGTTCTTTGAACAGGTTAGTTCCATTAGGAGTAGATGTTATTAATATTTTTGAGTTATTTATTGATGATACTGTCGGTACAACAGATTTATAATAGTGTCTTGCTATTGAGGCAGGAATATGTGCAAACTCATCAACGTATAAGAAATCAATAGTAAAACCTATAGCCGGCTCTTTAGAACGTGCTTGAGATTTAATTCTACAGCCATTATCGAATACAATAGCCTTAGTATTCCAATTCACTATTCCGGGTTTCATAAAAAATGGAAGTAGTTTATAAATATTTTTTATTTTATCTATAATTTCAGTAACAGTTTCTCCTTTATTTGCAACCATCATTATCCCTTTGTTAGAGTTAAATATACAATAATGAAGAAGCGTAATAGCAGCAGTAATTGTTTTTCCGGACTGTCTACTTGACATATTAATTACAAAACGATTCTTAGAATAAACATCCAACACTTTGTATTGGTAGTTTCTAAGCTTCATTTGTTTGATGGAACCATCCTCTATCTTTATTTTGCAATAATTGTTTGCAAAATAGTGAATATCCATTTTACACTTAGCAAATTCTTCTAATTCGAAATCCGACCATCCATAAACACACCCGCGTTTTCTTACTGCCGTTTGATTCATAAACCAAGGATTCATGTGCCTAGGGAGTTGAAATCCCATAGAAGTTTTTTGCATTATATCTTCTATGATTTCAGCGGTAAAAATAAATTGTCGCTGGTCTATTTTTGCGTCTTTAACTTTTTTAGTAATTGGCATCTATAAACTATATATGCTTATAAATACTTCTCTTATAAATAAATAGGAAAATCTAGAGACAATTTTTGATTAGAAAGTTTCATGTTTTCTATGTATTTTTTTAAGTTAGCTATCGGATTTTCTAGCTTGCAATATACCGTATCTTTTAAAAAAGGAATGTATATGAAATAGTCTTTATCCATCTCAACCATGGAAATATCTGGAGTGAAATAATATAGATTTTCGTGTTTTATTAATGGATCTCCAATAGTGTATTTTCTTTTAGGGATATGTTTTAATATCTTATCTAAAATAAGCCACCAAAAAGATCTAGCTAAAGATTCATAATCTTCTTTATCTGAAAACACTATTGGAATAGATAAAGATATTTTAGTTAAAGGAACATTTTTTGTTTCTATTGAACCTAAAAGAAACTTTGAATTTATAGTTTCTAAATATTTGTTAAAAGCAACATGAAATTTTTTATCATCGAATAATTTTTTCATGCCTTATATATTACAAAAAGACGATCTTTTATGGGATCGTCTTTTCATTTATTGTATTTATTTTTATTCTTCTTTTAGCAAAGAGCTAAAGTGATCTGCCTATTTGTTTTATTGATAGCCGTAACTTTTACATAAACTGCATCTCCTTTTTGCCATTCTTCAGGAGATTTACCTTTAAGAACTGAACGATGCAATAGTCCTTTTGTCTCGTAATCTAATTGAATCATTAAGCCAAAATCTTTTATAGAAGAAACTTCTCCTGATAATTCATCATCTACTTTAATGGTATCCCAAAGAGAATCTTTTTGAACTTGGGTACAGAACAAACGATCTTTGATAACATCTTTAACATAGAAAATAATAGCATCTCCAGTTTTAATTTCTTCTAAAGGAGCTTCTAAGTTAGATTTGTGAATCATCGCTGTCAAGCAACCGTTAAATTGAATGAAGGCTGCAAAATCTGTTTTTCCAGTAATAAAACCTTCGTATTTGCCACCTTTTATTAATTTTCCAAGCTCGTGAGGAATTAATGTCTGTAGATATTTTTTTCTGTTACAAACATAACTATCGGTGCCATTTTTGTTCACCACATCTAAGATAACATCAATCTCTTGGCCTACTAGGGCTGCAGGTTCAAATAATTTATTAACCGAAGTTAACAAGTTTGGCATGAACATAGATGTCGTAGAATCGTTTATAGATAATTCTACGATATATCCACCTTGATTCATCTCTTTTACTACTCCAGTTAAAATAGATTCGTGATCGTAGGCTTCATCCAAGAATTCTTTTATTTCGTTTTGTTTTACTTTAGCTACAGAGCCATAAACGAAATATCCGGTTTTTTCTTCTTCAATTCCTGTAATTTCAATTCCTGTTTTAGCTCCTATTTCTAGAGTGGAGGTAACTGCATTTTCTTCTGAAGAAAGCTTTACTGTGATTTGTGTTTTTCCGTAAGTTACGAAATTTAACTCGTTGTTTGTTTTAGAGTAAAGGAATCCTGTTACTACTTTCCCGACCTTGAAATGGCCTTGATCTAATGATTTTGAATAAGCTTTTTCTAATTCGATTACTTCTGACTCGGAATAGTCGTTGTAAATCGTGAATTCGCGTTTTGACATTATTTTTATTTTTAAGGTTAGGTTATTTATATCCTTAAAACAAATACATGTTTAATTTTTTATCGCTATTCCTTTTTTGATCATTATGTCTCTTATAGAAGCAGCTTGCTCGTATTTTTGAAGGCCTATAGCCACTTTCAATTTATCATTCCAATACTTAGAAGGATTTTTAATCTCTAATGGATTTTTTTCGTCTGTTATTATGTTCTCGTAAAAATCCATCATCTCGTTTAAATCTATAAAATTGACAGATTTATCCTTTTTGGAAATTTTGGCTTTTAATAATCGTTTTTTGAAATGTGGATTGATTGCATTATTATCTATTAGGAATTCAGCAAACATGTAAGGATGCTTTTCGAATAACTTAATTATCTGAATTAATTTCTTTCTGAATTCGAAATTTCCATCCTCAGAAAAACTTCCTTTATCATTCATGCAAAATTTATTTAATTGCTTACTCCACTATTGCCTATTTCTTTAGCCAAATCATGGCCAGTATATCCTTGATTCATAATAATATCAATTTTGTCATATACGAATTCAGGAGAAAAGAAATTATATACAAAATCTATTGTGAATGTTTTAGAACTCACTTGTTGATCATTGTATGCAAATTTATTTCCTTCTTGTCCTGTGAATACTACTCCTGAATATTGCATGAAATAAAGTGCTTTTCTGTTTTGATCCACCATAACCATAACCAAACTAGGATCATGCACTAACGAAGTATCCAAATAATTTCTAATTAAACAGTCCATTATAATTAAATAATTTAGATTGGAATCTACACTTTGAAAAGTTATAGTTCCTTTCTTATCCAATAAATTATAAATCGGCTCGTCTCCTTTCCACACAATTTTTTGTCCTAATCTAGTGGTCTGTTCCGCGGTAGGAAATGCTATAGAAGGAAATGTAATATCTAAAATAGTGCTATTTATATAGTCTATAACACTTTTAAAAGGTCTTCTTTGTTCTTTTAAAAGTTTGATGTATCTTTCTTCTATATCCTTATGAACAAAATCATCGCTTATATCGAATAGAAATTGATTGTTCAGGGTCGGGAGAGAAAATCCGGGCATGGTTACAAAAGATATTTATCTCTATATATAACCCTATGATTACCTCACTAAAAGAATGGATACTATTTAATGAAAGTTTAAATAATATTATTTTCGATACCGAATATACTGGAAGATCAGATTGGGATGAAATTTTAAAACATGAATCGGATAAATTTCATAAAGAGATTATTTATATGTCTCCTGATCAATTTTTAGAAAGAGTAAGGTATAAAAGATTCAAAACAGATTATGACAAAGTCAAAGAATACACTAATACCATATCCAGTGCTAAAAAATTACCTACTCCTATCATGTGGTTCATGAGTAAATTTCAATATGAACAAGGCTTTGCGCCTTCTTGGCATGATGGAAATCATAGAGTATTAGCTTTAAAAGAATTAGGAATAAAAGAAATTCCAGTTATTATCGCTTACGAGAGAAATGATCTTTAATAATGTTCTGAACTATTTTTAATCCATTGACCATCTCTGTAGCATGGCTCCCATAAGTTCCTAAGTGAACATCTGATATGACAACTATTTCTACTTCTCTTTTCACATCTTATATATTGCTGAAGGCGGCGAAGATGGCTCTTTATGTTTCATTACATATTCCAAAATACTAATTTTTGGAATAACTCTCTTGATTTTTTCTTTATTTCCATATTTGGCTGTGACTGCAATATTATGAGCGTTTTTAGAATATTCTAAAAAACCTTCTAATGTACTACAAGCTCCAACATCCGGCAGTATAAAAAAGTGGTTATCTTCGTCAGATTCCACAATTTCTCCATTTATTAACTTTATATTAAAATTTGTTGCCATCTTTTTTACCAAATAATATTTCTTTAGCTTCTTTTCTAGAATTGACCGCGCTTCTCAATTCGTCGATTGTCAATTTGCCATCGACCATTAATTTATCGCATAAATGATGAAGCTGAGTATTTTCGAACTTGAGAAGTCTTACATTGTCCATATCTCTTCGCCATTTAGTTCTTATATTTTTCACAATCTCATTATGCTGACCTGTGACTTTTCTCACAGTTTCCGGATCCCAGAATGTTTCATGCGGATCAATTATATTTTTAATCCATTTCCAAATTCTACTTTTAATGTATTTAGGAGTTCTGTAATAAGTTTTCAATTGAAGTTTTAAATCATCTATTTGACCACTTAATGAATTGACATATAAATTCCATTTTGCTGGTTCTTTATTTTTATCAATAGATTTCATGGTTTCTTCTTTTGCCTTTTCGAAGTTATAAATCCAACGTTTGGTAATTAATTCTTGTTTTCTATTTTCTATCTTATTCATGTTTGTGCTTATTTATTAAATCGTGAATATTATTTATTGGAACTTTAATATCATTGCTTTTATCCGTGATTTCATCATCGAATTCAGAATCGTAATATTCATTTCCTCTTCTATGTGCTTCATCTTCCATTTGTTTTCTTCTTGCCATAACTCTATTTCTTGCTGCATCTATTTGTTTTGCAAAATCCTCTACTTCCTTTTTTCGACTTTTCAATCTCATTTTTTCGTTTTTGTGCTAAATATTCTTTATATGTTAGAGCAAAATTTTTCATTTTTGTAATTTAGTTTCTAATAAGCCTATAATTCTCCAAGCAATTCTTTCAGCGTCAGGATTATCATTCCAATTTTCGATCAACTTATTAATAATTTTTTCTTCGTATGGAGGAGCATCGGTTATAAATTTTGGACTTCTATATCCGGCAGTTCCACGTTCTACTTCTAAATCATATCTATGTTCTTTTAAAGAATGTTCGCTGTAATTTTTCCATTCTCTCAAATGTTCTTTATACCAAACGGTAAGTTCTTCATTTAGCGGCCAAGTTTCTTTATCTTTAAAAACCCACTCTAATTGTTTCTTATACCAGATATACCTTTCCTCAGAAAATCTAACTAAGTGTTTTAGAAACTCTTCATGAGATAAAGTTTTCCAATCGATATGGAATTCTTCTTGCGTCATATATGCTATTATATCAATAAATTAGCCAAAATAAAAAGATTTTTCCTGTTCGAAACAAATATGTATATTTACAGCGTTGAATAAGCAGCCTAAAAATATATTTGAATTAGTCAAAAAAATTAAACCTAAAATTATTTCTAATAAAATTATAGGAAAATGCTGTTTCTGTCACGAAAAAATAACAGAAAAGAATCAAGTAAAAAAGGCCAAGGATATGAAATATCCTTCTTTATTTGATCCAAAACGTAAAATCTATAAATGTCCTAAATGCGAATTGGATCATTTTGGCATTTCTGTAGAAGGGCCAGTACATGTAGCAATAGAATTATTAAACAAAAAGATAGAGCAAAAATCAAAATTCGATACTATATGAATCTTTGTAAAAAATTATGCAACGAATGCCCATTTAGTAATAAATCTATTCCTGGATGGTTAGCAGATTATAGCGTAGAAGATATAAAAGAACTTCAAAACCAAGAGGCTTTATTTCCTTGTCATCTTATGATTAATGAGAACTTATCGCAAGAAGAAGCTGAAGAAAAAATAATATCTGGGGAAATGAAACTATGTCGCGGTTATGTAGAATCCATGAAAAAGTCTTGTAAATCACCAAGAACAAATAAACTTTTAATTGAAGCTTTAAATATAGTGAGAGAGGAAGGAGTTTCTTCTGACTCAATGACTATTTGGGATTTTATGAAATATCATAATAATATAGTAATTAAAAAATAAAACAAATGAAAAAACAAGCTCAAATAATAAAAAAAGAATATATTACTAAAACCGATTTGCCTGGATGTCCTAAAGACACTATAATCGTAGTGGAAATAAAAGGAACAAAGAAATCCAAGTACTATAAAGCCGTTTCTAAATCGCTCCTAGCTAAAAGTGTTATTGTTAGACAAGGAAATGGACCTTTCCTTGCCATGAACGAAAAAATACTTAATCTTTATATTAAATATTATTTTGTCAATTCTAAAGGCGAAATACACGAAGCATTAGTTGGCAAAGACAAAAGAGCCGATACTTTCAGAAAATCCATTGGAAATTATCACGAGAACAAAGATAAAGCCAACACCTACATAAAAAAATTTACAAGTGAGTTCTACAATGAAAAAGGTTTTAGCTAAAAAATAAAAGATGCCGAAAATAGAATCATTCGAAAATTTTTACCATCGAATTAGAAATAACTGGATCGCTCAAAAAATTGCATTCGAAAAGAAAAAAGAAAATTTGCAGTCTAAATTAAAGACAGCAAATTTCTTTCATGGAATTTTTATCAGATTTCAAATTTTTGATTGCAATAAAATGATCAAATGTTATACCTCTCAAATGAGAGAACATATTTAATTAATAAATCATGAAAGATAAAATAGACAAAATCGCTATAACCAATAATGCCATTTTACGTTTTGTTGATGCATTTGAATCAGTAGACAAGGATCAATCAGGAATTGACAAGGATCAATCTTCTACAAAGAGAATGTTAGTTCAACAGATTAAAGAATTAGCTGTCTTAAATACGCATCATATAAGCGATGCAACTAAATATTCGAAGGATTAAACCTTTTCAACAAAAGCACTATCTACATTATAAAGTCTGGTATTTACAAATTTTTCTTCGTTATTAGCCATATTTACAGATATATCATATCTTACTTTACCTAAAGAAAAATGAACATTCAATATCCGACAATTTTCTATCCGACCGGATTTAAAAAAATTCAAAATCACTTTATCGCCTATTTGATGTTGAGATGGCAATAAATCTACTTTAGAAATCGATTCTAAATCCATTCCTATTCCAGACCAATCAGTAAAAATAAATAAAGATTTAAGATCTTCGCTTAAATCGAATCTTTCTATTTTACCATTCATCTTGGTTCCATTAGTAACATGGTCCCCAATAGAAAATATTTCATTATTTCCTTGTACTCTATCTAATCTTTCTACACTGTAAGGAGTAAATTTATCGTCAGCAAAGCTAACTATCCTAAAATTAAGATTCTTGTTCATGATGGTTTTGTTCAGATTAGCCTGTTCCTGCTGTTTATGTTTAAAGAAATATTTATATTATGAAAAATATGATTGTTTAAAATAATGGCTCTACTCTCGTTTTGATAGTAGGAGGCGCATATCTTATTTTCCAAAATTCTCTAACTCCCATTAATATCTTTCCTAAATTACTTTCTCCTACTCCATTGCAAACTCCCAGTATATAAAGAATTTTTCATAAGATTCAAATAATATATAAATCATGAAAAAATGTTTTAGACCCAAATGTAATAATTTAGTTAATGATTCTAGAAAATATTGTGGAAGGTCTTGTTCTGCTATACATAGATTTACTGGAAATAAATTTTTATTAGGTCATAAACATTCTGAAGAAACAAAAGAAAAAATTAGTTCTACATCTAAAGGTCAAAAAAGAACTGAAGAAACAAAAAATAATATAAGTAAATCATTAAAAGGCAAAAAACATTCTAAAGATAGAATTGATAAACATTCTTTAAGAATGTTAGGAAATCAATACGGTAAAGATAAAGCGGGTTGGACAGCAAATTCTAGAACTAAAAAAGGAGTTCCATTAAAAGAAGAAACTAAATTAAAAATTTCCATAGCTAATTTAGGTAAGAAAAGAACAGATAAAACTAAAAGAAAATTAAGTGAAGCTGCATCTAAAAGATTATTAACCGGAAGTATTCATAGCAGTTATATAACAATTAATGGAATAGTTTGTCAAGGAGGAAGTGAAAAGAAGTATATTGAAACATTAATTAAAGAAAATATACAATTGCCTAAAAGACCTAATAAATACGTAGAAACACCTTATGGAAGAAGATTATTAGATTTTGAATATGATGATAGATTTATAGAAATAAAAAGTAAATGGACATATTCTTTGTATTTGAATTCTGACCAAGAAACAAAAGATAAATGGATTTCTAAAAATATTAAAAAAATTGAAATAATTATAATTTAAAATAACGGTTCGACTCGTGTTTTAATTTTAATTTCTCCTCTATCTTTCTCCTTCCAAAATTCTCTTACGGACATCAAAATTCTACCAAGCACATTCTTTCCAATTCCATTACATACGCCAAAATATACATCACCCCAGTGATTAGTTTCTTCTATATACTTGTTATTAGTGAATAATAATTTCTCTCTTAAATCTTTATTCCTAGCAAATTTATCAAATACAACTGCAGCCATGTGATCATATCTAACTAAATCCCAATCATAACGAAGTTCTATCGATCTTCCAAGCTTACGCGCTTCTTTAGGTTTTATTCCCGTATTTTTGAAAAATAATTTTCTTATATTTGGATCTATTGTCTTGCCGGACATATATGCAGCTTCAGAAGAGCCATAAAGATTTCCATCAAAATATATATCGCACTCTTCAAAATTCGAAAGGTATTTAAAGGTACCAAACAAACCCTTTATATTATTTTCGTCGTGAATTATATACTCTTGCTCTTGTCCCATTATGTATTATATTCTAATTTATGATATTTGTTTTCTATGCCAGGTCAATTTAGTTTCAGTTCCATCCTTATACTCTTTCCAAGTCTCTTTCCATGGACCTTGAATTAACATAGTGCAGCACCCAGTGGATTGATTAATGGAATGATAAGAATCTCTAGGAAAGTATTTAATTATTTTATTTCTTACTTCGTATCTTATTTCTTTGGTTTTAGGATAGAAAATGCCTTCAGTGTATCTACCCCATAGTTTAAAAGATATGGCATTGAAGGCATGGGTGTGGAATCGATCTTGTTTATTACCTTTGAAATAAAAGAAAAGAATCCCAAATAATTTTTTGTGTTCGAAAAGGACAAATTGCTTGGCTACAAGATCGCCAAATATAATTGGCTTATAAGAACATATTTCAAAATTGAATATTCTCATTAATTAAGTTATATACACATTTTGTCCTTTTGTTTAAATTTATAAATTAAACTCCCACTATCATATATTCTATGGTATTTCAATCTCCACATACATTGTACTTCAGTTTCTCCTTCTAACAATAATTCCTTTTTAATTAATTGAGTTTTGGTAAAATTTAAACGATGCTTTTTAATTCCGTTTATTACCCACCAATAGTTTGGTTTAGTTTTACCTACTAATTCAAATCCTAAAGTATTGTATAATTCTCCAATAGACCAAGATCTATCAGCATAACTTAATAATTCTTCGAACTGATAATTATTTATAAAATATGAAAACAATTTAGAAGCCCCTCCAATTACCGAAGTATTTAATTTGTTACAAAATCTATGAAGCTCTAATGAATTTGATCCCGATATTTTCCTATATCCAAAAGTCATCAACGAGATCAATTCATTGTTATAATACAATCCTAGGTTAACCTGACTTATAGATGAACCCTGTATATGATTTTCTAAAAGAAATTTTTGAGATTCTGTTTTATCTACTAATCTAATATCTGTTTTTCTGGCATAAATTTTTGTATCATTACCCTTTAATAAATTTTTTATTCTACTTTTTACTATTTCTTTTTTATAATTCCAATCATCTTCATAAATATGAATTAGTCTAATGCCTTTAGATTCACTTATTTCAGTTTTATTAAAATGATAGTCATTAGGTGTACCAGTTGCTTCACTATGATAATATGTTCCATTGTACTCAAATCCTATTTTTTCTTTAGGTAAATAAATATCTATTTCTTTTCCATCTAAAAGTTTATTATTAAGTAATATACAATCTTTATAAATAGATTCTATATAATATCTTAAATTTATTTCTTGTTTACTTATAGGTTTATGTATTTTATTACATATAGTACAAACCTCTTCTTCTCTATGAAATCTTAATTGGAATAATTGATAATTTATATTGAATAGATGACCTTTATGGCATTTAAGTTCTATATCAAATTCATTATTATATTTAATAAAATTATATTTAATATACTCAGACATTTCACTCAATCTTATATTTCTATTAGATTCAAATGTCTTTTGTCTTTTATCAATAACTGTTTTAGATAATGAAGGATTAGATACTCCAATACTATCTATCAATCCCTTTTTGATCTTTTTAATATGTTCTGGAGTTTGCATCATATTAGAAATTATCTTCTTTACTTCTTTCCTTTGACTATTATATTTAACTCCATAATTTGCAAACATAGTATCTTCTTTTCTTTTTTTGATACTGGCCAATTGAGAAATATTTTCCACTCCGTGATTTTTAAGAGTCCCATTTTTAGTATTTTCTACTGCTCTTTTTACAAATTCTGGGTCGGAATATCTACATTTAGTGCCGCAGTATTCCATATATCCACTATCATATAATTTAAACTTAGTGGTTTCATGGCACCATTTGCAATGACCCTTTTCGTGTGTTATTAAATAAACTAATTCGGCAAACTTAGAAAATATTACATTATTGTCTAATTGATATTGTTTGATTTGGTTGTAAACATCTAAATAATTTCTTTTGCAAGATTCTTCATTCAAAAATTGTTTCTTAGAACCTCTTTTCTCTTGAAGCTTATTTAATATTATTTCTATTCTTTCTTTTAATTGCATAACTATATAAACGAAAAATCCTATATAAATTATATAGGATTTTTCTATTTTGTTTTAAGTTATATATTAAACTAGGAAATATATAAATCTTCCCAATAATCAGCAACCCATTTAGCAGCACCTTCAAGGATCTCGTTAGTTTCGTCCCATGATAATTCTATTGCGTCAAGGCCTACTATTTGAGCATTAAAATAAGTTACACGTCTGATAATTTGTCCTTTTTTATTGTGTTGGTTAACTATGATGTTTCCTACAATTTCTTTCTTAATGTGCGTTTCTCCAGTTTGAGAATTCCAAACTAAGTCATACCATTTTTTAAGGGTATTCCAAACGTATACGGCATTCAAGTTATTTTCGTTATAGTTAAAAGTAATAGATAAATCAGCAACGTGGGTTTCAGTAGGCAAAGAAACATAAGCTCTTGTGCTGAATTTGAAACGTTGAACTTTAACTTCGATGTCTGGAGTCAAAGGCAAAGAGATATTTCTTGCATTTTCCAATAAATATTGAACATCCTGTGTAGAAGCTCCTAATATAGTTGGCAAATCAAAGGTTATCTCGAATAACGATTTATAAACCGGTTCGAACAATTGGTTTGCGCTTAGCACTGAACTGAAGAAAGGTAACATTTTTTAATATATAATTTTAATTTTTATTACTAATTTAAGCAGTGTAAATTACTTTCTGCTACATAGTATATATTATATTTTTCTTTAATTTTTCCGCACAAAAAATTGTTCATTAAACCTTTTTATAGTTTTTTGTTATAACTAAGATAAAATGAATATAGAGGGCATTGTATATTTAAAATCTTTGATAGATAAAAATCAGGTGCAGCAGTTGCTGCACAGGTCTTTATTGAAGAAGGGAATGTTTTCTCTTATTTCCGATATAGAAAAATTCACATTAGATAACAATTTGGCTTATATTAAATTTACTGAAGCCGAATATTTGTATGTGCATCAGATGAATAATAAGCCTAAGTGCAAAGAGTGCAGCATTAATGAGACTAGATTTGATGGTATACATAAAGGGTATTCGCCGTTTTGTTCTAGGGATTGTGCTAATTGTAATGAGGAGAGCAAAAGAAATAGTGATGCTACTAATTTAAGATTATATGGAGTTAAGAAATTTTTATCTTCTAAAAAAGTTAGAAAGCAGATAGCTGAGACTAATGTAGAGATTTATGGCATAGATAATCCTTTAAAGAGTAAAGAAATACAAGAGCAGATAGTAAAAACAAATATCGAAAGGTATGGTTTTGATAATCCTATTAAGAATAAGGAAATAAAAGAGAAGGCTAGGGATACATTATTTAAGAATTATGGAGTTAGGGATCCTTTTAGCAGCGAAGAGATAAGAGATAGGGCTAAGGAAACAATGATAGAAAAGTATGGAGTAGAAATACCTATGCACAATGAAAAAATTAAAGAAAAATCAAAGAATACCTGCGAGCAAAGATATGGAGTCAGCGCATATTTAGCTTCTACTGATAGGACAGTAAAATATAAAAATCTTAATTTGATAAAAAAACTAAAAATAATAAATGGATATTTGGATAAAAATAATTTAAAATTTATAAATTACGATAAAGATAAAAATACAGTAGATTGTAGTTGTTTGGCATGTAATAATGAATTTAATTTGGCATTTTGTACACTATATTCTAAAACAAAAAGGAATAGGAATATTTGTCCTATTTGTTATCCATATATTTCTCCAGGATTTTCGGAATCAGAAAAGGAATTGTTAGAATTTATAAAAGAAAATTACAATGGTATAATAAAAACAAATACTGTTTCATTAATAGCTCCTTACGAGTTAGATATTTATTTACCCGATTTAAAATTAGCATTTGAATATGATGGGTTATATTGGCATTCTGATGAATATAAATTTAGAGAGTATCATTTAATGAAAACTGAAAGATGCAAAGAATTAGGAATAAAATTGATACATTTGACTGATAATGATTGGATAAATAAAAAAGAGATTGTAAAATCTATGATTTTAAATTATTTACATGCGTATAATAAGGTAATAAATGTCAAAGATTGTATTATTAAAAAAGTAAGTAGAACTATTTCTAAAAAATTCATAAATGAAAACAATATAGAAAAATACATTTTAAGCAAAGTTAATTATGGGCTATATCGCAGTAACGAGTTAATAAGCTTAATGTCATTTGGATATAAATGTAAATTTAAAAATCCGGATATAGAAGTATTAAGATTTTGTAATAAAATATATTATAATGTTGTTGGTGCTGAAAATAAATTGTTTTGTCATTTTATAAAAGAAAATCCTAAAATTAATAAAATTAAGATAAAATATAATAAATATTACGGAATTGATAATAAAATAGAAAAACTAAATCATTTGAACGATTCCAAAATTGATTATTTTTGGATAAATCGAGATAATATTTTAGAATCTATGAAATATAACAAAAGAAAATTAATTAAATCTGGTTGGCTATTGCCAAATGAAACCGAAAGTGATTGCATGTATCGTTTAGGATATAACAAATTTTACGATTGCGGTTCTATGGTATTTGAATGGAATAGGCCTATTGCTTAAATATATTCTTCAGTATATTGCTGCCTGCCTACTTTTAATCTTTTTTCTACGTATCCTGGGACCAATAGAGACATTTTTTCTATAAACTCATTAGATTTATCAATCAACTCTTTATAATCGACTGTAGGTTCCATAGAATACAATCTATTGACAACTTCTAAATTAACAGTTTCCTTAGGATTAATAGAAGAATCATAATCAGACCATTGATCTTCTTTTTTAACCGGTTGACTCAGTAATCTAATATCCGAACGAATTCCTAATTTAAGCCAAAGCTGAATTACTTTATCTTTGCTGGAACGTGAAGGCCTGAGCATTTTAGGATATTCTGACATGAGAACCAATGCATGCATGATCATTCCATACCCAGGGCCTTGTATCTTATCAAATATTAGGTAATCATTTTGAGGAAGAACATTGGCATAAGCTAATATTTTAGATTTAGAAGTAAGGCAAAATTCGTTCTTATCGTTTTTAAGAAAATAAATATCTTCAGGAATAAGTTGACTTATAGATGTTACAGATTCTCTAATATATTCTTTCCATTCCTTGATTGTGGCAATAATCATAAAAGTATATATCCTATAAATCAAAAAGAGAGACAACAAGTCTCTCTTTTCTTTTATCTTTTAAATTTAGGTATATTAACTTTTGGAATCTTTTGTTGCGGAATCTTTTGAGTTTTTTGTTCTTTTGCTCTTTCCTTTTCTTGATTCTTTTGTCTTTCTTTTTCTTTATCGTTTTTCCTATTTAATCTTTCTATGAACATTTCAAATTTCCAATAAGGCATTTGATTTATCTCTGAAGGTTGACATTTTGTCTGATCCATGAATTCAAACTCATTATCCAACGAGTTCATCAAAGGCATTTGGAATAATGAAAAGAGATCTAGCTCCGTTGGGAAAGCCAAATGACGTGTGGACCTCCCTTCCACATTGGCAATTAGCTTTGGCCACTTCAATTCCAAAACTTATCATATCTATTGCATCGTAAACAACTTGAAACAACTCATCGTTCATCTTAGCGAACTCGAACTCTGCCTGTTCTAATTGTTCGTATGTCATAGTTTTAACTCCTTCTCCAGCCTTTATATAAGGAAGAGTCTGCATGAATGTAACATTAGGTGGAATTTTACCTCCAGATTTAGTAGTTTTTACAAGCATGTAACTGTTGACATCCTGTATCAAACCTAATGTAGGCGGAGCCAATTTAACTTTTGCTCCATTTTTAAGCTTAAATTCGTATCGTTTAGTCTCGTGATTAAAATATTTTTCTAATTTAGGATGATGATTCTTATACGAATAGTTAGCAGGAATTAATTCTATTTTAACTTTAAGTTTGCATTCGCATTCTACTTCCTTCTCTATTTTCTTTCCGAACTTAGAACTTGCTTTAGCAATCAGAATTGCAATTGTATCTCTATCGCCATCTATTAATTCTGTATATGGAAGTGTCCTGTTGTTTTTGATGTCTTTTATCAATACGCATGCCGATAATAATTCGTTCAATTTCATCATCACATCGTATGGATTCTTTTCGTTCACCACTGCGAATGATTGAATCTCTATTGTTTTGGTAGGCCTAATGCTGACCATTATTCCATCGTCATAGAAAAATTTATGAGCCAAATGGTCTAATGGAATATTAATCCAAGTGCTAGATGCTTCTATAACATCTACTTGTCTTTTAATATTATCGCCAAAATATTGAACATTCGATGGCTGTTCTTGCATAGGTTTAGGCTCATTATTCGTTAAAAATTCTGTTAACGCATCTGGTTTTTTCTCTTCGTGCGGTTTCTCTTCATGTGTGGACATTTTATTATGTGAATTGGATGATTTTTATACTAATATTTATTAGACAATGGGTCTTTCCATTTATCTATTTTATTTAATATATAGAAGATGTTTAATTTCTAAACGCGGAATGTCGAGTAGCGAATTCGACATTCCATTAGCCGTTCACTATAAACGGGCCCTAAGTCCAGGACAAGCCTGGGACATTCTTTATGTTGTTATATCAACTTTTTTAGATTCAAATGGTTTTAATGAATTGCTAGACACTAAATTCACAAATAATTTAGGACTTCTTTTTTTTGAATCTTCTAATATTTTATCTTTCAATGCCGGCATCGTATTCTCTAACAGCATCTCGTAAAATTTATTTATGCACATTGCTGCTTCGATATTCTTTTCTTCGTCGTCATAAAAATGAGACTCATCGTATTTGTCGCATTGCTTAGGAACAAACCTGTTTTCTTCTATCATGTATCCTATAGCATTTTGAAGAATGCACAAGGTTTTCTTAGTAGATGTGTTCCCTACAAAATCTATAGACTTAGGATCATTCACAAAAAATGCCTTCTCCACAAAAATATTTAATTTCTCTAGCTCTCGATTTAATTTATTAAGCAATAACTCATGAGCATCTTTGTTTCCTCTGGCAGTCAATAAATTGACAGTATCTTTGGTTCCTTTTAAATGTTCGATTGTATT
>QGNH01000682.1_pt2 | contig 19665 bp, 18 predicted proteins | sample 1735481 | NCBI WGS metagenome assembly QGNH01 (sample SAMN09239004, study PRJNA386568) | Viral metagenome, whole genome shotgun sequencing project.
CCCTCCGCAATCGTAAAGTACCCAGTTTGCAAGAACGGCAGCATCGCCACGCCATCGGCATCGTTCGAAGTCTCGTGCTGGTAGAGATAGAGCGATGCGGGATCGGCGCCAATCGGAGGCCCGAGCACCGATTGATCGACCCACGCCGCGCGTCCAAGAGAGCCGTAGTCCCATTCGTTCATGTAGACATTGTACTTGACGTACGAATCGACTTCACCGGTACCGTTCGCCGAAGGGTAGAACCACTGGATCTCGCCGAACCGTGAATTGACAGCAACGCGTATTTTCGACAGGTTCGCCTGATTCAGATTCTGAAATACGACATCCCACACCGGACACGGAAGCGGCAGCACGCCTCCGCCGCCGAGCGTGTAAAACTGCGATGGCCCCATCCAGTAATAGATGCCGTTCACGGCCGCAGCCGCTTTGCGCGCGATCAGTCCGCAACCAGTACCAATTTCGTTGAACGAATAGACGTACGGAGGACCGATGTACTGCATCGACCAGACATCAATATCGGTCCAGACAAGCGCTTGCTGCGGTCCCTGAACGCATCCGACAATACGCGAGCCTTTCGGAATTCGGTATGAGCCGGCTTGATTGGTTACCAGCGCAATCCACTGAAATGGATTGTTGACGTCGGACCAGTTGATGAGCAGAGGATCTTGGATGCCTGTCTGTGTCGAACCCCACGCCACGAGCTGACGCTGCGGCATCGCGACGAACACACCGTCGTTGAGCGGTGGCGCCTGCGGTATCACTGCGGCAGTTAACTGTCCGACTGGTGTCCAGCCATAGATCGGCTGATACGGAATTGGGACACCTAATGGCGCTGCCGTTGAGGTAGTTGGACACGCGATCAGATCTTGGCCGAAATTGTCTAATGTCCAATCTGCTGTTGCAATCGGCAATGCTGAGGGCGGTGACGCGCCCTTTCCGTTGTAGATAAAGATTGCTGTGCCGCCATTCAGCGTAGCGGTGTTTATGCTGAAAGCGGCGCCAGGCACCAGAATCGTAAAGGAGTTGGCGTTTGTAATAGACTGGATGATGTAATTGCCATAGAGAGTGATGCCGCTAGCACCGATCGGTGTTGGCACGAGAACCGGAAACGTGTTGCCGACAGAATATCCGTGATTGGTCAGTGTAACTTCGACGGTGTTTACACCAATAGTAGTAAACGTTGGCAGTACGGCTGCTGCAGTCGTGGTCGCGGGCAATAGATTCCCGAGGATATCCCGCGCGTAGACAGTGTACGACGTCGCGTCTGCATACGCGTCAGGATCACACTGGTAGAGACCGAACAGAACAACTCCGCCGACGGCAATTTGCGTCGGGATGTACACGCTGCATGTACCGTCTATCCCAGGCGTAGCGGCATCGACTATTTTGATCGACGGACTGCCAATCGTCGCGAAAGCCGTCGGAGGGTTGATGAGGCTATTCGCCTGCACAGGCGTTATGTCAGCAAGAACGCCTGCGGTGATGACGCCAAGCTGCGACTGCGTTCCGGATGGCCAAACTTGCGTGCCAAACGCTAGATGCGCGTTGTCGTCAATGTCCTCCCACGCCCACAGCGCGCGAACGATGGCGGACATTACTGATGGAACGAATTTTTGCCAGCCGCCGAGTTTTTGAACGAGCGGCGAGCCGTTGGGGTCGTAAGCGTACCTGATAAGATTCGTTTGCGAGATTCCAGAGTTCTCGTTTAACGCCGGCGTTTCAGTAGTATTCGCGCCACCCACCAATCTCAGCATTGCATGCGGCATGCGTCACCGCGTCGGCGTGGCGGACACTGGCGTGGAGTACGATGAGAACGCCGACCCGAGAAATTTCTTCCTGTTTTCCTCGCTGATCGCGCCGAGCCTCAGCGCCTGGTACTGCTTCTCATACGACTGCCCCATGTTCGGATCATCACTGGTAGAACTGAACCCACGCTGAAACGCCGATATATAGATCATGCTCGCCATCATCAGCATGTCAGGCAAGAATTCTGATATGTACGTGTACCCAGTGTCGGCCACTCCGACGCTCGCGTACTGAGCCAATGACGGCAACCGAATCACGCCATTGACGCGCACCGGATAGGCGTAGTTCGGCGGTGGTCCGAATAGCACGTTGATATTCGTATCCCCGCTATCACCAAACGTGTCACCGGCCATGGCAAAGAACTTAGGCTGTCCTGCTTGCGCCAATCCAGAATAGCAGTTCTGTATGAACTCGCGTGATACGGGTGTCAATGGTGTACTGTTGACGACCTGCGCGCCGTTGTTCTGCGTGATCTCAAACGTCTCAACGATGAGAAAATCATTGATCGGAATCGACAGCAGATTGCTGCCAGCGATGAGGGTGTACGTATTCGATGATCTGGCGTTGAGAAAATCGATGTCGCGCTGAATCCTGAGTTCGGCGTAATTGAGCGCCTGCGGGAGCGCTGTTTGTAGCGGCGCATCAATGAAGCTCCATACGCCAACCGTTTCCGAAGTCAACGCGACCGCCATCACGCCCAACTGCTGGACGTACGCGTTATAGGACAGCGGGGTGGTTGCTGGCGCAGTCACATCAGAACTCTATCGCGACCCACGCGCCGATCGTGGCCGAATACTTGAATGACTTCGAATCGTTCTGCACGAGAGTAAAATCTGCCACCATGCGCAATCTATTCGCCGGTAGCGAGCCACCATTGAGCGCATTGAGCGTCAGCAGGAATGTAGCCAGATTGGTGACGACGACAATCTGCCCGTCGAATCCAGCCTGGAGTCCGGTGATATTGCAGTTCGCAGTCGGCGAGAGTTCGATGAAGCCCACTGCGGGTCCCATCTGTCCGCCAGCGGTAAAATTATCGTTCTCACCTGGCGCTGGAGTCGCGTAGATGACCCCGGTCGGCCCAGTGGAGGCTATCAGCGACGCGAGAGCGGCGATCTGCGCGGCCGATATCCGTATGGACACCCACCCCGGCTGACCATTTGGCAACGTTGTCGGCTGCGCGGCTTCCAATTGCTCGACGCCAAGCAGGCCAGCGATGGCTTGGGGGAGCTGCAATATGGTGGTTGTGGACATTAGTGGTATACCCACGAGGTTCCGTTGCAGAACACGGGCGCCACTGTCGAGCCAGTGGTGCTGACGGTGCCGAGATATGTTGGCGATGCGACGCCGTTGGTGACGTAGGCCGTTTGTCCTTGGGAACCGCTGTTACAGGTCGGAAGTCCGGAAATGGCATAGCCAGACGTTCCAACACTTTGTGCGGTGATCGATCCCGTAGCTCCGGCGGCTGCGGTACCTACGGTGACGGCGCCAGAAACTGGCATCAGTTGTAGTCCGCCATTGGACTGCGCCACTATCATATTTTTCGCGCCGACCTGATCGAACAGATACCAAGTGATCGGACTGCCTTGATACATGCCTACGATAAATTCTTGCGTCGTCTGGCTAAAGAACGTGATCTCGTCGCCGCTGGCGCTAGTGGCTCCATTGGTCTGCAAGCTCAGCACGGAATTGCCGGTACTACCGGACGCCTTCACGTTCTCGGTCTGGGCATTCAATGACGTAACTGCGGCACTGCTAGCCGTGCCGTTTCCTAACGGCGTGTTGTTTATCGAGTTCGCGACGACGTTGCCGCTGCAGTCCGCTGTTAATCCGGTGAAGTTGATCTCATAGCCGCCGCTGCACGCGTAGCTGGAGAAATCTAGAAAACTTAGAACGGTTGCGGAGCCTTTCGTTGATAGCAACGTACCAGCAGTGCTGATCGCCGGATGGCCCCCATAGTTGGTGAACTGTAGTCCGTTATTCCAGCCAGTAGCAGCCCCAGACAAAGCTGCAAAAGCTGCCTCATTCCGCGAGCCATGCGCAGTGTCGTCACCAACCTTAACAGACGTTGTACCAAACACGTCCAGGGCAGCCCCACCAGTTTGTATACTGACATCGTTCTCTGCACCTATAAGTCCGGTGACTCCAGTCACCCCGGCATCCACTCGTGCCTGCGCATTCATGCCAAAACAGCTATGCACCCCTGACGGCATCGACACCGCAGCCTCGCACCACCCCCAAATACCTAAACCATTCGTATTGCCGGTCTGCGCGGTGTCCATGATGTCGAAGCCACCGAAGGCGGCGGTCCCATTGCCGCTCGCTGACGGATTACCAGAGTGTGTAACGATGGACAGACCCATCACGCCGCTGAGCGTGTTGTCGGTGATGTTGATGATGTTGGCCGAATAGGCCGCTGGGGGTGGACCGGCGATAGCCATAGCAGGCGTCGTAAAATTAAATACGGTGCCGTTCCCTAACGTCTTGTATGTGAACGTCTCAGCCAACGATGCCTCATACGCCGCCAACTGCGCCGGCGACGTCTTCACCGTGCATCCCACGCAAGTCCCCTGGTCTTCTGCGATGGCCTCGTTCCCAGTTTGCGGTCCAGCGGGCGACAAATCTTTGGGCGTAATGATCGTCTGGGCGTGTGCGGCGCCGATCAGAAGTATCATCCAGATGAATCGTTTCATTGCGGCCCAAGCTCCTGTCCGCTTTGCGTTCCAAGGATTAAGCCGCTTTGTGTGCCGAGCACCGTTCCAGCCGTGGGTGTCGGCGGCGCAGTCCCTACGCCAGCACCAGACGGCGGCGGAATGGTCTGCGCGCCGTACTGCAATCCAACCAGCGCCGTGATGATGCGTGTCTTCGGCGTCAGCAGTGACCCTGCTGGAATGTTCCCAGCCGTCGTATAAGTGAACATCGTCGCGGTCGGTACCGTCACGCTATAGAAACCGTTCGCCGCCGTCAGCCCCGCAGCCGATATCTGGTCATCAGGCTGCAACCCATGCACCTTAGAGCACGTCACGACAATCGTCGCGGTTCCGTCGGCGATCACAGACAGGATCGCGAGCGGCACGCCAAATGCTTTCTGCACGCCGCCGTTGTATGGCATCACTGCGCGTTGATCGAGCCCAGTAGGTATGCCGATGGGCTGCGTAATGCGATTCTGGCAGTCCTCCGTGACGCGCAGCGTGGTCGATGGAATGGGGATGCCGACGATTGGGTCAACGGCATTCGATACCGTCGAGCGGTAGTCTGTTTCGGCGTCTGCGAAGTTCTCCGGGCGCGGCTGCCAAATTGGAACAGGATCTGCGGGGAGCTGGATATTTCTTAATTGTTCATTTGGAACGTCCAGACATCTTCGACAGACAAGTAACCACAGACTTTGGAGGGCCGTTCCTCTCCAATCTGTCTGCCAGGTTAGATCGATGCGGTTGTGCCAGATCCCGCAGCGGTCACAAACTGCCTGAGCCTGCGGCAGCTTCGCCGAGACACGCGCTCTACCTGCTTGTGACGCATAACTCATCGGAAATATCCACTGACCATAGGAGAAATAAAAATTTGCGCGGTCTCAACATTTTGTCTCGTGGCGACGCCCCACGCTTCATCTGCCAACGGCTTTAGCACTGGTACTCTGTCTGGCGCCCACGAGAGCGCCAGTCTATAACCTAATCCCAGTGCATAAGCTTCGAGAAAATACGGCGGGATTTCTACGTTCTGACCGTTCGAAAAATTCGAATCCTGGATTTGGCGCACGCGATAATATTTAAAACACGCTTGCTGCCCATTGGGACACGGCCATAATGTGACGGTAGGAGAAAGTAAACGGTCCATCCAATAGACGGTCGGCGATCCCTGCTGCTTCTTATTTGGATAGTTTGCATACTCCGTGCGGCTGATAGGTGACATGATCCGATCTGTTTCTTGCTGTCCATTGTTGATCGTATAGTACGCATCGAGCATCACGACCGTTTCATACGGTACTTGATACGTCGAGCATCCCTGCACCAATGGAATAGTCTGAAGGTCAACGGCCCACAAGTTTACGCCGTCTGCGCTCCACCGCCCCATCATAATATTTGTGGCTATGCGCGCGTCTTCCATGTGGGATTGCGTGATGGCTGTTCTTCTTATTCCACAAAGCCCATACGAATACAGAACTGTCTCGCCCATGCCTGGAGCAAATGAATAGCTTCCTGACGTATTAAGCGGGTTTTGCATCTTGATACCTGAAGATCAAACCGCTCTTAGTGTGTTTCGTAGCTCCGTTGCACGTGTCCCACACACGGCCTTTCTGTAGACCGTAAGCGTTCGCAGCATCTGTCATTGTTGAGTAGCGGATGCCATCATTCACGCAGATCACCGGACACTTAATTGCCGCGTCTCTGAAGTGATTTGGATTTCTTTCGAGCGTTGACGCTAAGCGTTGCGCGATATGCTCTGGCGTATGCTTCCTTCCACAATTAATGGTAGCTATAGCCGCCGCGACCTTTGCGATATGTTCTGGACTCTTTTTACGACCGGTCAACGCTTTGCTTATATTATGGCGCTGTTGCTCAGTAATTCTTCGGCCTTTTCGATCTCTGCTCATCTTTGCTCTTGTTTCGGCCGAAAACTTCATTCCAGATGTACCAAGCCCACCATCGGTTATGTTGACCAATATGGCACCTAGATCACGCCAATAGACTATTCTTTCTCTCTCCAGTCTCAGCGCTTCCAGATTACTTAGACCCCTGAAAACAAACTTCACTTCGAAGGTAAGTCCTACCTTCGCCAACTCCGCCTGAAGAGCCCTATGTAACTTGTTTCTGTTCCATAAGGTGTGGGCACGCGTGCCTTTTCCCTTCCCAACATAGAAGATGACATCGGTGTCTGGGCGCCAATGTTCATAGACGTAATACTTAAGAGGATTCTGACTCACGCTGCCTTACTCTCGCAAAACTCCAAATTCCTACGAAGCCTCAGATCGTCCGGCGTCAGTTCGACGGCCTTGCGCGCATGTTCCAACGCCAGCGCATACTGCCCGAGATTGTACGCCGCAATAGAAGCCAAGTCGTGCGGCGCGGCTCCCCACACGGCCGGATCGACGGTGTACAACTTCTCGCGCTTCGTAATTGACAGGCACGTGAGGGCAGCGCCCAGACATTCCGCCCACCTTGAAGTACGATAACAGCACAGCGCCAGATCGTGCCACGGTTCGCGCGTATCGGGCGCTTCGCTCGCGGCGTCCCTTAAGGATTTCAGCGCTGCCGCCCACTCTTGAAGTTCCTGATGCGAGCGTCCAATAACGCGCATCGCATAGCAGCGCTCGTTCGGACAGTTCGCGCGTGGCAGCGCGAGATAGCGCTGCGCCTGCTCGATCGCCTCGCGCCACATTGAGCGAAAAGACAACTCGCGGGCGTAGTAGAAGGCGTTCCGCGGCTCAGTGGGATTTTCTTCGACGCTGGTGCGCAGCAGGGCAAGATATTGTCCGCGTGACTTCTCTGGGTCGGGTTTGTGCACCACTAGGAGCTGATCGGTGTTGGCCCAGACTTCTGTGATTCGATCGGCGACAGGATATTCGTGGCACGGCAGAAACCAGCGATAGCCGCGCCGCGAATGAATCTTTTCATATTGAAAGGCGATCCCGCAACCCCAATCGAATCCGTACCGCAGCCGCGTCGTACCAGGCGTCCAGACGCGTTCGATTTCCTCACGCCAGCCGGGCTGCAGGACTTCGTCCAAGTCGAGACTCACGCAGACATCGATGTCCTCGGGAATGAGAGCCAGAGCGGCATTGCGGGCATCGTCGAAGCGCCAGGGATGAATGCTGATATGCGAGACGGCAGCGCCGTTGTCGTGGAGGATCTTAACGGTATCGTCCGTCGAGCCTGTGTCGGCAACGAAGATCAGGTCAGCGTCGCGCGCGGCGTCGCAGAAGCGTTGCGCGAATTTCGCTTCCTGAAGTGCGATTGCGTAGACAGCGATTTTCATGGGTATGTCAGTAGTAAAAGACCATAAAGTATCCGGTCGATCCGACCACGTTCGGACCGGATGCCGCGCCAGTCATAGATACCTGCACTTGATTGCCGGGGCTGGTCGTCCCAGCGCTTACCCAACTCGCAGGCGTCGCACTGTAGTCTATAGAGATCGTTTGAGCGAGATTGCAGTTCGACGCTCCCGATGTGCCGTAAAGCGTCGGTGTGCCGCTGTTTCCCACGTTAAGCGTATAGACAACATTAGACGCAGTAGCAGCGCGGTAGACAAGAATCTTGACGATGGTCGCGTTGGCAGGAAGCGTGATCGTCCAGTTGAAGTTTCCGGTGGCATCGCACCACTGACGGTTAGCCGGTTTACCGACCATGACCTTGAGCGGCGGGATGTTCGACGCGCGGCCCTGATTCTGCCAGTTCAGATCGAAGTCTATGGCGGTGCGCACAGTGCGAGCTACGCCCGAATCGTAATTGCTCCAGAAACATCCACGAGCGCTTGCGTATCCCCACACCAGACTGTCGGCGCTGGGTTGAAGCGCTATGAACGCGGAGAGATTGATCGGCACCTCGCACTGATTGAAGATGATCGAGCCCGGATCGCCGTACTGATCTCCACCGGCGGCAGGCCCCTCAACCTGATAGGTCGATCCCTGGTTCGCTGTCAGCACGCAGTTGTTGAAAGTTACGCGAGCCTCCACGACATTTACCGTCGTACGTGCTCCGTTGGTCTCTGTGTTGTTCAGTCCGTTGAAGGTAACGATAGGAGCTTGGCCGCCAGTCTCTCCACAGAACAGCAGCATAGTGGAAGTCGCGTGCAGTTCGGTCTGGACCCCGAAAAACTCATAGGTGTTGTTGTTGTCTCCGAGTGCAGCACCAGTCGCTATGTTGAGAAGGTAATGATTGCCACCGGCAGGAGAGATATTGGAGACGGAATCGTCCATGATCATCGATCCGCCATAGACCCGAAGCGCGCCACCGCCTCCTGTGCCAACCTCGAATATATTGCCGTAGATGGTCTCGAAGTCGCAGCTATGGAACTCATTGTTCAGCGACTCGTCATTGTTCATTATAAAGACACGCGCATAAATCGCAGTGGCCTTGCAGGTGATGCACTTCAGCGAATCGCCGTTGGCGTTGCCGTTGCTCTCCCACACTGTCCCCATACGATTGAACCAGACGTTGGTGAAGCGCCAGCCCTGCGACTGATACCAACTGAAGCCGTTCGCGAGGTTGTTGTCGTCGCCCTGAAACATTAGGTCTCTGAATAGGCACGAAATGTACGACTGTTCTGCCGAGACGCCAAAGAAAGCCCAGATCGTGGCGGAACCACCCGTCGTGAGTTCAATGATGCTAGAGGCGATGCCGTCGCCCTCGAATATAATGCCTCGCTGCAACGTCGTGGGATTGGCGAAGACGTTGCTCGCATCGACCTTGTAGTAGCCGTACGGGAAATAAACTCGCGGGTGGTTGCCGATGCCAGAAGCTCCGCCAGCGTAGCAGGCGACTGCGACGGCCTTCAGGATCGCGGTCACGGCACTTACAGCCCCGGTCGGATCCGCTCCATAGCGCAGTACGCTGCCGGTGCTCGGGTCGACGTAGTAGTTCGTCGGCGTGACACCCGCAGCCATCTCCGCTGTGGTCTGATCGTACTTGACATTAATGCTATCTACCGGCAACGGAGCTGATGGCCCAGTAGGCCCGGTGGGTCCAGTGCCAGATGGCCCAGTTGGACCCGTCGAACCTCCGGCACCGGTCGAACCTCCGGGGCCGGTCGGCCCCCCAGCGCCAGTGGGACCAGTGCCAGATGGCCCTGTCGGGCCTGTGGGGCCAGTAGCTCCCATGCCGGGGCCTGTGGGGCCCTGGGCACCATTCGTTCCATTATTGCCCGCCGTGCCAGTGGGCCCAGTTGGCCCTCCAAAAAATGTCGGTCCCGTCGGTCCCGGATTGCCCATCGGCCCCGTAGGCCCCTGCGGTCCAGGCGTGGCTACCTCGACGACATTGGTTCCGGTGACTTCGGTGACGACGGCATTCATCAGTGGACCAGGTTGTTCGCGGATGATGCCTGCCAGACCACCACCGAACTCACCGTCATCTTCACGCTGTTACTTCCGCCGAGGATAGGCGCCAAGTGCAATGTATCAATCACGTTGAAAGTCACGCCGCTAGCGGTTGGCGGGAAGTTAGCCGGCTGTGCGCCGCTTCCGCTCCAAAGCTCTGTAGTCGCGTTGTAGAGATTCCAATACGATGTCGGGCCAATCTGCACGCCATCGATGAATCTCTTGCTGTACCCCTGAGTGCTGGCAGTCGCCGGCACCCACAGCCAGCCCCAGCGATGTGTGCCTGTGTTAAGCACTCCGCCAGGATAGGTGATCGGACTGGCGCCGCTGATGGCGGGAGTTTCGACATTGATGTTACTGCTGCTGCTGCAGTGAGGACCGCCGCTCTGGCAGTTGTACCAGTTCCAATCCGAGATACCATTCCGCGAGGCGCTGGTGACGTTGTATTCAAAGAAGTCAGGCTCTACCCAACTGGTATAGGCCGGATTGCCTGCTGTTTCATGCTCAATGTCGTTGGCCCACCAAGCGACTCCGGAACCGGTAGGCGTAGCACCAAGGGAATAGGTCGCCTCAAAATAAGCGCCGCCACCGAAGGCGATGCCAGCCCAGTTGCTCCCTCCAGTGGAATGTGCAGTGCTCACGCCATAATTGCAGTTAGCCGTGGCGCCAAGCAGCAGATTCGCGCCGCTGGTGCCAATGCACCCCGCGGGCTCGGTGTTGCCGAAGAATGTGTAGCTCTGTAGCTGGCCTATGCTTGTGCCTACCGTGATTGAATTGAATGTCTGCGTGGTGTAACCGACCGCCGCAGCCGGACCAGGCGCATTGCTACCACCAGTGAGCACGCTTTGGCCGAAGGTGTTGCCGGCAGGCGCGGGAACTGAATTGAGTGACCACGGCGGCGTCGAGTTCATGTAATTGTAGAAGCACGTCCCCGTCGAACAGCCGCCATCGGCCCAGGTCGCCCAGGCCCAGATCTCAACCCCTATGTTGTGGCTGAAGGCCCACGGATAGGCGTTATTGCTAAAAGTACCGCCATCGTTGGCGGCATCAAACCCCTGTGTCTCGGTGATGACGATCGGGTAGCCGTTAGACAGCACGTTATAGACGGGTCCCGTGCCGCCATTCCAACTGTACTGATGCCAAGAAACCCCGAGTTGTCCGAGCGGATCTGGATTCCCAGTAGTTGATCCGCCGTAGGTCGTTGTCGTGTAACTGGCGAGCCAAGTCTGAATCTGACCGGCGTACCAAATGGGAGCAGCTAGAATGACGTTCGTGGCGCCGGTGGCGCGAATCGCCGTGATCAGAGGCTCCATGCCAGCGCCATTGCAGGCGGTCCCGCAGCCGGTGAGATTGAACAGCGCATTGCTGGCGTTGTTCTTCTGCATCTGCATTTGGTATGGGGAGAAGGATCCGCCAGCAATCATGCTGATCGCATAACCGCTCGGCACAGCGCTTGAGTTATTACCAATGAGCGCGCAGTTCGGACAGCTGCTGTTGTAGTTCGCACCACCGAACGGCTCATTGAAGAGTTCGAACACAACAAGCGGGTTACTCAGAAAGGTGTTCGCGACTTGCGTCCAGAAGACCGGCGCGTAGTCACCACTCGCCAGTCCCGGTTGACCGATGGGTGCGATCGGCAGATTCGTGCTGGTGTTCTTCGGCCCATCCCAGTGCAGATCAAGATCGGCGACGATTCCCGCAGCCGTGACATTGGCGACGATTGTCTGTATCGCGCTTTGGTAAGTCCCGCTCGGATCTGGCGTGTATTGATTCGTGCCGCTCGTGGTGTAGCAGCAGGTCCCGCCACCGGGCTCGGCTGGATCGTCATAGACGGTATTGTTGATCCAGTACGCAGAGTTCATCGGGAAGCGCAGCATGTTGATGCCATACTTCGCCGCGATCGCCGACCACTGCGAGGTAGTGACTTGGGCGAGAGCCGTCCAGCTGCCCTGCTGTCCCTCCATGCCGCTGACCGCGGCACCGGCGAGTTGGACGGTCGCGCCCGTGGCGCTATTGATGAAATGGTTGCCGCTTACGGCAAGACCTGCAAGCGTGGTCGGGGGCGCAGGAGGCGCGCCGCTCGAGCCTTTGAAGGCCGCCATCTGCATGACCCAATAGCCAGAACTGCCATTCGTCGCAGTAGCGCTATATGGGCCGGCGGAATTTACAATCTCATCCTGAAGATTGTTGGGCCCGGAACTCGTAACACGATTGGTGTAGCCGGATCCTGCGCTCGCGAATCCACCAGCGCTATAGGAGGCGCCGACCAGGAGATCGACCACATTGGACGTGCTCGCAGAACCGCTGCTCATCGCAGTGCCCGTAGTGGCACTACCGCTGGCGGTGGTGTCGACCGGCGAGGCTAGGAAAATTCCGCTGTACTCGGCTATGCGTACATCTGAGCAGGGCGTCGATACATTGAATGTGACTGTTACGGTGTTCGCACCAGCTCCAGCAGCAGCAATGCTCGGAGCGTAGTAAATCACCTGCGTCAGATTGGTTGAGGCTGATGTCGCTGGGGCCGCTACCGCATAAGTGTTGCCTTCGGTATCGGCAACCGAACCGATCGTGGAAGTCGAATTGCAAAATCCAATCGCTATAACATTCAGATCGCCCGCGCTCTGTGCGCCGCTGAATACCACGGTCTGAGAAGTCACGCCGGCTGAGGTGTGACTGCTATTGGCCTGAACGAATGCCGGAGGGGCTGAGACCACCTGTGCCCGGTAGGACATCAACAGCATCTGCTGAGGACCGCCGATAGCAGGCACGATCGCGCACAGCGCGTAGAGCGCGCCGAGCACGAGAGAGAGAGTCCTGAGCTTCAACTTAGCTTACCCCAGGCCCGCTTATGTACCATGAAGTCGCCGTGACCTTGAGAATAGTCGCCGTGCCAAATGGCGCCAGCGTGCGCGATCCCGTAGTGCCGGCTGACACACCCGTCGTGCTCCAGTACATCGTATCGGTAGTGATAGAAATCGTCTCGCTCGCGCAGGTCGGGCAATTGACGAATGTCACTGTGGTCCCGATTGGAAACGCTACGGTCCCATTCGCAGGGATGGTGTCTGTCGAAGCCCCCGTGTTGGTATTGTAGATGTGCTTGCCGGCATCCGTGAGCAGCAGCGTGTAGCCGATCGCCTGCGAATTTTGCGGAACACCCAGATACCCGAGTGAAACAGTACCAGCGGGCACGGTTGCATTCGTGGTCCCAGTGCTCGTCAGCGTCAGTGAAGACGAGCCAGATGTGGCGAACGGGCCAGCCGTGACCAGCGCGCCACCGAAAGTTGCAGTGAAAGAGTTGGCGACGCCGGTGCCACCGTTAGCCGCAGGGATTAGTGTCATAGGCAACAGTTGGCCCGAACCATTCGTGCTCAGCAGAGCTGCGGAAAACGGTACCGCAGCCCCGTTGACTTGGTTCGCGCTGAGGACGCCAGACCCTGCGGGACCGAGCGACGCGCCACTGCCGACCACCATAGTCGCAGAAGTATTCGATCCAGATGTGATTGCGTCAAAGCTGGAACTTCCGCCGCCCCCACCCCCTGACTGTGCGTACCATCCCTTAACGCCAAAGCCATTGGTTCCGTACAACATGCTGTTGCCGGGAGAGGCGATGTCACCGATCAATTGCACCGGCGTGGCGCTCGCGCCATTGCCCTGCAGTGAGCCGCCCGTCGCAGCCATGCCAAAGGCTTTCAGTTGCAAGGGCGTGACGGATACCGGGCACCAGCCGCGTGCGCAGACCAGAGGTCCGCTGCCGCCAGAGCCTGCCTGATAAAAGAACCCCAACTCGCCGCCGCTGAGGGGATTTGCGGGATTGAAGGAATCTATGCCGACGCCGGGGGCCTGCGCCAGACACGCGAGCGGCAAGAGAAGCGTCAGCAACAGTAGCAGTCGTTTCATGGAGAATTCCTCATTACCTTCCTCATCCACATCACGCGCTTGCCGCGCAGCTTCTGAATCAGCGCCGCGAGCAGCGCGGCGTTGATCAGGCACCAGGCTATGAAGTAGGCGGACATCAGTTTGCCCAGCAGCTGACTTGAATTATCTCGCTCGCAGTCCACGCCGCCGCGAGCCCGGTAGTGCGGCTGTAATTCGTCAGCGTGATCGAAGTGGTCCCTGTCGCAGTCTGTTCGGTCTGGCCGGTAGGCGTTGTACCAGTATCCGCTGTAGAGCACGCCCAAGCATGAGCAGCGGCTGGCAATGTGACAACGCCGCTAGTGGCCGTACCTCCAGTTCCGACGTTGACACTGAACGATGATGGTCCGTTGTTCTGAGAGATGGCGGGACTGGTTCCAAAGCCACTACCAATCACCACGCCAGATGTCTGCGCAGTCGTCAGAATATTATTGGAGACGTTGTTCTTGAAACTCTGTGAAAACAGAAGGGTCGTGGAATAAATAGCCAGCGGAGATGTGCCGGTATTGATTTGGTTCAGACCGAGAGCGGTATCAGTGAGAGCTGGCAATGTGAATGTATAATTAGTCGCACTCGCATTCGCGCTCGCTATCGTTGTCGTACCAGTCGATGAGCCCTTGATAATTATGTCGGTGCTCGGGAAAGTCTGCGCAGCTCCCCAAGTTTGAGCCGTTCCAAGAACCGCTGCTGTGTCGGTAACAGCCGGGAGAGTCAGCGTGTAGTTAGATGCGCCCGCATTCGCGCTGGCAAACGTCGTCGCTCCGGTGGACGAGCCTAATAGCTTTATGTCGCTATTCGTGAATGTTTGCGCAGCCGTCCAGGTCTGTATTGTGCTAAGACTGGCCCCCGAGCCGCACGATCCCCACAAAGGCGCTGTAGTAACACCGCCGCTTATCAGGCAGCTCCCTGTAGCCACATCCGCGAGCGCCGATAGCGCAGTGGCACTGCTCGCGTACCAGAGATCGCCGACTGCCTGGGTCGTTGGGAAGGTTTCAACCCGATTGAGAACAGCACCGAAATTAACCTGCGCAAATGCAGGCGAGCAGGCGAGCAGCAGCGCCAGCGTTCTGAATAGTGTTTTCATGGGAATGCCACCATCGGGACCGGGTAGCTAGCCGGGATGCCGCTTGGACCCAGAAATTGCACCCACTCGCGGTAACTGTTCTCTGGGATATGAATAACGGTTGCTCCATTTAGGTCTCCGCCGTTCTCCCCATTGTACATTCCAGTATCGTTCGTGATTGTGTAACCAGTGCGGTTGTAACCGCCCGCGTTGACGGAATCGTAAGCCAGCATTCCGCTGATGGACGTGTTACCGGAAAGCCCGAAGTTTAGAAAGTTCGGCTGATCGATGATCACCGATGAAGTCGCGCCATTAGGCGAATTGATAGTCACCGGGAGCATGCCGGTGCCGGCCGTGTACCCAGTCCCACCAGTAGCGGTGCAGCCCATTATTCCCAACTGGCCAAAGGGGGTAGTGCTGGTGTTGGTGATCGTAAACGTCGCACCGGAGCCAGGGTTGCCGCCGCTATAAGCGAGAGTGGTTGGCACCACTGAGTAATCGCCAGGATAAACAATAACGCACGCCTTCATGATCCCGGCTGCGTTTGCGAGTGCCCAGATTTTTGGCGCAGTGACTTGCGTTCCCCCTGTCGCCGTCAGGGGATATGCAGTATAGGAAGTGCCATCATAAATCCCGAAACCGGGCGAGTGGAACATGAAGCCATAGGTCGCCTGCACATCAACAAAGGCGTAACGGTTGGCATAACCTGGATTGGTTGAATTCGGGCCACTCATGTTGGCGCCGTTAATTATTGTTCCAGTCGCAAAGTAGTTGCCAGCCGCCTCGCCGACGAGAACAGGCAATACGCACTGTTCGCAATAGAGCGAATTGATGACGAGATTCTGTGTCACTGCACCAATGAAATAGCACACCTGGCAGTTCTCGGCCGTAGGAGCGTTGAAGGTATCCCCTGAGTTGGTCTGTGCATAAGCGTGGACATCTTCCCAGATAAATCCGAACGGAACGAAAGTACCGTTGTTGGCAAGCAGCGAATTCGCGGTAATGCAATTCGCGCCCGCGCCGAAGACAAACCCAGCGCCGATTGAACCCGTGGTGGTTGAGTAAGACGCCGTTCCCCCGGTTGTACCTGCAGCAATGTTCCCGGTCCACGTCACAGTCGTCCCGCTCACCAGGACGCGGCGCACTTCGCCGTTCCCGAATACCATCATGTAATAGCCGTTAGCCGGGGCAGATGTCGAGGTGCCCGAATTGACCCCACCGGAAGCATAATGTGCGGTACTTGCTATCGTGCCGGTTGCTGCGCCACCGACCGCGCCGGTAAAGGTTACGGTCACGCCTATGGTCGAAGAATCAGACTGCAGATGATCCAGGTTCAAGCAAAAGCTGCTGTCGAAATAATAGCCGGCCTGAGCCCAGGTCCCTTTGAGGAAGATGTTATCGAACTTCGATTCGTAAGCTCCTTCAACGGAAAGAGCTATATTTGCAACTCCCGTAATCGCAAAGTCTTTCACGGTAACGTTCTGGGATGTTTGCGATGCGTGCGTGCCCACCGAAATCGCAGGCGTGGTCATTGCGCTTGCGAAAATTGTGCTCGGGCTTCCGCTATAACCGCCGGCGCCAGCGCCCACAAACGTCGCGTCGTTTGGGATATTGACAGTTGAAGTGATCTTAAAAATATAGCCGGCGGGCAGAAAGCAGGCGGCGGTCGTCGCGCACGCCTGCACAGCGGTCGTGTCGTCGGTGCTGCCGTTACCGGCCGCGCCCTCTTTGAGGGGCGTGTCGTAGCCGAGGACGCCGACAGCGCCGGGGAGAAGGCCAGCCGATATATTTGACGGTGTCAAAGCCGTGAGCGCGGCGCCGCTTACGGCCGGGATGGAGGCTATCGTTGCTGTAGCACTACCAGGCCCGCTTGCCGTGACATTGCCAGTTAGCGCGGTGATGCCAGTACCGCTAGCAGTCAGCGTCGTCCCGCTGAATGATAAACCGCTGCCAAGTGTGACCGCCGATGGAGTTGCAGGACTGCCCGTAGGATTGCCCTGCAAACTGCTTGCTGCAAAATTAGCTTGCTTGGCAAGAGTCACGGAGCCTGCGGCAATCGTCGCCGCAGCGCTCCCCGGCCCGCTCGCTGTCACATCGCCAGTCAGCGCTGTAACGCCGCCGCCGCCGCCACAAGCCTGGAAAGACGGAATATTAGGAAACGCGCCATTGCTCGTCAGGCACAACCCGGTCGTGCCGTAACCGTTGCTGCTGGGAACTCCTGGAACGAAGGCATTTCCGAGATTTGCCTGCCCCCAAGCCAGGACCGGGAGCGCCAGCAAAACCAACCACAGACGTTTCATCGGTTCACCACGGCGTACTGAGTGACCGTCGCAGTCACCGAGCCCGTGCCAGAATTCAGCAGCACGCGCACGTAGCGCGGCGCTAAGAGGTAGTTCGTCAAGATCGCCCCCGTCGCCGCGACGCCTGCCGGATCATTCGTGCTGATCCACGTCATCGCACTCGGCAGTACGGGATTCGTCGGATCGTTCGGATCGTCATTCGATTCCTGTACCGTGTAGTTCACGGTGCCAGACACGTTGCACTGGATCGAGAGCGCCGGATTTGCCCATTCGTCCGTGCGCACCCAAGGGGTGGATCCGATCCCGTTCGTGCCCACCGTTACGGCAGCCGTCGTGCCCTGGTTCGTCGTGATGGACGTTACGGTCTCGAAATCTTGACCGGTGTACGAGGCACCTGCGACGACCTTGAACGCATCCGAGATCGCTGTCCCAGTCGGCGTGGTGCCCGTGACTGTAAATACCGTCGTCGTATCGGCCGTCGTGATCAGCACGCGCCGCGGGTTGTCGAGGATCGCGATACCGCTGGCGACCAGAGAGCCATTGAGCGTCAGTGCGCCGGCACCTGCTGGCGTCTGAGACAGCGCGATGTTATTTGCCGCGGCGGCGGCGAGCGGGCCTACACTTGCGATGATCGGACGCATTCACGTACTCCAAAAATGGAACGAGCCTCGTGAAGAGGCCCGTCCGTCAACCAGTGGGCCATCGCCCTACACCATTCGATCAATCCTCGCCGCCCTCGAGCTCGCCCTTCATCATCTTGCGACCCGGAGCATCGGTACCCCTACGCGCGCCGGTGAACGGCTGTGCCTCGGAGCCAGTGCGACCACCCGACTTGCGCGGCTTGCGGCCGGCGTGCATGGCGCCCTTCTCGCCCTCGACCTTGCCGACCATCTTGCCGCCGCGGGCTTTCTTCGCGCGACCGCCTTTCTTGAGTTCCTCGGCCTCGTCGTCGATCTTCTTCGCGTTGGTACGCGGTTCAGGTTTTTCCTTGACGTCCTCTTCGGCCTCGTTCTCGCCGCCGGCCTCTCGATGTTTTCTGCCGCCTTTCATAATTCAGTCCTCAGCTTGCGAGATTGATTTGCGGAATGTACTCGACCGTCAGCGTGGCAACACCCGATCCAGTGTTCGTCGATAGCACGACAATCTGCACGTCCTGCGTACCGACGTTGTCCCAGTTTGCGATTGCTGCGGCCACCACTCCAGGGCTGACGGTGGCCAGACCCAAAGCGCCGGAGGTTACGACCGCATTCGCCGCCGTGAGCGCGGTTGCGGACGCGCCCGTGCCGATTCCCAGAGTCGTCGCGGTGCCGGTGAACGCCGTCGTCACCATGAGTTTGATCGCAGTGATCTGCGACTGCGCCGGAATGACAATCGGGCACGCGAACTGTCCGGTAACGCCGTTGTTGGTCGCCTGCGTGATCACGCAAGACTGCGACAAGTGAATGTAACCGCGGTTCGCGACGCCACTCGTGCCGCCGACGCCAGCTAGGTTAGTCGTGCCATCGCTGTGCGGAATGGTGCCATTGAGCAGCGGGCCACCAAATGACGTACCAGGGACAGGCGGGCTGCCATTCGGCTGCGTACCGACCCAATCCGTCTGAATGTCCGGGTAGACTTGGCCGCTCGTCGGGACGACGTAGGTGGTCATGATATCGCCTCTTCAGTCGGAACGAGGGTCAGTGCGGGAGCAGCAGCGGTTCGGCCGGAGTGCTTGTCGAGGTATTTCACAGCCTCAAGCAACACGTTGCGGTCTTCTTTAAGGCAAGCGCTCATTGTCTTCGTTCCGATTAGAGATAAACTCTCTAACTCGTTGGAAATGCTCCATAAATTGATCGGGGGTTGAAATAGTTCAAAGAATATCTTTCATAGGATTTCACAAGGAGGTTGTCCGTCACGAAGTCAACTTGCATGTCCGATTCATACGGAATGCGCTCCATGTAGGCCAATCCCGGAATGTTCGTCAGCAGGAACCACGCGTAGAGCGAGGTCAGGAAGTCCATGACCATGTAGCCCTCGGGGATGCCGCCGGCCGTGGACAGGATCGCGTTGACATCGTTGTCCGCTGTGCCGGGCCGCAGTTCGGTCTTCGTCAGGCGAATCGCCACCGGCTCAAGCGTCGGGGGCACGATCAGCTTGCGGCCACGCGCGAACGTCTTCAGGTTCGCCTGATCTCGGAAGTTCGTGCGGATCGCGATCATGCCGTTCAGCAGCGTCGCCTCGTTCAGATCGACCTGGGTCGTGGGCGTGTTGGCAAACACGCCGGCATCGATCGGATGGGAGGCAGAGCACAGCGCGACGCCGTCGCCGCCGATATTGGCGTTGTACGTAGTCGCAGTGTTCAGAACATTCGCGCCATAGATTTCCTTCGTCTGGTGGAATGACTCGTTCAGGCCGAGGTTTGACGGATGAAACTGGGTCTTGTAGAGGTTGTCGTCGATGGCCTTGCGGGTGATCGCATAGCCTAGCGCGATCTCGACGTGCTCCTGGTTGTAGACATAGCGCTCACCGGCGTTGTTGTCGAACTGCGTCTGACCGCCTTCGGTCTTGAGCTGCGCGAG
>QGNH01000780.1_pt2 | contig 19663 bp, 39 predicted proteins | sample 1735481 | NCBI WGS metagenome assembly QGNH01 (sample SAMN09239004, study PRJNA386568) | Viral metagenome, whole genome shotgun sequencing project.
TGATGATGAAATCCGTTCAAGGAAAAAGTTAGGGGCTCAATTAGGAGGTTTCTTAAAACGTCAAGGTATCAATTCTATCAGTATTACAGAGGCTTTAACCTCAAAAGCCCCCATTGTACAATTAGGAATAAAGTATCTTTTAGATCGTAATAAGGCTGCCAAAAAAGCTGAAGATAGTAGTAAAAGATCTAGTCTTTTAGATTCCATTGCTTATAGAGATCTATTAAATCGCCAAAAAGAAAAATTACAAAATGGAGGACTTCCTGGTAAACCCGGAAAAGGTAATGGAAGGCGCCGAAGATTTTCTGGTGAAGGTTCTCCGGAAAAAGAACGAAAAGAAAAACTAAAGAAAAACAAATCGACACCAGAAACTCATGATAATCCTTTAAATGAAGAACCAGAAACTTCTCCCAATAAAGATAATATCATTGATGCTGAATTTGAAGATTTAGGACAAGTTCCTTTTGGAGAAAGACAATCATATCCGGATGTTAGTGCACCACAATTAGTTTTGGCCTCCCATGAAATGAATCAGGAAGCCGAAGCTGAACGAGAAAGAAATAGACCTGTAGATGTAACACCAAAAGATAGAGCATTAAGAGAAGGACAAAATAGAGATTTTAATTATCCACCTCAACAACCCCTCTTTTTAAATGAAGGTAAATTCCGGAATAGAAATCAAAAGGGACGTTTTGCTCCTGGTATGATGGAAGGAAATTATGTTCCTAAACAAAAAGGAGTAGAAATTCCAACACCAGCACCATTAGAAAATGATGCTACGAAATCTTTGAAGGATCTACAAATAATCGCTGTTAAAATTCATGATGATATGGGTAAATATCATGATGAAGAAACAACTAAAACAGATGCTACTTTAGCACAAGAAGAAGAAAAAAGAATTGCCACAAAAGAACAACAGGATGAATTAATCAAAACTATTAAATTATTAGGAACAGGACCTACAACTAATAATAAAGAGAAGGATCTAAATAAAAAAGGTATTTGGGATACAATTAAAGATATGTTGCCAGGTGCTGGAGCAGGAGCCGGTGCGGCGGCTGGAGCCGGTGCTGGAGCAGGAGCGGGTGCCGCCGGCGCTGGAGCAGCAGGAGTTGCCGGTGCCGCAGGAACATTAGGTGCCGGTGGTGCAGCATTAGGATTAGCTGGTGCTGCTGGAACTGTAATTGCTTCTGGATGGGTTGCTAATAAAATGGCAGATAAAGCACTCGATGTAATGGGTGTCGACCAACCTCCATTTGATTTATATGCTGAAGCCTTAACAGATAATGGTGTTAAGGGTATGGAAAAACATTGGTGGATTCCTGATGTAGTTTGGAAAACTAAAGTTTGGAATAATTTTAAAGGTTTATCTAAAGCTTATGGTGGAACATCTTGGTATGATGAATGGTTGAAAAGCAAACATCCAGATGAAGCTAAAAAACTTCATGCTGCTGAATCTCCAAAAGAAAAAACATCAGAACAAACACCGGCACCAGGACCCACACCTAAAGAAAAAGAACCACCATCACCTAAAATGGCTGGCCCTGGTGCAGGAAATGCTGCATTTGTTGCGCCATCGAAAATGGGAACTACCGGACAACCAAATGTATATCAATCAAGTTCTCAAACACCCACAATGGTTTCAGGATCATCAGCTAACGCACCCGTATCTTCACCACCTCCTTCAATGACACCATCAACAGCACCTCAACCATCAGCACCCGTATTAACAACAGGTTTAGTACAACCTGGTCAAATGAAAATGTCTACTAAAGGTATTGAAGGAATTAAGAAACATGAAGGGTTTGCTGCTAAACCTTATCCTGATGGTTTCGGTCATCAATCTATAGGATATGGACACCAAATACAGAAAGGTGAAAAATTTACTGAAATTGATAAAGCTACTGCTACTACTCTTCTAAAAGGAGATATGACAAAATATGAAAAAATAGTAAATAATTCTGTTAAGATTCCATTAACACAAGATATGGCAGATTCTATGATTGATTTGGCTTATAATCTACCGGCTGCTGTACCAAAAGTTGCTGCTAAATTAAATAAGAGAGATTATACCGGTGCAATTTCAACCATGAAATCGTACAATAAATGGCATAATCCAAAAACAAATAAAGTAGAAGTACTTTCTAGTTTAAATGATCGTAGAACAGAAGAGGCTGCCGCTTTTTCTTCTAGTCAAGTAGCATTATTACCACCAGCACCTCCTTCTCAAGGTAAAGCTATTTTAGCCACAACTAAAGATAATGAAGACAAAAAGGCAGAACAATCTCAAAATAAAGGTGGAGGAAATGTAGTTGTAGCTCCATCAAATACAACCAATAATTCTGCGGCAGTTATATCACAACAACAAGATCCACATAACCGAGACAATACTTATAGAGATACCCGACGCAATAACAGTTTCAGCAGTTAATAAGCATCTGTGATGCTGTTTCTTGGGGTTTCTAGACTGGCCACGCGATTGTTTGAGCATATCTGATATCTAGTGCTACTTTGAGATTAAAACGTCAAAAAAGAGTCGAATCCAAATACAAAACCGGTCCATAACATCTTTCGTTATGGACCGGTTTCTTGGTTTATTTTACTTTCAAAAGAGAAGATTATTCATCTTCTGCCAATTTCTCGTAATAGTTCAATGTGCTATCCGATTCAACTGGAACTTCTTCTGTGTTCTTTTCAGTTTTAGGAGTTTTCTTTGCGTTTGCTTTGGGTTTGCGAACAGCTTCTTCCCAAGGTGGCTCTGCGCTAGTATCCTTTGGCTTGCGTTCTTTCTTTACAGGTGCTTCTACGGTTGCTGGCTTTTCGGTATCAGGAAATAGTTCATCAGCTTTCTTTTGAACCTTTCCCTTAACTCCGGTAACAGTCTCGTTGAATTGCTTCTCCAAAACTTCATATGATTTGAATTTGGCATCAGCAACGAATGGTTGTAGAGCATATAATACTTTGAAGATCTTCTCCAATTCAGTATCATCACCCTTGAACAACGGTGAAGCGGCTCTAAACTTCGAATCATCGTAATTACGATAACCGGCCACTTTCTTAATTTCTAATGAGAAGTCAGCACCTTCCCAGAAGTCAAATACGTTTACTGCTGGATCGTCTTCGTCCTTGGGTTTCAATGCGCCCTTGATCTTTTCAAAGATTTTCTGTCCATATTGATATAAGAATACTTTTCCTTCATTCTCAGGAACTTCTTTATCCTTTAATACAAGAATGTTGGAAACATAGCATAGCTTACGTTTACGGGTTTTGACGATTTTTTGATTGTCTTCGATCTCGGTTTTCCAAAGAATACCATTTGCCTTACAAACTGGGCAATCTCTGCCTAAAGTTGTGGGACACATTTCGATGAAATAAGTTCCATCAATGTCGAAGTTATGTTGGTGAAATTGTACCCAAGGAAGATCTTCTCCTTCGGCTGCTGGTAGGAATCTAATTCTTGCTGCGCCGGATCCTGCTTTATCAACCACAGGACGCCAGAACCGATCATCTTTGTAAGACTTTCTTGTTCCTTCAGCGATTTCATCCACTTTCTTGTTGATCCTGGTTAAATCTGTTCTTGTCTTTTTGTAATTTGCGAAACTCATATATTTCCTTGTATTATATTTGTCTTGTTCACCTTATCATTATCATTTACTTTTAAACATTTAAATCCTTTATGTGCTTTAAATTTACCTTGAGCAACATTACTCATATGTGTAGGATTCAATGAATTTTCTTTACAGAATTGTTTAAGATTTAAAATTTCTTTTTCTGATCCATCAGGGAAAATAATTATCCATAATTTGGCATTACCTATGGCTCTTTTGTTTCCTAATAAAGAAATAGAAATTTTATTAATTTGATTTTTGGTATGTTTTAAATTTTTATGTGATTTAGAAAGATTTTGCTTATGTGCTTCCGAAAATGGAGGTTTCTTTATACCTTTTAAAGCCACACTTATTTTCTTCCGGTATTCGGGGGTTTCCATTATTCCACTTAAGGATTCTCCTAATAACATTTTATATGCTCGGAGATCTTCTGTATTACCTAAATGATCGTAAAGATCCTTATGTAATGCTGAGTGTAATTGGACCGAAATTGGAGGTGTGAGATTATCTGGTGAATTATCTTTCCCAATTAAATATTTAGGTTGGATATGATGGTGGTGTAGCAAATCTTTATATTTCCTTGTATTGTATTATTTGTCTTGTTCACAAGGATCTCATAATGTAGGTGTTACTTGATTATATTTATTATACTACAAATTTCGGTAAATGTCAAGTACTATCTATTCATCTTGTGAATAAAAAATTTCATTCAAGTTTTGCGGACCATTTGTATAGTCAGAAATCATTTTATATTTCTGGTAAGGTTTGTTCCACAAAAAGGTTTTCAATTCCTGAATCAATTCTGGATCTTCAGTTGTTATGGTTAATTTCACATTATTCATATATCCCTCAACTTCCTTTGATACTTCAACTCTGTGAGTTCCTCATATGCTGCTTTTAATTCTACTCTCATTCCTGCTAATTCAACTTCCAAACATGCACTCTTGGCAATTTCTTCGTTTGCTCTGGAAATAATCTTTTTGCATTTTTCGCAAACTGAATTGTATTGTTCTACTAGATCTTCATTACTCATGAAGATTTCCTTTTCATAGTTTCAGACATTTTTAGTTTGGATTCTTCGGAATGATGTTTACCTTTCATACCTTTATGATGGGCCGACATTAAATTTCGAGTTTCATCCGAACGTTTTTTGCCTTTATTAGCTATAGAAATTTTATTTTTTGTTTCTTCAGTAGTTATATGTCCTAATAAATTTTGATTGCCCTTATGAGATAGGGACATCTTCTTTTTAGTTTCTTCAGAAACTTTTTTACCTATTAATGCTTTTGAAATCTTATTTCTAGTTTCAACAGATTGCATTATTCCAGATAATGATTGACCTATTAATAAACGAGAAGCTTTTAGATCTTGAATCTTTCCATAATGGTCATAAAGATCTTTATGTAATGCAGCATGTAACACTACCGAAATTGGCGGTGTGATATTATCGGGAGAATTATCTCCACCCATATGTTTTGGAAAAATATGGTGTTTGTGCGGCGTTGGGTAATTCATCACATCTTTATTTATACCAAAGAAGGAAAATCATTTTTGATTTTTTTCAATAATAGACATTTACAACTCTCCAAATCTATTTTCAAAAAAGGAAGATATTTATAAATTTTAAATTGTAATTCCTGAAAAATAACGTCCTTTAATTCTTTATCTAGATTAGGAAGAAATCCTATTAATTGGTTTAAGATAATAAAAGTTTCCAATGAAACGACTTTTTGTAAAGCCATTTTGACAATGATTGGGTGACACCCATCTTTAGTTCGGAAAAGTTCATCGAATTTAAACCCATTGGTTTCTGCCCAGAATAATAAAGCTCCACACTCTTCTGAGAAATGATAGGAAAGACTTTCAATTTTCTTTTGCCATTCAGCGTAAATTTCTTCAACTTCATCGTCAAAGAAATCTCCTATCCATTGATCTGGGTTAACTAAAAAATTGGAAACAAAAAGATCGGTAGATTTTGCGATGGAGTATTTTTTGGCTATTTTCTCAAAGAAGAATTTATCACGGCGCCGTTCAAATGCGGCTACTGAAGTATTTACTTTTCCATTATATTTAAAAAAGTCATATGTACTGGTAAAGTGTCTTTTAATGGCTAGATAATTTTCGTAAGCTTCGAAGGCGTTCATTGTATGGCAGAAATATAGAGAGTAGAATCATCCGAAAAATGAAACAAAAGGTTAGCATTTTCGGACCACTCTACAGACTTAACAACTTTGTCTAATAGGAAGCGATTTAAACTTTCTCTTCTCCAAATCTCAGGTTCTGGTGCACTTACAGTAACTCCATAGGGTGCACCATCAAAATATTTTTTGGGACAAATCAATAGTTCCATATTACTTTCCTATTCTGAATTTTCGTTCTGTTGCTGCCATTTCAATTTTATCCCGCATATCAGAAGTCAATAGTTTTGGAACAGAAGAGTAATCAATTTCGTATTGTTCACATAGCTTACATGTTGCGTCAAGATAATCCATCTTTTCATCTTTGACAAGCTTTTCGATAGCAAGGGAAAATGTCGATGAGGTCATAACAGCCAACTCAATTTGTTCCTTTAACTGATACAAGGGATGATCGATAAATAGAGAATCGAAATCCTCAACGATCAGTGTTTTATTCATAATAACATTATAGCACATTCATAAATGGATAGCAATCTATTTTTTGAGGAATAAAAGACGTTCATTCTTACGTCGTTTAATTAAACTTTTATTTACCCGATGTTTTGTATGTACCCATCTACGTAATTGATTGCTGGCTAATTTGTATTGACGGGCATTTAAACATTCTACCAATTTAGAATGCATTAAACCAGGAATTCCTACATTATAGGTAAAAGATACCAAAACTGAATATTGATTGTCTGTTAATGGAACTTTAACAATGCATAATAAAACATTATGTATATCCATTACTTTTTCAATCATTAATTCTTGTGCTTCGGTTTTAGATATTGTAGCAAATCTGTAGGAAGTAATTAAAGAAGGAGTAGTTAAATGGGTCCCGTAACCTATGGAATAAGCATCAATATCCCAATAAGCTTTTTCAGAGAAACCTTCAAAATTTTCAATTAAGGAAACTGTTTTTTTTAATCTTTGGTCTGAGGCTTGTAGGGACACACAGAGACATAGTAATAGGATTATTTTTCGGAGTGTGTTCATGCATCTATTTAGTTTATGATTTTCGGAATGAAACCGAAATAAAGTTATTCAATTCTGTGGCAACTTTGATGATATCAGCCGCAGTAGGAGCAGAAGGATAAATAACCTTTTTTGCTTCAGGTATTTCTCCCTTGTTCACATAACAATTAAATAGGGTTTCCGCCTTATTCAATTCCCTGTAATAATCTGCTGTGGCAATTTCTTGCGCTTGCTTCAATAGTTCTGTTCTGATTTGAAATGGATTTTTGTCCATGGTGTGTCCTTTGTGTGTGATTTAGTTGGTAGCTTTTGGGTGACCAGGGAAGCTACCGAACCCGTCCATGCGCTTCTTAGGCGGCTAATGGAAGAGAATAATTAAATTCGTCTTTTGTTGTGTTTGCTCTATTTAGCGTAGGTGCTCTACGTATCGCATAATACTCGCATCAGTCCAATCGAAACCTTTACACTCCCATAAGTTGGTGGAAGTGGGGAGAGTCGAACTCCCGTCTTGAAAAGTGTCTATATTACTCTAAACGATAATACCGGTTGAAGGAAAGACAGCCGCTTAACTGGGTACGAGTCCCAGATTTATGCTCAATGCACATACGAACTAACACGGTGTATCTCCGAGTCATCTTCCTTCAAAACTTTAATCTAAATAACCTGTTGAAACTATTACATCTAAGGCTTTATCGTATTCGCCTGTTTTTAAAAACTGTTTTGTTCTGTGCCGAAGTTTTTGTATGGTGTTTTGAATGGTACTTTTAGCCCAAGATGATCTTGGACATCCCATACATTGTTTACAACCGCACGTAATAACTGCTCTTTTTTTAGACACTGAGTTTCTCCTAACTTAACGGAAATACCTCATAGTGACCTCCTTGATAATTCATAAACTACTCCTGGGGCGAAGGTAAGGAGTCGAACCCTACTGACCGGATACACATAGGCCTCCGATTGTCGCCGTTCCTCGTCATGACGTGCCATTTTAGAGACGAACCTCAATGCTGGCCTTAGCGTGGCTACCGGAAATTATCCGATTTTAACAGAGATTCCAGAAAGTTTAAGGTGCCAAACTAGGAAGACTCTCAAACTCTAGTTCCCACAACACCTTTTGCCGGTTCTCAGAACCGATACGCCGGCAAAATTGGTCCATCTGTGCGGTCGTTGCTGTCCTAAAACCCACCGTAATCATTGCCTCCAAATGGCACCGTTCTATACACTTTAAACTACAGATGAAAATTGGTAGGGAATCCCGGATTTGAACCGGGGATCTTGTGCTCCCAGGGCACACGGGACGACCAGACTTCCCTAATTCCCTAAAATTCTTTCAAACTCTATTTAGCAAACTATTTAAACCAACTATCGGGCGCGGTCATTGATGCCGTAATAAGTGAACCAGCAAACCAATAAATGCAACGACGCCAATCACCACAATAACCATAAACGGCCGATGCACCCAAACTTAATGCAATCGTTACACAGGGTAATATAAATGCTAGTGTTTCTTTCATCTTTTTTAAGTATAGCAGATGAAGGCCATTAATGTCAAGTGATTAATTTCTGGTATAGTGTACGTGTAATTCTATACCATGTAATGCTAACGCTGTTTTCCAAATAAAAAATGTTTTTCGGTCGTGATTAGGTATAATTTCTTTCACTATCCATTGATGAGCATGAATCATTTCATGAGCTAATATGGTAATAAAAAATTTAAAATTCCTAAAAGAAATATCCATTTCTAATTGGCAAGACCGTTTATTTGTTTTGGTATTGATATATGGTGTTACCGCAGCAAATTGACCATAAAAAGATTTCACTGTAATATTAGAAAATTTAGGAAATTTTCCTTCAAAAACAATTGAGTTTAATAAACAGCACCATTGGCGTACTTCTTTAATGGTCGGCCGGTATTCACCTTCCTCATTGATCTTTTCCAGAATAGGTAGCATCAATGCTATTTATACATTCTTCATCGAAAAGAAAAGGGCGGCTTGTCCTCTACAATCTGTTAATCCGCTGTGGTCGTGTTTGAGAGTTTTATTAAACCAAGTCTTTGGCATATTACGTTTTACAGCCCATCGGTAATCACAATTCATCTTAGCCATAGCAAAAGACTTGATATCTAAGCAAGAAAAACTATATGGTGAATTTTTGGTAAAAGAAACCAAATACCAATACATCCATGTCCAATCGAACCCGGCAGGATAGGCAATCGGTGTTAATGGGGCTTTATATTGTTTTCCTATTGTATTGGATAGATCCACAAACTCTTGCATCACAATAGAAGCGGGACGAACATTAGAAGTTAAATGTTCTTTCAATTTAGGATTCTTTTTAAATTGTTGTTCCCACCAAATAGTTGTGTCTGGATCTGGTTTTGCAGGATACGAAAGTGGTTCCAAATTTGCTTCATACTCAACATTCAATGGTGTGCCGATATTATCATAGAAAGCCGCACCAAAGTTAATCATGGAACTTTCACCAGGGATTTTTCCATCTGCTTCAATGTCTATTGAAACATAAATTTCTCCTGTAGATATAATAGATGGTGTCATTTAGAATAATGTTGGCCAGAGTTCCTGAACCACTTTCTTTGTCAAAAGAGGAATTTCAAGATCATGATTGATAATCTTACCAATCAAAACAGCTTCGGTGGGATGAACACTCACCAACATTTGAACTAGGATTTCTCTTTTCTTTCGTTCGGGAATATCTTTGATATCTAATAGAACATAGAAACGTTTAAGTTCCATGAATAGACTAGATGGGCTTAAACCCAATGGTCCGGAATCCGGGGTGTATTCGGGAAGTGTTTTAATTGTAAAAACTGATTCGGGCCGAAATACATACTGAAACATCAACCGTAGTGCCGGGCTTTGATTCTTTAAAAGGACAGTTTTTACCTGTTCTTCCGTGGTACATTCTTTTACTTCATCAAGTATTTCTGGGATTAATCGGATAGCCATAAGATTATTTATGCTCTTCATAAAATTTTCTTTTTAAATTATAACAAATTTTTATCTAAATGTCAAGATATAAATATTATCGGGTGTAAAATGGCTTGATTCCAAATCACACCCCAAACAATGCAGTACAAAGGATACCGCAGATGTCTAAAAATATTTATATCGACAACAAATACACCAAAACCTATTATAGGATTATTGACCGGGCTTTGGTACGGACAAAACTACCAAGTTATACTGAAAAACACCATATTATACCACAAGCAATTACCAAATATTTGGAGTTACCAGAATCCAAAAAGGTTCCATTGACTTTTAAGGAACATTGGACGTGTCATCATTTGTTACTCAAAATGGTAAAAGGAATATTACAATCTAAAATGTATTATGCTTTCGATAGGATGGGACAAAATAATTCATATAGAAAAGGAAGAATTGTGAATTCCAGAATGTTTGAACGGATCAAGATTGCTAATAGGGATGCATGTTCTGGAGAAAATAGTCAATCTTTTGGAAATCAATATATGTTAGGATTTAAACATTCAAAAGAATCCAAAAATAAAATATCTATGGGTCATAAAGGATTATTACCAACAGAAGAAACTAAAAGGAAAATGTCAGCATCACAATTATTACGAGAAAATAATTGTTATTGGAAAGATAAAAAACTCCCCAATGAAACAATTTTAAAAATGATTGATTCAAGATCTCGGTATTGGGAAATTATTTATCCTTCAGGAGATATAAAAATTATTAAAAATTTAAAACAATTTTGTAGAGAAAATAATTTATTTGCTGGTAATATGGTTTCTGTGAGTCAAGGAAAGTACAAACAACATAAAGGTTTTAAATGCTCAAAACTCCCCTATATGATCCAAAAGTAATGACAACTTGAATTTGATAAAATAATTCAAAAGATTTTTCCGAGATTCTTTATAGGGTGTTTCCCAAAGTTCAACAATCGTTTTCTGTAGATCTTTCGGAATAAAATCCAAATCAATAAGCTGTTGGTTACGTTTATAACCAGATAACATCTTGATATCACAAAAATTCTCTGGCTTAGGTTCTTTAATCCACCGAGCTAAATCCTTCTTTGAAATTGAAGTCTGCCGCAAACCAGCAACAAAGGTATTATCAGGAGATTTAAAATTGGGGATACCATCACCAGCATCTCCAACCATAATATGTTCACGGAGAAACTCAATAGGATTCTCTGTTGTCATAAATTTCTTTTGGATTGGAGCATACTGTTCAATGTTCTTGTATTTCTGTAACTGTTGGAAATCATGATCTCCTGAAAGTATAAGAATCTTTTCCGCTGTATGTTCTTTCTTAGCAATAACACCAATCAAATCATCCGCTTCAGCAAGGTTCACATTGATAACTCGGTATGGAGTAAATGCGGCAATCTCATCCCTAATCTTGTTTAATGAATCAAAAATAAGATGCCAATCTAACCCGGAATTATCTCGGGTCTTTTTACGACTGGCTTTATAATAGGGAAAAATATCCTTACGCCAATAATGACGATTATCGGCACAGACAACTAATGGTCCATATTTTTCTCCGAATTTCATATGATACATTCGAAGAGAATTTAGAACCATATGCCGGATCAAGTCTTCATTTATTATCGTTTTGGTACCGGGAGTACCCGGTGTAGCACTCACATCCGGTAACTCCTGTGAGGCTTTATGGCCATACCCAATATTCGCAAATAAATTACTGATTGCGATTTGAGAAAAATCTATTAATATTGACATTATCTAATCATTATAGCACAAGCATTAATGGATGTCAAATGGGATAAGANNTAATGGATGTTTCGGTTGATTGTCTTTTGTTAAGCCTAAACACATTGTAGATATACTCTCAATACCCGCCAAAACGTCTTGGCTGCGTTCTTTAGATAAAACGTAACTACCCCACGCACAAACTAATATAATGTCATTTAATGATGTTATCCTATCAGACGGGCTTGGTATAATGAGATCTTCCACCATATTTGTATATTATTGTTTTGGAATTTAAATCATCATTTGAAACTATATTAGCTTCAGAATATTCAAACATCGGATAGACCTGTTTATTATTCTGTATCAGTTCCAAAACTTTGGATCTCATTTCAGGATTAATAGGATAAATAATAACTCTCTCATATTCATGATCCGCTGCCGCAGATGATGCCATGCCAGCAATATCCTCTACCGTATCCAATGGCATAGGAGCAATTACTTCACCTTGTTGTCTACTCAACATATCACAAGCTACAGGATTTTGGCTATCTGTAATTGGGATAAGTTTTATCTTCTTTTGAAAAAGATTATGAAACTTTCTTTTGAGCCTGGTCCATAAAGGTTCATGTGTTGTCTTATCCATAGACAAGACTCCAGAAGGACTAATATACATCAATGCTTGTTTTTCTTTAGGTAGTGGGTTGTAGATCATTTTTAATTTCTTTCGGTGTAGTACTATATATCAACCAGAAGTCTTTTACTTCGGCTGCTAATGCTTCCGTTTCTTTTTCTGGATCAATGGAAAGATAAACGATCTTCTTTTCAGGAGATATTTCAATTTCTCTTGCGTATCTCACACCCATATCTATGGTTGATGGTAAAAGATCCAATGTCTTTTTATTCATAATCAGGAAAATCTTCTAAATAAAAATCATATCCAGGAATGATATCATAAAAATCATCCTCATAGATAAGATCATCTTCATCCAATAGATAATCTTCTAATTCATAATCACAATCATTAGGACATGAACCATCATCATCCAGAAGATCTTCACAATAAGGACAAAAACAATCGGGATTATTATAGTCGATTATCATAATAATTCCTACTAAAATAATCTCCGAGCATTACGGCTGCTCGATCTACCGATCCGACTGCCCATCTACGATAAATTTTTTCTTCATGTCCTGGAAAAATATTCATGTAATACTCCATCATGAATTCAACCCAAGATTCATATGCGTTCATATTAACCATTAATTATTTTACCACCTTTAGAAGTAGAACATCAGCACTAATACGACTCTTTAACAATGTTTTGGTAGCATGAACATCTTCCAAGATACGGCGAAGTGCTACCTTTCCAGCAGCCAATACACCAGGAAGAAATTCTTTTGGTTTACGAATCTTCTTACAATAACTGGTTTTCTCATCGTAATTATCTATGGACTTACGAGTTACTGAAAGTCCCTTTTCATCGGCTGCATAGAAAACACCAAGACGCCGAGTTTTCGTATTGAATACCCACAACTGTTCTGCTCGGAGAATATCTTCAGGTTCAATCGAATTGATATTGAGTTCCTTATTATATTTCTGACAAGTGAACAACTTCAGGATCTGTGCCGGAGTCTTTTGCTTTATCTTACGAGCCTTACGAGTTTTCTTTACCGCTTTAATAAGATCTACAGAAGGCTCACCAATCATCCAGTCATAGATCTTTTTCAGAGTGGCTTTAGTGTTCCCGGAATAAGCTTCCTTCATTTCGGTATTCTTACCGTCAATAGCAAGTTTAAGTTCCAACATCATAGGAACGAAATGTTCATGTACTTTCAATCTTTGGGGATTAGAACATCCAAGTTTTAAAGCTACATTAGCCATACATGTATCGGGGAATCCCTTTTTAGAACCGAAACCGAAATCATCAAGTTGTCCATTAACAACTCCGATAGCTTCAATCAATTTAGGATCTCTTGCCTTGACAAGTACAGGTTTATCTTCCTTCGATACAACAGTCTTGGCATATTCCTTAATCAATTCTTCAAGGCGTTCAATATGCTTTTCTTTTACAGGCCAACCACGCATAATCATGCGAGCAACAATTCCATAAGCGTGGCCAGAACCACAAACAAAAAGTTCTGAATCCAAATGTTTTAGTTTTACGGCTTCTTTTGGAAAGAATTTTTCGGCATAATCGATAAAAAAGGACTTGAAGTTTTTCTCTCCGCACATGAAATGATACCAATTTATACCTTGGCAAATTGCAATTTCCGTTTCTGTTTCTTTTTCATCCGCGGTCAATAGAGGATTCAAAGGATGAAANNAGCAACAACTGCGGAGTCATTGAGAGCCTTTTTGGAAACAGGTTCACCTTCTTTTGGTATCACTATGCGTACTTGTTTATGTCTGCCCATAATTTAAGTATATCTGAATTTTTGATACTTGTCAAGTGATTTATATAAATAGTATTAGACGAAAGAAAGTGACCCTACTATGCCAAACTATGAATATATTTGTAACAATTGTGATACGGTAATTGAAGCCTCATTACCAATGAAAGATTATTTGCTCCCTGAAATTTCCCCATGTCCTGAATGCCATTTTACCGGATGCGTACACCAATTTTTAAGTTCTGCTCCAGCTATTGGTGATCCTATACGCCTAGGAATAACCAGACCTCCAGATGCGTTTCTTCATGGTGTTTTAGGACGTATGGAAAACTCTGTCCCTGATAGAAGCGTAAAAGGTCCCGATGGTAAATTAAAAACTAAATTTGTGAATTTCAATAAAGCACATTACCAACCAGGTAGAATGATTTAGATATGTTGTATTGATGAGTACTATATTAACTTCCTAAATTTCCGCTAAAGGACATCAAAAGAATGTCAGCAAAAAAACAGAAACCAGTACTGGATAAGTCTTTCTCTTTAAAAAGGATTGAAGCCAAAACACCCAATCAACAGGAAACTATTGATTGTTATAATGATAATTACAATTTAGTATTACATGGTGTTGCCGGTACAGGAAAAACCTTCCTTTCATTATGGTTAGCCATACAAGATGTTTTCGCAAGAAAATATCCCAAGATTATTATTGTCCGAAGTGCTGTTCCCTCTAGGGATATGGGGTTCTTACCAGGAACAGATGGTGAAAAAGCAGCCGCATATGAAGTTCCATATGAAAAGATTTGTTGTGAATTATTTGGAAGAGGAGATGCTTACCAACTTTTAAAAGAAAAGAAATTATTAGAATTTATAACCACGTCTCATTTACGAGGAACAACATTGAATGATGCTATTGTTATTGTTGATGAAATAGAGAATATGAATTTTGAGGAATTAGATACAGTAATTACTCGTATGGGAGATAAATGTAAGGTTATCTTTTGTGGTGATATAGAACAAACGGATTTATATAGAAGTAAATATGATAAAACTGGTTTACCAGAGTTCTTGGATATCATCGAATCATGCGAAAGTTTTAGTTTCGTAGAATTTGGTATTGAAGATATTGTACGTTCTGGTATAGTTAAAGAATGGATTATCGCAAAGAGAGATTTTTTCAAAGAAAAGGAAGGGGCATAAAGCCCCTTTTCTTTATAGTAGATGTACGCTCAAAGACTTCAGATTTTCCAACCAGAAACAACGCCATCCTTTAGATCCAAAATCGAAGTAATGAACCAGATCACTTGGTGTTTCAAGGTCCTTACGTCGTGCCAATTCATTCGGGGTTTCTTCTGTTACGGGTTTCTTTTTAGGATGAAATTCACCAGGAATCAAATGAGGATTCAAAGTTCCCGTAGCATGACGAACTTCTCCATCCATCTTGGTGTAAACCATAGAGCAAACACCAATCTTCAAAGCATCAAGCGTTTCGTTTATGAGCATTTCTTTTTTCCTTATTTGCTGTTTGGCTATTAATACGTCTAAATTGTAATTGTACCGAAATCTTTTTAATGAAACCGGATCTCTTAAACTGCCAATGATACAATGCGGTTTGAGCGATAAAGATACCTTTGATATAACTTCCTTTTGTAGAAAGGACCCACTTACCAATTACATAACCACCTTCGATCGGAATTGCCCACATTGATTCGGCACGTGGACTCTCACAATATGAAACAAAGACTTTAAGATTTTCCTTAAATTTCAGTTTGGGAAATCGTCCAAGAATACGTTCTTCCGAATGTTGTGTCAAAAACATATCCACAATATCATCGTGTTTAGGAACGTAAATCATAATTTGTCTCTATTACAGAGTATCATAAATACTAATGAATGTCAACTTTTATTTGTAACAAATACGCCAAGACCTACTACCAGATTATCGATAGAGCTAAGATTCGCACCAAACTTTAGAACATAAAAGGAAACAATCGGAAGCACAATTAGGAAAGAAACGCGGTCCTTATAAAGTTAAAATTCTTCTCCCGTGCCAACATTAAATACGGGTAAACCAAGAGAATGCCATAACCGTACAACACGGTTTCTGTCATCGCACACAAAAGATACATTATATTTACCTACAATATGAGCATCAAAAAATTCCTTTTTGATAATTTCATCAGATCTATTATCTCCTTTTTCTCTCATGACCAATTCAAAATAAGGATTATCAATAATATAAAAGTTACATTTAGTTAAAAGAAATTTAATCGTTGGTTCTTTATATTGGTCAGACCGCCCAGAAAAGAAAAAGATTTTAGATATTTTTTCTCTTCCCAATTTAAAAGGATAACCATCAATTTCTGTTAATTGGTAAATATCATGATAGGCGGTTAACAAATTCAAAACTGATAGATTGGGAGTATCGATCAAATCACATTTTGAAGCATCGTAAGGGTTTCGTCTTTTTCCAAATAATGCTAAAGTTCCATCCAAATCAGAAATACCGCACCATGGTAATTCCCAATCAATAGGATAAGGTTTAACTTCTGGTATTAGATTAGAGTCTTTTACCATCTTCATGATTACCTCCGGACCAACACACCGTTCTCCACGATCACCTCGTGCCTTATCACGATCCAAACATTCCTGAATAGATACATCAAGGAAACTCTTTTCGATGATAGCAACGTGAGAGAAATTCTGTTTCAACCAAGTCTTGAGGCTATTCAAAGTCTTGTAATTCAAATGGGTATTATCAACGATGATATCGAAACCATCTTTGAGAGCACGTTCCATCCGACCAAAACGAATAGCGCGAACCTTTTTTTCAAACTCTGGAGTCCAAGGAACATCAGAATCACCATTCAACTCGGCTCTGATATCATCATTGTTCACCCGAACAATAGTCTTTCCTTTGAATTCTGCCGATTCAACTTCCTTCTTTGCCCAAGTGGTTTTACCTGAAGCTGGAAGCCCGATAGTGATAGTTGCTGTTTGATCTGTTCTCTTCATAAATAAAGAAACCCGCGTTAATTTGAATGTACTATTTTAGTATAAACAATTATCACGGGTTTGTCAAGCTAAATATCGAGTTTATTTTCGTACTGTTTGTATTCTATCTGTCCACAAGTTTCACATTCTCTTTTAAGAATATATTTTTTCCCTTGAACCATTCTATGGTTATATTTAATATTTTGGTCCGAAACAATAATAAATTTACCCCACCGATGTTTATGTCCTTTTACTGTTGTATGAAACCAATTTTCAATAGGCATTAGGAAAGAATTAGACTGGGCTCCGGAAGAGTATCATGCTCTTCGGTATGAACCACTTCAGAAAGTCTTTGCCGGATAGCTTCAAGTATATACAAAGTGAAAGCCACATGTTCCGTCATAGATTCATTATCTACGGCAATCTGTTGTACGGTTTCTGCGATGATACGTAGAACATCGGCTCCACCTTTATCATAAGCCTCATTACATTGTTCAACAATTTCCTTCTGTTGTGCTTCCGACAATTTTACATCTTTATTAATTATAGCTGCCATGTATCACACCCTTTTGTTCCATCATATTCGCAACCAATAAATCTTACTCGGCTATCATTATCCTTTAAAGGACAAGCTGTTGGAATACCAAATTTACCTACAGACAATGTATGTCCATCAATTTTAATTTTACAAGTATGATATTCTCCACGCATGGTATCATATTCAAAGAAAGGACATGCACCGCAATTTGCGATTCCAATACTACAGTTTTTTAGTTGGATTATCTTCATAAGTAATTTTCTCAATACTGGTTGGAGGATAAAAAGAAAGAGTGGTTACTGGTAACGCTGTACCTTCAACATCTGAAACTTCCTTATTGAATACTCCGCCTTGCATGATGACACGAACGGCAATATTAAAATCATTTCCAGAAACGTCAGTTTGAATAACCTTACGAGTCTTTCCTACAGTTTCTTTTACGTATACGTTAACGATCATGTTACCTCTCAAATTAAGTATATCATAAAACAATTGAAATGTCAAGAAATATAAATAGTTGTGGGTGTGAAATGGCTGATACCAAAACACACCCTAAACAATGCAGTAAAGGGGATTACCGCGGATGTCTGAAATTATTTATCTCGATAACAAATATACCAAGACCTATTACCGGATTATTGATCGGGCTTTGGCACGACCGAAACCAAAAGAGTATACGGAGAAACATCATACTATTCCAAAGTGCGCCGGCGGTACGGAAACTGTGGTATTAACTTTTAAGGAACATTGGATCTGCCATCATTTATTATTGAAGATGGTTACCGGAAAATTAAAGGCTAAAATGTGGTTAGCATTTGATCGGATGGGGCAATTCAATGGTAAAAATGGAAGAATTATAAATCTTAAAATATTTGAAAGAACAAAACTCGCTAATATTTTATCTTGTTCTGGAGAAAATGCTATCAATTACAAAAGAAAAGTTTCTAAAGAAACCAGAAAGAAACAATCTAAATCTGCTAAAGGTAATACAAATTCTGTAGGAAGGAAACTTACAGAAATTCACAAAAAGAAATTATTAGAATTTAATATAGGTTCTAAACGGACAGAAGAAACTAAAAGAAAAATGTCTTTAGCTAAATTAGGAAAGAAACGGGGTCCTTATAAAGAGAAATTTTAAATTCCAAATTCTTCCTTATACTGTTTCCGGACCTCCTTTAGTTTACTCCAATACTCCCAAGGATTAATAATGAATTCTGAAGCTTGTCCCTGTTCATTGGCAATCAGAATAACTCCCTGTTCTATTTTATAACCGGTTCTTTCATAATAGGAATATGCGTAAAACGAAACTTGGAGAAAATAATCTTGGACCCATTCGATCTTTNNGATCCTTTAAAATCTATGATAGAAAGTTTACCACCGTATTCACCAATCGTATCACACCGGCCGGCCGTTTCAAAAAAATCAGAATATAACGGTTGTTCTTGGCAATGAATGTTATTAATCTTTCGGAGATACGGCATCAAATCTTGAATTAACATCCTGACAAGAAGTGGATGTCCTATGATGCTTTCATTATTCAATACATTTTCTGCTGCCAAATGTATTGCTGTTCCCCGATCTTTTCCCCATTGTGATTCAGCGTCGGCAGTTTTATCACCTACACGTTTTCGCCATTTCTCAAGTATTTCTCTTTTCAATGGAGATAAAATTGTGGTGATTGAAGGGTAAATATCACCATGTGGAGTCTTATATAATCTTGGTCCACCTGTATCATCTTTGGATACTTGCTTGGCAACTTCTGCGATTTCGATGTTAAGGTGGTTAAACATTATTAGATCTTAGATCTCAAATGCATTATGATGCTATCAACTTTGGATTCGATTTCTACCGAAACCATATCCTCTTCATCAATTTCGAGTTCATCGGTAATGTCTGTGAGTAGACTTACATGTTCCATCAGGTCATCGATCATATCAACAATATCACGTTTTGTCATTTTAAATCCTTAATCGAATTTGGCGGGCTTTGTTGGAATAATAGGATGATCTGGAAAGGTAAGTTTACGAAGTTCCCGGACAATTTCTCTATTTATTTCCTCTTGAAGTATATCTTTGAATGAACGGTCATCATTATAATCAATGATAACAATATTTTTATATCTACTCATATTTAAACTCATTCTTTACGAGTGGTTCATTCAACCAATGTTCTGAAGTCTGTACATGTCCCTTACGTACATATTTAGCGACAACATTTTGGAATCGGTCCATTTTAAAGGATTCAGCAATACGAACAACATAACCTTCCATGTTTTCTT
>QGNH01001320.1_pt1 | contig 19633 bp, 36 predicted proteins | sample 1735481 | NCBI WGS metagenome assembly QGNH01 (sample SAMN09239004, study PRJNA386568) | Viral metagenome, whole genome shotgun sequencing project.
TGCACCATGTGCACTTTCTTCCATCTGTTTCAAAATATCTCATCTTTATATCTTTCGTATCGGGTTTCTATTTCATCTATTATAAGTATGTCATAAATATATACACATGTCAACAGTATAATATAATTATTGCAATATACTTATGGATATGATATATTGTATATATGTAATGAATATTAATGATTGGAATGAATATGACATATGAAGAATTTGTTGAAGTAGCTGAGTATTATCGTTTTAAGAATAAGCTTAGTGTTGTAGCAATGGCAAGAGCGGTTGATATGCACTGGATCACTTATACGCAAGCATTTAAGAATCGCATAAAGAAGGTTCGTTTAGAATCTATACAGAAGATTGCGTTGTATTTGATAGAGCATGATACGCCTGTTGATAGTATTGAATATGACGGGATGATTGTTTTATTCCCGCAAAAGAAAGAATAAAAAAAGGTTAGTATATGAATAATAATGAGTTAGATAAGTCTATATCGCAAGCAAGGTGGGATAATATAAATTCAAGATTGTATGAATTAGAATCTAAATTGAATTTATCTGTGGATTCATCTGAGAAAGATAGGGCTGAAGATAAAATAAAAAACATTATCGCGATGATTAATTCTTTACATTTAGTCGTGATGAAGACTGGAGAGGCTACAGATGATCGACTTAAAGAAATTGATAGATTTTTAAGAAATGCTGAATTTCAAAGTCGTTTCCACTTGATCAATCGCTCTGAATGGTGGTATGAGTTTATGTTTAAAATTATATGTATATGGCTATGCGGATTTACAACGCTTAAAGTTATATCATTTATTGTAAGGTGATATAAACATTAATAGGATATTGATATGAGTAATGCCGGATGGTGGTGTGAATTTATGTTTAAACTTACATGTGTATGCTTATGTATACATGTGGTAATTGACATGATGCCATTTATTATAAGGTGATATAGACATTAATTTGAAATAGCGTAAGATGATCGATGTAAAAATATATTGTTTAAACGCGAGAATATTATTACATATTGAACAAAAAGAGGCCTGGAAATTAATCCAAGCCTAAATTTATAACAATCGACTGCACTCACCACAAGATTAGAACGAAAGGAAAATACAATGAATCATGTAACACACAAATACGGAACATCATGTATCAATCAGCGATATACATGTGGAATTCAAACTGATTCAAAACTTCCACAACAGAAAGAGCAAAGGAATATTTACATGGTAAATAATAACATTGCTTCCAAGCAAGTCACAGAAGAAGGAGTATTTACATGTTAAATAATAACATTTCTCTTTGTCGCGGTCAAGCGATTTCTCAAGATTATGTAAACATTGTGTATTGGATGGGAGGGATTCTGTCTGACGAGCATGATTCAGTCGAGCGTATCACAGAAAAGCAGTTCACAGAAAAGACGCGTCGTATTCTTGATGATGTGTTACGTCATATAGCATTATTTCCAAAAACATACATATGCCAGCAAGGTATTGCGAGTCGTGTGGGATGTACACGTGAGTTTGTTAATAAGCGATTAGGTTTATTAGAGAAGCTGGGTGTTATTGTAAAGACAACGCGTATTAATAATACATGTTTATATACAGTAGGTGAATTTCTGATGGAGCGTAAGGTTATGTGGTCGTTACAGTCTATATTACCAAACTTATATCGTGCGTATAAAGAGCTTAAACAGCGTTCTATTGGTATTGTAAAGAAGGTGACGAAGTTAGTACGTAAAGTTCATGTAGCGATTGTGCATAAGGTTCGTAGATTTAGAGAAGACTTTGATTATAATCCAACCAAGTCGGTAGTCGATATCTTGGGGGGGGTGTTCACACGATTGAAGAATAATACATTAGGTATATATAATAATATTAATTTAACTGAGAGAGACGCGCATGCGCGCGAGAAATCTCAAAGTGTTCAAGATATTCCCAAAGAGATACGTAAGATTGTAGGTGATGACGTTAGTTATGAAACGTTAAGGGCTCAATACGAGTCCAATGCATTGCAAGAGCAGCAGAAAATAGATATTGCCAAGAAGAATCTACAACAAGAGTTCATGAAAATGATGGGTTTGTAGTATGAACTCTTCAAAGATATCGTCAACGGTTATGGAGCAGCGTGTTATTATGTCCAACAATGAGCCAAATTTAGACCGTAGATTGATGATGTTTGAGAAGTTGAAGACACAAGTGCAAAGAGCAAGCGTTCGTTACATTGAGATTTTGATAGAAAAGACAAAGAAAAAAATATCAGAAAAAATATCTGCAAACACTCAAATGGATTATTATGATTACGTGGAGATTGAATGATGCAATATGAACTCATTGGTAAACCAATATCTCAACAACGTCCACGATTAATGTCACGTAATAACGTTGTTTACAATCCACAATCACAAGACAAGCTTAAAGCATTCTTAGAGATTAAAGCCCAGCATTTTAATAAACCGTTATATCATTCACCATTGCATATGGAGGTTGTGTTTGAGTTTGCCATACCGTCATATTACTCAAAGGCGCAACGATTATTATTGCTTGGTAAACCATATGATAAACATAAAGATATCGATAACATGTTGAAGTTTATTATGGATGCGTGTATAGGTATTATATATGCAGACGATATGATAGTTACGAGTGTTCATGCACGAAAGATATATGCCTTAAAAGGCAGAACTGTATTTAGCTTTCGGGAGTTATAATGAATAAAGATAAGATGTTCTCAAAGATAGTAGATATTATCACAAACGTGGATAATTATTATTCATTGCCTATTGGTAACGTTATTTATAATTGTCGTTATGGTATAAATGGATATAGACCTAGCGAACTCACTCAAAGAGATTTAAATGATGCTCTTTTATTAGCGCATAGATCTTATCAAACCAATTCACCTAAAATGTATACATGTTTTGCTATTGCTCATGAAGACTTACAAGCTGATATTGAAAATATTGATGATTTCATTCCATGTCATATGTATCAACGAAAAGATATCATTCGCGCTATGGAAATTGGCTCTATAAACAATATTAGAATACTTTTAAGTGATCACCCGGATCTTGTATATTCAGGTCATCGCAATAATGATATATATGACATTCTTATGATTCTTGTAAATCATGACTATGTATACGATGACAAACCGATATTGATTGATAATTTGATAAGTGTACATTGCACACTGTCTTCATAATGGAGCTATATGGTAAAAATGCGTCGTTTAAAGCCAAAAGATGTTAACCATAATCCAGATAACAAGAAAAATAAAAATAAAATCACCAACAATCAATCTGACTCTCAATTGCTGTTTTTAGGTGAATGGTACAACATTCACGACTGCTCAATGCACCCAATAACACTGACTTTTCTTAAACATGAAGCCGTTCGATTGAAAGAATGGGCTGATCTTGATACGTCATTGCGTCTTGTCGATTATATATGCGATAGAGGCTATGATCGACATGTCTTTTCAGAGTGGGTTGATAAGCACGATGCAATGGCTAAAGCTCATGAATATGCCTTAGCTCGAATAGGATCAAGAAGAGAGCAAGGTGGTCTTACACGTCTTTATGATTCTAAGATGGTATCTCAAACGTTAGGTCATTATGATCGAGTGTGGAAGGAGCAGACAAGAGAGTTGGCACGTCTTCGTGAGGAAGTTGCTTCAAACGAACAGAAGATGATTGTAATAGAACGTTATTCTTCGAATGATGAGTTTGTTGTTGATGGTGATAAAGTTCCGTCTTTGGTCGATTGTGATTCTCTTAAGACACCTGAACAGGTTGGTAAGGAAGCACGTAGATCGGGTATACGAGTAAAACATAAATAATTTTGGAGGTATTCTAAAACATAGAAACGATCACGACTGTAGGATATATGTACAATGTTCTTATAAATATACATATCCTTTCAGTATTCCCCTTAAACGTATAAAAACTCTGTTAAAACGCAAATAACACTCTTAAAAAAGGAAGTAGTAATGCATAAAAAACACAGTCAATCTCACATGCAGCAAGTTGTTCGAGACATCGTATCTATAGCGTATTCTCATATGGCAGATATAGCCAAAGAGCTCAAGAAACTTGAGGTTACTGACGAAAATTATGTGAGTCTTGATGATGAGACAAAGAAGAAATACAATCTCTTCAGTCAAATATTGACCATAATCAATGATGTTGTTCACCCCGCACATAAGATATCTCTTGAGATGTTTCCTCATGCTAAAGAGTTTATTGATATGTGTATTCTCAATCAAAAGAATGCAGTTGAAAAGCATTTAATCTCCGATAAATGTGAATGTTATGAATGTAAGGTTGGTGACTATCTACCTGAGACTGAAGATGGTAAATAATAAAACCGTTGGAAGATTAGCTTGGGATGCATTGGCAAACTCAAAAGAGTTAGATCATTCTCCTTATGAGCAGATGCAAGAGCAGTTGCAGGATTATGAATCTAACGTATTGCAAAAGGTTACAGATGGAATCAATGTATACACAACTAATTTCTATATCGTTGTTGAGACGAAGAAAGAGCCTAAATTACAGAATGTAATTCGTAATTACTTTTTTCATCGTATGACATGTCCAACGCCAACATGGGATCAAACGGTGTATAGATATGTCAGGTCTGAAGATATGTTGGAGTTCTTGTGGGTGTTGCCTTCAAAGGATACGGCAATGATGATGCGCACTAGATTTTTGGAGTTACCTGAAGAAGAGCGTCAATTATTGCAATATGTTTTGGATGATGCTGATGGTACGTTATTGGCTCTTAGTAAGAAATTGAATGGTGAAATTAAATAATGTCTCATTAAAAAAGGAGAATAGTTATGTCAGTTCCACAAGCAACACAACAACAAATGAATGCGATGTTAGATGCAGCTGAGAAGCGTTTTGGTAAACAAGAAGATGTTGTGGATGCTCCTGTATTACATCATACATTACAAACACATCCTGAGCCTGTATATGAAGAGGAGCAAGTTGAAGAAGAATCAAGTGATGTTGCTCAAGAAGAACCTATGGTTGAGGATTCGCAAGACGAAGTCGAATATGTTGCGGTTAAAGAATCGAACAAAGAGTACAACTTTAGAATGTTGCGTGAACGTGCTGAAAGAGCTGAAGCAGCTTTGGCAGAGAGAGAGCTTCATGCAAAACAAGCTATTAACATTTCCGCAGATAAAGATGGAGATGACGATGGCTTACAAGTTGATATTGATGATGATGCTTTGGTTGAAGGGAAACAGTTTAAGAAAGCATTAAGTAATATACATGAACAGAACAAACTGCTTAAGAAGATCTTACAACAACAGACTCAACTTTCACAGCAGACTGTTATGGATACAACGCAAATTAAATTGCGTAATAACTTTCCTGATTATGCAAAAGTAACGTCTCATGAGAACCTCGTTCGTTTACGGGATATGAATCCTGATATTGCTGAAGCTATACTTGAAATTAACCTTAAAGACCCATATAAGGCAAGTAAGATGGCATATGAGATGGTAAAACAGTTTGGTATTTACAAAGAAGCAAAGGATTATACAATGGAAAAGGCTCAAGCTCAGTTGAATTCAAAGAAGCCAAAGACATTGACTTCTATATCACCGCAACAAGGTGATACGCCATTAAGCAAGGCTAATGCTTTTGCAAATGGTAAACCAAGCAAAGAGACCATGAAAAATTATTATGATGAAATGATGCAAGCTACTAAAGGGTTATAATCAATTACGTAAAGATTTAAAAATAAAAGGAAAGTAATGGATGATCAAGTAATGATGAATATCAAATCATCATCGTGGAATATTAAAGTTATGGCTGATTCATTAAAGATATTAGCCGATAAGGCTCAAACTCAACATGAAGACATGCAGTCACTCATATTAACAGTTAAAGACCTCTCAAATGCATTACAGCGTATGAACAATAGAGGTTTGTAATGAGATTATCTCAAATACAACAATTCTTCTCTCGTGATATAGTACGTTTGTTAATGTTTATTGAGAAAAATGAGTGCTCATATACTTTCGGAGAGGCTTACCGAACCAAAGAACAAGCTGAAATCTATGCCGCAAACGGCAAAGGAATAAAGAATAGTCTGCATTGCCAACGGCTTGCCATGGATATCAATATTTTCAATCAGAAAGGTGATATACTAACAACCGTTTCTGAATACGAACCTTATGCTACCTACTGGGAATCGCTGAATCCAAAGAATAGAGCAGGCGCTTTCTTTAAAGATAGACCCGATGCCGACCATTTCGAACGCAACGAGAAACCTAGCTAAGTTACAAATAGCATATATATAATAGATCTTGATACTTTATTATATGTATGCTATACTGTATTTAATAAGTGTATCTCTATTGAAAGGTTATCGATGAAAAAGTTATTATTATTAACTTTAATCAGTTCGTTATCATATGCGTCTGATCAAGGTGGAAAGCTGCCTGAAGATTTTAAGTTTGAGTCGTCACATGTTTCTGCAAAGTCATTGCAGCGTATAAGTATTATGAATCAGTTGCAAAGATATGAGCATGAGCAAGGTATATCTGCTGATAAGAAGTTTCTAACGGTAGATGAGATGAAAACAATACAGGCATTGGTGAAATTACAACAAGATGATAAGAAGTAATATGAAGAAATTATGTATGGTATTATTGTTCTCATTATCAGTTCCTTCATTGCAATTATCTGGTATGAGTGTTAAAGAATCGAATCGTAGAGCATCTTGTTTATATAATGCAGTTCAGGGTACGCCAAAGCATATGATGTATCATGAAGTTATTAATCATGGTGTATGTCATGTTCCTGAATGGTTTGCTCCTGAAATGGATCATCCTGTACCTGACCCAACATCGCCTAATCCAAGTCCGTCACCAAGCCCTGTTAATGTTCCTGATGAGGATGACTGTGTCTAAAACGCCTGATGAATTGATTGAAATTATTAGGGATTTAGTTATGAGTTCAGAGCCTGAAAATAATACAACAGAAGAGCTGCTTAAAAAATATAAAGATTTATATCGATATGTAAATTTATATTCAAAACAATCTATTAAGATGCTTTCTGATGAGGATAAAGTTTAATGAGTATAATAAAAGACCCATGTAAAGAGTTGTTAGATCATATTATTTTGCGTCGTGTTCATGATGTTATTCCTGAACTTGTCGTTCGAGATATACTACATAAGAATGATTACGGTAAACTGTCTTTAAAGTTTATTAATAATTCAAAGATTGATTCTGATAGACTGACTTTAGAGTTTATTCAGCATTTAAAGGATGTATATACGGCCGCTATTTTTAATAAAGAAACTGTTTTAAATGAGGTAATTAAAAAAAATCAACAGGGTCAACAACAGCAAGATGCCGGAAATAAAGAAAACGATGAATTTTTAAGTGTATTTGTTAATAAATTTAAAAATAATCCTCCTGAGTTTGAGGTTGTAGGTTATAAGGATAAGGATAAAGTTTAGTGAAACGATTATTATTAATTCTATTATTATGGTCTCCATTACAGGCGATACAAAAAATAGATCTATTAATTACGCAACATGCTCGTAACAATACTGATATTCGTGTCATGCGCAATTGTTACACTAAGGTTGCAGCGGGTCAGTATGCATTGTTACAAGATCATATTGATACCAATGTAATCATTAACTTTGCAGGTGAAGTGTTTCTTACTATCGGTTCTGACAATCGATGTGATGTGTATCAAGTTTATGAGAATGGTCATTCAGAGTTTATTATTACCTTGAAGTTAGATTAATATATCCCCACTGTTGTTTATTCAATGGTGGGATTTTCATTGCATTCATTTTTAGATCTGATACCATGTACATTAATGTTTCATTTGATTGACTATATCAACGAAATACTCTTTTTCACCCGTATGTTTGTCTGCTAGATATACGGGTGTTTTATTAATCATTTATCAACTTTTAAGGAGAGTTATGTATAAAGATTTTATACCTATGCCCGGATATGCTCTTTGTGAGATAATTCAGAAGCCGGAAACAACTCGAAGTGGTATTTATCTAGGTTCCACAACAAATGATGTTATTCAACATGCTAAGTTAATAGCATATTTCCTAACGGAAGCTAATAAAAATGATGAGTATGCATGTCATTTTAAATCCGATGTAATACTTGTATTCCGTAATTATAGTTATATAAAATTTGATGATACATGTGGTGTGGTAAAAATAGATGATATTTTAGGAGTTTTATAATGGTTAAATCGAATATGGTTAATATTCAAATCACACCTGAACAAGCAATGTATATTGATAGTTTGAAGTTGCAATTACTCGGCACTCAATCACTTGGTTATAATCGTTATAAATTCCTTGGTTTACTTATTAATGCTTTTCAATCTGCTCATGAAACATACAACATGAATCAAGATTTACGTGGTTTTGAATTAGATTTGCGAGCACGTTTATTAAATGGCAATGTAGTTAATAAACATACAATAGAACTTATGCCAATTCCTAATAAGCCAATTAAACAAAAAGAAGACCCTTATGTTGTTGGCTCAGCCGCAATGTGGCTTGATAAAATAGGTCGAAGCTTTGGGATTACCGATCAACGCGAATCCCGTTCTCAAGTATTAAAGATTATCGTTGAAGCCGTTATGGCAAGTAAGAATATCGACTTCACTCAATGTTTATCACTTGCAGAGGCTAAAAGTATGTTAGAAGTTACACTTCAAAAAGATGTTGTTGGAAAAAAGATACTTCAAATGCAGGTTGAATTAAATTCCTTAGCGTCAATTATTCAAGAAGGTAAACATGAATAAAAAGATATTATTTGGGCAAGAAGCCCGTGCAAAGTTATTAAAAGGTGTAGATATTCTTGCCAACGCAGTAAAAGCAACGCTTGGGCCTAAGGGTAGAAACGTAGTCTTTGAGCGACAATTTGGCGCACCACTTATTACGAAAGATGGTGTGACCGTAGCGAAAGAAATTCAATTGCAGGATGCCGTTGAAAATATGGGCGCTCAAATGATTAGAGAAGTAGCATCGAAGACAGCCGACATAGCAGGAGACGGTACAACAACGGCTACAGTTTTAGCTCAAGCGATCTTTACTGAAGGTAATAAGTATGTAACTGCAGGTTCAAATCCAATCGAATTAAAGCGTGGAATTGATAAAGCGGTTGCAATCATTGTTGATAAACTTAAAAGTATGTCACGACCAATTACAACAAATAAAGAAATCGAACAAATAGCAACAATATCAGCTAATGGTGATGCTTCAATTGGTAAACAAATTGCTGATGCGATCACCCGTGTTGGTTATGATGGAGTTATTACCGTTGAAGAAGCACGAGGATTAACTAATGAACTGGTTGTGGTTGAAGGTATGCAGTTTGATCGTGGTTATCTATCTCCTTCTTTTGAAACCGATAAGCCAAAGCGACAAGCTATATTGCTCGAGCCGTTTATCTTATTGTACGATGGAAAGATATCAACATTAAAAGAAATTGTCCCCGTCTTGGAGATTGCTGCGAAAGCAGGCCGTAGTATTTTAATTATTTGTGAAGATATGGATTCATCAGCCCTTGAAACCCTCGTATTTAATCATATACATGGAAAAATAAAGGCTTGTGCCGTAAAATCACCCGCATTTGGAGATCGTAGATCAGCTATCATGCAAGATATGGCGATACTTACAGGTGGAGTATTTGTATCAGAATCTACAGGTACATCACTTGCTACCATACAAATCGATCAATTAGGGTCATGTAAAAAAGTAGTCATATCAAGAGATGATACAATCATTATTGATGGCGCAAGTAATCATGAAACTGTTGAAGCACGAAGAGTTGAAATCAAATATCAAATTGATGAATGCGTTTCAGATTATGAACGTGACATGATGACTGATCGTTTAGCAAAACTATCAGGCGGTGTTGCAATCATTAAAGTTGGCGCCGCAACTGAAACTGAAATGTCAGAAATCAAAGATAGAATCGATGATGCTCTCAGTGCTACTCGTGCCGCAATCAAAGAAGGTATTGTTGTTGGAGGCGGTTGCGCATTAATACATGCTCAAAATTCAATTCTAACGAACGATTATGACGGAGATGAGTTGTATGGTTCACAGATTATTTCTAAAGCAATAGAGGCACCGCTTCGTTGCATTATTAAGAACTCAGGCAGAGAACTGTCAGCTCATATATCAGATATTCGTAAAGGTGATGATAATTTTGGGTATGATGCAAAGACCAACACTTTGTGTGATTTAATGGAAGTTGGTGTTATTGATCCTGTAAAAGTAACTCGATGTGCTTTACAACATGCAGCATCAATTGCAGGATTATTATTGACTATGGAAGTTTTAATATCTATAATTCCCGTAGATAAAAAAGATAACGCGCCCGGCAATCAATCTATTCCCGGAATGTTTTAAAGAGAAGATGATGTGTAGCTTAAGAGAACTAAAAGCGTTGCCCGTCAGACGGTGAGTATGAGAGTTAGAGCCTCTTTGCATTTTCATAAGCTGGAAATGTATAGCTTAAGAGAAATAAAAGCGTCACAGCCCGCACGCATGGTGAGGATAAGAGTTAGAGCCTCTTCACATCTATCCGTAAATAATAAAGGGGAGTTAAAACTCCCCTTTATAACTTATAATTCTAATTTCTTAATATCATATATGATTTTCTCAACGAGCAGTCGATTACTGTTTTTCCATTTACGTTCACTTACAATGTGTACATAATGTACCTTTTTAAATAAATTATCTGCATCTAAAGCGAACTGTGCAAAACATGATTCAATATTACCCTTGATTGTTTTCATATGTGCATCGGTGTATAGACGATTGTTTGCATCTAAATCTCTTTCAGTTGCATTCCATGGTTGATTTAAAAGACATAACATCTCATCTTTTATTTCTTTAAGAAAAGTTAGATATCTTAATTTATCCATTGTTATTTTTTCTGACATTTCTGCCTCCATTATATGTGTTACTCTATTATAATCTTCTATAAAATTATACTTTTCTCTATATTCTGCAATGCGTATCATTTCTTCAATTTGATATTTATCAACTATGGGTAAGTTGTTAATCATTTTTATCCTGATTTAAAATTAATAATATTTGCTTTGCAGTCATTTTAACAGGGTTGATAGCAATGCTATTACCAAGTTGTTTTAAGGCTTGCGAATTAGTAACGGGAAAAATAAAATCATCAGGAAATCCCATCATTTTTTTCGCTTCAACAGGACTTAACTTCCTGATTTCACCTTCAACTTCGTATGAATCCCAATTTCTTCTATCATCTATTCCTGAACCTCGACCCCCAACACGAATAGTATAACCAATATTTTTTGCACATTTTTTTTGAAATACATCAGACATAGTAAAATGTAAAGGAATTGGCTCAGGAAATTTAAAATCTGATGCATGCTTAATGTCATCTCTAAAGCCGATAATAAATAATCTCGGTCTATTCGTAGGAAGCCCATAATCAGATGCTTTAATAACTTTATAGAAAACCTTATAATTCAGTTCTTTTTCAAGTATGTTCAATATAGTTGCAAATGTTTTGCCATTGTCATGTTTAAATAAATGTCGTACATTTTCTAAAAATATAGCCTTAGGTCTTTTTTCCTTAATTATTTTAGCTATTTCAAAAAAAAGAGTTCCGCGTGTTTCATTAAACCCCATCTTTAAACCGGCTTGGCTAAAAGGCTGACATGGAAAACCCGCACATAAAAGATCTACATTTTCAGGAATACAACGTTGGTTTTCATCTTTTGTAATATCACCTTTAAATAGATCATTTTTAAATAAATCGGGACTAATATTCTTAAAATTAGCTTGATATGTTTTTCGAGCAGACTCATTCCACTCACTCGCATATACACATGTACCACCTAATTCATGTAAAGCAATATGGAATCCACCTATTCCTGAAAATAAATCAATAAATGTAACATTTTCATTCTTCGAATTAATCATTCTTATCTTCAACTAATTCAAATGGACAACTGTGATCATGTCGGTCAAAAGCGGGTGAATTTTTAAAGCATAACTTTTTACATAATCTTGTATATCGAGTCAATATATCCATCATATTTGTTTGTTTATCTTCATCTGTTAGTTCTCGTTTCACTTGCATCGCATTATCCTTTTTGTCTTTGTTTAAACATACTTTAATTAATTTCTACTGCAACGTAGTACGGTAAATTGGGACACGTAGTACGGTAAATTCAATAATAATCACTCTTATTTATATACTTTATCAATAACATCACCTATTTTATCAATACTTGCATAACCGATTCCTTTTAAAGCATCAATCTTGTAGTATTCCAATGAGAAGGATGCATGAATCAAAAAGCCAACACCTATTATAATAATTGCTGATAACAAAACTCCTCTTATAGCTTGTATGTTATCCATACGCACAGTCTCACTGAGTTCATTCTTAAGCTCTTTAATTTCTTTATCTTTTCTGTTGATGTCATTATCTTTTGTTTGAAGTCGTATGGCAATCTCATCCCATTGTTTTTTTGTTATTTCAACAGCCAGTTCACCATCTTTATTTTGCTTCCAATATTTTTCATAGTTCTCAACTTCTTTAAAATTCATTATTCATACATCCTTGAAAAAAATCCGTTACTTTCATCCATACCACTTGATATCAATCCACGTGCTTCATTATGCATTTTATCAATATCCTGTTCAGTTGTTTCACGATCTTTCCTTCGTGATAATGATAAGACAAGATATCGAAAAGCATCAGCAAAATGAGAAGCATCATTATGTAATGGTTTATCTCTATATATTTTACGTTTATCATCCCATTCTTTACGATAGTTTTCTAATGCTTTGATGAGTGAACGACAATTTTTCTCATCGATCCACATTTTCGAAAATGATGATCGAACTGCTTCAATTCCATCTTCAATAGATACATTCGGTAATGCTGATCTCGTACCCGATTCTCTTGATTGAAACGTGATTCCAAGTTGGCGCGCCTTCTCAAGTCTCGAGAGTCCCGTGCCCAACTCTCTGACGGCAATATCATGAGGAGCCCAATGATAACTATATGAATATGGTCGATCGCTAAGTACTTTGGCATAATGTTCTAATCCTTGAGAGTTGTTTTCATACACATCAATAATTCGTATCGTTTGCCCAATTTTTTGAAAAAATATAATCGTAGTCATATCCGACATACCCAGATCCCACGCCGTCTGAACGGAATGAGCCGACTCCCATCCAACAATTCCTATTTGACCCTTCAGTCTCAAGTCATCAATATATCGAGCATAATAAGCTCCCTGAGCCCCCTGTTCAAAGCTACAATAATATTCCTGATTGGAAAGATCCAGACTAACTTCACCTGAATCAATTTCACGTTGTATTTCCTCAGTAGATATATGTTTTGTTTCATCAAGTGTTAAGAATTTACAATACCATTCTTGTGGATTATCGCGAGCAATTATATATAAATCATAAAAGTGATTACGGCCACGTGGTGTTCCATTAACAATAAGTGTGCCGCCATTGGCATTTAAAATAGGTCTAAAGAACTGTAAAGCTCGTGGGTCACATAATGAATATTCACTTAAGACAATCATTCTTGGATTTGTTCCTACGATGCTATCAAAGTTATCACTTCCTAAGAATTGTAGAATTGATCCATTAATTAAAGTTATCTTTAGTTCCTGAGAGTTCATTGATCTAATGATTTCTTTCGGAATAAAATCTAAAAAACGCTGACCATCATTAGTTATGCTATCCCATATAACCTTGCGAGCATGAGATTGCGTTGGTAACATATAAAAATATACACCAACTCTACGAACTGCTTGTCGTATCATAAGGTTTATACATACAAGATCTTTACCGCTTCTTCGAGGCATAACAAGAAACAGTTTTCTATATTTATGTTCTTCAAGTGCTAAGCATATGGGTAATTGATAATCACGAGGTTTGAATTTATTAAGTTTGATTTCTATCATTAATACCCTTTATTTATTAAAGGTTCAGATAATAAATAATGATTCTTTACCGTTATTTCGATATTGTAAACCAAACATAATAATAAAATGAATAAAGTGGTTCTGGGAAATACGAAAGCACCGATCATAATTGTTATTATAATAAGAAATGAACTCATTACTTTCCTTTTTTTTAATAGAAAACCGAACATCATATATACTATGATGCTCGGAAAAAAATTAAGAGACAATGCATATGCATAGAATACTACTTTTTATGTTTTTTAGAAGTCTTCTTTTTAGACTCCTTTGCCTCATGATAAGCAATTGCGACTGCTTGCTTAGGATTGGTTACCAATGGGCCTTTTTTGGAGCCTGAATGAAGTTTTTCTTCTGAAAATTCCTTCATAACTTTTTTCATTTTCTTCTTTTTATCTTTAGCCATGATAATCCTTAGATTTCAGAGTATTCATCACATTTACCAAGAGATTGCATAAAACGATTCGCATTAAATCTACGGTTAATAACTTTTTCCGATAGATTAGCAATTCCATTTGGGTCTTCTTGTATCATTCGAGCATCCATAATTTCTTGTTCTCTTCTTGGATTAACACGACGATAGAATGCAGCAGCCATATCTTCTACCATATTATGCATTACTTCATGACGACCTTTAGATTTCATCGCCTTTTTAACGCGTGGTCTACCATTTCCCATGACATTCCTTTATTTAACACGACTTGATTCTTGTGAAATCAATAACTCGTTTACATATTCCTGTTGCGGAGAACGCTTAAAACTAAGATTTGCAGGTTTCCCCAGAATCTTAAAGGCAATTTTCTGCGCTTTGCCTTTTGCGCGTGGTGCTACAGGCATAGTATTCCTCGTTAATATTTGTGTGGTTTTAAATGAGTATGCGTTTCAGACTCATCACGATTCATCTGACGATTAATACCATGAATAGTATCATCAAGTCTTGAATCCATACCTTCATGAGCTCGTGGCCATGCATGCATTTTCACTTCTTGCGGCATATTTGCAATTGCTGAATGATCTTCAGTAATCATACCCGCATCATGCATTTCATGATGTCTACGTGACATCGACTTTGACTCATGATGCTTCTTTTTGTGTGCCATAATAGGCCTTTCAATAGTTACTACTGTCCTTTTTTAGACAATAAGGTTGTACCTCTAACTATCCATACGAAACCATTCCGTATGAAATCTTGTGTATCTTACCGTGCTCATTATGAACCTGCAACTGATCTTTGAGTTTGACCTGCAACTTTACCAATTGAAGTTTCAGCAATATCAGATTCGGTTTGTCGTATCGAATTAGCCACTTCTATAAGTTGTTGTATATGTGATATATCCATAGATTCTAATTCACGTAACGCTTTAACCTTATCTAACATGGCAGATTCATCCTCGGAATTCGCCCTATGGAGACGTTCTATAGCCATTGAATGATTCTCTTCAACGCGTGAAGTTCTTTCAGCATAAAGACCAATATCAGCTTTTGCTCGTGCCTGAGCTAATTCAATTTGAGCTTGTTGTAATTGCATTTCAACTTGATGCATTTGTTGCTGTTGCTGCTGTTGTTGTTGTTCAGCAGCTTGCATGTTTTTAATAACACGATCTTTATTCTGTAATGTAGCTGCTTCTAATAAATCTTCAGGGCTTATTGGTAGTCCCATTTCTTTCAATTGTAACATCTGAGCAAATTGCATTTGACGTTGCGTAGCAGTATTTAATCCTTCTTCTACATCAGCATTATAGACACCAAAAGCTTTATTATAGAACTGCTCGGCAGGTTGTTCACCTTCTAATATCTTTTGAATTTTACCGGGAACAAAGTTAGCTTGAATAACATCAATCATGATTTTACCCAATAGTTTTTGAGTACGATCTAATTGGTCGTAAAGTACTTGTAAGGTTGTTAAACCTGCGCCTTGACGCAGCATTGATAAAATACCTGCTTTATCATCAAGAGCACTTCCCATAAGTTCTTCATTAACACCTGATACTAAAGTGAAGTCTTTTCCAAGAAGTTCTGATATTTGAATCATTGTCGGTTGAATAACAGGGGCTTGGATTTGTACAAGATCAGTCATCGCTGCTTCTTCTTTTAAAAAGAGAACTCGACCTTGTCCTGTAAGGAAAGCATCTTTGGGATTAACCATAGAATTTTCTTTCGCAATCCAACCCGAATTTGGCATACTTTCAAGAATGTCCATTTCAATAATTCTACGTCTGTTATAAAGATACTGACAATCGCGTAATCCACGAACTACACCTTGTATACGCCATGGGAAATAAGGCATTTGAGGATTATAATATGCTAAAGTGCAAACAAAAGGATATGAATCAATACCAAGAGGATTTGGGCCATCATACATAACTTTACCTTGAACGACGATTGCAAGACGCACCGTAGGAATGTCTTGTTCAATCATTGTTACTGAAGGATATGTTTGTAAGAATAATTCTAATTTTTCTTCATCTTGTGCTTTCCATTCCATGGTTTCACCGGTTTCGGTATCAACCAACATCTTTTGCGTTCGATAATCACGATAATAGAATTCATCGTACGTGAGTAAGTTTTTCATTCCATAATTATATGATTCAGGCATAAACTGGAATTTGCCATCCCGTCCTGTTCCGGAATCCAAACCGATAAGTCCAAGGATTTCTTCCGTTTTGTCCGGTAATAAAGAGATGGCTTCGCGTTTATTTAAGAAACTTCGTTTCCATATCGCATTACAATCTGATAAATCTGCCTTGCGAAAATATGGGTCTATGAGAAAAGAGTTATATGAACAATTATCAACTTTAATATTTCCTGACACAGGATCAGACCTATAATCAAGCCATACATGAAGTAAATTCATACCTGTAACAAGAGCACCATGAAATGATTCAGATATCGTTTCGAGTATTCCTTCTTGTGCTACACACCACATAATAACTTTGGTGAATTGATCTGCTGTTTGATTGTCAGCATTTTCAATAGGAACAACAATAATAGATTTTCGATTCTTTCTTTGATATCCACTGATCATATTAACAACAGGACGAATTCTGTTAAATGAGAATTGACGCTTTCTGTTTGCAGGAAGATTTCCATAAAGATCATTCCATAGTGTCTGATCCCCCGTCTCAAAGCGCGTATCGGTGTCCGCTTCCCCCCAAAATGATTGCGAGATAGTTATCGATTGAGCATAGAAAGATTCCATGCGTGCTAAAACTTCTTTATGCTCTTCATCATAATATTGTGGTCCGAGTTGTGGAAATAAAATAATACACCTCCTTTTTTAAGAGTGATTTATAAACTTCACATAACATAGACAAGAATGAAAGAATCTACCAAATAAAAATGGACGCCTGTATAGACGTCCAATAATAATAAAAAGCTTTATTTATACAGCATCAACAATCGGTGTAATATCATAACTCGTTTCAGTTTTTACTACCGACTCAATTGCTTGATCAACATCATTAACGATTGGATTAGCACCAAAATAGAATTTAATACCGATACAAAGAATAACTGCTAACGCAATTGAACCATATTTAATTATGTTTTCTGTTTCCATTGTGCTCCTTATTATGACGTTTCATATATGTATTGTATGCATCTATATTATCGTCGATTAACTTTTTAAAATAGACTGATTCTTCAGGGTCAATATCATGGCGTATAAAGAAATCAAGACATGCTACGAAATCAGCATTTCCATGATTATGAAGAATTCTTTTTGCTGCATCACTTACTTCTGAAGCACATAAAAGTGCAGTTGAAAAACAACATAAAAGTATGATTTTTAACATATTATTTCTCCTGATCTTTACTATGATTAGTTTTTATTTTTATCTTTATCTGTGCATGATTACTTTCAGGTCGTCGTGTCATCTGTTCTTCAACAATATCACCAAGAACATCTTCTAAGTGATGTTCATGTGGCGTTATGACTGGAACTTCAACGGGTGGATTTTGTCGTCTTAGATAGCAATTTATAGCCATTCCACTTGATCCTATAAGAGATGCACCGATTAAAACACCATACAAATACATTTCGATCATCGTAACTCCTTTTTACATAGCACATGATTGAATAGTTATTGAATTAACTGACATTGTCCCTGATTTATTAAGTATTACATAATAATTATTGGGAACGATAACAGCAAAGTTATATACTTTTTCCGTTGCAGATGTAATAGATTTTATAATTGCATTGGAGCCTGGGGTTGAATTGTTATCAACACCAATTGATAATACTCCATTTGTTGAACTTGCTGCGTCAACACTAATATTTAATAATATATCATAACCTGTTGTATTCTGAGTCGCTGTACTTAATGTAAGCGTTGTTCCAAATGCTGCCGTTGCAGTTGATGATGCAACAGGAGCAGTTGTTATACTTGCAGGAAATACACCCGTCATTTGTATAGCATTAGCACCTGATTTATAGGTAGAAAGTGATGTTGAAGTATTGTTTGTACATGATAAATATGATGTCGTACCAATAACATATGAAATTATATTTCTTGGAGTAGTTCCTGTTGCCACATCTAATTGATTTTTTATAAATGTTGTACCATTCCAAATATATGTTGATACAGTTTTGCTTAAAGCATTATTATTTGTTACCGATATATAATGAGAAGTTCCAATAGTATATGATGTTATACCATATACAGTACTACCTGTTTTTATATTACCACCAATTGATACAAAATGAGTTCCATTCCATGAATAGGTAGAAAATGTATTATTTCCTTGATTTGCAGTAGATATATATTGCGTACCACTTATGGTATATGTTGTTAAATATAAAGCTGCTGCATTTAAAACTGCGTCGGTTGCAACTAATACAAATGCACTTCCATTCCATGAATAGGTTATAAGATTTTGATTGCCATCATTATAACTTATATATTGAGTTCCACTTATTACATATGATACAATTGTCGGACCGTTGCCCACTGCTGTTGCGGTTACACCTGATACACTTCCTAATAATGTAAATGCACTTCCATTCCATGAGAATATCTGAATGTCAGCACTTATAGAATTATTACTTGTAACAGCTAAATATTGAGTGCTTGATATAACAAAATTAGTTAATGAATAGCCTGCATATGTTGTAGCAAGTGCAGATCCAACTAATACAAATGTAGAACCGTTCCATGAATAAGTCAGTAATCCTGAAGCTGCAGTATTAGTTGTTATTGCTAAATATTGCGTACCACTAATAACAAACGAATTTACACAATGCAATGTGAATCCAGGTGAAATTGCTGCACCAATAGAAACCCATGCTGTTCCACTCCATGAATATGTAGAAAATGTTGATTGATTAATAACGGTTATATATGACGTCCCTGAGATTGTATAAAATGTTAAATCTTGAGGACTGCTTCCCGTCGCAACTGTAGCTCCGATAGATGAAAATTGAACGGTATCGATAATAGTAGAATTATCAATAGTTACTGAACTTGCCAGTAATGCAGCATATCCAGGTAAACTCGATGTACCATTTGAAGTTAATATAGTACCACTTGTACCTGCAGCAGCATCAGAAATTAAACCCGCATTGGTTGTTACTAAAGATCCATATGAATTAAGCGTTGGAATAGTTAAACCACCACTACC
>QGNH01001519.1_pt1 | contig 19633 bp, 46 predicted proteins | sample 1735481 | NCBI WGS metagenome assembly QGNH01 (sample SAMN09239004, study PRJNA386568) | Viral metagenome, whole genome shotgun sequencing project.
GTGATCGTGCCCATCACTTACCCTCTGCATCGACAGGTGAGGGTCGGCCCTCATACGGCGGAAGCGGGTTGTAATAGGGAAATTCGCCAGCATTCGAGTCGTACCCGCAGTTGCGGCAAATCTCTCGAATTTCCGCATTGACGAATTTGCAGTGCGGGCAATTCCACATTAGGCCGTTCCAAATCATTTCTTGAATCCTTCCCGCTCCGCTGACGGTTTTATCGCTTGCATTATCAATTCCTCAAGCCGTTGAAGCGTCGCCCATTTGCCCTTTGGAAATAACTCAGGGTCGTCTTTTGCGGCTTTCAGCAAGAAAAATATCGCTGCGCACGTTGGAAGATCGATCCACGACTTGCCTACGTCCCAACCGGATTCCTCCAGGGCATTGTCAAGCGCGTACCGCGTTTCTGGCGATAGTGCATTGATATATACCGCGTCGTAATCAGGCAGCTTCATGGCTTCACCTCTTGGATTGGAGTTTGCATACCGCCGTAATTGCTCCCGGCTTGGCCCGGATCGTTACTGCCGGTGCACGGATAAATGTGATTCGTCGCATGCGGGCATCGCTTGTTGCCGCATGTGGGGCACAGGATCATCACGGACGCCACGTAGGATAAGCCGGGGACAAACGGACTCTCGCGTACGAGTGATGCCCGAACAACTTTTCAAACTTCGCGCGCGTGGTCTTGGCGTTGCTGACGGTTAGGACGCGGACATAGAGATTGCCTTCGCCGGTCCATCGACCGTTCCAAGCATTGTTTCCCGGCATGCTCAATTCAAATGCAACATGCATTAGTTAAACTCCCCACGGCAAAGATCCCACGTACCTGCGCCCGGTTGCGAACCGTGGCCGTGCCTCAATAACCCTTTTGGTCCTGGGAGGCTGTAATTACGGGCGTGGAACTGTTCCCATGAGTCATAGCCGAATGGTTTGTCGTGCCAACGACCTTCACGGCCGCGCTCAGTTATCTCCTTGCGCATTTCTTCAACGGTCACGCGCTGACCATATTCGTCTACAATCCATGATCCGGGGATGTTCCACATCCGCTCCCAGTCGGGTAAATCGTTGATGCCGTTTTCGGGTTCAATGTGCAACGAAAAGCACCAACCTGCACTTGATTTACCGATGTGCTTTGGCTTGTCGGAACGCCCGCACATTTCGCACGCGGGTTTTTCGTGCCAGTAGTAGTTAGTTCCCATCAGCTTCTCTTTGGGAGGTATACATAGCGATGCGTTTTCCGATCCAAGCCATGACTGGGACCGCCATCGAATTGCCTAAGCCTTTGTAGCGAACGCCATCTGTTGCTGGCTTGCCCTTGTATTCAATCAGCGTGTAATCGTCTGGGAAGCCCTGCAGGCGCTCGCACTCCCGAGGGGTTAGCCGACGCACGGCCATGCCAGATTGAACCGCTGGATAGCCTTGTCCTGGCTTTCCGCCGCCGCTGTTGATGGTCCCAGCGGTATCGTTTGTAGTGATTTCGCCGCGCTGGTTTTCGTGTATCGCAGCGACATAGCTTCGAGAACTCCCGCCGCTCGCCGCCCTGATACTGGCAACATCTGTAACCTCGGCTTGCGATCCGCCTTCACGTCCACGAAGGTTGAATGCGATCGCCTGCGTGCTGCCGTCTGTATCCAGCGGCCCAGTTCGCTCGACCCAACTATCGGGATCTTGGCGAGCATTGAACGCAACCGTGAGATGTGTTCCGCGTCCTGTTCCGTCTTCACTTGCGTCGAAACCTTCGGCGGTAAGCGCATGCGTTACGTAAGTGCTCTCGACCTGATTGCGGCCACTCTCGGCGCGCAGCGTACTGGCAATATAGGTCTGCATACTGGCAGCGTCCTGGGAGTCATTCGGCTTGCCCATGAGCGTATGACTGACAAGGTTCACGTCGTCTTCCCTGCGTCGGCCAGGCGCGTTGCTACCTGGGTGAGAGCCTGCCGTAAGGCTAGCGGCAACGTCCGTCCGCGCTTGTCGGTCCGGCGCAAGATTCCAGTGCATGCTCTGGGAGACAGGTAATACCTCTCCGAAACATCCGACTGCAATATCTCCGAGAGATTCACTTGTTGGTTCGGCTTCTCGGAGGAAATCACGCCAGTCCGAAACCCGCTCCACGTCTCCAAAAAGGTCGCTACTTGTGAATGTCGCAAAGTCGATATATTCCTCTAGTGCGTTCAAACTTGATGACGCCGCGTTCCAGAAGGGAGGGGATGAGTGATTCAAAACTTGAGTGAGCTTTGCGATGAGCAGAACGGCTCGCGAACACGAATAGATTGTCGATGTCGTTGTTGAACTTGTTCCAATCGATGTGATGAACGATTTCATCACTGCGTAACTTTCGTCCAACGCGCTTACTAGCGACTGTTCGGTGAGTGTATATCGGCTGACCGCCAGAGAATCCGTCAATGGGCCTGCCAGAATGCGTGCCTTTTCTTTTTCGCCAAGGGGCGCAACCAAGTTGCTTTGATCTTCGTGATACCGTCGGAACGCTGCGACCAAATTGGCGCGCAAGATCGGATAGGAGCCGCTTTCCCCAAGCATCCCGAATAATTTCATCCTGCGCTTTACTCCATCCTTCGTAAGGTACGGAGATTCCAAGCCGTCCGGCTCTCTTCCTAACGCTATTGACGCTGAAACCAATATGCCGTGCAACATCTCTTGCCAGCATTGAGCGATAGTGAGTGCGGATGAATCTGTCTGCTGATTTATCAAAGACTCGACGCTTTGCGCGCATACGAATACTCGTTCTCGACGTTGGGCTAAGCCAAACCATTGAGCATCCAGTATATCAATATCTACGACATATCCCAATTCCTCAAGCCCATCTAGGAATTGCGTGATTGCGTCGGTTTTGTCGGATAGAACACCGGGGACGTTCTCCCATACCAGCCAGCGGGGCCGATATCGTGCAGCAATCGCAAGATAGGTAAGCATGAGGTTGCCACGCGGATCATCCAGTCCTTTTCGGAGTCCTGCGACTGAGAAGGATTGGCACGGAGTTCCTCCGACGAGAACATCGATAGTTGTGTCTGGCCACTCATGGAATTTGGTCATGTCTCCCCAGTTGGGCGCATCGGGATGTCTCACGGATAGGAGTTCGCAGGGGAAAGCGTCTATTTCGGATACGAACGCGGGATGCCAGCCCAAGGGCTTCCAAGCCATGCTGGCCGCTTCGATGCCGCTGCACACGCTGCCGTAGTTCACTCCTTAGCTACTCCGTCACTCGATGTTAGGGGATGGGGAAGCGTGGCAGGACCGCTACGTGAATGTGAGCACGGTGCATCGACCGCAGTCCACGGCTGCGTGTACCAAACGCCGCAGCGGTGGCAGTAGATAACCCCGTTCCTGTCGCGTATCCAAAAATGCGCCGTCCAACAATCGCTCATTTCCCATCTGCCTCTAGTTTCGGAGTGGTTATGTAGAGCAACGCTAGCTCTACCGTCTTAGGTATCTTCGACTCGCCCGCGATGTACTTACGCATGGTCCTCTCGTTGATTTCCAGGGCCTTGGCTGCGCCGCGCTGTGATAATCCAGCACGGTCTAGCAGGCGTTGCAGTTGAAGGCCGGTCAATTGACCGGCACCCATCGCGCTACACGATCGACGTATATGCACCGGGCACTCCGACTCTTGAGAATCTTTGCTACCCCAATGCTGGTCATGCTTGAATTGACTTCGCATACCTTGTTTCCGTTACCGTCATACACCGCTACTTTCTTACCCATGGCTCGCCTCGCGTAGTTGCTAGTTGTTAAGTCCATGTGTGTATTAGGCCATATCGCCCTATAGTGTGTCAAGCCCTATATAGATTTTCTGCACAAACTCTCAACACGGCTGGTCAACGAAAACCAAGTGATCGCCGTCGAGACGCTGGCCGTCAGCAACATGCAGAAGAACCACTGTTTGGCGAAGTCCATCAGCGATGCTAGCTGGTCGGAGTTTGTCCGGCAATTGGAATACAAGTCCGTTTGGTACGGGCGTGAGTTGATCGGTATCGACCGATGGTATCCATCCAGCAAGCGCTGCCATGACTGCGGGCACATCGCCGCATCCATGCCGTTGAACGTGCGCGAGTGGGCATGCTCCGAATGCGGGGCTGTCCATGATCGCGATATCAACGCAGCGCGCAATGTTTTGGCCGCAGGACTTGCGGTGTCAGCTTGTGGAGAGAATGTGAGTCCGGTGTGCATATGAATGTACAAAGGCAGTTCTCGGTGAAGCAAGAATCTCCGTCCTTTAGGGCGGGGAGAAGTCAATCCGTCTCCAGTGCTTTCGACTTGCCAATGCGAATTTGGCCTTTGTTGACTCGGTGCATGATGGTTCGGAGGACTCCATCACAATGCATGAGGCGAATTTCCGTCTTGGAAAACTCAGACTGGACGCGACCGTCGATTACATCGTGACAGCTACTGCACGTATAGGAGGTCAGCACATCGTCAGTCTTGAAACCGATGCCGGCATTGCCAGCAATTGGCCTCAATGTACCGCCCGTCGTCCATCAGAACGCGGACATTCCCCCAGAAGGATTCGTCGCCGTCATGGTGGAGTATTTGACGCTCTACCGTGCCTAATTTTGTGTCGTCGCGGTCGGGCATGAAAACTACGCGCGTACCGGGCGGCAGGTTCGGCCCGTTACCTTCGCTGTCTACGGCGGAAGCGCGCACGATGCTCAATGCCGCTTGCAAGCCTTCCACGTATTCCATGTTGTCGGAACATTCGAATTCGGTTGCTGCATTGATTGCAATAATGATCGCAGATTCAGGATTCATCGCTTTTCTCCAAATTTTGGTGGTAGTCGGGATCGTGCCCGACCAGTAACGGACTCATCGGGCAATCGACCTTGTGCTCATGCAGGTTTTCGGCGGCGAAAAACATCCCGCAATGTGGGCACGGTTGTTTTTTGCTTGGCGGCAAGCCATCTTTGTTCATGCGACATGCTTCCATTTGAGCCTACGGATCGCCTTATAAGCCGTGCTAAAACTCACGCCAAACTCTTTGGCGATGTCCTTTATAAAACGACCGCTGTTGTTCGCGAGGCGCATCTGGCGAACCGAATTCGCCGTTAGTTTCGCAAATGCACGGGCTTCGCCGAGCGGAATTTCCCCTAAGCGATGAGCATCAACACGATTCGCAACTCGCGTGTCCCAGCGTAGATTTGTCAGTCGATTGTCCGATGCGTTTCCGTTCCAGTGGCAGCATTCCTCGCCGAAGCTGGGTTCTCCTACAAAAGCACAAAGCACCAGTTTGTGAATAGATAAAGTCTCGCAGTCGCCAAGGCGGAACAACGTCACACGCTGGCGTCCTTGGCGATCGGTCTGAAATTTGAGTATGCGCTCGCGTATAACTTTGGATCCGGTCTGGCATTTGACGCGGCGTGAGAGCGAGCGGATGCGTCCCATATCTGATACTTCATAGATGCCCTCGTATCCGACGACAGGTTTCCAGAGTTCGATCACGCGGCCTCACTTTCGCGGTTAAGCGCATCAGGCACGACGATCCCGAAACCCGCCATCTTTTGATGGATGAAATCGATGTATTGTGAAAATTCAAACTTGCTCAACCGCGAGCTGCGTCGAACGGGACGTATGCGTTTACGGCCAAATCCAGTGATCGTTTCCCATCCGGACCATTCACCAAGTAGATATTCATGCAAATCGGTATCAAGCCAACCGCCAAGCGCCTCGCCTCCCTGGCGCAGGATCTCCGGATAGATCAAACCCCAAAGCATCCGATTTTGCTGCTCACTCCGCGTGCCTTTGTGCTCGTGCACCTCGACGCGGTAGCCCTGGTCGATCGGCAAATCCTCCAGCATGTCAACGATGCGGCATATCGCCTGATCGCGTGGGCTGGAACGGGGGAGTACTACGGTTTTCTTGGTCATGGCTAGAAGGGAATTTCGTCCGAAAACTCATCCTGCGCAGCAGGCTCGGCTTTGACGTTAGACTTACCCGTAGCACCTCCCTTCCCGCCCATCAGCGTCAGCCGCTGGACGTTCAGCGTCAGTTCGGCTTTCTTCTCGCCTTGGCTGTCATACATGCGGATATCAACGTCTCCAGTGACCGATACCGGCGTACCCTTGACGAGGTACTGCGCGAGCTTCTGCCCGCGCTTGCCCCAAAGCGCGCAGCCGACCCAGAGCGTCTTTTTCTTATCGCCCCATCCGACGGTAACGCCTACGCTGAAATTCAGCACGTCGTTGCCGCCAGCCTGGCGCAGCTCGGCGTCACGGCCCAAATACCCCGAAAACGTACCTGTGTTCACGCAACCTCCAAATCTTTCCAGCGATAGACCGACAGCCACCCACAGACGGTCGCGGGAGGCTTGGCAAAATGCACAGCGAGGACGCGCAGGATTTCATCCTGGGATGGGATTCCCTTCGGGAGGGATTTCGCTTCGGCCTGGGCCTTAGCCTCAGCAGCCTTCGCCTCAATCTCGACTTGCAACTTGGTCTGCATGTCCCGCAGCCGGCTCAACGTCGCGAACTTGGTAGCCTCGGCGGAAGCGAGTAGGGCGCCGAACTTCTCCGCGGTGACTTGCCAGGCTTCGGTTTCCTCGATCAGCTTTGCCACGCCGGCCAGCGATCGCCCCTGAAGTCCCGGCCGGCCGGTAATCGCAATCGCCACCTGATGGTCAATGGCGCGAATTTCGGCTAAGGCGGTTTCGTTGCGCTGCCGTTCCTCGTCCTGCTTGCGGCGGATTTCGGCCTGCTTGTCGCGCTCAAGCTGCGCAGCAGCCTCCCTGACGGCTTCTCGTTCTCTAGCCGCCTCACGTTCACGTGCGGCCTCTTCGGCCCGCTCGCGGGCTATGGCTGCGTCTCGCGCGATCTTCTCCTTGCGCAGCGCCTCGAGCTCGGCTTGCTCTTCGCGGCGCTTCATGGAAGCGGCATAGAGGACATTGAACCGCGCGATGGTCTGGGCCTTTTCCCGTTCGGCTTCCTCGCGGAATTCCTGAAAGCTATCGTCAACGTGAATCTTCTCAAGGTCAGCGATGTGATCCAGGATCAGGTCTGGCTCGGACTCGGACGTCAGGGGTGCTCCGCGCAGCTCGGCGATGCGCTCGCGAATGTCTTGGGTGCGCTTCAATTCAGCCTGGATCTTGGCTTCCCTGTCCCTCTCGCGGCGCCTCTCTTCATGCAGGATGGCGTCATCGATGGGTGTTTCGATAAGCTCCAGGGCCTCGGTGATGCGCTTGGCTTCAGCGTCGAGTCGCTTGCCGATGGCCAACAGCGGCGCTTTCGCAGCCTTCCTCAGCTTCTCGACCTCCAGGCGGGGAGTGCGCACCTCGCGGCGGGCTTCCCGCGCGGCCTCCATGCCGGCCGTCGTGGCGATTTCGAATACCACTCCCTGGTACTTGGATCGCAGTGTCGCAATCCCAGCGTCCACCTTGTTGAACTCGACTAAGGTAGTCGAGATGATTTCCATGTCGTTCATGCTGCTTTCCTCGTTGCCCTCATTTTTTGTATCTCCTCCACCTCGACCTTGACTTCCGCCAGAAACAGATTCAGCGCCAGTTCGTACGAGGTCATGTCGGGTTCGTTGCGATTGAGCCGCACGCACAGGAATTGAATGTCTTGGGGGAAGTCCGGATCGAAAGAGCAAAAATCGACCCACTGAGCCCCAGTGACCCACATGTTATGAAGGCACTGAAAGTAATACTGCTCGGGGATCTTCCCGGTGCGCAGGTACTCAAGATGGGTTTTTGACTCAGGGCATTTCGCCTCGACTACTCCCTCGAAATCGTTCACATGCCCATCGAGGGAACAGCCAGCCATGTAGCTCGGCATGGTCAGAAATCCAGTCCGCTCCACGAGATTGCCAGTGACGATTTCATACGTGTCCAAGCACAGGGCCTCGGTCACTTCGCCATGTTCCATAGCACGCGGTTTATTGAAGATGCGCTCGTAGGGCTTGCCGGTGACGGATTCCAGAGCAAGAGCGGTGCGCAGGTTGTCGCGCTGCGCGCTCCACGCTTTGGCTTTTGTCTTGGCCATCATCATCGGTGCTCGGGAGCCGGTTACTCGAGCGACACGCGCGGCAAACCATGGCTCGGAGCGCTGTTCACACTCAACGATGTTGAAACGGCTCACGTCGCTACCTTCTGCGCCGCCGTCACCTTGGCCGCATTCCGGCGCAGTTGGTTAAACCAAGGCTCTTCGTGCGTCTTGATAAAGCGGCGGATATCGTCATTCGCCTTAGCCCAGAACTCGCCCAGCTTCGCGCTGCCCTCGTCGGCGGCTGACTTGCAATCGGCCATCCACACGTCCAGGCCGTCGGGCCGCTCCGCTTCCTGTTTGAGCTTCGCTCCCGCGGCATTCCCATCGTCATCGAGGCACGCGGAGCGAGCAACCACGCCCGTTATGGCCTGAAACGTTGCGCCCTCAAGGTAAGTGAGCGTTGACTTGATTTTCTGCAGGTCATTCTTCTGACCAGTCACGTCGAGCGGTCCCTTAATCACTACGCGCTCGGTATGGCCAGCGACGTGGGACAGCAGGCAGACAACGCCATTGGCCGGGGAGCCGTCGATAACGTCCCATCGGGCATTGAATCCGTACTCACCTAGTACGCGATTCGTCGTGTTGACGAGGTTCGCAAGTGAGGTGTAATCGGAGCCGTACTGCTTATTGATCATGTCTTTGACGACTACTGGCATGTTGCGTTTGAATTCGGCGAACGCTGCCGTATAGGCGCGTTGCGACTGTTCCGTGTGCCAGCGCTTCTCCAGGTCCATCAGCTTTTCCAACTGCGCCAAGTCCTGGCACTCGGCGATTCGCATGCGGACCATCTCAAGCGGCGAGAGAATCGCGGATGGCGGTGTGTGCGGTATGTGCATTTGTCCGTTCGATTGTTCGATTACAGCGTTCATATCTACTTCCCTTGTGAGTGATTATTGATCTAACAAAACTTCTGCTTTCGGATCGGGGATGCCCACGAGTTCCGACCGCAAAATGTGCACGTCATCGGGCGCGGTAATCGCTATTTTCACCACGCGGCCTGAGACTTCGATGACCTTCACGATTACATCGTCGCCAATGTGTATGGCTTCGTTCGGCCGGCGACTGAGTATTAATGCCATCAGCGTGTCCCCTTCCAGTCGCGCTGGAATTTAGATTGCGTGAGCGCGCGGGAGGCGCGGTCCATGTCCCGCTGGCGCATCAGTTCCATGTTTGAGATGAACGACTCGTGGCGCTGCTTGCGTGCCCGCCTGGCCAGCCGCTTTCGCAACCGAATCGTCGCGTTGAGATTCCAGCGTGCAATCAGTTCGGCCGCGATTCCGACCAGCACTGTGATTAGGACCACGCTGATAATCCCGTAAGGAATCCAGGGCATCGTTTCGTAGCTCACGGCTGGCCCTCGCAAGCGAGCGCATGGCGGGCGAGGGCGATCAGGTCATTCATGCCAGCAGCCTTCCACGGTCCCGGGGTGAAGTTGTCCCACTCCAATAACTTCTCAACCACGAATTTGTAGCGCTGCCGGTCAATAAACATCTGATGGCTGATACTGTGGCTCGCGACATAGCCGTCGTGTTTGATGTTCATGGCGACACCGCCAGGTGCCGCGCTTCCTCGCACTCGATCATCGAGACGCGACGGCCGAGAACGCGCAGCTGCTCATCGCTCATTTCCAGTTGCATGTCTTCGCCCAAGAGCCCATCAATGCGGCCGGCGTAGGCGCTCAACGCATCGCGGTACAAGTCGACGCCCAGTAGCTCGCCGCCGTCGGGGATATACGCCACGCGGAAGTGAGCCGATGGCAAGTAAGTGCATAACGCATGGAATACACAGACTTTCATGACGCGCGCCTCCTTTGCGTTCGCCATCTCCGGATGGCGCGTCTGTGTCGGGTCTCTTCGTTCCAGTATCCCCACGATACGAGCAGGGCTACTAATGCGAACAGAAAGCAGACAATCGCCGCACCGTCGGACCAATTCAAGTCTCTCATGTGCGCACCTTTGCCAAGATGGACTCGCCTTGGGCAAGAATCCTGTCGACGTGCGGCAGTGAAAATGCGGGGTATAGAAAACGCGACGTGCGCATGATTTCAACGAAGCACTCAATGACCGCGATCATCGAAGCAACCTGCGCATCCTTGATGTTCAGGATTGCTTCGCTAGCTTCGACAATGGACTCGAGTTTCACGATGAGGCTCGATGCTGCAAGCAATCGTTCGTCCTTGTTGGGATGCTGACGGCAGAGTTCGGCGAGTGCGCTCATGGCAGCAGATGCGATCGGCCCGCATCCCTCACGTCTTGCTCGTCCTCAGCGCTCATGCGACCGGTGATTGCGCCGTATGACAGACCGCGCATCCATAGGTGGTCGCGTATATCTTGTTCAAAGCAAGCATCGCACAGCACACCTTCGTCGCCGCACTCTTGCCCGTCTTCGGTAAGGTTCGTGCAGTTCATGACAAGCTCACTTTCAAGTCGCGCTGCACGCACGCGATAGCCTGGATGCGACCGAGCGCATACGACATGTCGACCGCCATCGCAGTGATGCGGTCGCTGCTATGGTGGTATTCCAAATTGATGGAATCGCGAGCGAGGACGTGGATCTTGTCGAGAGCGTTCTGCAGACGCTTAATTTCGCGTGTCGCTGCGAACATCGAGCGCGCGTGTTCGAACTGCTCTTGCTCAAGTGAGACGGCGAGTTCCAAGCACTCGCGAGAGGATACGTTTTCTTCGATGGGGTCTAACATTTCTCGCTCCCTGGTGATTGTGACCATGGGGAGAAATGTTAACGGTTTATGCGTTACATGTCAACGGTTATTGCGTTAATGACAAAAAATAATTTACCCCTCCGCGTTTAGGGATGGAAACCGGACGCATCCAATCTTTTCCAAAAGCCCGATGGTTCTGATTCCACGCGTTTTGCCATGGAACAAGTCTGCGGCACCGCATTAGCGGTATAGGCGTTGACTGTGTTAACGATTTGTGCGTTAATTTTGAGCATGTCTAGAAATGCAATCTTGTTGGCTTGCGAAAGAGCGGGAGGGCAAACAGCGCTAGCTAGGGCGTTGGGCCTCAGTTCGCAGGGCTCCATTTCCAGGTGGATCGCCACCGGGCGTGTCCCTGCAGAGCGTGTACTTGATATCGAGAGGGCCACCGGCGTTTCTCGGCATGAGATGCGTCCTGATATCTACCCGAAAGAAAAGGCATAGCGCAAAGAAAAACAATGGCGATGGAGTGCGCACATGAGCCTGGAGTTGGACGATCTCAAACGCATGAAGGTCACGCGTGAAACTATGGCCTACCTAGAAGCAGAAGCGCGTACATCCGGCCGAACGAAACAAGAAGGTCTTGAGAGACGAGATGCATAAGATCGCCATTGCTGCAATGCGTAAAGCGAAGTTACTTATTGCGTTGTCCCCACGCGAGGGAAGCGATGGGGACGATGAGGGACGCGGCGGGAAGGGCTCTAAGTGAGATTGGCGCATGGCACACGGAAGTCGAATATGCAGTGTGCTGTCAACATGAGACTCGGTCTGTGGCGCATCGGACATAGCGCATACCTAAAATTTTGTAGGAATCTTCTGACATTAAAAAGATTGGCGCAAGCCTTCGATTCAGCATGCTGCCTCCAAATCGCCAGCGTGTATGTCTGATACCACACATACCAACTGGAAGGCGCTCGCCGAGATGATGGTGATTCCGCTTCGGTCTGCGGGATGCCGCTGTCAGGGCAAGTGGGGAATGGTCGATAACAAGCTGCCGATCGTTTGGGTAATCGTCCACGAATGCAGTCGCTGTCAGGCAATCAAAGCTTTTGACGAGGCTGGCAAATGAACGCAGAAGTAGAGCAATCAGCATTGGCGATTAATTCAGAGGAAGCGTGAGAGATTACGGTGTCGTTTCCCCGAAATTCTGGATCGGTGACACTGGCAAGAAATTGCGCGGCGATCCGGTCTGCCAGGTCATTGCGCTTTACCTCATGACGTCCCCTCACGCGGTCATGACTGGCGTTTATCACTGCCCAGTTCTCTACATTTCACATGAAACCGGAACCCCCTTACAAGGGGCTAACAAGGCCCTTAGAAGGCTGATAGAAGCGGGATATTGCGAGTACGAAGAGGCTTCTGAGACGGTTTTTGTGATCCGAATGGCGGCGCATCAGGTGGGTGAGTCGCTAAAGCGCGATGACAAGCGAGTTTTGGGATTGAAAAGGGAGGTCGAAAGGATGACTTCCGCTCGATTAAAACAGCGATTTCTTGAGGTTTACGGGAAAGCATTTCGCCTCGTCCCAGACGATTGGAATCCAAGCCCCTTAGAAGGCCCTTCGCAGCCCCTACGAAGCCAAGATCAGGATCAGGATCAGGATCAGGAGCAGGAACAGGAACAAGAACAGGAATCCACGTTCCATGTGGATCGTGTTTTCGCTCACTGGAAATCGGAATGGAATCACCCAACCGCAAAACTTGACAAGAAACGCGAAAAGGCAATCCAAGCCGCGCTAAAACTCTATCCCCCGGAGACCCTATGCAGCGCCATCAGCGGATTCAAGAAATCCGAGTTCCACACCGGCCGCAATGACCGTAACACCGTGTACGACGGACTGCCGCTGCTTCTGCGCGACGCCGATCAGATCGAGAAAGGGGTTGCCCTTGCAAATGGCAAAGGCGCGGAGGTCGGATGGCACTAGAGCCCACCACCTGGGACGCATTGAGGCAACTGCGTCTCAGCGGACGCAAGCCATCTTTGCCGGTCATCGTCACCACGAAAAAGCATTTAGAGCGAGCGCTCGATGGCGTTGGCTGCATGGTGGTTGTACATGTCGCCGGTGAGGTTATGCCAGTGAAATTGCTAGGAGGTCTTGAAGTGATTTTTTACTTCGATACGTGCGGCTTGGTCGAGCATGTGCGGCGCATCGCTAAATCCAAGGGCGTCGAATTCGCATCGGCTCGCGCATTCTGCAACTGCGCCGGAATCACCACGATATCGCCCATGAGTTGCGAGTCACACAAGGCTGCAGTCGAGTGGGCAGAGGGGGCGAAATGAAACCGAATTTTGGAAAAATCTTTGTCGAGTTGGATGGCCCAGAATTCCTTGAGAGCGAGATTGAGTCGGAAACCGAAGTCGTTGACTTGGGCAAGCTCAACGTCACCGATATCCTCGGTGAGTATCGCAAGCGCAAGATGATTTTCGATACAGCGCCTTTTGACCCGGAGGGCCACGAGATCAGGTTTTATCCTGATGGTTACTCGATTTGGTCGGGATTCCCCGGAGCGGGGAAAACCACGTTGCTACGCCAGCTGGTTTGCCATCTGCTTCGCGCACGCCGTAAGGTTTTTATCGCAAGCCTCGAGGAAAACCCGATTGATGTGTTTTGCCGGCTCGCCGCCGTCGCTTTGGGCACCGAAGAGTTAACCGAGGACGGCCTGCAGTGGTGCATCGATTGTTGGCAGGACAGTTTGCGGCTTTGGAGTTATCGCAGGGGAATTGCCTCGCACGCTAGGATCATGGCTGTGATTCGCGTCATGGCGCGTCAGGGAGTCACGCACGCCGTCATCGATTCGCTGGCGAGGCTGGACGTCGATTCGAAGGATATTGAGGCACAGCGGCTGTTTGCGAACGCCCTAGAGGCTACCTGTGCCACGGCGCATGTGCATGTCCACCTCGTCGCCCACCCGCGAAAGCTACAAGGTGGTCAGCAAGAAATTGACTTGAGCGATGTCGCGGGTTCGGCCGATATCGGTCGCCTATGCGATAACGCGATTTTTATCCGCAGAAAATCTGACGATTCCGCGATACGCCATGATTGCTCGCCGATGCAGATTTGCATCAAGAAACAACGCCATTTCAACGGTGGCGTGCCGACGATTGAGGGATTTTTCAATCGCAAGCTTCGCCAATACAAACCACATATAACCGATGTCGAAGTGACTCGTTATTTGCCTGGAGGCGCTTACGGGGAGATAGCCTACAGATTCGAGCGGGAATCGGAACGACATGATGTCGCACTAGAGGAGTGGACATGATTGAAGATGCGATTTTTCGTGCGCCGGACAGCGAGCAGCGGCCAGGGTGCGATTGCGATTGCGAGGATATCGAAGCGTTGATTGAGGCAGAAGGGGAATACGACGCATGCGGCGATAATGGCGGCATCGTGTGGTGCGAGGAGCATAAGGATTGGGTGCTCTTCAAATTCTCCGATCATCATCCGCTTTTGCAATCTCGCAGAGTATTTTTAGCGTTGCGCGAGATGTTTTTATGATCAACGGCAATCAAAGATTGCGAATCCTCCCCAGCATCCGGCGCGCGAGTCATCAAGTACATGCAAGCCAGAAATCTTTATCCGTGTGAGAAATGCTCAAAGCGCGGCGTGCTGCATCCGGCATGTCTGTCGTGCGAGCGGATAAATGACGGTGAGCCGCTGTGAAAATAAGGCGCGTTGTCAGAGCCATGGCTGTCATGTTTGCACTTCTCACCGTCATATCGGCGTTCTGTTTTTTGATAGTCATCTGGACGACATGGGCTATTAGGTTTCGCGAGCCATGGCGCTACATATTTTCTCCCATAGGCGCTTTGATGCTTTTTGGGTTCGCGATTATATTTCGTGCGTGTTACGAGGTGGTCGGCGATCTATGAAAGCGCTCCCGAAGGACACATATCGCGAGCGCTGCCGCCAAGGAACCGTGACGCGCCGGCCGCGCAAGCTCTCACGCGAGAAAGCCGCCATCATTCGCCGCCGCTACTTCGCGCGTGAAGCGACGCAGCTCGAGCTAGCCCTTGAGTTCAACGTCGGGCAAAACACCATAAGCCGTCTTGTGAGCGGCTACATATGGGCTTAATGAAATCCAATCGGGGCGAAGATTCGCTTCGTTTCCAATTCAAAGCGATGCGGCTAATCCCGTTTGAAGAGCAGTTTCCATTTGCAGATTGCATGGGGCGAAAGTTTCGTTCGGACTTCGCATTCATCGGCAATGGCCTCCGATGCGCTGGCGTGCTGATTGAAGTGAGTGGGGGCTTGTGGATTCGTGGGGGTGGTGCTCATTCCCGCCCAGCCAAGATCGAACTTGACATGGAACGTCAGCAATACGCTGCGCTGTTGGGATTTTTCATGATGCCATTCACGCCTCTGCAGGTTGACAGCGGATTCGCGCTCGAATGGACAAAGAATACGCTGATAAAACTCGGCTGGAACCAAGGAGCGAGCAAGTGAACTTCAAACCTGGCGATAGGGTAATGATTGTGAACGTCGACGATGCCTCGAGCCACTACAACGGCAGTATCGGCACGCTGGAGCATCATTGCGTTGGTTGCACGATGCGGAACATTATTGCTCATGGATTCGATAGCGTCACTTGGCATGTGATGCTCGCGAGTGGCAATCACGTCGCTGTTGCCGAACGGTTCATGCGCAAAATCGATGACGGAGACGATAGCCGCAAGATCGGGAGTTGGCGCACATGTCCGTGGAAACCCGAGAGGCTGAACGCATGAAGTGGCAGCGTGTAGGTTCTCGCTACATTTCGCAGCGCTATCAAATCGTGTTTACCATGAAGGGTTTCCTTTCATGCGTCCGTGAACCCAGCAATGTCTGATCCTATCAACCATCCTGCCCATTACTGCTCAAGCGCGGCGCATTGCTCCGAATGCGGCAATGGCATCGAGTGCATCGACGTAGCTGAGCACATGGGATTCAACTTGGGAAATGCTCTCAAGTACTTATGGCGAGCGGACCTTAAAGGCGATCCGCTGGAAAACCTGTCCAAGGCGATTTGGTACATCAGGCGCGAGATTCAGAATCGACAGCGCAGAGAGGACGTATGAGCGAAAAGACCTTCAAAGGCTCCATCACGCAGCGCGAAGTCGAGCAGCTGATCCGCTGGCACAACGATGAGTGGTATTACCTCACGACGGCAGGCGGGACGAATTCAGAGGCGAGCAAGTGGCACGACGAGCGGCGGCAGTTGTTTGGGAAGCTGCTTGAGCAAAAGGCGCAAGAGTAATGGTTCACGTCGAATCCACATCTTGGAATCCCCAATGTGAAGCAATCACTTTGCGCGGCGATCGCTGCGGCAACGTACCGAAAGGGAGAGAAGATCTGATGAATGTTGCTTTAGAAATCATCAAACCCGAAGCATACGGCCTTACGCAAGTGGCACAGCCACAGGAGAATAGATTGGACAATCGAGCGGCGAACGGCATGGAAGGGCGGATGCTGGAGGTCCACAAAAGGCTCGAGCGGCACGCCAAATGGTGCAGGGAGAGCACGACTGGTTGGCCAGCTAGCACGCTGCTGGGAAGGCTGATCAAGGAAGGCGAGGGCATCCATAGCCGCGGTAAGCCGTCTCTGGCCATCCCCGCGGACGTGGCTATCACGGATGCCGCGCTTGCCAAATTGGGCGCAATCGACCGGAAAGTCATCCGTATCTATTACGACCATTACGAATCGGCGGATGTTTTGGCCAAAATGGCCAGAATGCGAAAAAGAGAGTTTCAGAACGTCCTGCGCCGCTCTCGGTGGCGATTATCGCTGCACATTGAACAGGTTGAGGCTTCAGCCTTTTTAGATGGTGGTTGACAGCGGTAAGCAAATGGGGTTCAAGTATTCGTAGTTAATGCCACGCTCCAAAGATTTTTTATAGTGTCCCATGTCCAATCGCGGTCCCCTGATTGAAGTCGATGACATCGATTTCGACTCCGACCTATCCCGCAAGCATATCGCCTATCTATCGACAAATACCCGTTCCAGCGAAAACGGCGAACGCTTCAAACTGATGCGCTCCATCAATGCTTTGAAAGTTGCTAAAGCGCGCCAATCACGTCCGAACAAGGTGACATAGCCATGCAGAAGCTGAGCGAACTGGAAACGCGCCCCTTCCCGCTGCCTAGCGCGATGGTTGAACTGTACGAAGCAAAACGCAATGTGACGGTGGGTATTACCGTACCCGCATCTATCGCTCGGCGCATTGAGGCAGCCTCTAAGGCGGACTGCCGCACCCGCTCCGAATGGTGCGCACGGATCATCAGCGCTGCTTTGGACGCTGGCCTCGGCTGAGGGTCTATGAATTTGGGAACAACGCTCATTCTCCTTTGAGCGCCCAAATCTCGCGCATGGTCATCCCCCAATGCCGCGAGAACCTTTCGAGCCCGCGTAATACCGGGCTCTTTTTTTGAGAAACCTATGGAATGCCCGACTGACTTTCCAGCGCTGATGTTTTGGGTAGGGTTGGTATTGGGCGCTGCTCTGGCAATTAGCTTTGTGTTGGCAATTCGATTGATGAAGTTCTGATGGTTTGTTATGGCCCGACCTAGAGAAATTGATCGAGAGAAGCTTTTAGCCAATTTCGAGCAATACATTGAATCTACTGACATTCCCATCGTTGCGGAGTTCGCTTATCAGGCCGGACTGCATCGAGAGCAACTCTACGAAATAGATGAGTTATCTTACGCACTGAAAAGATGCATCTCAAAAAAAGAAGCGATGCTTGAAAAGCAAGCGCTCGCCGGCACCGTAAATTGCACGATGGCAATTTTCAGTTTGAAGCAATTGGGATGGAAGGATCGCACCAGCACGGAACTGACTGGCAAGGACGACGGGCCCATCCAATACCAAGACACCTCGCGTGAGCGCAATATCCAGTCTATCGAGCAGTTATCCGCACGACTCGCCGGCGCAACTCTTGGCGCGGCTCCCGCAGCCACAACGGACTCAGCTGATTCGGAACCTGTCCCCGGAACAACAGCGTAACTTCCAAACCGATTGGCGGGGATGGTGGGCCAGACCCGATCAACTGGCGCCTCCCGGAAATTGGAGCAAATGGCTCATTCTGGCCGGCCGGGGATTCGGCAAGACTCGAGTTCTGTCGGAATGGGTCCGCGAGCTCATTGAGCAAGAGCGGGCCGGCCGCATAGCCTTGATAGCACCGACCGCCGCAGACGTGCGGGACGTCATGGTCGAAGGTCCGTCTGGAATGATGGCGGTTTGTCCTGACTGGAATCGACCTGTTTACGAGCCGAGCCGCCGCAAGCTCACATGGCCGAATGGCGCGGTAGCGATCACCTATTCCGCAGATGAGCCCGACCGCTTACGTGGTCCGCAGCATGACGCTGCCGCGGTAGATGAAATTTGCTTGGTCGCTGGTACGCGCATCCAGACTGGCAAAGGGCCAGCGCCAATTGAATCCGTTGCTGTCGGCGACGAAGTTCACACGCGAAAAGGCTTGCGTAGGGTTACGCGGCAATGGATGACTAGCAATTCCGCTGATGTTTATCGGTTGCGGACAACTGACGGAAAGACGCTGACGGGAACTGCGCGGCATCCCGTTTTTGTTGTTGGCAAGGGATTTATCGGCTTGTCATCGCTGGTATCGGGAGATACACTGATACCTTGGATATCAAACTGGTTTGCGGCAATCAGTTCAAAGCGGCTGGAACCGCGACAGTCTGTTGCTCGCGAGCATGTGGCTACGTGCTGCGTAGTCAGCGTAGAGAAACTGGCTAAACAAGAAGCCGTCTACAATATTGAAGTTCAGGGCGAGCACGAGTATTTCGCCAACGGCATCCTCACGCACAACTGCGCGTGGCGGTATCCAGACACGTTCGATATGTTGATGTTCGGGCTTCGCTTAGGCGATGACCCGCGCTGCGCGATCGCCACGACACCGAAACCGGTCAAGCTGCTGAAAGAGCTTCTAGCGCGAGAAAGCAAGGATGGCACTTACGGTAAGGCCAAGGATGTGGTCGTTACCCGTGGTAGCACGTACCAGAACAGCGCGAACCTGGCCCCGGCATTCTTTGATTCGATTATCGCCAAGTACGAGGGCACCAGATTAGGCAGGCAGGAACTGCTCGCCGAGCTCCTGACGGATGTTCCTAATGCCTTGTGGCAACGGTCAAAGATTGACGAGCTCCGTGTAACGAAAGTTCCAGAACTTCGGCGCATCGTAATCGCTATCGATCCTGCGGCCAAAAGCGAAGAGGGAAGCGACGAAACCGGCATCATCGTTGCTGGTGTAGGTAAAGATGGCCATGGCTATGTGCTGGAGGATTTATCCGGCCAATATCAGCCGCTGGCTTGGGCCAGAAAGGCGATCGGCGCCTACCGAAACCACAAGGCGGATCGGATCATCGCTGAAATCAACAACGGCGGGGAAATGGTCGAGGCGACGCTGCGGAGCGTAGATATCACGGTTTCCTATAAAGCAGTCCATGCCACACGTGGCAAGGTGATCCGAGCCGAACCCATCGCAGCATTGTACGAGCAAGGCAAAGTGCATCATGTTGGCAGTTTCGCCAAACTCGAGGATCAGTTGTGCGAAATGACATTGGACTTCGACAGGTCTGCCGCGGGCTATTCACCTGATCGTCTGGACGCCGCAGTATGGGCGCTAACTGAACTGATTCCTGGCACACGCAGTTTCTTCGGCTGATGAAATTCATATGCATACTGCTGCTCTCCGGATGCACGGTGAGCCTGCCGTCGCGTCCCGTGGTTGAATTGACGCCGATTGCCGTATCCGCCCCGGCCGCTTGTCCCGGTCAGTATGCTTTCACCGTCACGTTTGATCGTGTCGTGTGGCCGCTGACGTGCTTCGGGATGGATGAGTAATGTTCTATGTCATCCGCGAATGGTTTCGAAAAAAGCCAAAGCCAGCCCCGGAACCACCTCCAAGCCGCGCATCCAAGTACGAGGGCATGCA
>QGNH01001264.1_pt3 | contig 19627 bp, 22 predicted proteins | sample 1735481 | NCBI WGS metagenome assembly QGNH01 (sample SAMN09239004, study PRJNA386568) | Viral metagenome, whole genome shotgun sequencing project.
TACGAGGACCTGATCGAGTCGAACTCCGCCGAGTGGGTGGAGCAGTATGTCGACAATCGGATCACGCCATCACTGTCCGGCGAAGCGGTATTCCGCGCCAGCTTCCGGTCAGACTTCCACATAGCAAAAACAGAGATCGTTCCTATACCCGGCACCATGCTGATTATAGGGATGGACTTTGGCCGCAACCCCGCCTGCGTAATCACTCAGACCGACCCGCGCGGCCGATTGGCTGTCGTGGACGAACTAGTAGAGAGCGGCATGGGCGTCGAGCAGTTCATAGACACGAAACTGCGCCCGCTCCTATCTCACCCCAAGTACGCACGGCTGCCGTCGGGCATCTGCGGCGACCCGAGCGGCGTGGCTAAGGGGCAGATCGGCGAGGAGTCCGTATTCGCCATGCTCAAACGCAAGGGCTTCGCCGCCCAGCCCGCGCAGACGAACAACATCGAGCCCAGATTACGCTCGGTCGAGAAGTGGTTGCTGCAGCAGCGCGATGGCGGCGCGGCCCTAATCATCTCTCCGACCTGCACGAACCTAATACGTGCGATGCAGTCCCGGTACCGGTACGCAAGAACCAAAGGCGGGATCTTGCAGCCGGTCCCGGAGAAGAACCATCCGCACTCAGACATAGCTGACGCGTTACAATACGCGGTGCTAGGGCATAGCGGCACGGTCCTGGCACGACTTGTACGCGTCCGCCACGACAACAAACCCCAGCGCCCGCGTAGCTCGGCTGGCTGGACTTGATAGGGAACCCGATTTAACGTAATCTGCACGTATAACTTTGTCGAGAGTGAACAATGGCCGCAATCCCCGTTGGAATGAGTACGCCCGGAGTCGGGGTCGCCGGGGACACCCCGCAACCCTACGCCAACGGAAATCTAGGCACGTCAGCCCGCGAAGCCTCACCAGTTCCCGGCCTCTACGACGGCGCCGCAGCGCTCTCCGCCAAGAAGAAGCAGAACTCTACGCTGGAGCCGATGAAGCACCAAGGGCGTGGATTGCTTCGAGTCGTCGGGAACGACGAACTGGACATGGCCCAGAAGCGCTCAGTGGACCTATCCAAGATCACACCCGAAGTCGCGACCGACCTCGCCAATTATATCCGTCAGCGGTTCGAGAAGGCCGTCCGGCATCGCCGGGTAATAGGCGTCGACGACGAACTTATCAGGGACATGAGGGCGTATAATGGCCAGTATGATCCCGGCAAGCTGCAGGAGATCGAGTCCTTCGGCGGCTCCGCCGTGTACTCGCGCTTGATGGCGATGAAGTGCCGCGGCGCGACCGCGCTGCTGCGCAACGTCTATATGAACAGCGACCGTCCGTGGACCCTGGAGCCTACGGCGGACCCTATAGTACCAGACAGCATCGATTTGCATGTTGCCACGCTCGTGCATCAAGAAGTCATGAGCGCGAACCAGCAAGGTCAGATGATCCCGCAGGCTGCGATCCACGAACGTCTGGAGAACCTCTATGAAGCCGTGAAGTTGGCCGAGCGCCGCAAGGCAGAGGAAGAGGCAAAGGACGCGCAGAAGAAGATCGACAAGATCCTTGAGACCGGCGAGTTCTACCACGCCCTCTCAGAGTTCCTGTGTGACCTGCCGGTGTACAAGTACGCCGTGATCAAAGGCCCCGTCACACGTCGAGTGACGCAGTTGAAGTGGGACAAGAAAAAGAAGATGCACGCGCACGAGGAAGCCAGGTTCTTCTGGTCCCGCGTATCGCCATGGGACGTTTGGTTCTCGCCAGGCGCGACACAGATTGAGAACACGGAGGTCTTCGAGCGTCAGCGCATGTCCGTCATGGACCTGTACAACCTGATCGGCTTGCCCGGCTATCGGGAAGACGATGTTCGCGCGATCATCCAAGCATACGAAGGTCGCGGCTTCAAAGAATGGATTCAGATTTTTGACTACGAGCGTGCCGAAATGGAAGGCCGCAACAACGTGCTTGACGATACGTACATCAATGCGATCGAGTTCCACGGCATGGTCCTGGGACGATATCTGATCGAGTACGGCATCAAGGGCATCGACGACCCGTACAAGCCGTACTTCATCACGGCATGGATGGTCGACAAGCGAATATTCAAGGTCATGATGAACCCGAGCCCGCGCCTGCGAGTGCCGTACTTCGTGACCAGCTTCGACAAACTGCCGGGCACCCTCTACGGGAACGGCATCCCCGCGATGGCGAATGATCTCACCGACGTGATCAACGCGACGCTCCGCGCGCTCGTGAACAACATCAGCATCTGCTCTGGCCCACAAGTTGTGATCGACGAAGAGATGATCAGCCCGAACCAGGACGCACAGATGTCACCCTGGAAAATCTGGAAGTACACTGGCGACCCGTCGAACCCGAACCGCGTGCCTGTGACTTTCTTCAACCCGCAGTCGAACGCGCAAGAGCTTATGTCTATCGTGGACAAGTTCTCAGTCATGCTCGACGACGTGAGCACGATCCCGCGCTACCTCACTGGTTCCGGCCAAGCTGGCGGCGCAGGGCGCACGGCCTCGGGCCTGTCCATGCTGATCAACAACGCGAACAAGACGCTTCAGAACGTGGCCGACAACATCGACGACGATATTTTCGAGCCGCTATTGCAGATGCTGTACGACTTCATCATGCTCACGGACTCTACCGGCATGCTCCGCGGCGACGAGAACATCGTGGTCGACGGCGTGCGCCAGGCAGCCGCGCAGCAGCAGGACTTGTCCAAGCAGATGGAGTTCCTCAACGTCGCGAGCAACCCCGCGTACCAGGCTCTCATTGGTCCGGGAGAGACCGCTCGCCTGCTCCAAGCGATCGCAGACAACGTCGGCATCGAAATCAAGATCAAGCAGCCGGACGACGTGCCCGGCGCGCAGCCCCCAGGCATTCCGCAGCCTCCTGCACCGCCGCCCGGGCCGCCGCCTCCGCCGCCTCCGCGCGTGAACATCAACCTTGCCGGGCAGTTGCCACCGGCCGACGCCGCGCAAGCAGGGGGCTTTCCGCCCCCGACCACTGGTGGCCCGAATCCGTCAGGCAACAACACCCCGAACCCTGGCGCCGCAAGCGCGCCCGGCGCTGGTGGAGTCCCAGGACTCATCCCCGGGCCACAGGTCACGCCGGTGAACACAGTTGCATCAAACGTCCCACATGGGTAATATGACAAACATCTCCTACGAGGATCATGACAATGGCTGAACATCCCGCTCGAAAATTCAAGGCCGCGAAGCCCGTCACTCAGAAAATTGGGCCGACGTTCGACCATAATGACCCGACCAAGTTCGTCAATCACGGCAAGTTCTCGGGCAAGACCCCGGCGAACGGCATAGAGGATCAAATGAAAGGCCCAACGTTTACCGCCAATGAGACCCACATCCCGACGATGAACGCGGACAAGCCCGCGAAGTCGTCGAAGACGATCTCCGACAAGAAGTGGTTCGACCCGCATGACGCGAGCAATCCCGTCAGCACGGAGAACAGTTCGCCAGTGACACACAACAAGCGCGTCCTCAAGAGTGAGTACCGCAAGTGAGTCAGCCAGGCACTACAGTTCCGCCGTGCTGCTTCCCCAAGACCAAAGATGGGGAATCGGTGCTGCCTGAGCCCAACGCGAAGACCATCAAGGAGCAGATCCTTGGGTTCACCGCCGGACGAGTCTCGGATATCGGCACAGCGCCGACGAGCCGCGTCTACACCCGCGACTACAGCAAGGTTGGTCGCGACCCCGACGGTGATGACTTGGTGGGACCCGCCCTCGGCAACCCAGTGTTCCGCATATGATTTCCACACGACAAGAATTGGCGGAGGGACTCCTCCGCCTCAAGGACCACGCCGACTGGCGGCATTACGTAAGTACGCTTGAGGGTACCTACAACCGACAGGTCGAATCGCTCTTGAACTCAGATCACCCAGACGAAGCGCTGCGGGGCGAGTGCCGCACGTATCTTCGACTCCTCAAACAGATCCACTCCAATACCAAAGGAAACTCCCCATGACCGCAGCAGTAATTGACTCCAAGTCGAATCTCCCGCCCGCCGCCCGCCGCCAGGTTGAGGCAGCGAACGCGCTGATCGCCGAGTTGAATGCGAAGCCAGGCCAGATCCCCGCTGGTACCGAATTTCAAACCATGCCGGGCTCCGAAGTCCCTGGCACGCTGCCGACCGGCGCGAACAAGCAATGGGTCCCCGCGTCGCAGAACATGCAGGCCCCCGCTGCCGCCGCGCAGGTCCAGCAAGTTGCCCAGCCGAGCCCGCCCCCGCCGCCCCCCGCGGAAGATCCCGCGATCTGGGAACAGCGCTACCGCTCGCTTCAGGGTAAGTACGACGCCGAGACGCGCATGACGCGCGAGATCATGGCGAACCAGCAGAAGACCATGGACCAATTGATCGCGTCGCGCGCTGAAGTAGTCCAGCCGACGACCACGGCACCGGCCATACAGCAGACGCCGGAAGAGTATCTGCGCAGCCTTGGCATCACAGAGAAGGAGATCAGTGACTACGGCGACTTGTTGCCCATCGTGGCACGGTTGGCGCAGAACATGATCCGGCCGTCGGCCGAGAAGCTCGAAGCCGAACTCAACCGCACGCGCGCAGCCGCGGGCCAGACTGCCAACGCCGTCCTGGAAGACCGCAAGCGCATGCTATTCGACACTTTGGACCGCAATCCGCAGATTCCGGGATGGCGCGTTCTGAACAACGACGATAATTTCCTTGCATGGTTGGACTCACTTGACATATTATCTGGAGTAAGTCGTCGGAATTTGATGACTGATGCGTTTCAAAAGCTCGATGCAACACGGATCGCGGCAATTTTTGGAGCGTATATACAGGAAGACTCTGTACGCCAATCAACGTTGAATCCCATGGTGGACATCAACACACTGATCGCCCCCGGTACTCCCAGGGGTGGAAGCGCGGAAGCTCCTGGAGGCGCAAACGGTAAAAGGATTCTGTCTGAACAAGAGATAGCGGACTTTTACTCACGTGTGAGACGGAAGCTGGTTAGCACAGAGCAGTACGCTGCATTCTCTGCTGAGATAGCCGCCGCAACAGTAGAAGGTCGGATTCGTCCAACTCGGACGGATCACCATAGGAACAGTTAAATTCGGAGTTCGCCTCCGGGAGTTTTAGAAGATGAGCACGTATCCAATTTCAGGCAGCCCGTACCTTGGCTCGAACCCGAGTCCTGCGTATAGCGGCGTCTTTATCCCGACCATCTGGTCCGGGAAGTTCGTAGAGAAGTTCTACGATGCGACGGTGTTGGGCGCAATCGCCAGCACGGACTATGAGGGTGAGATCCGCAATTACGGCGACACCATCAACATCCGCACGCATCCGACGATCACGATCAACGCGTATTCGGCGAACCAGGCACTCACCGTGCAGCGTCCGTCCAGTCCGTTGGTGCAGTTGCAAATCAACCAGGGCGCCTACTTCAACACGGTCCTCGACGACGTGATGGAGATCCAGTCCGATGTTGACTTGCTCTCGAACTGGGCCGACAACGCGTCGGAACAGATGAAGGTATTCGTGGATAGCGCGATCCTTTCGATGGCGAGCCTCGGCAATTTGGTTTCCGCGAACAACATGGGTCCGACCGCGGGCCGTGTCTCTGGTTCGGTCAACCTCGGGTTCTCGGTGAACACCTTGACGGCCTCGGCCACGTACGGCATACCGCTTTACTTGGGTTCGGTCGCTGGTGCAACCGGCAACACTGGTGTCAGCGTCGCCTACGCCCGCAAGGTCGTGGATGCGATCATTGACTTCGGTCTGGTTCTCGATGAACAGCGCGTCCCTGAGACGGGTCGTTGGGTCGTGGTTCCGCCTTGGGTGGCTGCCATGGTCAAGCGTTCTGCGTTCCAACAGGCTTACTTGACTGGAGACGCGGTGTCCATCGCGCGCAACGGTCGGCTAGGCATGATCGATCGCTTCATGATCTACGTGTCGAACTTGCTTCCGAACGGCGCTGGCCTGACGGGAACTGGGAACGAGATGACCGGTACGGCTTACCCCGTCCTGGCGACGACTCTCGGTGTTGCGAACATCGCGGGCACCATCTGGACGACCGGCCCACAGTTGCCTGAGTACGCGGTGTACTTCGGCCACAGCCTGGGAATCACCTTTGCGTCGCAGATGACGAAGGTCGAGACCTTGCGGTCTGAGAGCACGTTCGGTACCTTGATGCGCGGCTTGCAGGTCTGGGGTTTCCAGGTCGTGAACCCGACGTTGGTCGGTGTGGCGGTCGTAGTGAACTCGGGCATCTAAGTCGCCCTCGGGTGATGTGATCTAGGGGGGCGTCTGGGAAACTAGCCGCCCCCTTTTCTTCTTCAGGAGACGATAAATGTCCAGCTTCCTTTCCAAGACCATTGACGACGCAGTCCTCGAAGCCCGCACAATAGTGAGCGACACCTACGTCCTCGCGCAGCGGAACCCGGACGCCCTCTTCATCCAATATCTCAACTCCGCGCTCCGCGTGGTGTACTCGCTTCGTCCCGATGCGTTCATCGGCAACTTCACTCAGGGGATCATAACCACTGCGCAGGTCCCGACCTACATGACGGCCGACCTGCAGGTGATCGACGGCATCCCGAACGTGCTCCCGCCGACCCCGGCGACTCCGTTCCCGATCGACGACAGGCAGTTCTTCTATCCAGTGGTCAGCTACATCGCTGGCCGCATCGAGTTAGCCGACGATGAGTTCGTTGATGCTACACCCGGCCAGACTTCCGCGCGCTCAGCGATGCTACTGGCTTCATTCAAAGGTCAATTGCAGGGGATGTAATCATGGATCGTGAATTAAAAAATGAACGACAGAGGCAATACAGAGCCGCTAACTGGGAAAGAGTTCGGGCATCAGAGCGTAAGTCCCGTGCTAAACAACCGCGTGAAATAAGCCGAGAATATCAACGCAACAGGTATCGTTTGAACCCTGACAGGTTTAGAAACGAACAACGTCGCATGCGAGGGCTACCAGAAGCCACCAGACCATGCCCCGTAAATTGCGAGGGGTGTGGAAAAAGTGGCGGAAAGAGGGGCCTACACCTAGACCACGACCACGAGACAGGAGATTTTCGCGGCTGGCTTTGTGGTAAATGCAATACGGGAATTGGGTTGCTTGGTGACTCAATCGAGCAACTTGAAATTCGCGTAGCATATTTGAAGCGAGCGAGGGGGATTCACTAGTGGCTATCGTTACCCTAGACGCCGGTCAAAGCTCCTCGGCACTCGGTGGCCAAACCGTCGCCTACGTGCAGCAGTTCGTCGCACAGACGATTCAAGGTGCTCCCGACTCGCTTATCAGCACCCATCTTCAGCGCGTCCTGAATGACTTCTACACGCGCTCCACGGCATGGCGCGACTACCTACCCGCGATCAACATCGTCGGCGGACAGGCCGAATACGAGATCAACCCCGTCGGCCAGAATGAGCAGCTTCAGTTCGTACTTGCGGCTTTCTTGTTCCCGTTCGACGGCAGCAATGAGCCGCTGGGCCTCGGTGTCTGCACGCGCAAGTTGCTTGGCGTCGTGCCCGCGCCGCCCGCGCGGTACTACATGGAGCGTCCTGACCTGATGATCCTGTACCCAACGCCCGACAAGACCTACGGACCTATCCTCAACGTGTATGGCAGCATGGTGCCCACGACCCTGACAGCAAAACTGCCGAACATGAGCTACACGCAACATGTGGATGCTCTGATATGGGGCACACTCGCGCGCCTGTACGCGATTCCGAAACGCCCCTGGTCCGACAAAGAACTTCGCGACTACTACGAGAAGAAGTATCGCCGCGAGATCCTGATCTACCGCGACATCGCAAACCGCGGATACGGTCCTGGCAATACGGCATTCCGCTTCCCGCACTTCGCTGGCCGCGCCGGTTCGCAGTCGGTACCGAAGGCATCCGGATGATCCCCGCGACGTTTGTCTACGACAATGCCTGGTACATGTTCGCAACGAAGGCGCTCAACTGGGCGACCTCCGGCGCCGCGATGCACTGTGTCCTGGTCGATAACACGTACGCACCGAACCCGCACACCGATAAGTTTTTCTCGGCTGTGCCCACTGGCGCCGTCCTAGTAGATCAGGCGTTCACCAGCACGGCCGTGAGATCCAACGGCGTATGCTACGGCGTGATCCCGCTGATCACGCTTCTGTCGGCGGACCCCGTCGTGGGCATGCTGATCTATCTCGACGTAGGGGGTATCGCCGCGAACTCGCCGCTGATCTATTACTCAAACCAGGGGAATGGCTTTCCGTTCACGCCGCAAGGGTTCAACTACTCGGTTGGGTATGACTTGCTCGCCGGGGGCTGGTTTCAGTCATGAGCTATACGGCTCCGACTGCACTCACCGGTAGCTCTGTAGGGTTCATCGGCACGCTCACGTGGGGACCGTCATTTCTTGTGGGTAGCGGCCCCGAGCTTCTGTTGCACTTCGATGGCACCAATGGACAGACGACCACCGTTGACTCGTCTTCCAATGCGTGGCCGGTGACGATGCAATCGACCGGATCGCTATCGACGGCGTCTCCGAAGTTCGGCACCGCTGCTTTCAATGTCACTGCGATAGACCCGGTATCGCAGCCAGCGCCTGCGTTTGTTCCGTACACGAGCGGAAGTGGCTTAGATATTTTCGGCCTTTCCGCGTGGACAGTAGAAATGCAATTTTTCGTGGAGTACAACACCGACCCCGGCGTTTTCCTCCTCAACTACGGCGGTTCGACTACGCCGGGTTTTAATCCGGGGCTGTCGTTACTTTTCGTCGCTCAAGCAAACGCCGATACGTCGATAGACGTTAGCATTATAAACAACGGCACATTTCGCGGCGTCTCGGATGTTTCTTTTTCCATGCCTATCGGCTCGGTCGGCTCGTGGCATCACTTGGCGCTCGTCAATGATGGCGTCCACACAACGATGTATATTGACGGCGTTGCGTCGGGCTCGCCGTCCCCCTCGTGGAATGCGGCCCAATATAGCGGCCCTTACACAACCCCCAACGTAGTTATCGGCGCGTTCGGCGGCTACTCGGGCGGTCGGCAAGCTGGCCAAATTGACGAGCTACGAGTGATGCTGTCAGCCGTCTACAACGCCAATTTCACGCCGCCCGCCGCGCCCTTTACCAGCAGCGGCGCCCCTGCGCCGGGGTACGATGTCTATCGAGAAGGCGTGTCTATCGCCACGTTCCTCGGGCCGCCAGGGTTCACAGATACGGTTCCAGTCGGCGGGATTTATTCTTACCAGGTGTTCGCCTGGGATGGAACTTCCGATGTGAGCAGCGGTTCGAACGTGATAGACCTATTATATGGACTGATCGTTCCAGTTTATGGTAAATTCGTACAGCCCGGCGTATTCAAACCGAACGTGCAGGTCGCTGTTGGCTTGATCGAGCCACGTGTTTGGATGCCCTTTGAGAACAGAACGGTGAGACCATGACCCAGTACGCAGCCCGCTTCAAACAATCGCCCGCCGAACTCAAGCGGTACGTGCTGGACTTCAGTCTTGACCTAGCGACCGGCGAGAATGTCTCGTCCGTCGTCATCAACGTTGTGTACAATTCAGGACCCATAGCGACGCCGCTGGTTGTGAACAGTGTTGCGCTGCTCCCGCCCAACGCCGCGGGGCAGACCTATGGGTTTGCTTTCTTCGTGTCCGGCGGCAGTGACACGTCTGTCTATGAAGTGCAGTTTCTGGTCACGACCAGCCTGACCCAAGTGCTCGAAGAGGTAGTCCTTTATACCCTGTCGGAGAAACTGTAAATGAGCAACCTCTTTGTTTTTAGTAACAACGCCTCCTCGCTGATCGCATCCGAGTGTCACCCCACCGACGCGACGGTCGCGCTTACAGCGACCTACGGCGCTCTGTTCCCGTCCATTTCTGCCGGACAAGTAGCCGCTTGCACGATGGAAGACGTGAGCGGAAATGTCGAAGTTGTGTACGCGACCGGCCGCACCGGGGATGTTCTGACTATCACGCGCGCCGAAGAAGGCACGACCGCGTTGGACTTCCCAGCGGGGTCCAGGATAGAGCAACGCGTCACGGCGGCCGTGCTCGCGTCACTCTTGCAGAAAAATGGCTCAGACACCATGTCTGGCACCACGACCCTGTCCGGCATCATAACCGGCGGGTCGGTTCGCCCGCTCGAAACAGTTGGCCCCCTCCGCGGCGTCGCAGGACAAACGTCCAACCAGATCAATGTTCCGGCAAGCGGCGGCGCTACCGCGGGCGGATCGCTGATCCTCACCGTAGGGAACATCTCGGCGAACCTGCCCCCTGGCGTTGACTTCGCCCGCACCGGCATGATCGTCGTCTGGTACGGCACGCTCGCCACAATCCCTTCAGGCTGGATTATATGCGACGGTGCCCCCGGTAGTAACACTCCCAACCTAACAGACCAGTTCATCGTCGGTGCGTCGGCGACGAGTACGCTCGCAAACCCTGGCGTGTACGCGTCCACGACCGGCGCGACCGCCTCTGCTATACCCACGATCAACCCGGTCACGCTGACGATCGCCAACTTCCCGGCGCACAACCATCCCTGCGTGATCTACGCTGGCAATGCTGGTTCTGTGATCGGCCCCGCAGGCACGGCCCCCGGCGGCGAGTACTTCACTTCGGGCGTGGGCGCAGGCGTGGCTATCAACTGGAACACCGGCATGAGCGCGGGCGGCTCAACGTCCCCGTTCACGCCGACCGCCAATGCTGTGGCGCCGCACACGCACTCTGTCTCGGCGCCGCCATACACGGCGTTGTTCTTCATAATGAAGCAGTAAGGATACTTCTATGGCGACGAAACCTCCTAGCACGACCGCGCTCGGTTCGCCGCAGGACAATACCCAGAACCATACGAAGATGCTTCGGCAGTTGAAAGAGACTACCGAAGTGGCGCAGCGGCAGCGCGGCGATCCGAACTCTAGCTTCGTGCAGCTTGGCGAGCTACTTGGCACCCAGCGATTCAGTTATGTCGGGCAGGTGCTGACGTGGATCGGACCCTCCGCGAAGAACATGTACTTCGGCTCCAACGCGGCAAACGTCCTTGGATACTACCCGCTGCCAAGCTCCACGGTGAGCGTGGCAGACTCGATCACCGGAAACGGATCAACAGGTACCCCGCTGAAGCTCGTAGGAGACACAGCAACCCCAGGCAATAGTTACCTCTATGGAACGAACGCCTCTGGCGTTCGCGGCTGGTATGCGCAGCCTGGCGGCGGGTCGGGGGTAGTTACGAGCGTCGGGTACTCGGCAGGCTCATCGGTGATCGTCTTTGGCGGTACTGCTACGCCCATCACCGGAACCGGAGCATTCACGGTTGACTTGAGCGCGGGCGCGAAGGCGGATCTTGCGCTGGCTGCGACGGCATTGCAGTCTATCTCGATCGCTACTGGCACAGGACTTACTGGAGGACCCCTCACGGCTAGTGGGACCACAGTTGCACTCTCCGCGGGATCGATCGCGAACCTCGCGCTGGCAAATACGGCGCTGCAAGCAGCAGTCACGAGCGTAGGGTATTCCGCTGGGTCCTCGGCGCTCGTCTTCGGAGGCACTGCTACGCCCATCACCGGAACCGGAGCATTCACGGTTGACTTGAGCGCGGGCGCGAAGGCGAGCCTCGCGCTGGCAAATACGGCGCTGCAACCAGGTAGTGTTGTCAGCAGCGGCCCCGGCGCCGTGCTGTACTTCGACGAAGACCCGGAACCCCAGATGATGGTCCCCGGGGCCACGGGAGCCACGGGAGCCACGGGAGCCACGGGAGCCACGGGAGCCACGGGAGCCACGGGAGCCACGGGAGCCACTGGTTTGGTAGGCATACAGGGCGCTCCGGGCCTCGACGGCGAAGACGGCTCCGACGGTATTCCCGGCGCGAAGGGCGCAACAGGGGCGAACGGTACGAACGGTACGAACGGTACGAACGGTACGAACGGCGCAACCGGCCTGCCAGGAGCGACGCTGTACTTTGATGAAGACCCGGAGCCGCTGCCGAGCATACCGCCCGCCTGTTCGCCCGCGGCGCCCACTGCACTGGCCGGGCTCACCGCTATCCCTGGCTCGGCGTATACGTTCATGCGCAGTGATGCGGCGCCAGCGCTCAATCAAGGAATCTCTCCGACCATGACCGGCGTCTGGACGTTCACGCCCAGCGGCGCGGGAGTCACCATAAACGCCCCGGCGAGCGGCGCGACGCTCACCATCAACGGCGTGGCGCAGCCCAGCTACTTCCCGTCCATGCAGATCACCGCGCCGAACACCGCGAGCCAATCGAATGGCCTAGTAGTCAAGGCTAGCACCAACATCAACGATGCAAACTTAGTGCTCGAAAACGCCGCTGGCGTCAACATGTTTGTGCTGCTTGGGGATTTTAGCTGGCAGTTTTATCGGTCAGGCTCAGCCCTAACATTGCAGTCGTCCGCCGGAGGCAACGTAACAGTCAATGCCCCCGCTAGCGGCGATGCGCTGACCCTTCAGGGTGTCGCAGGCGGAACTACGCTAGCTGCTAATGGTGCAAGTGGTTTAGGGGGTATCACAATCACTTACGCCGGAACGTCTAACAACTACTACGATTCCAATTCTCACAACTTCCGTACTGCGGGGGGAACCGCGGTATTAACCATCCCTTCTACTGGCATCGTCACGATGCCCCACTACGGATCTGGCGCGGCGACCTTCAGCAGCGCCGGGGTTATCTCATCGGCCTCGGACGAGCGGCTGAAAAAGGACATCACGCCGTTCTCCGGCGGCATGGCAGTGCTGCAAGGTGTCACCCCGATCAAGTATCGATGGACCGCAGAGAGCAAGATAGATCCCGGCATGGACACTGAGTACGTTGGTTTCAGCGCGCAGAATGTCCAAGCGAATCTGCCCGAAGCCATCGGCAAAAACAAGGACGGATACCTGTCGTTTGACGACCGCCCAATCGTGGCGGCGCTCGTCAATGCGGTGAAGGAATTGCAACGGCAGATCGATGAGTTGAAGGCGAAGATGGTTTAAGGTACACTTAACATATCGCTGAGGGTTAATTCAATGCAGAATCGAGCTTTACGTTTGGGTCCAGTCGCACTGACAGGCACGCTGGCTACCACTATTTTTAACACGAAAATCACGTCGCTAGCTGGCCCGGCTGGGTACACCCAGACGCAGCCGTATTCGATTCTGACGCACCTTCGCGTCGTCAACACAACTTCTGGCCCGTTGGCGGTCTCACTGTTCATCGGCGCAGCAGCGACTGCGGCGGCCGGAACCGAGTTCGGCTTCAGTGCGACGGTTGTAGCGGCGTACAGCTACGTCGACTGGTACGGTCGCGAGCGCTTGGAAAACACCGACTACTTGTGCGGCGGCAGCACCACGACTGGTCTCACCATTTCGGGTGAAGGCGAGATAGGTCTCACCTAATAGGAGACCCGCATGACCACACTCAAGATCGACAATTTCGCGGGGATAGCCCCGCGCATGTCGAACCGACTGCTCCCGTACAACGGCGCCGTCACGGCTGCCAACGCCAAGCTGTTGTCCGGAGAACTCAGGGGCCTGCGCGAGACGCAGCTTCTGCATGACTTCGGGAACCCGCTCATCTCGCGCGGCTACCGGCTGCCTGAAGTGGTTGGCGAGCCTATCCCGCTTAATTATGCCGCCGACTTATGGATCGGCTTCGTCGATTCGAACGTAGACTTCGTCCGTACGCCTGTGCTTGAAGACTCATTCGAACGCTACTACTGGACCGGCGACGGCACGCAGAACAACGGCGTTCCGATGTACAGCACCCGCGCGATCCTCGCCGCGGACGGCACCACCGCCCCCTGGGCTCTGGGCATCCCCGCTCCTGTTACAGCCCCGACTGTCACGCCCGCTTCTGGGACAGACTCTGTGCGCGCGTACGTATACACGTTCGTGTCAACATACGGGGAAGAAGGAGCCCCGAGCCCGGCGACGATCGCTGAAGGCACAGCAGGCACGTGGACTATTTCAGGCATGGACACGACCTTGCTCAACCCAATCAACGGAGATACCGCACTGTCTACGATCGCGTACACGCGCATCTATCGAACAGTCGCTGGGTCCGGCACGACCACGACCTACTTCCATGTGGCCGATATAGCATTCGGGGTCGGCACCTATTCAGACACTGCGCTTGACGAGATCGTCGCGCTGAATTATACCATGCAGTCGCTCACGTGGGACCCGCCTCCCACGGACTTAGAGGGGCTCTGCGTGCATCCCGGTGGGTTCTTGATGGGGTTCACTGGAAGGTCCCTGTACCTGAGCCAGCCTTACCAGCCGCACGCGTGGCCCGTCGAGAACATTCTGACGACCCAGACGGAGATCGTAGGGCTCGCCGTGTACTTCGGCCTGGTGATCGTGCTCACAACTTCGAACCCGTACTACGGCGAAGGGATGACGCCTTCGGGCATCACGCTGCAAAAGATTGATTCTATCGATCCGTGCGTCAATCGGCGAAGCATCGCCGCGACCCTCAACGGGGCGTACTACGCCAGCCCGCAGGGCATCATAGTCGCGACTGCCGGGGCCACGAGCTTGGCTACGCAGCAGTTATTTACTAGGGAAGAATGGCAGAATGACTTCTCACCCACGACCGTGCAGGCTGTATCCTATGGGCTACAGTATGTCGCCTTCGACACTGCCGCGAGCGGCTTCATATTCTCGCCCGCCGAAACCCTGGCGCCCCTCACGACACTGGACCGCTTCTCGTTCGTGACGGCGATCCAAACGGACGTGTACTCTGGAGACGTGTACCTGATGCAGAAGGGCCAAGCCCGCTTGTGGGACCCGCCCGAGTCGACGCCATACGAATACACGTGGCTGTCAAAAGAGTTCGACTTGCCTAGACCTGTGAACTTCGGAGCGTTCAAACTCAAGTTCCAGGGGGGCGGATATCACGTCGCACCGAGCCTCTTGCAGGACTACATCCTGTACAACGAACAGAGGATCGCGTTCCCGCTTAACTGCGTGAATTGCGCTCCGATCAACGGCGTACGCACGTGGAACGTGCCCATTACCGGCCAGCCTGCGATCCTACCGCAGATCAAATGTCCAATAGGTGGATCAGAACTGTACAACGTTGCAATTTTAGAGAACATTACTGGTGCAGTTCAGGTTACTATCTATGCCAGGACGCCAGGGACTCAGACCTGGAACACGATTGCTACAATAAGTGCGCTGGAAGAACTGACATACCGGCTGCCTGCGGGGTTCAAATCAGATGGGTGGCAGATCGAGTTTATCGGAAATGTTCCTATCTATTCATTCGCAATGGCGGAGACCGGAAAGGAACTACAGCAGATATAGGCGTAGGCATGAATCACAAAGAGACATTCGACATGGTTAAGGTACTATCAGGAACGGGTGTGGCATGGGGGACCGGCGCCGTGTCGCTGACTCTGACCCTCACGCCGATATTGCAGTTAGTTGCATTGCTAGTCTCGATCGCCGTAGGTATCCTTACTAGCATCTGGACCTTTCGACGAATTCAAGCTGACGCTGCAGCAGCCAGACTCTCGCTCGCCAACGCAGCCCGCGAAGCCATGTCTGCTATCGCCACTGAGGCAGGCACCGCCAGGGTAGTAGTTGCTCAAGCAGCAGGTGCCGCAGTACACGTAATTGCCGACGCAGCCGCAGCAGACGTTAAAATACTGGACGAAGCCATAGCCGCAGCGAAACTCGCTTCCGAGAACCCGGAGAAAACAGGATGAACTTCAACGACGCGTTCGCGTATGTTGTCGGGGAAGAGGGTAAGCTCTCACTTGATCCGGAAGACCGTGGCAACTGGACCGGCGGAGCCCGCGGCGTCGGTGAACTCAAAGGAACGAAATATGGCGTATCAGCGGCTGCTTACCCACTTCTCGACATTGCCAGCCTGTCGCTGTCGGATGCTCGTGACATTGCCAAGCGAGATTACTGGGACAAGATCGCGGGCGACACTCTCCGGTACGGCATCGCGCTCCTGCTCTTTGACTTCGAGTACAACGCCGGAAAAGGCGAAGCTATCCGCGTCGCCCAACGTGCTCTCGGACTTACAGTGGATGGCGCGCTTGGACCCCACACACTGGCGGCGCTGAAGCTGACTAGCCTCACCGAGTTCGCGCGGGACTTTACAGACGCCCGCATAGCGGCGTATCGTAAGATGGCAGGCTGGGACGAATATGGCAAAGACTGGACCAACCGCGCGAATCTTACGTGTAAAATGGCGACAGCATGATCGGCACCCTCTTGGCTCCATATGAACCGTACTTCTGGGCTGCAGCCGTGATAGGGCTCCTGGCCCTCGGCGTGCATATCGAAGGGATCGGCGAAGCCAAGGTCAAGGCGGCCGATGCAGCGGCCGTGACCATGGCCCTACAACTCAGAGCAAAGGTAGAAGCAGATGCGCAGAACACTCTCGATCCCGCGAACAGCCAGCTACGTGTTGCGTTGGACTCTCCCAGTATTGTTGGTGCTGTCACTCTTCGGGTGTGCCCTTCTACCCCAACACTCAGTCCCAACACCCTGCCCACAGATGCCGAGCCCGTCACTGGACGCGACAGCGGTGCGGGACCCTTACGAGGTACAGTGGCTGAACTATCTGAAAGCACAGGGGTTGACATTGGTCCCACCACCGAGCAACTCCTCGCCAAAGCAGACGCCGAAATAGCGTACTGGCGCGCGTACTACGCGGATTGTGTGAAGCAGAACATCTGCAAGAAAATAGGAGACTATCATGCCAATTAGAAAGGTCGCAGGCGGGTTCAAATGGGGGTCGAAGGGTCATACCTACCCCACGCGCGCAGGCGCCGTACGGCAGGCTCAGGCAGCATATGCACACGGTTACCGTGAGACCCCCAAACCGACCAAGCAGAAGCCTTGGCATATAATCGGCTGATGTTAGGCTCCCGAGGAGTTCGATGTGCAGGATCGCCTTATTGCTGATGGCCCTAGGATTCAGTCTTGGATGCACGACCGTTCCGGTCTGCCGATCCAGCGGGATTTTCATGGTGTTGCGCGTGAGCGAGATGGAAAGATAATCGCGGCCTTTGGGTATGATAGTTTCCAGCCCCACGGATGTCAGCTTCATCTGTGCGTTGACTCCCCGACAGCGCTGAACCGTGCCCTGCTCTTCAGGGCATTCGCGGTTCCGTTCATCCAATGGAACTTTAAGTTTTTATGTGCCATAATCCAAGAGCAGAACACTGCTTCGCTGAACATGGCGTTTCGATTAGGCTTCACTGGGATAGGAATGATCCCCGGCCACTTGCGGTTTTTTGCGATGTATAAACCAGATTGTCGATGGATCTATCTAGCGGAGAGAACTACATGTCAGGCGGCTCCAGTGTCCCAAATGCTCCAAACCTAACGGGCAACACCGCCGCTGCGAATGCGACGGCGGCGCAAGCCACGTCCGACGCCGCGCAGCAGATGAACACCGCGCAGGCGTACAACACGAACGCGCAGTCGAACCTGTCAAACGTGACGAACACGGCGAACTCGGCGGCCGCGCAAATTGGCAACGAGGCCAACCAGAACCTAAGCACGTATGGTTCGACGTTCGCGCCGCTACAGCAGCAACAGGCCCAGCAGGCGCAGGCGTATGGCAGCACAGCCAACGTGCAGAAACTGCAGGGGCAGGCCGTCGCGAACTCGAACCAGGCGAACCAAGCAGCCCGCGCAAACTCTGCGCAGGCGCTCGCCGCAGAAGGCGTCGACCCCGGATCTATTCAAGGGGCGGCTCTCGACCGGCAGGCTGGCGTGACTGGTGCGGCGAACACGGCAGGCGCGGCAACGCAGTCAGCCCTCAACACTCAGAACACAGCGATCGGCCTCACGCAGCAAGCCAACCAGCTTGGCATGCAGGTCGGTCAACAGGGCACGGCCGGTGAGGCGCAGGCAGCACAGACCTCCGAAGGCGGCCAAAGCACGATCAACCAGACCAACCAGACAGGCGTCAGCAATCTTGGCGCTTCGGCCAACTACCTCAACTCTGGCACGAGCGCGAACTCGTCTGCGGCGAATATCGCCAACACAGGATTCCAGGACCAGATGCAACAGGCCACGATGCAGCAGTCGCAGGACAACGCCGCGCTGGGCGCGATCGGCTCCGTCGCAGGCGCAGCCATGCACTTCATGGAGCGCGGCGGCATGGTTCCCCCGGCGCTGCCTACCGGCGAAGCAGGTCCTTACGTGCCAACTACAGCGATCAGTCACAGCGGCAAGCCTGTCAACGCGCGTCACTTCCAGCCGACCCCGCAGTTGAGCTTCCGCAACATGGACGCGGGCGGCCCGGTAACAGCGCAGGGCGCGCTGCCTGCCGGCTCGATTCCTGGGACAACCGACCGCAAGCCAGCTATGCTGACGCCCGGCGAGTTCGTCGTGCCGCATGACGCTGTCCAGCACATGGGCACAGAGTATTGGCACAAGCAAGTTGACAAGGCTCGCGAGGCTTCGAACAAGCGCCGCGCGATCCCAGTCCCCTACGCACCACATATGAGCGCTTCCTAACATGAACCTACAAGGAGCATCGACGTTGGCTACAGGACTGGCTCCAGGCATTGCCGTGGCCGGTGACATATATCAAGCCAACCGACAGCAGAACAAAGCGAATGCCATGTTGCCAGATACGCAGCGAATGGCGGATCAAACCACGAACGGCGTTCCGACCCCCAGCATGGCCGACGTTGCCGGTGGACAAGCCGCAGCCGACAGCATGTTCCCCAGTACGTCCCAGATGGGTCCTCAGGGTCCGAACACGGCTCTCGATGCAGCCCATCCAGCATGGGGCATTATGAACAACATGACTGGCGGAGGCGCCGCGCCCGCGCTGCCCGCAGGAACAGACGGTATGCAGAACGGCGGCCTCGTGCGGCAGAACTTCGGCAAGGCGCAGGTTATGCCCGCGTTTCAGCGCTCCGCTGGGCTAGGCCAGGGGATCACCCCAGCCAGTACCGAAGGGCAGATCCTTACGATGGATGCTGGCGGCGTTGTGCCGCAAGGCAACCAGCAGATGCCCGGTCTCACTCCGGTACCGATGAGTGGCAAGGGCGCGGCGTTTATTCAGGGCATGGGCGCAGGGCAGAACCTGGCATCCAGCTTCGAACAATCGTGGAAAGAGAATCAGAATCGAACCGCGAATGCAGACCGCACCTACGCCTTAGCGGGCGTCGATGTTAACAACCCGAATAGCGGCCAAGGGCCGCCTTCACTTCTCGACACAGCCACGCAGCACGTCGAGAACTTTTTCAGAGGACTACGCGATGTCACCCTCGGTTCAAACAGCAAACCAAACGGCTCTTCTGCCCTACCTGGTGCAGGCGCACCTGGCGCTAACCCAGGGCAACCTGGCGCTGCTGGGGCTTCCCCAGGTGGCGCAACTGTCCCCGGCGCTCCTGGTGCAGGCGCACCTGGCGCTAACCCAGGCCAACCTGGCCTTCCTGCAACTGTCCCAGGCGCCCCAGCCCCCGGCAACGCCGGTGCAGCCGGTGCCCCCGGTCAGCCCCCTCCCGGTATCGCCGCCCCCGGCAACGCCGCCCCAGCCATCCCCGGCGCCAGCCCCCCTGTCGGCGGTGCAGCAGGCGGAAGCCCGACTCCAGGCGCTCAACCCGGTGTCCAACCAAACGGTCAACCTCCAAGTGGCGGGCCGCCGCCCGTAACTCCAGGTGCAG
>QGNH01000396.1_pt1 | contig 19605 bp, 33 predicted proteins | sample 1735481 | NCBI WGS metagenome assembly QGNH01 (sample SAMN09239004, study PRJNA386568) | Viral metagenome, whole genome shotgun sequencing project.
TTTGAATTTGTTCCGCGCTGTGCGCGTATCATTTTTAGGCAGCTTGCTCTCAGAGATTATAAGTGAACGACAATTTCAACTGCCGATCGCCGGTGAATGGTTGATGAAACAAAATGCCCAATGAGATCTCGTGCGTACGCGCGGCTACACCCGCACCGACACCTTCGGTATCGAGCGCAAGGAGCGGGAATTGGACGACTCCGCATATCTGCAATGGAGAAAAGGCAGCCGCCAGAGTGAGATGCAATCCTTGCTGCAGCGACAATGCGACACCGAGAGAAATGAAAGAGCCGAACCGAAGTATCGGCTCTTCATAGGCGATCATCTCGACTGACTTGACTTGCGCTGTGTCGATATAGATGCTGCCATCTTTTGCTGTGATAATTGCCGTTGAGTCTATGAGTCTATGAGCCGATGAGTCGTTGAGTCGCAAAGACTTGACGACAATGAGAACATTTTTTACGTCACTTTCAAGCATACCTTTAGGCAACCTCACAGGAGGCTTTGAAGGGTGTTCCAAAAAAGGAATTGACGCCCGGCGATAATCGTGTTTTATAATTGAAACAAAACCAGAATCTTTCGATTGGACAACCTTATTCTGTACCGTCTGTGTCGTTTTATGTTCGCAACCTCGCAAAGAAATAATGAGGATACTTATTGCCGTGATGCCGATGGATATATATTTGACAATGTCTTTCACAGCGAGAACCTTCTCAACGATCGGAGAAACAGACTTAATGAGACCGCTTATGTATTGAATTAAATTTTTCATGCTGTCACCTGTTGGTATAGTTATCCAGATTTTTTGCTGCGTTGCGCTGAGTTTCGATACCGATTGTCTTTGCAGAGGATCGCTGTGTGTTCACATCAATATCTTTTGCTGATAATCGCTGTGCGTTCACATTAATATTCTTTGCTGATCGACGTTGAGCGCCGACGTCTATTCTCTTTGCTATCCATCGCAATTTCTCCAACCACGACAAAGGTGTAATAAGAATCTCACCCAATAAGTACGAGATCCCATACATATTGCCATTCAAAGAAAGATGGAAGCCAAATAAACCCGACAAGACAGACGATGCTGAAATATCTCCGGCAATCGAAAGAGTTTGGAACATAGAGCCAGTTGCCGTTGCAAATCCGGAAGCAACTCCATTAATAGAAAGAGTCTGAAACATCGATCCGGTTATTATAGCAGACCCAGCGGCAATTCCGGCAATCGAAAGAGATTTGGAAAGAATAGCCGCTAAAAAACTTGAAGCAGATATGCCACCGCCGATAAAAACAGATCCATAAAGGTCGCCAGTAGAATACGCGACAGCAGAAATGTTTCCTGCAATAGAAAGAGATTTAGAAAGAAGAGCTGCTAAAAAACTTGAAGCAGATATGCCACCGCCAATGGAAACAGATCCACAAAGGTCGCCGGCGGAAGATGCGACAGCAGAAATATTACCAGCAAGAACAATAGTAGATGTTGCACCATAAATATAAAAACATAAATCATTTACGGCTCGAGCATACCATATTCCAGTATTATATAGTTGGACATTGTTGCCACCATGCGTAGGTGACGTCGTATCCTTTCCTACCGCAAGTGTGTTCGAGCCGTCTCCACCATTATATTCAATTTCAACGACATAATGGANNGACTCCATTTCCTAATGGATATGTGCCATCAAAAGTAAATTCTACTAAATTTTTTGTTGTTGGAAAATTACTAGAGCCTATATCAACGGGACTGGATGTCGCCAAGACACTTCCCGTTGCGGTTCCAGTTGATCCATAGGTTCCAGTCATCGCATATAATTTTGCGTAAACATTCCCCGTTGGCGAGCCTATTTTATAACAATAAAATTTCACACTAGATAGTTTATCGCCATTGCCGGTAAAGCATTGAGCCTCTCCGATGTAAGCTGATGCGTTACAATTAGCCGATTGACTCCAATTGCTTTCACTATATGAATCAACTATCTCAGGCATCATTCATCTCAATATTATCAGTCTTCCGTGACGGTCAATGCTGCTGCTGCGAAGGAAGCAGTCGTGCCATTGGTTACTGCACGTGCCGTTGTCAATGCTGCCCAGTAAAGCAGATTGCCATTTGTTAAGGCGTCGTAAATTGCGAAGTAACCTATTATCGCCGCGCTATTCCAATCTGCGGTCGCGGTTGGAAATGTGACGGCATTATTATTGCTTGTTTGTCCGCTCGTGCCGCTCGAAGCCGTCGTTGATGCGGCTGCTTGTGTACCCGCCATGTCGGTTAGCGCCATTGCTGCACCGGCGCATATTTTTACACGCGCGTAACTGCCGGTAGCCGGTAACTCTGTGAATGATGCATCTGATGCGGCGGTGCCAAGAGCAATAAACAGCGCAGGCGCTGCCGACCATGACGCCGTTGCGCCCGTAAGCGGCAATGTTTGACCCCTAAATAAAAAGTCAATGAGCTTATTCTCGAGCCAATCGGATTTACCAGCCATCATCGCACAGGCGAATACAGGCATGCCGGTGATTTTTTTTATAACAAATGCGAATACAAACAGGATGAGTATCGCAGTTAATGAAGTTGGCACCATGATAATACTCCTTTGATTATTAGATAAATAGTTGTTGGTCGGATATTTGCCCGGACTCGCCACAACTACGCAACGTGGTGCAAACGTACGCGATTGTGAGCGTTATAAACAGGCAGATGCCGTATTTAAAATACTTTTTCATGCAGATTTTGACAGTTTTTCCTTCGTGCAAAGAGGAGGCAGAGTATAATTACTGATGAGCAGTTCCTTTCGCATCGCGTTGCTATTATTTTTTGGCAGCGTGACACGAACATTAATCTTCCGAATATTGAATTCGGCAAACAATTTCTTCACCAGTTTATGATCGTTCGAGGAAAGTAAAAACTTTCCTTTGATGCTCTTCAATTGGTCGCGCAGATCGATCCAATCCTGTTCGGTGAGGAGATCGTAATTTGAAGAACCGCCTCGCGTATCCGGATATGGCGGATCGATATAAAAGAATGTTTCCGGTGAATCATAAACGCGGATGCATCCGCGAAAGTCGAGACATTCCACATGGACACCAGCGAATCTTTCCGCTACAGCCGAAAGATATTCTCTTGAATGCGTAACAGATCGAATGCCAGATTTGGCAGTTCCAAAGTTCTTTCCCATGCCGCCGAAACTATCTGCCAGAGAAACCCAAAATACAAAAGCGCGTTCTATTTCATCAGGAGAGCGCTGTGCCTTTTTCAATTCATTCCACAGCGCTCGGCTATGCAGCCAGTGTTTTGCGCGTTCGGCAAGTTCAGCCGGCCGATGCTTGACAACACGGAAAAAGTTAGCGAGTTCTTCGTTCTTATCGTTGAAGACTTCGCCGGCACTCTTCTCTTTAGAGATAATCAGTGCAGCGGACCCGCCAAACACATCGACGTAAGTCGTGTGTGGAGGATATGCTGAAATGACGAGATGACGGATCGGCCACTTGCCGCCCGGGTATGCAAAAAGTTTGTTCATACAGTACTCCTGTGATGGTGGATGATGTGTTGTTTTTACAGCATCCGAGGAGGACGTTTGAACGATGAATAAAATTAATATTAATAACCAATGCTTCATTGTGCCACGATTCGCTTTAATAATTTTCTAAAACGTCTCTTCTGCTTCACTTTTTCTCTTTCACCGAACCAAAACTCGACATTTCCTTTTACACTCGTGCGCACATCGAAAAACAATCCGAGAAATTTCACAAAGAGGGGATGATCGAATGAGTTTAATTTTCCAAAATGGCAGCGCCTTCTTAATCCATGCCTCCAGCTCACCGGAAATATGAATGAGAGCGTTGCGATGAAAAAAGCTTTGATTCGTCTCTTCATTTTACATTCACCTTTCGGGCACGACATGTCGTGCCCCTACAAAAGAATTAATCACCATGCGCCTTTTTCAAAAACGGCTTCACGTTTTGAGACACTCTCATATGCTACTTCACCGGCGTGCGGGAATTTTTCGATCAGTTCAACACAACCGGCAAGCGTATCCGGACCATCATCACCGAGCCCGCCTGCAGAAACTTGTCCACCTTGCGGAAACGCTTTGCATTGCCGAATGAGTAATTCCTGATCCGGATCGGATTGGTCGAATGTGATAATTCCTTCTTTCACGAATGGAACGATCCGCTCGATACGGCTCTCTTTACTCTCGCCGGTGTGAACGACCTCGAAGAACGGCAGCAACTCTTTATACTTCTTTTGAAGCCGCATGTATTCGCGTTTAAGAAGGATTTGAAATCCGTTCGTTTCGACGCCGACAAGTTTTGAATGGAACTCACGCCTTTGGCGATATGTCGCATCGATCATTTCATCGATAGGTCCTTGTTGAATCCAGGCGCGACGGACCGGAATATGGATCGTGCCATCCGGCAATCCTGCAACGCCAACGGTGATGACAGCTTTGTAATCGCCGGCATCATTAGCCGATGGATCCACAAAAGTATAATTCGTGTAAGTTCGCGCTGCGAGCTGCTCGCGTGTGTGGAAGCGGAAATAATGGTCTTTAAATTTCTGGTCCCTTCGACTGCGCGGCATCATCTGCATTTCCGGTTGGAACGTTTCCGGATCATTTTTACGGTCCTGCAGAAGCTTCAATGTCGGATGTCGGAACTCCCAGGCGCTCTTCTCGCTGTCGGTAAAGCCGGCTTCTCTACATTTTTTAGCAATTGCGCGATCGTCTTTTGTTGCCAGAGGATTTTCAACGAGAGCACGGAAGATGCGTTTATTAAAATGCGATGTGTATTTTCCGGTCATCAGCTCATCTATGATATTTCCTTTGACCGTAAAATTACAAAGAAGCAACGCGCTCCAGTGAGGAGAGTTAACAGCTTTGAGAATGTCCTGCTTTACACTATCTATAAATTTCTGAACGAGTGCCGGAGAATCCGGCTTTGTCGGATCGTCAATGTCGTTTAAAATTATATGATCCGGACGATGTCCGAAATTTTCCTCGCCGCGCAGCGATTGCTCGCGTCCGTAGCCCTTCACCTTGCGGCCCGTGGTGGTTATGAAGTCACCGAACTCCCATGAGACACTTCCCTGCAATTTGCCGAAGTCATTCTTGATACGCTCGTTGATTTCCAACTCGAGCTTTATCGGAACGCATTTCGTTTCGGCTTTATCCTGCGTCTTGGCAATAATCGGGACGAACCATCGTTCGGCAAACAACAACTTATGCAGCGGATCGGCTTTGCCGAGGAGTGTATCTTTTGCGGATTCGCGGAAGGCAGCTACAATAGAAAATATATTTGGCAGCTCCGCGATCTTAAAAAATTCAGGATGAATCGGAGAGAAACCGGCATCGATTGGATCCAGCGGCGCATCCGGAGTCTTCCATATCGTCCGATACTCCTCTTTAGTTTCGCAGTAATGCGGCAGATAGGTTATGCAGAAAAAGAACTTGTCGACTTTAGCGCGAGCAATACGCGCGCGTTTTTTCTCGGCGCTGTCGTTCGGAAACGGCGTCGCTTGCTTCTGAATGCGCTGCATCAGTTCGCTATATTGCTTTTCAAAGTCTTTCTGAGTCAACATAAAACCTCACCCTAACCCTCTCCTAAAGGAGAGGAGATTGGTTATCGTTTCTTGCCGTATTTTTTACTCATTGCATTTCCAAACTCTATCAGCAGCGGTTGAATAAGCTGTAAGGTTTCATTATCTCGCTCGGCGAGGAATTCTGTCAGCTCAGAGGTCATCAGAAGCACATTGCCGTAATTGTCGACATCTTTTTGCAGCGCTTTCGCGGAGAGCATCAGCTGGCGGATTGCGTATACTTCCGATGGATTAATTTTCTTTGAAGTCTTAATCTCTTCGACCATCTGTGCCATGCGCTCTACAACGATGGCGAGCATGCTTTTTGTTGCGGAGAACGAAGTGAGTCCGATTGCTTCGCGTTCTTTATCCCAATCGTTTCCGCTTGTCACATCATCCGATTTCCATCGGTAGATTGTAGTTTCAGGGATATTGATGCGCTTTGAAATCGCGGCAACATCGAGACCTTCTTCGATGTAGAAACGTTTGGCATCGATTCGTTCGTTCTTGTGTGCCATACAACCTCACCTTTCATCGGACACGATATATCGTGTCCCTACAAAAACAAAAAAAGCCCCAACCCTCTTGTGGGGATTTGATTAATCAAATCCTTACAAAAAGATTGGGGCTCGTTATGATCCGATAACCCGGTATTAAACTATGTCTAATCTACTAACTTCTTAACCGTATGTCAATGCAAAGTTATGTCTTAGATTCGGCGGCATGACTGCATTCATGCTGTCTTGGTGCACGAGGAGTATATTCGCTCGCGAGCACATCTTGTTCCAGAAATTTCCAATGAAACTCACCGTGTCCATTATAATTAATTTCTTCGATCTTTTGCGGGTATTTTGTTTTAGATATTTTATCCAATAAGTTGATAAGGTCGTTAAGACTCGGCATCAGCATTTCTCCCCGGGTGATTTGGCACGTAAAAATGGAACTTGTCCGGACAATCTTTGTTCACGCCACTGTACCGACGCCCCGCCCCTCACGGTAAACGGGAAGGTTGCCCGGGCAAAAAACACCTGGACATCCACCCCGTGTCGGAGAGGCGAACCGGTACAGCATTTGAACGATTGTAGTATAATGAAAAAACGAAAGATTTTCAATGCTTTGCTCTTTCATCCTTATCAGAGAAAATTGTGTTCTTGATTAATTCCTTTCCACGCTCGGTCAGATCGATGCGGAGAATAAATTTGCCTCTGCGCGTTACTTTTACCAATCCGTTGTTTTCAAGATTTTCGATGTATGAAAGCACCGCATGGACAAATGGGCTGCCTTCCAATACTTCTTTACCATAGCATTCAAGAAACGGCACTACATCCTTGCATATTTTTTTTATCTCGCGGAAACTGAGTCCGTTTCTATTCTCTCGTTGCATTTCTGCGAGCATTGCATCGTCGAGTTGCTTGATTGGTTTGGTGGTCATTGTGCGATTTCCGATTTAGTGATTTGGTGATTGGTCGAATGAAGAGGAATCATAATTTCCTCGCGGCTTCGTGCACGGGCGCAAAACAGATCTCGCATAGGCATCCTTCCGGATGTCCTGCAGGACGCTTGAAATGTTTCTTCTTTTTTCCCTTGCTGCCAAGTTTTAAGCCGAGTTCAAACGCTGTGCGAATCAGCCCTTTAACCTCTTCAAATAAATAATTTTCTTCGAGAGGCATATCGGCAAAGAGTTTAGTTAGCCCCGCGTTTTGTATTTCTGTCATTTTAGTACTTCCGCCAGGATGTGATTGTAAAGCTGATCTATTTCTTCGTCGGTAGCGCCGTGCAGCGCGATTTCAGATCGTATCTTTTCTTTCAGATACGGGAACGATCGCGCTTTATTATCGACGCGCAGCAGTCCGGCCGCTTTCAAGGCGAGTCGCATATTTTTTACCTTCGTGCTGTAATCTCCGCTCGTCTTCCATCCGAAGCATTTCTCGCAGATCTGACCATGCTCCACTCCCTTTGCAAGGCTCTCCACAAAGAGGAGCGCTTTCTTTTGATCTTCCGGAAGAGCTTTGATAAGCTGCACCAATCTTTCTTTCGCTTCCTGCAGGAATTTCTTCTGCAGAGCAGCTATCGGCGCGACTTCATATTGCACGGCGCCGCCGGTCCCGCCTTTAGGAATCTGAGCAAGAACTGCCTTGGTTATCTCGGCGACAAGAATCTCTTTGTTCGGCAGTTTCTGCATCACCTCGAGTGCGATATGATCAGCATCCATCGCTTGCAATGGCAGCGACATCGGCTGAACAGTTGCGATGCTTTCCGAAACCTTGCGGACATAATCTGTCAGCTGCTGCACCTGTCCGAAGAAATCCTTTCGAATGGATTGGATTTCTTTCTGCAGTTGTTCGAGCGCGATAAGCTTTTCATCCGGAATCTGTTTTGGCATGGACGGCAGCGGAGGCAAAGTTGCCAGAAGAGGACGTTGAATTTCATCGACACTCTTTTCGCCAATTGCGATCGCCTTCGCCATTTCATCATCCAACCAGGATGGCTGCACATAAATCTTTTTGCTCCACTGCGGAGTACATGCATAAAAATGTCCGCGCTTTAATGTCATGATTTCATCTTCGGCCGGCCGCAGTTTTTTGGGGATAGGCATCTGATCTAAAGTATGCCGTACTTCATTTCGTTCGGATTGAAGTCCGAGTATCCAGGTTGAAACCTGTTTCAAAGGCGTCTTGTCGACGCCGCTCATATCCTGTGAATCGATCCAGAGGTAGTTATGATTTGTCGCGCCCTGGCGGATAAACTCTTCTGCGAGTTGCTTGCATGGATTGCCTCGCTCCTGCGGCATGAATTTCCACGCCTCGGGAATTACAACTATAACGTCGTGCATTTCCTTCAGCACGATTTCGAGCACACTTCGGATGATGAGCGATTGCAGCTCCTCGCGCAGCCGTTCAAGGTCCATGACATTGATGCCGGTTTGTAGTTCGAGTGTGTTGCTGAATGTCGTTACGGAGATCTGAGGAAGGATTAAATTTAAATATTCATCGAGCGTTGTGTACACGCTGCGGCTGAGCGAATTCGTTTTTGGATTGGCAAGCGCTGTTTCGATATTTCTTTTCACTTCCAGGAGAGAACTTGTTCCCTTGCAGGCGGTCATAATCCATGAACGCTCGAACCGCATTTTTTCTTTCAGTGTTGCCTCCAGGAGCGCGGAGACGTATTGCCAATCGGATCGCTCTTTAAAATAAGGAGGAATGCGCTGGGCGTTTGCAAACCCGCGCTCGCCGGGCTTAGTGCGAAAGACGATCGCTTTAAGATCGCTGCGAGTGATAAGCGCCTCGAGCGTCGTTGTTTTTCCGGAGAGCTGTGTGAGTCCGGTAACGATAAGATGAGAAAGAGGAACGCCGACCGCGTTGCCGGTCCCGATTTCGTACCCAAGATGAATTAATTTCATAGAACCTCCAAAAGTTCAAATCTCACAACCCATTTATCGAAGTCTCCCATGCGCCAGACTTTCCAGAGCATGTCGACTTCGTATTTTCCGATTACTTTTATATCGTGCGCTTTCAACCAGGCAAACCCTTCGGCTGCATAGTCGGAATCCGGAGCGAGCTTCGTGCTTTCAAAAACCGGATCCACCGTCAGGCGAATTTTCGCAACGGGCTTTCCTTTAAACCGCGGTTGCTTATCGTAAGCGAGACAAATATCTCCTTTATGGAATCGTATCGCATACTCCGGTTTCCAATCGCGGCGAGTGCAGGTCTTCGCGCCGGCAATGAGTGCAGGCGTTGTCCAGGCAAAAGAAATTATTTTCATATGGTCAATGATGCAAGTTCAATGGTATTTTATCGTCGTACATTGCAGCCAGTGCATCGATCCTGCGAAGATGTTCCCGCAATCGTTCTTGTTCGCGGAGAAGTCCTTCCAGCCAAGCGGGACAATTCTGCTTTGTATTTTTTAAATCGTTTTTTGCTTTTGTTACCTTCGAGGAAGTTTCATCGCCTGTCGACTTTGAAGCCTTTTTAATTACAACTCCATCGGCTTTTAAAATGTGACGCAAATTATAAACGTCTGCTTGATTGCAGACATCTAAAACTATAATTTCCGCCATGCTTTGTCCGGCTTTGATCATGTCTATCACGACTTGCCGGTCGTCATCTGATTTGAATGCCATGGTGATTCTCCTTCGGTTAGTGATTGGTGATTTGGTTATTTACTCCTCAGCAGCTTGCCGTCTTTTTCTGTGAATTCTTTTTTCTCGTCGAATGCATCCTCTCCCGAGAGTGTTTTTATTTTACCGTCGCGCTTTTCCGGAGAGCCGAACATCCTCTTCAATCTCTCCTCGCGTTTAGCAACCTCCTCACACGTTTCAGATGCTGCATGTTGGTACCCACAATTGCTGCAGAGAGGAAAGCATTTGAGACAGATCTCGCCGTGGTGCAGTTCGTTGCCGCAATCGCATTTATAGACCCCCTCTTTATCTCCCCCTCGTAAATGAGGGGGAGAAATTGGTTGCGTTGATTTTGCCGGCAGCCAGCGGTGTACGTGCTTACAAAAGACTAAATAATTGTGCTTCGTGCTCAAAATCCAATCCTCTTTGCAGCGGAAAAATGCATCGAGGCGCGCGAGCAGATCTTCTTTCTTGTAGCCGGGGATCCCAGGCATGGGACTGCGGAGAAGATCTATCGTTGCGGCGACATGGTCGGTCGAGGGTTTCCAATGCTCATGGTAACGGGCTTTGAAAAGCTCAAAGTAGCGCACGATCACTTCGCCGGCATCGTCGGTGATTTGGCTCATTGTGGGTTCTTCTTAATATTTCGCAACACCTGGTAAACTCCGCTTACTTTTTCATCACCGAGGAAACAACAGACCGGTGAGTAAACGGCTAATGCATCATTGTATGCTTTGGCTGCAATCGGCGAAGTATGTCTGTCTGTAAAGTCGATTATTCTTTCATCCAGCATGAATATTTTTAATAATTCAAGTTGAAATCCGATAGACGATAATTGTTCATCATAAACAGGCTTTAGATGCTTATGACATAAAAACGAAGAACCGGGATAGAAGATAATCTTGCTCATCCGATAATCCAGTGAACGATTAAGAGAATAATTCCGGAGCAGATGCCGGATAAAAATGAAAGAGCAAATTTTTCACGCTGAATTTGTTTCATAAAACTCTCCAGGTCTGCACCACGTTGCCGGTCACGCGGCATTTTCGCTTCACATCGGCGGTGAGTAATCCTAATTTGCGCAGATCGTTATTGCGAGCTGAGACCCAGCCGGATTCTTTGCCGAGGCGTTGCGCGATCTCAAAGTTTGTTGCGGGACCGAACTCGGCAAATGTCAGCCAGACCTTTTCGCACATTTCTCCGAGGTGCAGTTGATCATGATTGAGAAGCGCATACGCGAGCTTGCGCGTCTCAGCGCCCGTTGGAATGGACTTTGGTGCGGCTTCAAACCGGGTCTGCTGCGTGGTTGTCGGGCGAGGAGACCTCGCCCCTACGGAGTCGAATAACGGCGTTCCGCTCGTCTGTCCGAACCTTCGGATATGATCTGCGCGTAAATTATTTTTTGCGAAGCTTGTCATTTCCTATTGTGCGCATTCAATTTGATAATCCACATACTCCTGGGGCGTTTCACCTTCATTGTAGCCGTAACGTATCACATCTTCGTCGTCTCCGAGAATCCAATTATACTTATCAGATCCAAATTTACTATGGAGATATTCAATGGCTTGTTTTTTCCATTCTTCAAAAGTTATTTTTGTTTCCATATTATTTTTCCTCAGACAATCGCAAAGAGTTTTCGCAGTTTCAATATTTTCATTTTCATCACCGCTTTTAAAAGAGTCCGCCAGGCATTATTTTTTCCCGCCAACTCAACAACGTCCGCACCGTCTCGCACGAGGATAGTGCAGCAGGAACCATCATCGGCCGAGATGATGCTGACGCACTCCATCAGAATCTCCCGCCCTTCTGTCCGTTATGAGAAGAGAAAAGATTAGGAAGGACATCGCTTAATTGTAAATCGGTATTTGCAGAGATAGTGATATTGCTGCGCGTCATGTCCTCGCGCACGGAGAAACCACATCCATTGAGGATGCAAATCATTCCAACTGTTTCGCCTCCTTCAATGATCGGTGTGAAGTCATGGATGTGGTTGCAAGGTGTTTTTTGTAATTCAATCATTATGACCCCCTCTTAGTCTCCCCCTTGTTAAGGGGGAGAAATTTATTGAGAAATGTTTTGCCGGATGGGGTGAGCTTGTGCCATCTTGTTCTGTCGTATTTGCCGCTGACTATGTACCCGTCAGAGGCAAGAAAGCGAATTGTTATCCTGCAGAGGTTCGTTGGGAAGATCATTTTCTTTCTTATCTGCGCAATGATCTCCGATGGTGTAGCAACATCGCACCCGGGAGGCGTGAGCTCCTGTATAGCGCGGAGAACTTCAACTCGCGGACTTGTGCCGAGAGCGCTCTCAAAATATTTATTCATCGATCCGAATTGTTTCGCAATGATCGCGTGGATGTCCCTGCCGTCTTCTGCAAGCTCGGTGTAGGCTGGAAAGCGATGGTGCTTATTCCAAAACGCACATACAAGAAGTGTTAATTCTTCCGGCTTCCAGATATGGTAATTAGACCGCATCTTGAGCGCCGCATCGATATAGGCGGACCATGACCCAAATCTTTTCTTGACTGTCACGGCATAACCAGGAGTGAAGTCGGCAATGCGCGGCGGAGTATTATTCTTTTTATAGAACTCACATGCGGCATTGAGAAGATCTTCGTTGGTGTATTTTAATTTATATTGCCGTGGCATTTTCCGGCTCCATGATTGCCGATTCGTATGAATAGATTTCCATGACGGCAGCATTAGCAGCGGCATTCACGACCGGTTCTGGCAAATTCTTCGTCCGCTCGAGAGAAAGAATAAAGAGTTTAAACTGCTCGATGAGTTCGAGGTTGCCGATCAGTGCTAACTCGATAATTGCTGCTCCAAATCTTGTCCGCGCTTCCTGCAATTTGCGCCTGACATTATACGCGGTCACTTCTTCGACCGGTAAGAATAATGTCGACTTGGTAAGCGGATCGAGAAAGTATGCAAATACATCGGCTCCGTTTTGTGTGATCGATCTTTCGCCGATCGGTCTGGCTCCGCAGTTGCGGATGATGGTGTTGCGGCGTTCTTCTGGTGCTAATTCAATCATGGTGATCTCCTTTTATGCGGGCACAATATATTGTGCCCCTACGAAAACAGGGCGCATGCGATGCGCCCCTACAAAAATTATTTTATTCCGAAATGTTTACGGTAATCCGGCACACCGGCGAGAATGGTTTCTTCCGTCGACTTTGGAATCGATGCATCGAATGTCGGAGTTCTTTTCTCACGGTATTTTGCGCTTTCTTTCGCTAACTTTTTCTGCTGCTCTTCCTGTGCCTTCAGGTCTTTCAGGATGTCGGCAATATCCTTCGCATATTTGGTTGTGACTTTGGTGGTCAGATGAAACTCAACACCGAAGGCCTCTGCTTTACCATCTTCGAGGCGCTGCAATTCACGCAGCGCTTGCTCTTTAACGTCGGCACATATCTCTGCATGCGCTTTTTCCTTAATAAGATGTTTGGCATATAATTGGATCGCGTTCATAGAAACCTTTCCGGGCGAGGCGACCTCGCCCCTACATTTAGTGAGGGATGAGAGAATAATTGACTGTCTTTTCCTGCTGCAACTTATTGAGTCGGTTGATTTCGTGGAATAACAAAATGCGATCGCGCGTGAGCGAACGGATTTTATATAAATCCGTACCTTGATTGGCAAATGCCAGATCTGTACCGCGTATATTATAAAGCCGCACCATCTGCGCGATGGAATCGCCGCCCGCGATATTGATGAGCTGCTCAAGCCGTTCGTTGTCATACAACGATTCGAACGATGGAGCGATTGTTTTATTGCGGCGGTTGCGCAAGATTCTGGTAATCCATGCGCCGCCTATGCCGACGACGATAAGAGATAAACCTATTGTGGTGAGATCCATAAATGCTCCATTAAGAAATTGAGTGATTAGGTGATTGTCGATTTTGTGATTGGGTGATTTGTGATTTAGTGATTGTGCGACTGGGCGATTGAGAATATTTTAGAAACGCTTGCAAGTCCGGATGCGCGAATTTCAATGTGCCTTTTGCGAGTCCATCGTTGATCAGCGCGATCATGCCGTTTATTATTTTCCCGAGCTCGGCTGCGGTGCAGCTCTGTGTCGACTTCTTTTTTGTTTCTTTGAAACAGAATCCGGCAATGTCATTCCAGTTCCATCCGAGCAGGTAGCCGAGCTTCGCAATCTTCTTGTGTTCCTGTGCGTTCTTCAATTTTAAGTTGGATCCGGAGCGCATGCGATCAAGCATATTCTCCATCTGCTGCTTGATAAGATTAAGATATTCATCGTCGATGTTGGCGCAGGAATCCTTGCCGCAAATGGATCGGAGGATAACGCGGTACGTTTCATCATCGAGCGAGAGATCCCGCTTGAGAACGTGGATTCTTTGGATTAAGAGATTGCGAGATTTGGTGATTGTGCGATTCATTTATTCGTTTTCGTTTGAAAAATTCAATTGCATTAATATTGAAGAGTGTATAAGAAAAAAAGCATCGGCATCCTGGAGGGTGCTAAAATTCTGCTCGTTGATCACGAGATATGTTTCCCACCCAATCCGGCGCGTGTAAGTAACCCTGAATGGCCGCGGATATTTTCCTGTGTCCTGCTTTAGTGTCATTTTGAACGTTTCTTTTTTATTGTGTAAAATCGATTTCCGTATGAGCATATTCTCTCCTCTTTCGGGCACGACGTGTCGTGCCCCTACAAAAGCGTTTTTAATCCGCTACCATTCCTTGTGCAATCAGGATGCAGTCATCATCGATTTTCTTTTCTTCGTGCATCTGCATGACATCGTAAGCGCGTGCCATTAATACCACGAGTGTTGCGACGCCGAATTTCCGCAGCGACCAATCCCATGCTTTTTTCAATTCATCCCGCTCCAATTTGTGCGGCCAGAAATCAGCGATCTTTTTTGCTTCATCGAATCCAATGTCGCCGACTTCGCATTTCAAACTGATTCGCCGCTTGAGATAGCCGAGCACCGGATCCTGCAGGAGCTTGTTCAGCCGGCTCGTGCCGATCAATACAATAGAGCATCTCCCCTTTTCTTCACCGCCGTGTATGTCTTTCAGGATTGCGAGCGTGCGCGCTTTAAGATTATCCGCCTCGTCGATGACGAGCTGGCGCGGCTTGCGCTGCAGGTTGCGGATAATTGCGAAGAGCCGATCGTCCTGGCTGCCCGACATCTGGCTTTCGATATTCAGAGATTCACCGATGCGATGGAGAAGCGACGAAGGCGATGTCGTGCTGGTGAGCTCGACATAGCTTGAAATTTCCGGATTGAGCGCAACGAATCGCGCGGACGATTTTGATTTTCCGCAGCCGAAGTGTCCGGTGATCTCGCAGATGAGTTTTCTTTTCCACGCGAGCATCATCGTGCCGTGTATCTGTTTTACGACGGAAGTGTCGACGATAAGATTACTCGCTACCCAGTTGCGATAGAAACGGGCGAGAAGTTCGTCCATCTTTTCTTTTTCGCCCGGGTAAGAATCGCTCAGGATTTGAGATACGGTTGGAGTAGAATAGCCGATAAATTTTCCAATGTCGCGGAGTGTGAGCTCTTTCGATTCAATGAGACCGCGAAGCGTGGATTTAATTTCTTCGTTGCTCTTGCGGCCCGGATCGTCGTCTTCTAAAAGTGAGAACTTGTTAACTGTTGGTGCCATTCGTAATCCTCCTTCAGGATCGTTTTAAAACGGGCACGATATATCGTGCCCCTACAAAAAATTATTTTATGCGCTCTGCCTTATAACCTATCATCCATTTAAATGCATAAGGAGCGAGGTTGCCGAGAGGCAACTCAAAATATTCAGAGGCGTTCCAAATCATCCACCGAAATAATTGCCAGGGCGTCATCATTATTTTATCCGATCGTTCACCATTGCAAGCGAGAGCGGCGATTGTTTCGCGCGCTTGCGTGCTTCTTTTTGTTTTTCAATGTCAGCTGCTGTACTATCCAATTCATTTTTATTCTGCGCGGCTTGCTGTTCGATGCCGGTGATCATAGTGATTGTCGGTGCACTGGTCATGAGCAGCTCGCGGGAAACCGGTGAAGCATTCATCAGCTCGCCTTCCAGGAGCATCCTCTTTGCATCAGCATTCGAGATGCCTTTACGATACGTTTGAAGCTCCTTCTGCATTCCTTTTTCGCCGCGTGTGCGATCGTGCAGGATTTTTTCCCAGCCGCGTTCCGTCTGCCCGATCATTTCTTTGCTCACTGCGACTGCGGCAAATTCTCCGTCCACATAAATAGAGACCATACCCATATCGTTCGGATCGTAATACACGTCGCACGGCTTGTCGTTATAGGGCATCAGCGCATCGCTGTAGTAATCTGCGTTCTTGAGTGCAACCTGGCAGCGCCGGATTTTTCTGCCTTGCACTTTCAGCATCAGGAAGTCAAGCACACGCATATCGATCGCGCGCTGATGTGGTTGATTAGAGAGATAACATTGTATCGGCGATTGTTCGTTGAGCGAGCGGTGCACGCGGTTGTTATAAGTATTGATGCCTATAGCAACGAGCGCGTCAAATTTGTCGACCGATAAGCATGCACCTTGCTTCATTTCATCTTTAAGAGAGTCCGGTTTATTCTGGTAACGATTCCCCTTGTACCCCGGCAAATACTTTAGCATCGTTTGAATTGTCTTATACCATCTCTCCTGCTGTGCTTTCGATTGACCGTGATACGGAAGCGTGTAATGAAGTTTTGTCATGCGCTGGATACTGAGTCGTGCGGTGTCTTCGAAATCTATCTTGCCGAAAATGCGCTGCGTGTAATTGGAGCGATAATCTTTACCGTTATCGATCATAATTTCTTCCGGCACATTGACGAGCGGGATCTGCACGTATGCCGAACCGTTGAATGCTTTTATCTGCGAACCCAGAACGCCATTGCGATATGCAAGCGAAACTGTCTGCGAGTTCGGCTGCCAGGATAAGTGATACCCTATAATGAGTCCGGTGCGGATGTCGATAAAAGAAGAAATCCATCGTCGGTCGAGAACTCCTTTTTCATTCAGGACCATAAAATCGAGCTCGGTATGATCGCCGATCCAGAGCTGTCCTGGCAGGTACTGCGTGACATCGCGCGTGACGTACGGTTGCTGCTGAGATTCAAAATCATTCTTGCGCGCGCGGCCGCGGCGGACGGAAATGTATTCTTCACGCCATTGACGAAGGAAGCGGGTGATGCTCTGTTCGCTGGGAAGATCTTCGAGAGAGGCGATTTCGTGATTGGGTGATTGAGAGATTTGGTGATTTGGAGATTTGATGATTTGGCGATTTATACATCGAGCGCGGAGCGCACGATAACAACTGGAGGCGTTTACACCTTCGCGTGGATAAAGTGACTTCAAAAAGTCTTCGACAGAAAGTAATTCGCCGTTGGTCGGAACCACGACACTGAGGTCTTTCGCACTTCTCAATGAACCTTCATCGGTACGGTCGCGGCGTGTTAATAAATATTCAATTGCCTGGTGAAGCTGCGGATGGTTCGAGATCATAAAAAGTTTCTCTCGCAAAGGAAGCTCAAAAAGTTTACGCAGTTTCGTAAGATGCCGGTACATTGTCGGCAGAGCGATACCCGTTTCGGAAGCAACTTGCTCGATAGTTATTTTTTCGTTAACGAGAGAGACGATCGCATTCGTGCGAGAAATAATTTCGGACGTCAACTTAGAAATTGATACGGTTGGAATAGAAAGTTCCGAGTGACGAGTTTCGAGTGATGAGTTATGGGTTATAACTTCTATATTATTATCTATCATTGCATCTCCAGAGAGCGGATGGGCTCGGAAAAAAGATTGAGTTGATTGCGCCGCTCTGCCTCAGAGCGCCGCAGTTCGATGAGCCGTGCCTTCATAGCATGTAAAAGTCTATAGTCGTTCGTAAGGGACATGATAATTATTGCTTCGTCGTACCCAAGTTTCGCGGCGTTAGCGATGGAGCGTTCGAGACACATCTTGCGAAGCGTCGATGCGCTCTTGTGTCCGATTTTTTCCGCGATAAATTTCCAGCCGTCGAATGCCGGTTCATCTCTCCGCAATCTCTCGGTGAGTTCCCACTGTGCGATTGTTGCATAAAGTATTGTGTGAGGAATGTTCATTTCTTTGCGATAAGATTTTCAGGCGATTTGCATTGCGCGGATGGAGTGGATTGTTTAGATTGACGCAGCATGGTCAATAAATATTCTTGGACTTTCATAAAAATGCCGCCGCTTTTCATCCGTCCGGTCATAACCCAAGCCACTGAGGACTTAGGTAGCAAAGTATTATTGGTAATCTCTTTCTGGGATAAATTTAAACGGTTGGCTATAACACGCATCTCTTTATATGACAGAGGTTCCGGCAGAGGGCCGAGTGGATCCAAACAGCCGCAGAATTTACAGTCCGGGAGATGGAAAGATTCGGGGATGGGGAGATGGGTTAATTTATTTTTCGACATTGAGGAGCTCCCGATGAGAATGCTTTTTGATAGTGTGAGTTTTATTGCAGAGCGGACAATCATGTTTCGGGCGCGGTTTGGGAGCAGGAAGAACTCCGATAGAAATAAAATGAAGACGAATTTTTTTACGATTGGCTTTGGATATTTTGGAATATCGACGCGCGATATAATTAAAAACGTGACAATCATCGATGTCGATCTCGCGAGCGACACTATGCACAGATTTGCCCTTAGCGCGAATCTTTCCGGCAAGAGATGTCATTGGGAGTCCTCCGCCCACTTGGAAAATTCAAGCCCCCCTAAGGGAGGCAGGAAATGGCTTTTAGAGGGCTGCATCGGATGTCTCAACTGGTTTGGAATATGGCTTGCTGATAACCTTGTTAATCGCAGGAAGGAGCGATGGCATTTCGCCTTGGAATGCACGGCCAACTCCTCTGGCGCTTTTACCAATTCTGGCGGCAACTTCTTTTTGTTTCCAACCGTTGCCACGCATTTTCAAAAAGAGCGCCGCGCGATTCAACCGGCGTTGTTTTTTGTTTTTATGTTTCATATACTTCCTTGTAGAGTGTTCTAAAGTGAACCTATAGGAAGATAGAAAACCTTCTATCGACTGTCAAGTAAAAAATAGAAAATCTTCTATCTATGAATAAGCATGTAGAAATTGGAAAAAGGCTGCGAAAGTGGGGTATTGGTAAGTATGGGAGCGTGGGTGCATTCGCTTCTGCACTCGGAATAGTGTCAGAAGGAATATCGCCTTATCTCAGCGGCAAGGCGCGTCCCGGGAACAAGATGCAGGACAAATTACGCGCTCTCGGCTGCGACATTGATTGGCTGATGACGGGATTAGACAAAGAAGAAACGAATAAAAAATTCAGCGAGATGGTCGCGCGGATCTCTCAACAAGAACTTACGAAGGGCGAGATGGAGATTGTCGCAATTCTTCGTACATTAGAAATAGCCGAACCAATCGATTTTCATATTTACTTTGATTACGCACAAGCAGTGCAGGATAAAATTAAAAAAGGGACCGGAAAGTCGCATCAATATAAAATGGTTGCAGAGCCGCAGGTAAAATATGGTGTAACTAAAAAGAGGAGGAAATAATTATGGGACTGAGCCAATCTAAAGCAGAATATTCGTCCGAATATTCTATCAAAGGAAGTATCGTTGCGGATGCTTGTCGTGAAATAATCCAATCGATGGGATTAAAATTAAGTGAGTTCTCACCTCAGACCGGTATGATCTCTGCGAAGGCACCGATGTTTAGTATGAATGCAAATCGAGAGTTAATATTGCAGATCTCAAAATCCGGAGAAGGAACAATGGTGCATGGCAGCGCATCAGCTGCAGAGGGATTAGCAACGAGTGGAAGAGCACAGAAATTGATCACAGAATTCTTCAGCGAACTTTCTTCCCATCCGGCGCTTGCCGGTAAGTCTAAGAGCGGCTGGTAGAGACCTATAGAATTTTATTTGCATTACTGAATGATTCTCAAGGCACAATT
>QGNH01000493.1_pt3 | contig 19526 bp, 37 predicted proteins | sample 1735481 | NCBI WGS metagenome assembly QGNH01 (sample SAMN09239004, study PRJNA386568) | Viral metagenome, whole genome shotgun sequencing project.
CTCGCAGAGCCAGAGCAATGGAAAAGCAATTATTGGATGAACGAGAGTTACATAGAGCAGCAGAGTTTCATAAGAAAGAACAGAATGACAAACTTTGATGAAGATTTGAAGAATAAGTTAGATAGCCTCCATAAATTAGTAAGTCAGAAGAACAAGGCTTATGGAGACAGTATTGCCAGTAGTGAAAAAATATTTAGTCTTCTTTATCCAAATGGTATAAAGGTTTCACAGTATAAAGATATTCTATTGGTTATTCGAATACTTGATAAAATTAGCAGAATAGCCAATGATAAGGAAGCATTTGGAGAAAACGCTTTCGAGGATATTGTTGGTTACGCAATTCGTGGATGTATGAATGGTGAGAAGGACAAGGACGTAGATCCCCGTGATGTTCTTCCAGAACAAGAGTATTGCGAGCATGATGGTGGAAAACAAGGTCATCCTCCTCCATTCTGTGAGCCTGATGGTCTTCGAATGTGTTCTAATGGTGGCTGCGGTTATTCGGCAGCACATAATAGTGGCTATTGTGTATTCCATAAAGAAGGCCCGTCAAATCCTCTACCATTAGAGTTAGAAGAAGAAACGTATGACCCTGCTTACTACAAGCGTATGAGAGAAATATGTGAATGTAGTCACCTTCGCGCTACTCATCAGTATAATTTGAATGAAAAAGGTGCTGATTGTTCTGGTGAATGTAAAGCATGTAGTTGCCCTTACTTCTGTGAAACTGTTCCAAGCACATCATATGCTGACCCCTCTGTCACAAAGCGTCCAGTAGATAGTAAGGTAACCTATATAGATTTAGGTCCTCCTCCTGCTTATAAGTATACGTTTGGAGACGATAGAGTCTGTACTTGCACTCATACGTATGTCAGACATTTTGATACATATGAGGCTATGGCTCCCGTAGGATGTAAATACTGTGAGTGTGATAGATACCATGAGCCGGTTCCAGGCAAAGCATATCCTATCCCAAAGAAGGTTCCCACAAAGCAGCCAGTATCACGAAAAAAGAATAATAAGGGAAAATAACCCTTGACATATTTGAGGTCAGACCCCATACTTATCCTGTGACCGAAAACGACCTCAACCCCGTAACCGTATCAACCGTAAATCCAATCCAAACGTAGAAAAGGAAAAAGTCTCATGTATAACGTTCCGAATCAGGTGCTCACGAATGTTTTCACCAAGTCCCTCATTACCAACAGTTCCGCTCCCAAGTTTGCGAAGTTGTCCTTCGCAGAGCTTGTCAGCGCAACCGTGCTGTCAAGGCGCTTCCAGAAGGCCGTCCGAAGCGCGAACTCTCTCTTCGGCATTGACGAGGCTGTGGAAGCCCCTGTCAAGCGTGCGAAGCGCGGACGCAAGGCTACCAAGAAGCATGCGAAGGTCAGCCACGCCAAGAGCGTCAAGGCTGCCGGTTCGATGCCTTCAAAGGCCAAGCGCGGCCGTCCTCTCGGCTCCAAGAACAAGCCCAAGACCATTCTCATTGTTCCCGAGGTCAATGAGCCAGCCCAGTCGCAGCCTCTCTTCATTGATGCCGATGAGGTCGAGACCGAGCAGGTCTAATACTTTCCCGGCGGTAGGTCACAAGCACATCGGATTTATTCCGGTGTGCTTTTTTGTGTCTGGAAATAAGTAATGAAACATTTTGATACTATCGAAGTTGAGAAAGTATTACTGGCTTACAAGGGTAACCCAAGTGAGGCTAACCTTGATTTGCTCTATAACAGTATAGACCATATCATATTGAAGGTCACTTGTAAGATAGCATCCGGTTTCAGTAAGAAGTTTCCAGCCGACTTTGAAGACCTACAACAGAACGTAAGGATATCTATCTATAAGATATTACCCAAGTTAGCGTCTATCTCGGTCAGTGGTAATCAGGTCATTGCTGTTGTGGTAAAAGCAACCGTGTGGAGTTTCAAGAGCCGTTACGCCCAATACAAGCGTAAGACACCTGTGAAGTTTGACTACGCAGAGCCTAACGACTGGATGCCTACTCATGAGGTTGGTGTAGAAGTCCAACTTGAATTAGCGATGGGTGGAGTTGAGGCTGACCTTCCCGATGAGGGAACTGGCAGTATTGTAAATGACTTTATGCTACCCAAAGTTTGGAAGAACTCAAATCAATTTGAAACTATGTATTTGAAGATGCTTCCAGAAGAAATACTCAACAAGGCATTGGTAAAAAATCGTTACAAGGATAAATCTTCTTTGGTTAGATTTTGTTTATTAAGTTTAATTGAAGATAGAGATGCTTCAAGACTTTTGATAAGTAAAAAATGGGATATTTCTTCAGCTTCTTTTTGGCTTCAATATTCTACTGTGCTACTAAAACTTGCTATTTTGGAGACTATACNNTAGAGGATTAGGTATTTTTAAAGATCAAATATTTCTTTTACAAAAAGCAATTTCATATCTTGAAAAATAAACCTGATACCCCATACTTGCTAATGTGAAAAGCACAAAAAAATGGCGACCGAAAGGTCGCCTTATATATTTCGTAGGATATACATACTATAACATTCTTCCGAGCATACCCAAACTTCGGATTGGAAAAGGCTGTCGTCTCCCTCTCTTCGATGAATAAGAAGGGCTTCCTTATTACTATTGCTTTTACAGATAAAACACATCCAATTTTGATTAGGATGGAATATTCTGTTACCAATAATGAATTGTTTCATATATGTTGGAGTATAAACATTTCAGCACATATTTCAGAACAACAAAAATCTATATTTATCCCATTACTAATACGAAAAGAAGGCCCATCAGTTCGTAACTGATTACGACAAACACCACAATTGAACTTATAGTGGTCTAAATAATTTGGAAAGTCCAAACCTGTTAGCGTGTGTGAAAAATACTTTACTTTATATGTATTGTTAGACGAGCCTAACATAGTTCTAACGTGGTATTTCATAGATTTCTTACTATAAAGAACTCAACACAGTCATGGGAACAAAAAACCCCTTTCTGTATTTTACCATTAATCAAATCATCAGCGGTTATCGTTCCCACATTAGTAACGTAATAGTTCTGTTCGCCCAAAGGCTTCTTACAGAAGGAGCAATTAGGATCACCGAGATGTATAACTGGTGGCGACCAATATATTTCAAAAGGATGTTGAGGGGTGTTATACATTACTTCACTGGAACAAAGTTACAGATACAAGGGATTTGGAGCCTGGGATTAGAGAAGGCAGGGCAGGCATGCTTCTTATGAGGAGGGTGCCAACACTTGTCACACACCCTTCCTTTGTAAGATGCCCATGTCGCCCATCCAGTCACTGCTACTGCGAATAGGCAGAACGCGGCAGCGAATATACTGCCTTGCCTACCTCCATAAAAGTAGAAATATAGATTGATACAAACCAGACTTATATTGAATAGGCATAGAAAGCCTTGAAATTTCCAGGTACTCATTTCTTCTTTCCTTTCTTTTTCAAATTCTTGACAGCCCTATCATAAATATCACCTGCCTTATTCATGGCTTTATTATATTCTACATCCAGAGTCTCTTCCATTTTTCTATAAAATTTATCTGCTTTTATCCAAACAGCCTCTGCTTGTTCTATTTTCTGTTGATAAATCTTATTAGCAGCATCATAAGCCTTATCGAGTGTTGCTTCTGCTTGTTCTACGGGGGTCTTTTTCATTTTATACTCCTTCTCCAAACTTCTCTCTCAAACGTATAAACTCTTTCATTTCTTTTGCTTCTATTCTGGCTTTTTTCTGTTCTGCTTGCTGTCTTTCATTTACTTCTGCTCTCAATCTCTTTACTTCACGTTCATGAAAACCATCCATATACTTGTTCTTACGGTTCAGCCAAACTTGTTTGTCTTCAAGAAGAGTTTCCCAGAGTTCAAATTCAGGATTGCCATAATCTTCTGAATACCTTATTTGTGCTGTTGGATGTTCCTTTTCTATCTCTGACAATCTTTTTATAACATTAGATATCGTTTTTTCATCAAAGGTATCTAAATCTATTTCAGCGCCTTTAATGCGAGTAAGCAAGGTTCTACGTTCTGTAGGGTCTTTCTCTTTTGCCATTTACGCTCCTTTATTTACAACAAAGGTAAATTGCCCACCACGTCTTGACATCTGCCAAGTCATTAGCCAGAACATCATATTCTCTTCTAATGCCTCTATGATGCTTTCGTTACCAGACCATCCACCTGTGGCGATGACATAGGTAATGTCCCCTTCATCATCTATTGTCTTGGTCCAGAAACCTTCTTTGGCATACTTCCATAACTCCCTTACATATTCCATAAGAGCATTATAGTCCGTTGCCCAGGTTCTGATGGTTTCAATTTCTGTATCATCGGGGTATCCGTTGCTGTCCATTTACTTTCCTTTCAATCGCTTATGGAGGCTTTTATTTGTCTGCGTTGTATCTTATTACAGGTAAGACAATTTCGTTCTTGTATCCAACGAAAGAAATCTGGCTTGTTTTCATTTACTGGAGGGTTTATTGACCACGTATAGGAACTTGGAAATACCTTCATTCCCTGTTGAATAGGAGCAGACCATTTCGACCAATTATGTTTCAGCCAGTGAGATGTCATATACCTTTCCTCTTATCATATTCTGCCCAACACCTACTCTTATTCTTGAATTGTGGGCATGTATCTATCCTCTGTCCTAGCGCAACGTCCTTACAGCCTTCAACTTCAAACCTTTGGTTGTGAAGGTGAGGACAAACAGTGTCGCGTTCCTCTCTGCCAAAGAAAGACATACCGGAAGCCCACTCATTATAAGTAAGTCCTCCCTTTGATGCTTCACCCAAGACATAACCATTATTTCTTTCAAATACTTTCGTTATATTTTTTCTGATTTTACGCAACTTGAATGGAGTATAGAAAAAGGTTTTACCACCTGTTCCATTACAGGAACTACAAACAACTGCGGTGCCACTTTGTTCTCCAAACCCACTATAAAGACCTGTGCCTGAACAGGCTTCACAAACTATTTTTACGGCTGTTTGAGGTATCATTAGACATCCTTTCCATCGCGGAATACCTTACCTACAGGGAAGCGGGGAAGGTTATCATTTGTCCTATCAAAGAACCTAACAGTCAAAGGCTTACCAACATACTTGAGGGAATTGGTGAGTTGCTCTTCACGCTGCTCGATTGTTCCGGCATAGATAACATCAAAGGTAGCATCAGTCAAGTCATTCTTACAGGTAAAGACAGCAGCCTTTGACAACTTGCCTTCACCAGCACGAACCTTGACAACAATGAACTCACTGTCCAAAAACTTCTTATATTTGAGAAGGTTCCTACTGCGTTCTCCCCATTCGTATTCTCCATCATGGAGCCTAATAATAGCACCCTCATAACCTTCATTTACCCACTGGTCATGCTTCTTATCAATATCCTCGATCTTCGCGTTTTGAATAATCTCAACTACATTGATAAAGTTAGGAAACTCATCACCAAGGGCAGTAGAATACCAATCAAGGGTTTCTATGCGCTTACACCACGGTCCAGCAGCGGAAGGAACATCAAATACATTATAGACCAGCTTCTCTGACCCAGGCTTATTCTTCTTGACATAAGAAGTAATGGTCTGACAGCTAAGCCCCTTGGCATAAATCTCACCATCAAGAATATAACCAATAGGAAGGAGTTCCGAAAGTTCCTTCTGAATATGGGGAACACTATAACTCTTTCCTCCCCTACTCATAAGAATTACCTGATTGTTTTCCCAATATGCAAGTGCTCTAACCCCATCAAGTTTGGGCTGTAGATCGAAGGTTTTTCCTTTTAATTTATCGAGGTTTTCCAGTTTGTGTGCCAGCATGGGAAGAAAGGTAACAGCCTCTTTTGCTGTCTCTGGAGACACTGAATACCCTTCATCAAGTTTTTGTCTATGGAGAGAACCTGCATCAAAATCCGCCTGCTGTTCTGGATTTCGCTCATTAGACTTTCCAATATTAGTACCAATTGATTTCTTTCTTGATGTTTGGATTTTTCCATCCAAAACTCCCCAAGAGGTACACATTTCATCTTTTTCAGACCAGACTTCCCATACATTAATCTTTCCGGTTTTTGTGCGAATAAAAAGTGTAGGATACTTATTTTTTGGCATATTTATTTCCTTTCATAAAAATAGATTGTTTTTGTTTTGATGCTTCAGAATTCTTCATACCAGTTCGAGATTTATTACCTTTATGTGATTGAGACATCTTTTGTTTTGTCTCTTGAGTAAAGGTCTTTCCTAATCTATTTTTATTACCTACCCCATTCTTATTACCAATCATTATATGGGAATGTTTCTTTTTTGTTTCACTAGAACGCTTTATGCCTGTCATAGCTTCAGATATTTTTCTTTTTGTCTCTTCTGAGGTAAGTTTACCTCGTCTGTATATAGCTATTTTTTCTCTAGATTCTGCGGTCCAGACAGTAGGGTCTGTTGGATCTGACATATTAAAAGTAATTAGTCCTAATGAATAAGCTTCATTAATATATTTCTTTTCCAAAGAAGTTATATCTTCTCCATTTTCAAATATTCTATATGGAGCAAATACAAAAGCACTATTACCATACTTGTTCCATGAATTTTGCAATCGTGGGTTACCGTGTTTATTTTTATTAAGGTCAGACTTGTGACTTCGTAATCTTCCTTCAATATTTATCGACTGTCCATAATAGACAGTATCAGTAAGAATATTAGTTATAGCATATATCCCTCTCATTTCCAATCTATTCGCTTACCAGAAATTGTAAATGAGTGGTTCCCAGCAGAACATTGTGGGCCAAGGAATGGTCCGTTCTTTATAATTTTATCTACACAAGCTTCCCATTTATCTTCATTACTTTTTAACTTATTACAACTACTAAGATTAACTTTTCTAGGAAGAGAAGGTACTTCTTTTCCATTGTTATCAAAACACATTAAAGATGCTAATTTTTTTACTAAAATCTTTTCTTCTGTAGCACTTAAAGCTTGAACAGATAATATTAAAATTAAAAATATTCTCATTATTTACTCCATAAAATGCGGGNNGGTAATCTACCTGCCAACAGTATAGGGGTCTTACTTGATTTTGTCAAGTCTTTTCTTTCGTTTCATACTTTCTTTTTCAGTAGCGATAACTTCTTTACTATCAATGAGATGCTGTAAAGCAGATACCAATTTCTTTGCCCCCTCAATGGAAAATCCAATAGGATAATTGAGACCCTGCCAAGAATAGTCAATCAAGACAGGGTGAGAAGGAGGTCCATTAGGAGATATCTTTATGAAGTTCTTCCCTGCTTCTGTGGCTATTCTGCCATTAGAAACAATGGATACATCCTTACCATTCTCAAGGAACGTCTCATAGTCATGGATAGGTATCTTTCCTTGACCCAGAAAGTTCTTTACCAAAGGGGTAAGTCTTACTTTGGCTTCAAAGGTCTTTACCAGTAAGTTCTTTCTGGCACAGTCGAAGGAACAGAAGTAACCTGCTCCATAATCAGTAACCATAATAGGAGTTCCATTAGCCTTCTTTAGGGTCTTATGATTATGTCTTGTAGCACCAACGATAGCCTTACCAATAGCATTAGAAGATACAAACTTATAGTAAGCACCTCTTTCACATTCTCCGTATTGACATCTACGAGAGTATTTCACCCCCGCGATATCAACACCATTCATATTATAGCCCTTCATATTTCTCCTAATATATACGCAGTGGCACAGATTTCACTACACAAATGAGCGGTGTGTGTTGCGGGCGTGTTGAAACTAGTTGTGTAGTTATGACTAACTCTCCATCTCAAATCAGTATTGGTTTCACAGTAGTCACAGTTGAGAAGGTGATTTCCTTTCGGAGCAGATAACATTTTTTCCAAAGTGCCTGCTGGCATTTGAACTACTTTGAAGCGTCTCATAACTTACTCAATATATACATATTGGCACATTCTTCAGAACATACAAAGCATTCTGATACTTCGGATTCTCGAGGCTTTTTATATATTCTTTTTATTTCAAAAGAAGTAATAACATCAACAGTATGACAGAACTGACAAGTTCTACAGTTATCACAGTTACAACTGTTCTCTATCAAATCCCTGTAAATAACTTTATATTGGTTCATAATTTACTCAATATAAGCATTTCAGCACACATTTCAGAACAAACAAGGTAAGTATTTTTACCTTCTTTTTCTGTTAGAAAAACTTTGTAAATTCCTGTTGCTTTTACTTCCTTACAAAAATAACAAGTCTGGCATTTATCACACAGACATCTAGACTTATTAGAGATGTTTGTAACAGTAAATTGATTAGGGAGCATATTACTCTATGCGTTCAAAGGTAAGAGCAACAGCATCCTCTCCAAACAAACCAGTTTCTGTTTCTTCAATTTCATCAACGCAAGTAAAGGAACCAACTTCACCATCGAAGAAGCCTTCCTGAACTTCCATCACAGTATAACTGTTCCCTTCCTTCTCTGCTTCATCAAGAGAATGATCGCGCAGAACTACTTCTGCCGCAGGGTTACAAGAGTTCAAGAGTTGAATTAGGTCTTTGACATTCATGTTATTTTCCTTTTATCTTTTGTTAGTCGGCATGCGTATAAAGAACATACCCTCTTTATTAGTACAAACTTCGGCTATCTGAATATTGTCTTTTTCCACAACAATCCATGAACCACCTTCTCCATCATATCCGGTAACACCAGCATCAGGAGGGAATGATTTCAACCATTCACGCAATTCGGCAACTGTCATTTCTTTCCTTTACCTTTCCAAGATAAAACTTGTTCGGAGACCTCCCAGGGAATTATCATATCAAAGGTATTTCTGAATACCATTGCTTGACAACAAGCACTGGAACATAACCATAACCTATCAACTTTTTCATTCGTTTCAAGGTTCCTGGAAAACTTATACCTACGGTGTAGGGAATAGTTGGTAAACTCACCACACATAACACAGCCTTCACCATCTTTATTATTGTGATAGCCCGCTTCTATGACTCCACAATACGTTACAGATGCGGGATGTATTCCATCAAAAGAAGATTTTCCGTTTTTGAGAATATATCTCTTAGGCATTTTATGCTCCAAACATCGCTCGCAGGGCAGGAAGAATTTCCCTTGTACGTACTAGAAGGGCATACAAAACATAGAACCACCCACAGAAGAAATGGAATATTGCCCACCCAACGGAATGGTTCAATGCCCACGAAAGCACAGTAGAAATTACAGCACCGGCTCCGCTACCAACATATGTAGTATTATTATCACTCACTTTGATCCTCCCACGGATACGTTTCATCAAGATAACCACCGTGGTCTTCCTCATGTTCGAAACTATGAGTATCAACATCGGGGGTAACTGTTTCTTCTATAACAAGTTTCTTATTCTTACACCAGTCACGGAAACGTTCTTCATCACTCTGGTAGAACTTACGCAGATTATAGGAAGTTCGTTCAATAATCCCGTCTATAACTATAACTCTTCCTACCTTGTTCTCATCAGCAAAGGCAACGGAGAGAAGCGTTCTTGTCACTTTGTGTTATCTCCTATAAGACCTATAAGAGCAACAAGTTTATCTCCAAGATAGGTAAGTTTCTTACCTGTTCCTTTACAGGAAGGACAAGGAGTAGTAACGGTAGTTGTTTTATCTCTGCCCTTTGGTGTCTTTCCATTTAGAATTACCATCCTAATTGAACCATTGGAACAATAAACATAATTATGAGGAGCAGCAGGCTCAAGGCAACTATACTCACAACGAGTGATATACCTATCAGGATTGAGTATTTCTTCCACATCTTCATCTTCAATTCTCACTTCGTATTTCACTTTGTAACTCCTGTAACTATCCATCCCACAGGTAATAGAGGGATATTCAAATCATTCTCGCCTTCATGGATGGTAATGGGAATGGTATCAAGCACACCAGTCAAAGGGTGACGGAAACTTACTACACCCTTACCTGACGTAAGGTTATTGATACGGTAGAAACCGTTTGTAACGGAGGTAGTGGAGTGTTCCAATCCATTTTCAGTAACGGTAATGATAATCCCTGATTCTGCCATAGCATATTCAGTAAAGTTCCCTTCAAGGTAAGCAGCGTTATGATTGATAGGAAAGAAAGGAACGCTTTGTATTACCTTCTTATTAGAAACTTGAGTATTATCAAACGGCAGAAAGGGAATATGCTTATCTGGAATAGTAATGATAGGCACAACAGGAGCAGCAAAGATAGATGGAAGGAAGCACCAGTCAAGGACACCAGAGCCACCATCTACCATTGTATCAAAGGGACCACCGTTCGCCCATTGGAAGTTTCCATCATACAATGGAGCAGTATAGTTTTCCCAATCAATCCATCCATAAGGCTGTGAGAATGAGTAATCCTCTTCCTGACTACAAGAAGAAGGGTCAATCCCATGACAGTCCCACCACGTTTTGAGTATAACGATTTGCTGTGTTCCAATATTCCCAGTATAGTTATGTTGGTAAGGACCCCACAGTTCTGATATGCTATTACTTGAAGGATTGATGTCTCCAATTACACATTGAACTATACTTTCCCAATGAGCCCCAACGATAACAAGTCTCTCCCCAGGATATCCAAGTTGGACATACCTTGAAATCCAAGCGGAGTCTGTTTCAGTAGGAGCCTTTACAAAGGTAGTATTGTTCCCTGTCTTATAGAAGTAGATGTAATCCTCATCATACGTCCAAGCATCCCAATTATCACCAATCAAATTAAACTTGGTATAAAGGATCTTGTTATAGATTACTTCATTTGATACATACCCCGGCATCATATGGATTTGCCCTCGTAATGAAGGGTCAGTAGTCATCCATGTTTCAAAGTCAATTACTCCACCAGAGGGTGATGGGTAAGTAGTGATGACACAGCCAGAAACAGGTTGAATATCACCTATACAGTTAGGCTTTATTACTGCCAATGCGAGGTTGCTACAAAGCAACAGACCAAGAGCAAGTATAGTTTTCATTACTTCCTCTTCTTGGAGCAATCCTTTTCATGCTTTGGACCGCCCTTGATACAACTACAATCAGCAATCTTGTCAAACTTATCTCTAAGCTGATTGACACTCTCATTCATCCATTCTGAGACGGTATCTACATAATCCCCGATCAGTCTATCCAATCTTTCTCTACCCTTTCTACCCTTATTTGGCAGGTTCAGTTCATCAAGAGCAGCATCCATAGCATCACAACTCTTTGCCATCTTGTTATACTTGGCAGTCATTTTCTTATTCATTTTACTTTCCTTTTCTTTATATACTTTGGAGAATTAGCATATCACCACAACGTTGAGAACAAACAAAACTTTTATATTCCATTGAATGATGCTTGGAAGACAGGGTAATTTCATCATATATTTTATATAACTCGTCTGATGTATATTCCTTGTATAGGTTCAATGTAGGACCTTCACGCTTTTCAATTACATGGAGCCCTGACCTTCGCAGTTTATTACAAATAAGACAACGAGTAAGACCCTTCTTCTTTATCTTGACTACAAGATACTTCATTACTTTGCGGGTTCGATGCTCTCATTTGCCTCTGGCACACCAGCAGGCAGAGTATGAAAGTATGCTTCAACACGCTGGCTGAAATACACCAGTTCATTCTTCACAGAGTTAGGAATGAAGAAGGTATCTTCATCAATCCTTGGGTTACCATACTGTAGCCTATCAAGAGCCTTACAGATACCAACATACTTGTTGAAGCGGTCCTTCTTCATGTTACAAAGGCTCCACCCCATCAAGGGCCTATCAGTATTCTCGGGACGAGCGGCAACAATCACACCTACCCTACGCCCCTTCTTGTGCTTCGCTTCCTTCTGGTGTTCTGTGAGAAGCGTTTCATATACCCCCTCATCAAACTTTCCACCCTCATACAGAGAGCCGAGAGTATCTTCAAACTCACAAATTTCTGTTGGACGGTCCAGAATGTAATGGATAAGCAGTTTGTTATCCTTCTGAACCTGAACGAAGTCAGCCTTCTTGTCTGCGATGTAAGCCTTACGGTTGTTGTCGAGCATAATTCTATCCTCTTTCTTATTCTGCGTCAGCAGCGTTCTAACGTGTTGGGTCAAGCCTCTCAATATACTTCTAACGTTCATGGTTGTCAAGCCCCTTATACTATTCGCTATTACTCTTCATTCATCCACCCCGGCCCATACTTACTTTCAGCAGGGTTATAGCCAGTAAAGGCATTCAGGATGTAGAAGAAAGCAATGACAATGAATATAAAGGCGTTCTCCATCCAATCAACCACAGGTGCCAGTATTCCAAGCCATGACATAGGTAATAGGATAATGAAAGCCCACACAAGCCAGTGACAGAATGGCGCTCCAAAGAACCCCATGATTACATAGAACAACGGGCTATGATTTACTATATGCCAATTCATACCTGGGTTTATCCAAGTAGCCATAGCACAGAGCAGGAGCCCTCCTACAATAGCCCTACAAAGATATACAAGGAGCGCAGCAGCCCCCAACACCGGAGGATATACCTTTGAAGGGTTCTTGAAAAATACTGCCTTGATAAATGAATTGAACGAGTTCCTATACATATATACTCCTACGAGAACCTCATTACTGCCATACTATAACAGATTTCACTACAAACCTTACCCAAGTTACGTTCATACATCCAAGGGTGTGCGTCTGACTTTATGTAATGGTAAGTAACCATCCAACGCTCTCCCTTTGGGAAGTGCTTCCTACACCCTATACAGTTGAAGCCTATACTTATATGCGTTTTACTGAATATGGGAACACCCTGTTGGTGTATCCTGTCACGTTTTCTGTTATTGGCTTCGTTATGTTTCTCATTTACTGTTACCATAGTTACTCCTATTTATACCAACTTCAAGATAAGCATTGTTTCACATCGTTCAGAACAAACCGTAGCAAATTCATCCTCAATCCATTCCCTACACGAGTTACAACCTTTACCTTTACAACCACAAGTGCTGTTGCCTCTGGAACGTAAGTATAAATCATATACATGCGTATGTTTATGACATAAACTACACTTACCCTTCTTGGTGCCCCTTGAGAAGGTTACTTCTTTATAGTCCTTTTTCATATCTTTATAAAAGTCTTCAAGAAAAGAGAATTTACTCATAATTTTTATATCAACTTCAACATAAACATATTGAAACATTCTTCGGAGCATACATCAGCAAGGTAAAGATTTACGTTCTTGGCTTTATACTTCCTACAATCCTTACATTTCCCAGGCTTACCTGTATGACCGAAACCTTGTGGGTCTCTTTCACAACTGACATCTTTGTATTTCGAACAACGCATCTTGACTTCGAAAGTATTACTTGTATGTCTATGACAGTTATCACATCTGGCTGTGACTCTCCGTTTGAATAACTTGACACCACCTTTACTGTCTATCTTGGCACTTTCATAGTCTGCTTTTATTTCTTCAAGTGTTTGACTTCTACTCATTTTATTCTCCTTACTATATAAAGTTCAGCACAATACCCAGAACATACAGCAACATTGTCATAATCCTTACGGGACACACGGTAATCTTCAATCTCTTTCAGTAATGTTTTTCTACAAACAAAACATATAATGTCTTCACCATAAGGTCCTTTTCCTGTTTTAGCAGGTTTTATTGTGTCTATGTAAAACTTATTTGAAAATTTCATATCACACTCAATATAAAAAAGTCAGCACAGCGTTTAGAACATACCCACTTACAATAATAGTCTATCGTAGGATATGGATTATCTACTTCAAAGAAACTCTTTTTGCTACATAAAAATTTGGAGCAAACATCACAAGGCCACGTCTTGTGTATGCCGTCTGTAGTAAGTTTTCTTATTCTATACTTATCTTTACTTGAAGATTTCATTGAAAATATCATCCATATTAGAACGAACATCAAACTCCAATGGAAGTTCAGTAGGGCTACCAGTAAGGATGGAACTGATGTTCCTTTGCTTCTTCAATAGCAACGCATCTATGTGCTGGTCTATTCCATTCTGTTGTATCCAATCAACGAATACAGTATTCTTCTGACCTATCCTATAACACCGTGCTTCTGCTTGAAAGCAATCCGAAGAAGTCCAAGGACGGTCTAAAAGAATGACATGAGCCGCGCTATGAAGAGGAATACCAACGCCACCGGAACCGTAAGTAGCAACAATAAATCTACTTTGTCCTGCTTGGAATGTGTCAATGGCTTTCTGTCTCTCACTTTGATTTACCTCTCCTGTAATCTTACCTACGGTAGAAAATTTACTCAACATTTCAGTAAGACGATTAGCACTATCTGTAAATGATACAAAGAATACTGCTTGTGTCTTATTATCTTCCAGTTCTTCTGCCATTAGGTTAGCAGTATGTAGTTTCGCCCGTGAAGCAGCATGACGTAACTGGGTAAAGATAACCAGTTTTTCATTGCTTGACATAATCTCATTATTATTGACACGGAGTTGCCACTTCGCGCGAAGGTCATTGAAAACCCTGTTATAGGTTTCCTGTGCTTCTGGCGTAAGGTCTGCCGTTCGCAGTGTCCTTATCTTTTCAGGGAGGTCAATACAGTCGGTAACTCTCTTGAATAAGATACTTCCCTTTGTAGCAGCATATAGATTGGTAAGGTTCGATGCCCCAAACTCCTTCTTATAAACCTTCTGCTTGAAGGACAAAGGATGTTTGATAGCACAGAGCAATCCAAATAGATTAGAAGGCTTTCCATTCTTTACCGGAGTTCCAGTCAATGCCACAACATAACGAGCAGAGTTACAGAAGTCCAAAGCATCCTGTGTTTGCTTTGCCTTCATAGACTGTAAGGCTTGTGCCTCGTCCAAGATACAATAGAAATCACCATCGGGGTGGTGAGGGATTTTGCTCCATGATATAAGTGGCTGGATAGGAACTCCAAGAAGGTTAGCCTCACGAAGCCACATAGTATGAAGCGACCGTAAGGCTATAACATATATGGGAAGTCCAGTAAGTTTCCCTGCTATCAATGCTGATGTAGTCTTACCAAGTCCCATATCGTGAGCCAAGATAACTCTACGCTGCTTCAATATAGAATATACTGCTTCCTTCTGGTGTGAAAATAACTTCCTTCCATTCACAACATCAATACCACCGCCATATACAATAGAAGAAGATGTCGCCTTTGATGCTGCTTCCCCCATTGTATAGTGGGTCATAAGAGTTTGAACGTCAGAAGATAAAGCAAACCCAGGGAAGGTTTTTACTGTTGCCAATAGATACTTCTGTGGAATTACCCAATATCTATTCGCTTTATCATACTTTGCCCCAGTAATATCCCTTGCTTTGGAATGCTTTCCAAGATCAGGTGGAAATGTGATACAAATGTTACCTTCGTTATTGAGGTCTATACGGTTAGCAGGAGTATTCATTTACAACCTTACATTTGCTATTATATTTGCTATAAAAATTTCAGCACAAAATTCAGAACATACGGGAAAAGTTTCTGCTGATTTAGTCTTATGGAGATGATACATCTGCTTACAACGTTTATCTTTATTACAAATTTTACAAGGCTCAATATTATAGCCTATAATAAATATATCACCATTAGATTTAGAAGTTTTTCCTGGCTTATATATTTTGAATGGATTTTTCATACTGAAATAACGAAGCCAGAAGTATCCTTCCGTGCCTTACCCTTTGCTTTCAATCCAATAATGTGTCCCTTCTTATCCAAGAAACGAAGGTCACTCTCATCCCCATTATACACAGGGTGACCTTTATATGTCAAGGGTAACTCTTTTGACTTTGGTGTCGAGAACACAACGGTAACAGTTCCCTTCCTAATCAACACTTCATCAATCGTTTCTATTCCCATATTCTCGTGGCTTGATAAGGTCAAATGAAAGTTCTGAAAGGCAGGCTTATTCAGCCATTCAGAATACCTACGCACAGTCTTGGTATAGTCATAAAACTTTACGCCCCTATTACTGGTAAAGATATAGGGAGCAATCTTCTCAAAGGGAAGGTCACTCGTTCCATTCAATCTAACGCAGGGAATGAGGTGCCTTCTCTTGGCTTCCTCTTGAAGTTTGGTTATATCCTTTTGGAGAAAGTGAAAGAATACATCCTTCTGCTTATAGAACAGTTCAGTCTTACGCTTTCTTGCTACCTGAATGGTATTGAATACTCCTCCAAGTCCAGCAGTATTCAAACACACCGCCCTACATCCTGCCGTGCTATCAGGACAAACATTATGACCTGATAGATTAGCAGGGGCAAGATAAAGGATACCAGTAAGGTATCCCTTCTTCTCACCCTTCATTGTCTTTGGGTCATTGCTTACAGACAGGAGATTATATCTGTCGCTCATTTCTTCTCCAATTCTTTTATTCTATCTGTTAGAATGATAACTTCCGCACGGATTGCACGAATATACCAATTTATTTGGTTCCTAACAGAAGGAACCATTACCCAATCTTTTGGTATTCCTGCTATCATTCCGCCTGTTGGAGTAGATAAGTTCAAATCATGGTCTAATCCATCAAGTTGTGCTAATACTCTCACAGCAGCATATCTTTCCCAACTGCCATCTCTTACATAAGAATATTCATTAGGAGGACAAGGACAACCTTCATAATGTGTATGGTCTAATGGAACTTTGAGAGGAGGTATCATCATTTACTTCTTCCTTATACAGTAGATTACATACCCAATTGTGGGAAGGATAATGTCACAAACAATCAATGCTATACCTGCTCCAATAAAAGTGAAGAGGTTAGAAAGGTATTGTTTCATCAGTAATAACCGGAACAGGGTCAGCAGGCTTTGGATTGAGTGCTTCAAGTTCCTTCTTTGTTCTACGCATTCTTGGAACAGTATCATTAGACAGCAAATCTTCCTTGCGGTCTTTATCAATAACCCAGGAAATAGCCTGACGTTCAAAATCACAAACAGCAAGTCTTGGAATAATCTTGAACCCATGACTTTGCTTTGCTACCATACAGAGGAAAGTCCCATTAGGATATTCCTTGACGATATCCAATACAAGGTTCTTGTCAATAACCATCCTATTGTTTTTCCATATGCTAATGAGCCACTTTGGAGAGACATTGATAGTGAGCCAAAGTTCCTTACGATTGTAATTATTCATGTCTTTGTTAAGTGCCATAGAAGCACTTGGCATGAAACTCTGTATCATACAGAAATTGAAGTCCATCTTGAATTGATAATAGCCCTCATTCTTCATTCCATAATAGGAAAGGCTACTCATCAACTTGGTGGTAATGCTTTCCTTATAGCCTTCAAGACATTCCTCTCTCCATGACTTTGGGTTTTGTTTGGTCTTGAGGTCTGTTCTGGCAGGCTTGACAGAAAGATTATTCTCAAGCAATTGCGACATATAGTTATCAACGTCTGACCTATTGTATCTATTGCTATTGATACTTGTGCCGGTTCGAAGCCCACGAAGCACTTTCAAACAAGTAGGCAACGTGCTATCTTCTATCTTTGGGTGTTGGAGCAAATCAAAGGTAACAAGATGAACCATTCCTTCCATATCAGGATGATTATGAAAATGAATACCCCTCCCAGGCATTACAGTAATACAATGAACGTTACCATCACACTCCATACTATAACGTTTTGGCTTATCCATTTTTTCGTGAAGACTTTTTATATAAAGATTTTTATTGAAATAACTTGTATCTTTTGTATTAGGAGATCCACAATCTTCTTGAAATCGTTTTTTACTCACGAATGTTTTTCCTTTCTTATTCTCCATATTTCCTTGTGGGAAATAGATTTTTTCTTTCTTTCTTCAATAGATTGTTTTTGTCCTGAACGACTTTTATTACCTAAATTTTTTCCTATGTGAGATAAAGATAAGTTCTTTTTATGCGTTTCAGAAAGTTTCTTACCAAGTAATACTTTACTGCCTTTGGCATGTTTATTACCTTTCATACGTAAAGAATTCTTTTGTTTCCATTCTTCAGTATGTTTCCTACCAACAGAAAACTTATTATTTTTCATTATTTGTTTTTGGTTGTCTGAATTTTTCAAGCCTGTTCTGCTTTTATTACCTATTTTAGATAAAGACATTCTATGTTTTGTTTCTTCTGATAAAGGTGCTTTGGGTTCTGGGTCTCTTATATTGAATATATTTAGCCCAAGAAAATAAGCATCATCTTTATATTTCTTTTCTATTGGTGTCAAATCAATAGTTTTGATAGATTGTAGGCAGTGTGGTGCTTACTGATACTTGTTTTGGTTTTGATATCCGCCCGGTGAATGGGCAGCATTGAAAGCCTTATCTTCCGGTGACAGCGCGCCTTCTTTAGCCTTGGCTTCTTCTTCCTTAGCGTTAGTTGCGTCTTCCTTAGCCTCTTCTGCCTTGGCTGATAATACCTTCCATTGCTTTATGTGCTCGTCAGTGTTGCCACAAGGATAGAGAAGTCCAAGAGCCTTACACCCCTCGAACGTTTCTTCTACCTTCTGCTTGTGCTTCACTACCGGCTTATCTTCTGGTGTATCCAAAGAGGTTGCGACAGTCAGAATACGACATCCCTCATTTGATACCTGACTGTTGATAAAGCCCATATTGAAGTCTGTAAATCTTTTTGTAGAACGTGGTCCGATTGCTTGATAAATTACTCTTATGTTATTATCAATGGCTGTTCCACTTGGAGCGTAGCCATTACAGTAGATAGTCATATCCTTTACACCAACATCGTTGCTATTCTTGATTGTCAAATCAACCAACATAATAGATCCAAACCCGCCTTTGCGCCAAACAAACTTGTCAATAGACACCCACGAAGCATTTACTACTGGTGTATGTGGCTGTAATTCATTTGGAATGGTTGGAGCCTCAGTCTTCCTTGACTGGGTAGCCAAAGTAGGTGTTGGTGGTTTATTTGTGGATGTACAATATAGAACAATGGTTGCTGCGAAAATGCCGGTTATGACTTGATACTTTCTCATTTTATTATCCTTCCTTTTCTTCTTCATTACGAGTTTCAATCATTTTTGTGTTATTCAACGTTGGTAGTATAAGTATATGGTTCGGTATCTGAATGAATATAAGTATCGCGTATAACTTGGAAGATAGTATTGTTTGAATAGAATAAATAATACTTTATTATGTAAGTTAGTTCTCCATATTTATTCATTACACGATAATGAAAAGTCCAAAGTGTAGGGCTTGGACTGGCTACAAACTTTGGATAGCGTCCCATAAAAGCAAGTTGTTCTGTGATAGCCGCTGAATACAATGACTGTGATAACAGAAGGCAGTTATGACATAATCTATTGATACCCGTTCTTGTAGTAATCACTTGTTCCCATCCATCAGAAATATAAGGAGTTCCTTTCAAGGTCTTGTTTATGCTCTGTTCTGCCAAGGTCTTACATTTGTCAATAGATGTTTGAGCGTTCATTGTTGAAGTCATAAGCAGCGCGATTAGAATTAGATACTTTCTCATTTTATTATCCTTTTTCCCGTTTTGTTTCAAGCATTATTAGTTATAGCGTATATTCCTCTCATATTTGTTACCCTCGCCACACTATCATCTCA
>QGNH01000798.1_pt1 | contig 19511 bp, 19 predicted proteins | sample 1735481 | NCBI WGS metagenome assembly QGNH01 (sample SAMN09239004, study PRJNA386568) | Viral metagenome, whole genome shotgun sequencing project.
AATGCGCCCTGCCACTTCGCTCCGGAAAAGACACAGTTAGTCGAATTGACTCCTTCGGGCTGGCGGGCGTCGTGGGTTCTCCTACGCGTCCAGCGCTGCCCGCGTCCCTACCGCCCTGAAGAAGCTCTCTCAATAAAAAAGTGTGAGAGAGCTTCTTCAGGGCGGTAGGGACGCTAGGCGTTGGCAGGTGCTGGTCGGTGTTCGTTGGCAGCGTTTTCAGTGTCGCGTTGCTGGGTTTTATTTCCAGCGCGTTTCGTTGCCCGTGCAGTTCTGGCGTGCCTGCGGTTGTCCTCCTCAGTTCCGTCCTCGTCTCCCGTGGTGGCAGCCGCTCGTCTGGCGTTGGCTCGTTCTCAGCGGCTGGCTGCGTTAGCCCCTTACATCGTGCGCCTGTTCAACGTGCGGCCTCACTGGCGCCGCGGCAATGACGTCCGATATGTACACTGAACGCTAACGCGGCCTCCAGTGCAGGCCGGGGGTTAGGGCGGTTCATAAAGAACAAGCCCACAGTTCGAGCAGGCCCGGGACCCAATCACCGGCTCCTGATGCGCCAGCCAAGCCTTCCCACATCTTGGGCAAGGCCAGCGCACAACGCGCAGCGCCGCCCAACCCCAAAAGATAGCCCACAACAACGCCAGTGCGATGAGAGCGCGCATGCCGTAGGGACCGAGCCAAAGCACGCCTGCGCCGCCAACCAGTGCAAGCAATGGCAAGCCGAGCAGCAGGCCGGCGGTTGCAAGGATATGCCTCTTTCGATACTCGCGCCAAGATTCTGGAATTGACCTAAGCATCTTGCAGCCCTAACGAAAGAGTGAGCGATTGAGGCGGCCCCAGGCGTCCGAAGCCCCAGGGAGCATGCGCCCGCCGCCATTCGCTGCACGGATTGTTGGGCAGTGTCAGGTTCATTTGCAGTGAAAGCACCGCAGCAGGGCATTTTGGCAAAGCCTAACACCATCGGCCACCGAGGCTGCTCGCAGATCATCCGTGATGAAGTACCGTCTCAAGCTTTCGTTGGACTCGCGAATCTCGTCTGGCAGGCCGGCGATCCTCGAGAGTATCATATCGCTGTAGCGGCGACTCCGGGAAGTGCACAGTTCACCGATCAGCAAGGGAACGTACGCCTCGTAATTCTCCTTGAGCCGACACACCAACAACCACTCCGCCCGGCGACCAAACAAACGCGCCAGCCACCGGTTGCGCAAAATCCCCAACAGTCCGGATACACTGAGAAGTTTCATAATTCTGAGCGTGCGCCCCAACAAGTGATTATACGGGTCTGGATATCCACCCATTCTGGGATGATATCCAAACACCCGCACGCCGCTAATGAGTCCTCGCGCATCATTGAGGACCACTTTACGCCTCTTCAGTCTGTCTTTGAAGTCAATTCCACGAGTGAACGAACCCAGCCCGCTACCGCTTGACCAACCACCACCTCCTTCTCCACTCCCTCCCTGCTCACAACTAAGACCACACAAAACCAGAGATCCCGTCCTCGAACGCCAACTCCCGCGTCCAACCTTTTATGTCCGTTCCTGTGTCCCACCCGCTCCGGCGCTTGCGGCCCTTCGGGTGCCCCGGCCTCGATGACTCGCCGGGGCAGGCTCCGCTAACACCCCCCTCCCCCCTGAAAGTCAGTAATCCCCTTTACCCTGGAGGGGGGAGGGGGGCACGCTCCGCCCCGCTCAGCGCGCCTACGCGGCCCCCCTCCCCCATTTTCGCGGGCAACGTCAACATCAGCTCGCTGCGCTCGAAGACCAATAAGTGGAACGCTCCGCTGTCGCTCCGCTACGGCGCGCTGTCGCGCGCCCAACGCCTCGCGCTCCGCGGTCGCAAACTGCGGCTCCGTGGCGCGTCGGATGCTCGCTGTGTAGGTGCTCCTTGCAGTCCGCCGGCCAACACAGCTCGCCAAATGGCTACCTCGCAGATTCGGCAGCCAGCGCCACTCCGCCGCAACGGACAATCGAGCCGCTCCGCTTCCGGCGCCCAGGCCCGCGCCTTCACCCGGAGCGGAGAACGCGCCCTCGCGGCCCTGGACACGAAGCCATCCCGAACGACCGGCCGCCAAGAGCCGTGGGTTGCGCTCGCCCGTCGCTCGCAAGCTCGCTAGGTCGTGGCAAGCCACCGCGCCAACTCACGGCACTTGGCGGCCTCCCAGGGCGCCTGACTCGTCGGCTTTTGCTCCGCTCCGGGGACACTCCATTGCGCCTACGTCTTCTCTTCGGCTCCATTCCGCGCCCCCTCCGCTGCGCAAAACCGCCGAGACAGGCGATCTCCCCGGCCAGCGCATCACCAGTCCTAGCTACGGAAGCGCTCGCAAGCTCGCTGGCCTCCGCTGCGGCCTGGTCATGCGCTGGCCCCCAAAGTTAGTCTGGCCTCTGGCCGGGCAGGCCAACTCGTCCTTCCTCCCTCCCTCCTCAGCCTGCCCGGCCAGAAGCCAGAACAGCGCGACCCCGCGCCCCAACACGACCCGCGCCAGACTGCGAGCACTCAGCAAGCTGAGGACTCGCAGACTGGCGCTCCACGAGATAACTCTAGTCTCACCTCTGGCGCTCCGTGCTCCACGCTAGGCCTACAGGCTCGCCCCGTCTCCCATCGAGCCACGGCCTGGCGCTGCGCACTTCGCGCCAGAAGTGAGAGAACTGCCGGTCACTTCGCTCCCACTCCCGCTCCGTTCCCTCCGGCACAACGACGACACCGCGCGCGCCAGTAACGATTCGCTTCGTTCGGGGCTGTCATGAAGGATGCTCCCGGTTCCAGACACAAGAGCTGTTATCTGCAGTGCCGCCCCGTTGCCGTATCCCGCTGACGCGGGAACCCTCGGCACACGGGTCCCCGCCGCCTCATCGCAAGTCTGGCTGCCGCAGGCGCCACACAGCCAGACCTTCGGCGGCCCGGTGCACTGAAGATAACAGCGTCTTGTGTCCAGAGACCCTGGCCCGCCTGTCACGCTCACTGCTTGCGGCCGGCTGCCCTGACCCTGCGCCCCCGCCGGTCCGCGCAGTGCTCGCGCCAGGTGGGCCTTGCATCCTTCACGCCAGCCCCGAACTCCGCTGCTTTGATCAGTTTCGCGCGCGCGGAGCACAGGAAGCCAGGGAATCGCCGCCCGGGTCGAGCGGACGGCCACTGAGCCGGGCGACTCAGTTGGGTGGCCGTCCGCTGGGGGTCAATCAGTTTGGTCTTTCATGCCCTGTTTTTGCACTACGCAAAACGGCTGTCCGCTCCCCGCTCTCTCGCCCCTCAGGCCCACCCAAGAGGCAGGGGGGGCCAAAGCGTGGTGCCCTCTGAAGATCACTCCCACGCGCCGCCCCCTGCCTGTGGGCCTCTGGTCGAGGGGCGAGAGAACGAAGAGCAGTCAGCCAGTGCAAAAAAAAAGCATGAAAACCAAAAATACAAAGAAAATCCAAGAGGGGCTCCCGAACTCGATCAGTCAGCACACTGCACCTGAACCGGTGAAGCCGGAACCCGTAAAGCAGGACGCCCGCGTCCTGCCGTACGTCAACTACGCCGAGCGCGAGCGCTGCCGCGCTCTCCCCGTGCCCGAGGTGCTCGCGCACCTTAAGCGATGGTATCCCGCCGCCTACGATCTCGCCGAGGTTGTCGGCAAGTGGGTTTGGGTGACGTTCACCGAGCAGCCCGCCGAGACTGTCCGCGCTGGCCTCTCCCAAGTTGGCTTCCACTGGAATAATTCCCGCAAGTGCTGGCAGCACCCCTGCGGCCAGTTCGCCACCGAAGGCAGCGGCCAGGACCCCCGCCAGAAGTACGGCAGCCACTTTGCCGCCGACCTCAAAGCCGCCTGATTCACCCAGGGCGCGACCCACGAGGGGCCGCGCCCGCTTCCTTCCTTCCTATGTTTCTTCCTTCTGAGTCAGCCGCCCGCAAATGGGATTCCGAAATCACCAAGGCCCGCCAGCATGACGCTTGGCTGGCGTTCGAGACCGACATCCACCAAAGCCCCACGCTTCGCGCCCGGGTCGCCCGTGCTCTCGACCGCTACGGACTGGGGACCAGCGACATTGTCGTTGATGAGTCCCTCGACTACCTCATCCACAAAGAGCTTGGCGCAGCCGCCCGCTACTTCAACCACGCCGGCAAGGCCCAGTTCAACCAGCAGCAAATCACCCATGCCGTCCTCAGCTTTATGCACGTCAAGAAGCAGCAGCGCTACCTCGCCGACTGCCCCATTGACGACGACGCCGCCGACCACGACGAGGAGACCCCCGCCACCGTCCGCGCCAGTCACCTGCCGGACACCACCCACATACGCCCCGACGAATACGCCGCCCGCCGTGATGCTCTCCGCGCCATCGCCGCGATGGTCCCCGAGCAGGACCGCGAGCTTTACGACCTTTGCCTGGCCACCCGGGACAACGGCCAGCGCGGTGAACCCGGCACCCTGGCCCACCTTCACGCCTACGCCGCTCGCCACGGTCTGGGCCTCAGCGGAGTCTATGCCCGCATGGACCGCCTTGCCCGCACCATCCGCCAACATCCTTGGTTTGACGAAGTGACCGCCCCCTTCCGCCCGCTCCGCCGGGTAGCGTAGGCCCCGGCCCCGGCCCACCGCGCCGAAGCCCCGGCGCAGGCGGGCGCCGGGCTCCGCCCTGGACCCGCTGGGGACTCGCGCCGTCCCCAGGCCCCTGCGCCAAAGGATGTACCTCTGGACTCCTTGCCGCTTTCAGCGCGAGTGCTCAGGCCGCACGGGCCGTCTCTCCGACCCCAAAACGCTCACTCCCGCTGCCAATCCTCACGCCGTCACAGTCCTTGCAGGTGCCAAGGCCAGCGCCGTCATTCAGCTTGCTGCTGGCGTTCGCTCCCCCACCCGACCCCCATTGCTCGCCCCCCTGCCATCCCCCAGGGGGGCTGCGCCTTCCCCTTGCACGCCTCAATTATTCGGCTACAGTGAACGCGTTACGGCTCGGCACCAGACGAACATGCAACAGAAGGCATACTTCCAGACAGTTGCGGGCGGAAGGGAAATCACCTTCAAGGAACCGTTCGGCCCAGTGGTGTTTGTCGCCATCTTGTACGCAATAGGCTACTCATTCTTCTTTGTTGCCATTCTCAATCTCCTGTTCGTTCGTCCCTTGCCTCTCATCGGCCTGCTGGCGTCATTGGCTTGGATCGCCTTCATCGTTGCCATCGTGGTGTCAGGTTGCCGCAGAACCGGAATCCGGCAGCATGTCGTCAACGTTCTGGGGAAGTTCATCCGCAACAGATTCGCAGAGTTCGCGTCAGATGATTCCGGCGAGTCGATCCTCTGTTTCGGTTACAGAATCCGGGCCACACGACGTTACTTTTTGAAGGTGCGGCCAAAAGGAATCACCTCGGTCGATTGGGCACCGGGGCAAGGGAACATTCCTAGCAAGGACAATGACTGGAATGTAGCCATGTGGTTCGATGTGGGTTCCATTGTGTTTGATGGAATCCACGATGGCTTGGGGATCTACATCGTAGGCCCATCAGGGCGCAAATCGAGTCGAGAATCATTTGGCAACGGCTTCATACAGTTCCTCAAAGCGAATCAAGTGCCGCTCACGATGCCACCACGCGACCTACTTGGAAAGGTGGCCGACGTCGTGGAGTCATTGCACCCACTGGGGAGAATCACGATTGGAACGGATGAGTATCCTGCAAGACCACTCGAACGAATGATCGAGAAAGGAAGCCAGGTCGTGATTGAGGACATCCGAGGCACGTCGGTCTGCGTAAGACAAAGGAACGCGCCGAGCAAGATCACGCCAGGCGACGCCGGACCGCACCGTCCTGTTCATCCCGGCCCAGGTGTCCGGCGCCCCCGAGCTTAGTAATCACAACCCGCGCAACTTGCGTTGCGTGGCCGTGCGCGACTTCGTCGCGACCATGTAACGAAGTGCGTCGGCGGCATCGTCGCCGCCGACGCCATCCTCATCGGCGTCAACCTTCAGCACGTCCTCAGGCCGGTTCGGATCGTGCTGAAGCGTCGGCAGCGTCTCAACCAGGCGCCCACAGCGCCGATGAATGAACAATTTCGCCCGAATGCCCCCTTCCGGGTCACCGAACCCCTGCAACACCTCTGCCCACCCGTTAATCCGGTCCATGTTGGCCGGTTTCAGACTCATCCCCTCCCGCGCATACTGCGCGGCGATGGTAGTGCCATCGCTCTGCCGGCTGAATACATCAGTCCCGGCTACGAATCGCCGCAGGTGCCCCAGTTCCAGCGGCCGCACCTCACGCCCGCCCAGGACATGCACCGGCACGCGGTGCCGCGCGAGCATGGCCCGGACCGCCGCCGCGTGCCGCTGCGGCAACCAGAGCCGCTCCGCGTGCTCGTCCACCACGAACAGGTTGCCATCGCCGTCAGTGCAACCGAGCAGAACAACGGTGTAGTGGGCAAAGCCGTAATCCAACGCGCAGAACCATTCCCGGGCCCTGGTGTCGTCGAAGTCCGGAACCACATGCACCTCGCGCCGGAACGACGTGAAAAACTGTCCGGCGGCAATATCCCAGTCTCCGTCCAGCCAGGCCCGCCGTTGCCACCCGTTCAGCCCCTCGAGGACCCGAACGTAGTCAGGATTGTTCCACCGGTTGTCACTCACGCGCGCCGGCACGAACCGAGTCTCAACCTCACGCTTCTCCAGGAACGGGGCGACGAACTTCGTACGATACCAAGCATGACCAACCCCGCCGGGGTTGCTGGTCGAGTAGATCCTCGGCCTCCAATTCGGCTTGGACGTGCGGCACACGGTCGAAATGTCCGTGTGCTTGCGGCTGGACAAGGTCGTTGCCTCCTCGATGCCGATCACGTCGTACTCAAGACCCAGGTAGGCATCAATGTCCTTCTCAGCCTGGAAATGCCCGGCGATGATCCGCGAACCGTTGGCGAAGGTCAGCACGCCGCGGAACGCGGAAAACTCATGCGGCAGCCGGTTAAAGAGTCGGCGCCGCAGATCCTCGAAATGCTCCATGTTGGCCTTGCCAACCTTTCGCAGCAGCAGGCACTTCAAACCCGGGACGCGCTGACAGTCGTCGGCGCCCATCTGGGCCAGCAGCCAGTGGCTCTTGCCGCCGCCGCGGGCCCCGCCGTAGCCGACTGCCGTCGGCCCGTCGGCCCGGTCGCACAACCGCGCCGCCGCCGAGGCGGCGAGCTGGCGCTCCTGCAGCCAGACGCGGGCCGCAATCAGGTTGCGGACCTGGTCCTCAGGGCAACCCGCCGCCAGGGCGGCATCTACGAACACTTGTCGCTCGTTCATCGCTTGTCCTCCAGTGCCGGCACGGCCTCCACGTCCACCACCGCCGGTGCACCGGCTGGCGGCGCCGCCACCGGACCATAGGCCCGCCGCAGCGCAATCTCCCAATCCACATCCACCGTGCCGGTCACGGTGGTATTCACTTCCCTGATCTCGGACGGCATCCCCGCCGCGAATTGCTTGAGCTTGAAGGCCAGCTCCAGCATCCGCGCCATTCCCTCAAAGCCAGGCGTCCGGCCCGATGCCTCCCAGCGCTCCCGCGCCTCGCGGACCATCGAAATGGCCCGCTCGGCTTCCTGCCAGGCCTCGCGCCGGACCGACTCCGTCATCTTCGCCCACTCGACGGCCTTGGCGATGGCCTGTCGCTCGATCGCTCCGCGCTCGACCTCGGCCAGGTGCGCCGCCCGCGCCACCACCCGGCCAGCCCAGTTCCACCGCAGCGACCACTTCTCCATCATCCGCTTGCTCTTGCCCACTTTGGCAGCCGTTGCTGCCAATGTGCGGTCCGGACCGAGGCCGAGATACACGCTGAACGCGGCGAACGCCTTCGCGCTCTCCTTCGGCTGCTCCTCAAACGGCAGTGGCTTCGCAGGCGCTGCACTGACTGCCTTCGGATTTCGGGCTTCGGGCTTCGGATTTCCGCCACCGGCGGCCGGCTGCTGTTCAAAAGGTAGCGCCATTTTCAACCTCCTCCTTTCTCGCCAGAACTTCGGCGAGGATCTCCTTAACGTGTAACCGCTCGCCATCCAGTTTCCACCAGTGGTAACGCTCAGGACAATCAAACGGGATCTGTAGCGTCCCGCCGGGCGTGAGAAACGGCAGTCTTGTCCCCCCTTCGACGGGTTTCGGCGGTTCCACAGCCGCCGCCACTTCTCGGACGCCTCGGACGCCCTTCCGAAACTCTCTTAGCGTGCTCGCATTAGTACCTTCCCCTATAGGAACCTTTTCAAGATACACGTGAGAGTTTTCAACAGGCGTCCGAGGCGTCCGAGATTCTTCCAAAGGCAGCTCCAGCACCAACACAGAACCGTCGCCAGACTTCAAAACACCCGTCCGAGGCGTCCGGGACTCATTCGGCACGCTGCATTCTTGGTTCTGGACTTCGCGGACCCCGTCCGGGGCGTCCGAGCCGCCTATAGTACTATAGGTGTCCGCCGGACTTCCAAACACCCGTCCGAGCCGTCCGAGAATCCCGGTCTGGACGGTCTCAACCACCCTAACCCCGGCGACCCTGACCCTGATCCCCCGAGGCCCGCGCTCGCCGGCCAAGGCATAAATCCGCTTCCGGTGCTCCCGGTCGCCCGGGAACACGCAGCAGCCGAACTTCCCATCGGCAGCGATCCGAAGGTGCTCACCCTTCTTGTCCTGCCCCTTTTCGGCGCAGGCCGGGCACCGTGCCCGCTTCACCCCGTCGGCCAGGTCCACCACCTTCTCGAGCTTTTTCACGTCCAGGCTCACGAGTTGTCCCCCTCCGTCAGGAATTTCACCCCGCTGAATCCCCTTTGGCCTCTGTCCTCGCGCTTCACATCATGCCGCTTGGTCACGCCGAACAGCTCCAGCATCAGCCCTTCCAGCTTGTTATGGACCTCAGTAATCGGCAGCGGCTGCCACTTGCGCTCCGGGCAATACGCGCCATAGCCCTCGACCAGCTCGGTCACGGTCAAATCGCCGAAGCTGTCGGCAATGACCCGGTCTTGGAGGAAGTGCCTCAAGCTGTCGCTTTCGGCCAGCAACGACTCCACGATCGCCCGCTGGCGTTGCGTCAGTTTCAGGTCGCCGCCGTCATCCGGGATCTCGCTCAGCACCTTTTGCGCGCCCAGCAGCGCCCAGTTCAAGATGCCGCTGCCCTCGGTCCGGACCAGGTAAGCCCCGAAATCGTTGATCTTCTTCGCGGGCGGCGGCGCTTCATACCGCACGATATTCAGCCGCCGGCCCCAGGCGCCAACGTCGCCTTGCAGCCGCACCCGCAGCCGCGCGTTGGACGTGATCAGCGCGTTGAACGTGCCTTGCAGTTGGAAACTGCCAGTCCCGCCCTTCTGCTCGGCGTCGAACCAGTCGCCGCCGACCAGGCCCTTCAGCACCGCGGCCCCCTTCGTGCTAAGGAAGTCCGCTTCCACATCCACGCCGACCAACAGGGTCCGCTTAAGGTAGCGGAACAGCTCGAAGCGCTCCGCCAGGTGCTTCGTTCGCAGTTGCGTCACGTTGGCCATGCCAACGACGCCCTGCATCACGTTGGCAAACTGCGTTTTGCCTCGACCGGCCTCGCCGTCCAGGATCAGGAACCGCTGCGCCCGGTTGTAGCCGAGCAGGAACATGCCGGCGAACTTCTGCAAAAGCTCGACGTCCTCAGGATGCACCGCCGGCAGGACCAGCTCATTCAGAAACCGCTCACACTTCGCATTTTCGTCGAAGGCGATCGGCGACCGGTGCCGCGACCGGTATTCCGGCGAGAACGGCCGCAACTCCGCGTCCGCTCCGTTGAAGACAATCACCCCGTTGGCCAGGTGGATCACCTTGCGGCGGTCGGCGAACGGCGCCTCCTGCTCGACGATCCCGCGCAGGTGGGAAATGACGCTGTTCAGTGTCTTCGCTGTGCGCCGTTTCTGCAGGTCGAACACGTTCGCCTGCCGCGATGCCTCCAGCATCCGCCCCGAGATCCTTGTCCGAATCGCATCATCCGACTCGACGCCGTACAGCCCCGTGTCGCCCGCGTAGGCGTAAAACGCCTTCTCATCCTTCTCGAAGAGGATTTCATTCTCCGACGCGTGCAAGCCCGCCCAATACGCTTCGTTGATCCCGGTCAGCGCGCCCTTGTCGTTGGTGTAGAAGGGCTCGCCGTAGAGCTGCCTGAGCCTGCCGTCACCGCCATTCAGCCAGGGCAATTCCCAACCCGACGGCCACACGACGTCAGAGAAGGGCAGGGCCATGGGCGCGGCATCCACCACCAGGCTGTATTCCATCCCCTTCGGATGGAGGCCGTAGATGGTCGAAAGCCGCTTGTCTGCCCGCCATTCAAAGCGCTTGTGCTCCGGGTTGCAGCTCTCCGGGTACTCCCCTTGGACCCGCAGCCAGACCATCCCGCCGCGGCTGCCGCGCGACTGCATTGTACCGGCCAACTTCGGATTGACCGCGAGGAACGCGGCCAAATCCTCATCCGCATCAAAATCAATCGCGCACAGCCCACCCGACGCCTTGCCGAGGTAAACTGCGATGTTGGCCGGCTCGACCTCAAACAGCGCCCGGTAGGCCGGCGTCTTCGTTCCTGCGAAAGGCCGCTCAACGTAGGTCACCAGCGGTTTCTTGGTACCCCACTCGCACGGGACGAAGAACACGTCTTCCCCCAGCCGTGCCGTAAACCGCTCCAAAGGCGAAGCCTGCCCCTCCCCGTTAGCGCGCTGGCGGGTGCCCTCCAAGCCAGTCTCGAGTTCCATCATTGTTTCAATCATGAAAAACCTCTCATCGCAGTTGCCTATCCTGATCTCCCCCGCCATCCAGGCGGATGACGCCCACCAGCAGCGCACGCCGGCACAGGCTGACGGTGTCGCGCACGCCAAACACCTTGAACAACCTCGCCCGGTGGTATTCAACCGTCTTGGCGCTGAGGCCCAGTTCGGCGCCAATTTCCTTCACTCCCTTCCCGGCCCAAATGCCACGCAGCACCTGCTCCCGCCGTCCAGGGGACGAAAGCTTTCTCACCAGCTCGGGATACAACGTTGTTGTCACCGCCGACCCACTCCGAGACATGGGCGGGCCGCGTTTGACGGGAATGACTTGTTCCGGGCGCATGTGCGTTAGCGACAGTCCTGGTGCCCATTTCAGGCCGCGGCCTGCGCCGCCAGCCTACCAGCCCGTCCCATGTCGATCCGGCCCTTTCGGCTTGCCGTAGGGCAAACGGCGCTTCCCAACGCCGCATTAGTCGCCGCTTTGGCGGACATGTATCGCTTCATCAGCCGGACGGCCCAGGCGAGCGACCGACGAAATTCAAACGTCTTGAGGTAGCCGCCGGCTACGCCGCGCGCGACCAGTCGGCTGTCGCCGCGCTGTCCCAATCGCCGCGCGTGCTTCGGATCGCGGGTCTGCACCCAAACAATGCCGCGCACCGGTTGCCAGGCGCACAACTCCCGCTCACCAACGGCTGTGTTGAGCCCCACCTTGTTGCTAAGATCAGTGTTCATTCGTGTAATCCGTGTCTAAGCCGCCATTGCCCTGTAAAACTCGATCGCTTCCGGGGCCACATGGACGCCCTTGAACCATTCCTTGAAATTCAACCCGGCCAGCGACCGCACCCGCGACACGGCGACATAGGCCTGGCCCGGTTCCCGGGCGGCGCGGATATCCAGGAAGGCCGAATCCAGCGTCAACCCTTGGGCCTTGTGGATCGTCATCGCCCAGGCCAGCCGCAGCGGGAACTGGCTGAAGGCCGCCGAGCTTTCATCCTGCGCGTCAAATCGCCAGGTGAACCGCTCAACCCGCAGTGCCTCGCCGCCACTTCGGACCACCACCCTGCCAGGCTCGACGGCCTCGACCGTGCCAATCTGCCCGTTCACGAACAACGGCTCGCGCCGGTCCGGCTCGTTCTTATTAACGGTGAACATCACCAGCGCCCCCGGCTTCACCCGCAGCGTGTCCGGCGTCAGCAGATTCTTGACCAGGAACTCGCGCTGATGGTCCGGCCCGCTCTGTTCGGCTTCCAACACGCTTTCCTCGCCCGGAAGCTCGGAAAGCTGGAAGGCGTTCCACTTGTCCACCTGGACATTGTGGGTGAACAGGCGCGGCATGGTGGCCGGCGGATTGCGCCGGACCCGGGATTGCAGCAGCCGGGCACACTCGCCCCAGACGCGGCCAACCCGGAAACTCGCCAGCGCCTGAACGAAAGACGCATCATCCTGCCGCCGGACGGTATCCAGCACCACGGTCTTGAACTCGGCCGCCGCCCAGGCCGGCGTCCGAAATGCCCAGTCGTAAGGCTCGCTCTCGCTCGTGCGCACCGGCGGCAGTTGCAGGAAGTCACCGGTAGCGATGACCTGGCACCCGCCAAAAGGTTCATCCCGACCGCGCAGCCGCCGGAACAGGAACTCAACAAACTCGAAATGTCGGCCCTGGAGCATCGACACCTCGTCGATCACCAGCACCTCGCACCGCCGAACCCGATTGAACCCGGCCAAAATCGACCGCCGAGGATCCCGCCGGAGCAGCGCCAGGTATTCCTCATTCGACTGCCCAGCTTGCGGCCCCAGCATCATCCCGCAAAACCGGTGGATGGTCGTGCCGCCCACGTTCAACGCCGCCACACCTGTCGGCGCCGTGATGTCAACGCGGTGAATGTTCGTGCTGTGCAGACACTCTTCAATAAAGCGCCGTAACAGGGTGCTCTTGCCGGTGCCGGCCATGCCGGTCAGGAAGCAGTTGCGACCGGCCAGGGCCGCCGCCAGAAAACGGTTCTCCGGCGTCAGCACCGACGCGGCCACGGCCTCGTAACCCTGCCAGCCAGGCCCGACACGGGGGGCAACCTCAACGTCCGTACCGTCAAAGTTCAAATCACCTTGCATAGTTTTAGGTTGGGGCCGCTCATCCAACAGGCCGCCCATTCTGATTTCGGATTTCCGGTTTCGGACTTCCCGCTCACGCGGGCCGGTCCTCGACCAGACCGCACACACTGCACTGCTGCGACCACTTCGACCGCAGCCAGGTATGGTTTCTGCATACCCGCTTCGAGACGTGGCGCTTTGCCCCTTGCAGGTCACCCAGCGCCATCGCCCCAAAGTCCCCCCGCGCTACAGTCCTTCTCGACCTGTATGCGGGGCGCGCGGCCAACTGTTCTCTCTCTCGCATAGTCTGGTCAGTAAGGCAGTTCAGCCGGCACGGCCCCGACCATGCCTGTTACCCCGAGCACACCCGAGATCCTGGCGGTCAGCTCCACGTCATTCCGCAGATACGCCACCGCCTTGTCGCGGTCAGTTCGCCATAGGTCCGCGAATGCCTTGCCATCGCCATTCTTGCCGCCCAGGCCCAGGTGCTTCGCGATGCTGTCCAACGAACCGCGCGCCTGCCGGTCACCAAGCTGCCAGCCGTCGCGCAGGTCAACCATCTCGTCGGCCCAGTAGCGACCGCGCCGGATGCCGAACGGCACCTCGACCCGGTGCTTCCACGACCGGCGGAACAGGAACGGCAGATCGAACGGGTAGATGTTGAAGCCGACCAACTGATGAACGCGGCCCATCTCGCCGCGGCAGGCCTGCCAGAACTCGCGCAGCGTCTGCGCTTCGTCATCGTGGCCGATGACGTCAAACCTGCCGCCCGCCAGATACAGCAGCCCAATGGCAACCACGCGGCCCGTCAACGGGTCCAGCGCCGCCCGCTCGATGAAATCGCGGCGGTGGTTCGCTTCCGCCTCCGCCAGCTTCGCCGCGATCTTGTCCGGGTCCTTCAGGTTGCCCGTTTTGACCTCTGCCGGGTCGAAGGGCGGCATCATTGCCGCGATCTCCGACTCCGGCAGGGCCCCGGTCTCAATGTCAAAGAAGATGGTGCTCATCCCGATCAATAGGGAACGTTATCGGCCACCTTCTCCTGTTCCTGCTGCCACCATTCCAGCGCCGCGACCAGGCGCTTGTCATCCGCCAACGGTTTCGGGTTGGCCTTGGCTGCCGGCAGCCAATGCTCAATCAGCGCCTGCACCTGCTCCGGCGCCAGGTCGCGCACCTCCAGCCCCTTGCACCGGCCCACATGGATCTTGGTCGCGCTCAGATCACCGGCATCACTCGCCGCCTGTTCCGCCCGCCGGTAGGTTCCCTGGGCGGCTCCTTCGCTGCTCGCCGCTCCCGCGCCATTGGGGCCAGACCCCGGTTGACGGTCCTTCACGCGGACGTACTTGCCCGACGCCTGCAACGCCGCCCCCGACTTGTCCGGCGTGCAGGCCGCGATGTTGGCGTAGGTCTCGGTGTCCTTGTGCTCCTGGACCACCACGAGCTGGGCCGCCTTGCCGATCAGGCACTCCGTATCGAAGTCATCCAGCTCCGCCTTGGTCAGGTCGCGCCCGAACCATCCGCGCACGAACTTCCGCAGGTTCGCCTTCTCATTCAGAGAAGGCGTGAACTGCTTCGACCAGACGCAGAACCGGCTGCCGTCGTCCTTCAGCAGGTCCACCTCGAACACCAGCTTGAACACATCGCGTTCGCCAAACTGGCTCTGCTGCTTGCGCAGAGGCGTCGCGTCCACACACACACCCTTGCCCGTGAATTCCGGGCAGGGCTCGAAGTTTGCACCATTATGTTTAATCTTCATTCGCTTGCTCTTTTTCCGTCGTTTGTTGTTTCACTGCTCTTCTTTTCCGGCGGCAGCGTGCCGCCCAGAAATCCAAAAAATGTTTCCGCATCCAATGTCACCAACCAGCCCCGGAAGCTCCGGCGGTGCGCCACGATCGGCACCCTTGCGACCGATGACTGATCACCGGCCACTGATCCCTTGCTGTCCCTCCGCGCCTGCTCCATCGCATCCTCGATATTCAGCCGCTCGACGGCCTTCACCTCGAAATGCAGCCAGGCCAGGTCGTCGCATATAACGTCAGGGGAATCGGGCGACCCGGAGTACTGGACGCCGCGCCGCGCGCTGTAGCCGTGGGCGCGAAGCTCATCGCGCCACTGCCGCTCACCGCGCTTGCCTTTCTCCCGGCTGTTCATCGGTTGCAGTTCGGGTCCATCAACTCTCAACCCTCAACCCCGGCAGACGCGGCAGGTCCTGGCCAGCGCCGCCTCGATCTCGCTCCACTTGAACGCGACCGATCGCCCGATCTTGTAATAGGGTAGGATTCCTCTTGACATCCAATTATCGATACAGCGAACCGTCTTCTTCAGTCGCCGCGCCACCTCGGCCTTCTCGATGAACTCCTCGACCGGAGGAGCGCCGCTCGTTCCCGTCACCGCCGTCTGATTCGTTTGCATGGTCATCATTGTTCAACCCGTCTATCTGCTTCGCGCCGCGCTGGTCAGCCCGCCTGACCATTCGCGCGCGCACCTGTTATAAAGCCTTTTTTTCGCGACCCATCACGACCCCAAAACCACCACTTGCACACACGCGCACGCTCGCGAACACAGCCACCTGTGCGCACAGTTAATGCGAACAAAAAAAACTGAAAAATCTGTTGACGGTTTTCTGGCCCTCTCCGGCACTGAAAACGCCAACATCAACCAAAGCCCTGTCCCACGGGCTTGAAACCCACTTTTCACCGCTTGCAAGTTTTCGTTCATAATCGTCTCATCTCAGTTCTGACTTCTGCCCGCTGCCCCCCGCCCCCTGGCTTTCCGCTTTTCAGTATTTCAGTTTTCAGCATTTTCGTGATGCGACCCTACCACGATCTTTTCGGCATCCATCCAGACCCCACGGCTCGCGTAGGAAGCACTGGGAAGCATGGGCACTTTATCGGGAAACACTGGGAACATTTTTCTTACAGAACACCCTTGACGGCTTCCCCGCCGCCGGCTCCGCATTTCAATGTTCAGTTTTCACCGCCATACCGCCTGGCCCACGCTTTTCATCTCTTGAATTGTTGGCGCCATCTTCCCGCCGTTTCTTCCGAGCCCATGGAATAATCGGAAACTATTTTTGACAGGGCAACGACACCCCACCCGCACGAGTACATGGATCACCGGTCGGCACCGCCAGGAGCGGCACCGCGACAAAAAAAGGACCGCAGGAGCAACCTTGCCCCTGCGGCGTGACGGGCTGGCCGCGCTCGATGAGCGTCGGCGCCCGCGCGCTGGCCGTGGCGGCGGTGAACCAAAGGTCACCACCGCCCGGTCCAGGGCAGTTACGTCAAGTTATGGTGGGGGCATAGTACGCCGGCCTTTCTAAGAACCCTTGCAATTCGCCAGCGCACCGCCTAATTTGGAAGTGCTGTAACAAGCTAGCGTCTCGGGCGCGGATTCTTTCGCGTCTGAGATTTCTACTGGCCTTTGAGCGCTCCAACGCTCTCAGGCCAAAATTTTTATATCCGCATCAATCAATGTTTCCCACATCACCGTCAACCCGGCGGAAGCCACTGTCACCAGCGGTCCGCCCATCTTCGGGCCCCGCGCACACGCGCTGGCCATTTCTAACTGCCTTAGATTCCACACCCGACACAGGTTCTTCACAAGGAAGATTTGAAAAAAGTTACGCAAACGTTATTCGCGAAGAAATTGCTAGCCCTTTTGCGGAGCGAAGACTCCTACTCGTTGCCCACGTGCTTGGTGGATTGAGGCGGCTGGCCAAAAGTTCCCAACACAATCACGTTATTCAACTCGTCAGGCACCATGGCACGCAGGTCAGCGCCAAACACACTCTGCAGCACCATGTCGGGCAGCGGCAGTTCCCCGGGAATTTCCCACGGCTTTATTTTGTTGCTCGCGCTCAGCAGCTCCAGGCTCTTTCGGCCCAGTGACCGAGTAGTCGCCGGAACCACCTCGTCGAGCGGTTCGCCTTTCGCCCGCCGCCAGCCTGCCGCCGCGATGTGTCTGCAATGCTTCTCGTACGTCTCTTCCGAGATCAGCCCGAGGTCCTTTGCGCGTCTCACCATCGCCTGAATCGAAACACCCCACTTCGGTTTCAGCCGCTTGAACCCCTCGAGACTCGTGTCCCTAACATCGCGCGAAAAGGTTTCCGCCGGCATCAGAAACGCGCTGGCGAACGCATCGGCCTGCCGCTCCGCGTCTTGCCCGGCCGCTTCCAGCTCATCGTCCGAGTAGTGCCGATGTATCAGCAGATGCCCCAGCTCATGCCCCGCGTCGAACCTCGACCGGGCGCGATCCTGCTTCTCATCCCCGAGAAAGGCGAACGCCCGTCCGCTCACCACGCAGGAGTACGCGTCAAAACGAACATCGCCAAACCCAGCAGAGCATAGCCGGACCCCTTTTGACTCCAGAAGTTCACCTAGCTTCGCGATAGGCCGGTCACCCAGGCCCCATGCACGCCTGCAAGCCATCGCGGCCTCCTCCGGGCTGGTGCCCGGCGCAAGGTCCGGCAGCGGGGCATTCGGGAAAGCCACCCACTGCTCAAGCCAAATAAACGCTTCCGCGACCATCTCCGCCAGGCGCTGCGCTTGCCGCCTCAGCAGCCGGGTCTTCGCTGCTGACCGCGCCCGGAACGAAATCGGCCCCCGCCGCGCCACCTCCTCGGGGATCCGCGTCAAAAGCAACGCCACCGGAACATTGACCGCGCGCCCAATCGCAATCAGGTTCTCAGGCGTCGGGTTTTTTGAGCCGTCTTCCCACTGGCTCACCGCCGCCACCGACACGTCCAGCTTCTCGGCCAGATCCGTCTTGGTTTGGCCGGCCAGCTCGCGCGCTTGCGTGATTCTTTCAGGTAAAGCCGCACTCATCATGCGTTCGCCTGTTTCCCTTCCGCTGCGGCAGGATTCAACTCCACCAAAGGCTCGGCCACCGGCTCGAAATCAATCGACGGCAGGAGCATCGGCATCAGCTTGATGTTGCTCGAAAGCTGCCTGTACACAGCGCGGTCTATACCATCCGTGTACGCCCGCAGGTAAGCGAACTCACTGGTCTTCCCACCATGTACCAGTACCAGGTGCAGCAAATCATCCGTCTCGGGCGCCATGTGCTCCCAACCTTTCAGTAACGGGGATACCTCATTGACCTCCCGGCCACGCCGCCGAAACGTTGACTCTCGCGGAGTCTCATCCTCCTCCATCAAGTGGTGGGTCGTCACCGCAGTGAACTTCCCGCGCAACTCAAGAACGTGGAAACCGCCCAGTTCCACCCACCCGGCCTCGATTCCTTCGAAAAGGCCCTTCTCCGCAGCCATCTCCAGATGCTTCTGGACCATGTGCCACCGCACGACCCCCCGGAAATTGGCAAGGTTGGGGGAGTCCAGCAGCGGGTCCGACTCTTTGTCGCTGCGGGCCAGCGCTGCCGCCTCGGCCGCCAGAATGGCTTCTTGCACCACGGTTAGGTTATGTTCGCTCCAGTCCTTGGCGACTTCGGTTAAGAAAAACGTCGATTTAGTCATTTAAGTTACGCAAAGTTAGTTTAACCAGAAACGCGAGTCAACAGATTTTTTTAACCAAAGCACACTTTTTACGAAAGTATTAAGCCCATCCCCACCCCGCCGGTCCCATCTGCCATCTGCCATTGGCGATCGGCCATCGGCTATTCGTCCCATTCCTCCCCTCAGTCCCATCCGCGACCCACCATCCCGCTGCATATCCCTTTCGTAAGCGCAATAGTTTAAACTCCTTCCACGGCCGCCGCGGGCGCAATACGCTTCCCGTTTGCGTCCGATGAAACTCGAAGACAAAATCCGTTCCGACATCACAGCGGCGAAACTCCGGCGTCCTCCAACCACGCTGCAAGGAATCACCAAAGAGCGGATCGCCGAAGTCCTCAAAGCCCTCGACCGCACCTCCAGAGACCAGATCGACGCTGTCTTCGCACTGCTCGACGATATAAACCCGAGCTGGTTCTACGAGGCCGCCGAAAAAGGACTCAAAGTCTGCGACGGAGCATCGACCGCGCACATCGCCTGCCACGTCGGCGTACTCCAGCGCAACGGCGGGAAGCTCGACCGCGAAGGCCGCGATTATTGGCTCAAGCCGCTCTGGGAAATTGGTGCCTTCGAGAAACTCTACTTTGACTCGGAAACGGTCGAGTTCCTGCCCGGGCACCCGGTTCCGAAGTCGCCAAACTCCGCGTATCGCATTGCCCCGGCGTTTCTGCAAATCCTGAAAGCGTCCGACGCCGACCGCAAAGCGCTCCTGGCAGCGTGGGCCAGCAAAGATGCGATCCGAGCGCGCTTGCAAGTCCAGGCGGAGCTTGCCAAAGCCACCAGCGCTAAAATCGGGACACCACACCAGGGCCTTATCACCGCAGCCTGTGAGGTTTACGTCCCCAATTTTCTCCCGGGCTTCGAGGTCCTGTACATAGATGCTGCGGACGGCCAGCGAGTCACAGCAGAACAGGAACTCGTCCTCAAGAAGGCCGGCATTGTCATCGGGCTCGGCGACTCAATGCCCGACATCCTCCTCTGGAACCAAAAGACAGATGTCCTTTGGGTCGTTGAAGCAGTCACGAGTGACGGCGAGGTTGACTCGCACAAGGTTCAGAGCCTCACCGCCCTCGCTACCCGCTCCGGAAAAAAGAAAATCGGCTTCACCACCGCCTATGCCACCTGGAGAGACGCCGCCTCTCGCCAGGGAAAGCACAAGAATATTGCCCCCGACACCTACATTTGGATTCGCGAAGACGGCGCGAAGCACCTCAGTGTCGAGACGTTTGAATCATCGCCTCAACGGCTGCA
>QGNH01001496.1_pt1 | contig 19492 bp, 20 predicted proteins | sample 1735481 | NCBI WGS metagenome assembly QGNH01 (sample SAMN09239004, study PRJNA386568) | Viral metagenome, whole genome shotgun sequencing project.
GTTTCCAGCGGTAGCGCTGACAGTCGTTGTTGAGGGGGAAGAATTACTGTCAGATTTCACAGTGAAAGAATCATTTGCACGATTGCTCCAGAACATGACAGTTACGAGCATCATACTGCCAGTTGTGTTTTGGTAAACAGTTCCAAGAACACGGCTGCTGGTCACAACGGATTGAGTTGAAGTGACTGTTGCATTTGGCACTTCCACACTAATGTTGCTTCCGCTTTTCTTCCATGTGCCTAGCGTGTAGCCGCTATCCGCTACTGGAGCAGTGCTGTCCAGGTTAGGGCTGCTGACAGTCACGCCGTCCACGTTAATTGATGGGCTTCCGCTTCCACCGCACCCAGTCGCCATCGTGCAGATTTGAGAACTATTCAATTGCGCGTTTGCTGGCGCGGAAGTGTACAGATTGATATTGTTCGCCGCAAGATTGATCGGGCCGTTCACACCGGGATGACCTGAGTCAGACATCACATCAAGGCTAATTCCCTGCGTGGAAAGAGTTTCCAGACTGATTCCTCCGCCTACCACACATCCTTCACCACAGTAATAGTCGTCAATAGAGATAGCGCCATCTCCGTCCTCATTGGGCGAGTTGGTGATGTATACGCCAGCGCCGTTTGCGCTGGTATCAGAGCTATCCGCGAAAATATCGACCGTTCCTGGATTGCTGGCCACATCAATCTGCGCATCCCCTCCTCCGACCCCTCCCGTGGTTGAGGCGGTTTGCAGTTGGACATACCCACCCGAGGGGCCTTCGGCGTATGCATTAAAGTTATCGCCTACAGTTACAGCCGTAGGATCATGAATCCCTTGGTCTATGGTCGAATCGCCCAGCGTATGCGGAGCGGTCGCTACAGGGATGTAGCCAGGGGTGAGTGTGCCGGAAAGATCGCCACCACCACCGCCGCCTCCAATCATCAGGTCAGTCAGCGTCACCGGGTTAGGATAAACCAGCGGTGGAAATCCTCCGCTCATCACCACATCGTAGCCTTGCCCCGTAGCCGCAAAAAACAGCCATGATCCAGACGCTATAGATAATTCTGAATTTGCAGTAAATGGGTTGCTAAGGGGTGTGCTGGTGGCATCCGCATAAATGGTTGCGGGAGTCGTTGTCCCGGTCAAGTACACGGCAATAGTACAAGAAGGGATAATGGTCTGCTGGAAGTTCGCTGCGGGAAGCCCCTGAGTCACTGCATGGACCCCGCCGAGGTCGCAAAACCCGTTGAACGCCGCTGTCTGGGCAAAAGCCGCAGATGCAGATAAAAAAAGAGCCGCAAACAGTGTATATGCCTTCATACTCACAGTTTACGCGAGAATGGAAGGGGTGAAGATTCAATTCTCCATAACGATACCCCAAACGATAGTTTTCAGTATATAATACAGGCATGGTCAGCAGGAGCCGGTGAGGGCTCAACTGATGCAAAGCTCTGGAGGAAAGCACCCATGCCTGATTCATCATACCCCATTCCACTTTTATTCTTAAGTGATAGCCCTTCATGTTCTTCTGGCTTAGGACGAATATGCCGCGATTTGGCAACCCGCCTGCACGAACACTGCTCCGACATCTTCGAGGTGGCAACTTGTGGATATGGCGGTCCTGGCTCTCGCAGATTCGGCTTTCGGGAATACCACCTTCACGCCGTAGACAACTGGCTCCCAATGGAACTCCCCGGCATTTGGGAAGACTTTACCCAAGGGCGCGAAGGAGTATTATTCCCTATTTGGGACTTGTCGCGCTTCTGGTGGCTCAATTCCCCTCAATGCCCCCCACACCTTCGCCATTGGCTTGGGACGGCAAAGATGAAGAAGTGGTTATACCACCCCGTAGACGCAGAAGGTCCATACGGCAAGCTCAGTGGACGCCTCGCGGAGACAATGAAGCTGTTTGACCGCGTGCTTGACTACTCAGCCTTCTCCTGTCGCGTCACAGGCAACACCGAACATCTACCCCACGGTATCGACACTAGCGTATTCCATCCCTACGACCGCATTGAGTCCAAGCGCCAGTTCCGCGAATTGGGCTTTCAGAATCTCAATGATGATGATTTTCTCGTGGGGATTGTGGCAACGAACCAGCCCCGGAAAGATTGGGCACTTGGGATTCAGACTTGCCGCATCCTTCTTGACCGTGGGGTTAACGTCAAGGTTTGGTGCCATGTGGACGTTCTGGACCGGCACTGGAGCCTTCCCAACTTGATAGCCGACTATGGTTTGGGAGGGCGCGTGACCATCACCGACGCCAACTTCAAGGATGAGCAGTTGGCGAAGTTCTATTCAGCCTGTGACCTGACGCTGAGCATCGGACTCGGTGAGGGCTTCGGCTATCCGACATACGAGGCGCTGGCTTGTGGAACTCCTGTTGTGGCGGGAGACTATTGCGGGTCGGAATGGCTCAATCCCAACTTGCTAGTGAGCCCTAAAGCATATCGTTATGAGGGACCGTACTCCTGCAAACGCCCCATCTATGACCCGGAGGATTGGGCTGCTCTTGCTGAGGCATTTAATCCGTGGGATACCGCTCCGTTCCTTGCAGTTGATTTTCCTCTCCCGGCTGAACTTGACTGGAAGAATCTTTGGCCGAAATGGCAACAATGGTTTATGGAAGGGCTGCAATGAACCTAGAACGCGCATTGACTGTGGAAGGCTGGATGTACGAGCCAGAACTGGAATACCTTGCCCACGCCGCATCGACACGAATGAGGATAGCAGAGATTGGCTCATGGAAGGGACGTAGCGCAACGGCTATGGCTCTAAACACAGAAGGTATTGTTTTCTGTGTTGACACATGGAGTGGACACTTGGAATCATCTGAGCATTTCAGCGTGGATTGCTTCAAGGACTTCCTCAAGAATACCAAGGACATTCCCAACATCCTTCCCATCCCCCTTGAATCGACCCACGCCGCCGCCATTTTCAAGAGATATGGATTCCAGTTCGATATGGTGTTTATCGATGGTCTACATCACTTCGAGGGCGTGGTGGACGATATAATGGCATGGAGAGAATTGCTGGCCCCTGATGCCATATTCTGCGGCCATGACTACGGCGATGAGAACTGGCCTGGAGTGGAGAAAGCTGTCAAATTGCTGATTCCTGACTTCCACAGGGTTCCTGAGACGAATATTTGGACCACGGAGGAATTATGATTCACATCTATATTCCATTCGTCAACCGGCCTGACCTGCTTAAAAAGGCAGTAGACAGTGTACCTGTGATAAGCGGTTGGCGCGATTGGCAGCTAAACTATCATTTGCAGGTTGAGGTTATCAACAATTCAGGCAAACCGCTCCCTGATGATATTAATGCCAGAGAAAGCAATCCCCCCGTTCCACTGACCTTCGCACAGTCTCAGAACTGGATGCTAAGGGTTAGCGAGGATTTTTTAGAACGTTTCTACCTCTTCATGCACTCGGACGCAGAAGCTGGCGAAGGGACTGTCCAGAAGCTCATCGAACTAGCATGGTCGCTTACCAATGAAGGCCGCAAGTGGGGCGTCATCTTCACCAATTATGATGCGCTGGCCGTGTTCAACACAGCGGCTTTTCGAGAAGTGGGGGGATGGGACGTTTATCTTCCTTGGTATTTTGCCGACAACTCGATGTATCGCAAACTGCGCCTTGCGGGATATGAGTTGATCGAGTCCAACCTGCCGGTAAAGCACGAGCCGTCACAGACTATCAAAAGTGATCCGTTCTTGAATCACATCAATGGCATAACCTTTCCCATTTATGCCGAGTATTACCGTCAGTGTTGGGGAGGTTCGCCGGGAAATGAGACGTTTACCGTGCCGTTCAATGGAGTGTTCGCCTGATGCCAACTCTTCCAAGGTCGCAGCGGATTATGGTGCTCGACAAAGATGATAACGTCATCTTCAAGTCGAGGCGTTTGAAGGTGGAGTACGGCCACATTGCAGTCCATCACGATGTTGAAGTGAGCTATAATCCGCATCCGACCGACACGACGAAAGCCATAAAGACTGTCAGTGGGAGCTTTGTGATATTCACTCCTGACGAGTTTTGCGAGTTCTGTGCCAATCCACCAGAATGGTTCCGAGGAGAGTATGCTGAAAGCTAAACCCGGAGAGAAGCGCCTGTACCTTAAATTTGCTGAGCCGGAAGATTTGTCCCTCTACGACCGGCTGGAAGCGGATGCTAAGAAGCAGCGGTATCCCATCCAGACGTACATTATGCTTGTGCTGCTTCAAGCGTACCCAGCCAAAGAGGAACTATAAAGCTGAGGAAGATCGGCTGGCATTACCGGAGTAGGCGAGTAGCAGCAAGGGGAGAATGGACACGCACCGCGTCCAGTCTCATCGCAACTAGACCGCCGCATAGGGGCATTCTCTGAGGCTGATTCCATTGCTTCTGCGAGGATGCCCATTTCCTTTCGAGCCGCAATCATGCGATTATCGTCCGGCTTGTAGATAATCTCTCTGCTCAGAATCAGGTCGTCCAAGACGCCATCCTGCTTCATTCCCGCCAACCAGCGTTCCGTACTGATGGCTCCTTCATGCTCCCGCCACACCTTTGTCCAGCTATCGTTGAAGCCGGTCTTCTTGGCGTTCCGGGGAGCAAAGCGAAGCGTCTTGTTGACAGGATGAAGAAGCCCTTTAGCCCATGCGGAATGACGCCTGCCACCTCGATGGGGGCCAATGACTACTGTGGTGAGCGTAAGGGGAGACTGTAGTGCTGCAAGTTCCCCAATGACCCGCCAGGAGTGAGCACACGCCCTCAGCCGATCATCGTCCCAAAATGATACAAGTTCGATCCGATGGCGCTTGCCGTCAGCCGTCTCGTAGAGTGCCGATTTCCAGTCAAAGCCATTCTGAGTGCAGTTTTGCACTTGGGACATCGAGCCGAGCCTTAATCGAAGTGCCACGGCAATGATGCCTGCAAGGTAGCCGATGTGCCTCACGGTCGTAAACTTGTTGATTTCAGTGAGAGTAATCTCTTTTTGCGCAGCGATACGCATTGTCTCATCTTTGGCGGCTTGCTCTGGGTCGTCAGGTGCTAAAAGTGCCGATTCCAATGCTGCGTAGAGTACACCCAAAGGGGAGATTAGCTTCGGTTCGTACTGCTGGGCAAAGGCATAGCGGCGTTCGCATCGGTCGTAGCAATCCAGCGATTCTGAGGACAGGATCATTGAGCACTCAAGGCAGCGGCTACGCCTTTTTTGGGTTGTGCGCCCCCTGCTACAGCATAAAGGCGAGGATCAACCTTGATTCCCTTTTGTGCGGCTATCTGAGCAATCTTGGCCATGTCTCCTCGCATTTCAGGCGGCACTTCGGCAAGGTCGCGCAAAGTGGGCTTGGTGAGAAATTGAAGAACCCTTGGGGTTTCGATCAAAGAGCCGATAGTCTGAGTCGCACCATATCCCACAACTGCTCCAGCAAAGTCTTTGGGGAGCGCAGATAGATTTCCATGAATCACAGACTCAAGGATGCGATATACGCCAAAGGTAGCCGCGATCTGGCCACCGCGCTTTTTGATGAAGTCTCCACGAGCTTTCAAACCTTTGGCCTTGGCTTGCTGTATGTCTTCCGCGCTGATGGTCTTTGGATTTTCTCCCTTTTCAAGTTTAGGCAAGGATTTTAGCTTCCCTCCCCGCGCTGGTATTGACTTTGCTTCTGTTTGGTATCCGCGAACCGTATTCGCTCTACGGGCTAATTCTTGATTGTATCTAGCAAGTGCCTCAATCCCGGTCTGATCTTTACCTGCAAGTTGCGCTATTGCCTTCCCGCGTTCAGTTGCGTTCATCGCCTTGTAAAGTGGGGAATTGTGATCCCTGAAAGCCTGCATATACTGTCGGTAAAATCCCTTAGCATCAGCCAACTGCGGCCCTACGCCGCTTTGATCGGCCATCTTCTGCATGAGATTCCCGATATTCTCTTGAAGGGATTTTGTCGCCAGATACACGTCTCCAGGGAGATTCCCGGTAGAGAGTTTAGAGCCGAGTTCAGTGTAGTACCCTTGAAGATCGGTGAAAGTTGCCGGTGGGGTTTCCATCCCACCCTGTTCCTTGAGCACATCATAAAGTGGGTGCCCCTTGGGAATTTGAGCGCCTTGGTAGGGGATAGTATCAGGCTCACCTTCGGGGTGCTTAGACAAAATGTCACGAAAGATTTTTAGATTCTCACTGGAACCTTGAATCTTGCTCTCCGCTTCCTTTACCGCACTAGCAAGATCGGATGATGGTATAGTTTGTCCTTCTGTAGCAGCCCGTAAGGCGTTGTACTTCTCATTCGCCTGTGCCCGGACCTGTTTCTCTGTAGCTTTGAGGTCATCTTGAAACTTTACGTCCAACTGCTCGATGCCTCGATTCATAGTTGCTTTGCGCTCAACTGGAGCTTTCGCCGCTGTATTGGCCTCTTCCACAGCCTTTTTCTTCTGGAAGTATTTGCCAACGTCAACCTTGCGACCTTTTACTAAGGCGTCATTTGCAGCCTTGGTTTCTTTCACGAGTTCAGCCGTCTCTTTGGGAGTCGTTTTGGTGAGAACTCCAGCCGTAGTTTTAGCCACCCCAGGAATAGCCCTAAGAGTAGCCTCTCCTAACTCGCCAGCACCTGCTAACGCTCCAGCCTGCCCAACTCCAGCCTCAATCGTTTCAATAGGATGTTCGCGTAGTTGTGCGCCCATAGCCTCACCCGCTGCTCCGGGGTGCATCACCATCTTCCCTATGCCCATTGCAGTATCGATCGGATGAAGAAGAGTTCCCAAACCTCCAGCGCCGATATTCCCCATCCCTGTAGCCGCTTCACGACCAACGTACTGGGCGCGAGAGCCGAATGTAGCATTATCCGCTGCTGTGGGCTTTTTATGGGGCTGAATTTCCGTGTACTTGTCTCGCCAATCAGGTATAGCGGGATCGGAAGAGGACGTATTCGGAGCCGGACCAACAATCTGGTTTATCTCTTCCGGCGTAGCATCGTCGGGAACAGTGATTGTACGTCCATCAGCTTTGATAGTGCGCGGCATTATTGCTTCACCAGCTTCCCTGTTTTCGGGTCACGTACCCAGTTTTCCACTGCTCCACCACCAGCAGAAGAGGAATTATTGGGCTGAAGTACCTTCCTTAAATCATCTGCCTCTTTTTGCGAAACCTCATAGGACCGTTTAATGTCAGCAAGCAACATCTTCTCTAACTCCGGGGGAAGTTTGCCACTCTTGGTACGTTCCCATGCCGACTGCGCTCTGAGAGGTAAAGAACCTGTGGATAACGCTTGCCGGAACTCAGCTTGTGTCATGCGCCCCGCGCCTTGCACATTAGACCGGACCCACGAATAAATGAGTTCTTGGTCGCTGGACGCTGTAGACCCTGAAGCTAAAGCATTTTGCGCTGAAGTGTAGGCTTCCTTCTTTGCGTTCGCATCCTCAGCGACCTTCGTGTATTGAGCCGCATCCGCTTTATCAAGAAGGCTGGGCCTTGCTCCCACTGTCTGACCGGGACGCGCAATTCCACTGAAGGAAGAGGGGGGATTGCCTTGGGCTACTGGTTTTACAGGCTTTGCACCACCAACGGGAGTAGTTAGAGATTTAATGTGATGTGAAGAAACCCCGCCCGCTGCGCCTGTCTTGGCTTCCTGAATATCGCTTGGATTACTGTCTGACTGCCAGTAAATATGGTTTGGGTCAGATTGGGGTGCAACAAGATGGTGCCCCGGCTTTACACCGAAGACTCCAGCCCACGCCGTAGCAGCCGGGACCATTCCCCCGGACGATGCAGAAGGTGTCGGGGTAGGCGTTGATGGCGTTTGGGCATACCGTGTTGATGGGACTCCTACGCCACTACCTCCGATGTGTTTGGTACTTGAAGTTTGAACTTCAATTGCCTTGATTGTATTATCCGGCTGCGGAACAAATGCTATATGACTCCCTGTAGTTGTCCCGGCTACAGCCTCAGCCCATTTTTGCCTCCCTTGTATTTCTTGCTGCGGGGTCGGGGTGGGGCCATAGGCCGCAATTAAGAATTCTCCTAATGATCCGACCTTCGGGCCTGTCGATTTTGGCGTTACAATAGCTCCCCCTAATGATTCTTGGGGGATTGGTTCGCCATTCAAATACTCCCAACCGTTACTGTCAGGATTCCATTGAGCGGAGATTGCTGTTCCATCCTTTAACGTGAGAGGAATCACATCGGGCTTGGTTACTGGCTTGACTGGAGGAAGTCCACCAAACTTCTCCAACATCTCCTGATGGACCTTTTCCTGCTGATCTTCTGGGATGTACTGCTTCATGTACTCCCATTTAGCTTCAAAGTCTTTGACGGCCTCTTGCCGTGCCTGATTTTCCGCGTACCCTTCTGGCGGTACAGCCGTGAATCCAGTCATAGCAGCAGCGGGAGTTGTTTGCGCTGGAGCAGCCCCACCCTTCACACCGCCATTTGGAGCGACAATCTTCCGCAACTTCTCCATAAGCGTACCAGCATGGCGGGGATTCGAGTACAGAGANNCGTTCCTGTGGAGACATTGGCGTTCCATCAGGCTTGAAAAGAGGCTTGTCAGACTGTAACTGATTTAGTTGGTTCTCCAACGCTTGCGCCTTAAAATTGATCTGCGCGTCTTCCATCTTCTCTTGATGCGCACGACCCTCTGCGGCAATTGCGGGCGCGTATCCGGCCTCTTCATTAGCCACGGCTTTGCCCAAAGGCGCAGCGACAGCACCGGCAACTTCCATGCCCTTCTCTAGCCCAGAGCCGATCTTTCCGAGTACGTCACCAATTCCCATTGCCGCCTCACTTGATAAAAAGCACATCCACAACATCCCCAGCAGTTCCAGCCACCCACCAGTCCGAGAGCAATGACGTGTAGTTGAAGAAAGCCACATTCCCGCCTGAGCCAGAAGGAAAGAGCAAAATTCCCAACCCTGCCTGTCCACCACTCAAAGCGGCTGGAGCAGTCACACTAACCAAGTTCGTCAACCCATAGCGCATGGGGTGAATGGTGTTGTTTTGGATGGTAAGGCTTTGCATGAGAATGTCTGGCTGGACACTCGATGGAAGCCCCGCGCCCAAGTTTACTACTCCACTCGCTGGGATTATTACCCGCATTGTTCCGTCTGCCATGATGATTCCTTTCCGTTACTGGAGCAACTCTTGTGAGTAATCAGGGGTGTAGATGTCCGAACTGATTTGATCTTCCGGGACTGACTGCTCTATCAGATTTGGAGCCACTTGAGTTGGCGCTCCGCCGCCAGGTGCAGACATCGAACCCATGCCAAGACTTGAGCCGCCTGTGAATGGAGCCGCTGCAATCTGAGCCGCGCCTTGAGCAATAGCGCCTATATCTGCCTGCTTAGCGGTATTCTGTGCTCTGGCAAGTTGCGCTTCATCATTGATATTGCTAGTTGCCTGACCCAACAATCCTGGCCCAGCAGTTAACGCCTCGCCAGCAGCGCCTTTCTGGAGATTTCCCATGAGGTCGATGATGTTTCCACGCTCACCAGCTTGTGCGGCAGCGGAAGATGCGGCTGTGCCACCAGACCGGGGAGCGAATTGCGCGTTCTCCGAAGTCTGCTGCTGGAGCATATTCTGACCAGTGGTAATTTCAGGCGCAAGATCTTGAGCCATGCGGGTAGGATCGCCGGAGATTAGCGCCTCATCGTAGCCAGCGCCAGCCGTGGTCAGACCTTCGCCCATGCCTGTGTCGTATCCACCAAGCGCCCCTAGCTGGTTCTCTTCCTTCTTGGTAGGGTCGCCCCCAAAAAGTCCAAACAGCCCACTCACTAATCCGCCCATAAAGTCCTCGCCTTCAGTTTACTACGTTGCTGGTACATTCCCCACCAATATCCCATTTTGAAAGGTCATGCTTCCCTGCGTTCCTGTCGGCGTCAGAGCAGCGGTGGTAATGGTGGCGGTCAACCCAGCAGTAGGTAGTTGCCCTTCTGAGATGTTTCCGCTCACATCTGAAAACGCTGGTTGAGTGGCTGTAAATGATCCAGTGGACGAGTTGTAGGACTCCAGCCACTCATGCGCCACTGGTGGATAATTCTGAGGCTCCACAGTTGTTGCATCTGCCCAGAAGTTCGTCCCGTCATAATGCACGATCCCGAATCCGCCTGGAGGAATAGACTGCGCCCCATAGATTGCTGATCCGGTAGAATCCGGCATAAGCACAGCCACCGCGCTCGAATCGTTGTCAATGACCGTAAACCACGGCTGGAGAACGGATTGATTTAGCGTCACCGTGACAAGAGATGAATCACCGACAATGATCTTCGCTCCAGCATCTTGCTGTTGGGTCCGATATGAGGTATTCCCAAGTTGGTCATTCACCGTTCCGAGAGATGGCACAAATATGACCGCACCAGTCGATGAATTAAACGACGTCACGCCACCGCCAGTGACAGACTCATTGTTCACAATCTGCGTGATGTTGTTTGTAACAGCAGCCTTTGCAGCAGATTTCAATTGGGCTGGAAGCGCAGCAAAAGCCTGCTCGTGAACCGTCAAGCCATTAAAAGTTGAGCGAATTGCATCCTCAACTTCAGGATCAACTTTCCCTGTAATGTTGAATGGGAAGCGGGTGCTAGGTGCATTAAGCGGAGGGCTGCTTGCGCTCTTGGGTGCTCCGGGCCAGGTCATGGCTGGCCTCCATGCCCGCCATTAGGCCGGAAAGGCTGCACTGCCCGGTAGGAGTGCTGGCTACCCCATTCCCTCGTTTGCGCTACAAACCCATCAAGATTGACCTGCATAGTTGAGTCTGCACTTTGGAACATGAACTGAAGCCACTTCCATTTAGCAGGCGAAACCTTGGTAGTGTACTTGGTCTGTGCGCCTCCTGTCGATGGCAAAGTGAGTGGATTTGGAGCATAACTGCCATTATTCACATCTACGGCGATTGGCGTGACCGTCACGACATCATTTGATGCGTACTCAATCGTCAATTCGTACATACTTTGCCAACCAGCGCCTCCGATTGCTGGCGTGACTACTGTTCCAGACGCACTCTCCACCGCTCCGGTCGATACCATCTGACGTATTGTTCCGTCAGCGCACCCGACGAGTGTGCCTTGTATGCTCTCACCTTCATTTGATGCCCTGACCGTTACCGGGTAGTCGTACAAATCCCATACCCATCCCATTGCTGCCACATCAAAAACCAGCGTGTGAGGCAAATCGTCAAGCCCCACATAATCCCAATACATATAGCTGTTAACGATCTGAGACTTCTGCCTCTCTGGCAGAGAGTCATTTGGGGGATATATCGTGATTCCATTCCGCACAATTGGTACTGGAGTCGAACCTTCATGTGCAAAGAGTGGATAAAGGTCTTCATCGGTAATCGACTGAGAAGCCAGACCGTTGCGCGAAAGGTGCCAGCCATCATTCACGCGGAAGAAGATGTTTCCACCACCCTCCACGCACAAGCAACGAGGGATAAACAGACCACGATTGATGCTGGTATCCTGAAGTGTCCAAGTGCTTCCGCTTGTGCCCGTTACCGTAGCCAAAGCATTGTAAAAGTTCGGCATGATAACCCAAGCACGTTTGATGGAAAACAAGGCACCACGACCACCGCTCATCGCTCCGTTTACCAACGTCTCGCTCGGATTTGTTACATCCATTTGATTTGTGTCGGGCCACGAGTCGAGGTTGCTTCCCTTGCACCAGTAGAGCGTTCCCGGCCTAAGTGGATCACCAACAGCGAATACAAAGTTGATATTGTCGGTTGGCCCGAACATATACGGGAGTGGCTGATTAGCCAAGATAGGCTGCGCGATATTGTAGACTAGATTGGCTCCATTCGGCACTCCAGGAATTAACACCTGAGTTGGGCTTGTTGGCCGCGAAATAAAGATGTAAGCCAGTTGGGTTGGGCTTCCAATTAGAATCTTTGTTCCTGGGAGCCAACGCATATTGAACTGGTCGCCCGACACCCAATTGATAATTCCTCCGTCTACATTCACTATTCCAGACTTGGGAAGATCAATTGAAGGTACGGGCTCATAGTCATCGTAGACCATGATCTGATTGCCAGCCACTTCCAGATCAGTAAGGCTGTCAGTGATGGCCGTAGGCGGATTGGTATTCGGCCCTGTGGCGACATAGGTGTAATTTGCCAAACCCTCATCCTGCCGGTAATAGTCGCACTTGTCCACTTGCGGATCAGGAGAATAAGGCAAGCTGACTGTATTTGCCAGAACGGGAATTGTCTCTGGCATTGTAGTGGGCGACGGATTGGATTGGGCTCCCGTTATCGAGCAGCGATATTTTCCAGCGTATGAAACGCCTGTTCTGACAGTAGACGGAAGCGGTGGGACAATTGTTGGCGTAGCTCCCGGCGTTGGAGAAACCATCAACAGCAAAATCCGCCCAGAATGATACCAGTAGTCGTAATCAATCTCGATGCCCTTTGTCCCTGCTGAGGTAAAGGACAATACCACTGTGGTCACAGAATGAGTTCCATCCTCACCACTCGATTCATGGTTTATAGGGATGAGCGGATAGCCCTGCGCCACGGAAATAGTCTGCCCATTGTTCCCCATCGTGCTTCCCGTAGAAGAAACAAAGGTGGCGTCCTCTACTCCGAACAGGCAATCATCTTTGCAAGTGAGAACAAAAGTATACTCTCCAGGTGCAGGAATATAGATTTTTCCAAATAGACAGAAGTTGAAGTTGGCATACTCCGTATTTGACGAGTCTGTGGTTGTAAGAGGCGAAGGGAATACAGGAGTCTGCCCGGTAGATGTACTTTCCGGGTTTAACACCGTCCATTCCATAGGAACCGAATCTGTACCGATGCCAGGGAGTGCCGGTATTCCATTCGTGAATGTTGCATCGAAGATAAATGAATTTCCAGCAGTGTTCCCTATCGCGTTCGATATGCTCCGCGAAGTTCCACCGCCACTAGAATCGCTAGGATTCTTCCAGATGTATGACGCCACAGGCCCACTGTGGGGGGAATCATCCCAATAATAAAGCGACAAAGTTCCAAGTATCGAAGCGACCGAAGGAAGCGAGTTTGTGGTGACTTCAACTGTAATCTGGAATGAGCCAGAATTGGAATTGAACGTGTCGCCGGTAGAGTTTATGCCAATTTGAAACGCCAAAGCTCCATAAGGAACTTGAATCGCACCCGATACGCCAATTACCCCGCCCACATCCACCACAGAAGGGACATACATCGGGGCAACTCCAACTGCAATGACATTTCCAGCGCCGTCCGTAAACGCACCGACTACGACCGTAGCCGTGGCTGGAACGCCGCCAGTCCCTGCTACCTGAATATAATGGCCGGGATTTGTTGATAATGCAGTTGACGGCCCAAGAGTCGTGGGGGTTGCTGCGGCGTTCCCATTGATATTTGCTGTGCCGGTAAGCGCAACAATGGTGATGGTAGAAGCGTTTGCAACATCGACAATAAAGGGCGCGGTCCCGTCTGTTCCAGGGTATCCATTTATCTCGCCATAGTCGTAATTTGCATTGGCTCCCGTATAATTCGTCCACGGAATGGTTTTTGCATTCAACGTGCCCGATGTGGAAACGGAAGTGTTCTCTGTCGAAATGGCAGGCGCAAATGGAGGTTCCTTGATCCCTGTTTTATAGATCAGCCCATCCGAGCGCACCTTTACCTGACCAAAGCAGTTGAACGTATCTGGCAAGCCATTTAGAGCAAACTTCGTCGTGATGGTGACATCTTCGGAGTTGTCACCAACGTAGGCCCACGGCTCAGGGGATTGGTCTGGACGGGACTTGATGATGGACACCGGATTACTGCTGAATCCACTTCCCACCGATGAGTCATTGGCGTAGATGCGACCCGCTTCATCGCCGGAGATGAGCACATACCCGCTCGATGGACCCGCAGGGGTGGTATCGTTCATCCGCACAAGAGATTGAACGGATGAGTCGAGAGTGAGGATCGGAGCAGAAAGAAGATTGCGAAGTTTGAATCCTCCTGAGAGATACGCACGGACATTAGCCGCCATAGCCGCCTTGCCTGCACCCAAGCGGTTAATAGGGCTGGTCAGGTCGATGCCCTTAAAATCATCGGGACGGTTTGCCATTACTCCGCCCCCTTGATTGAGACAGGCTTCTCTTGTTTGGCTGGCTTCTCAAATCTTGGATCAATCTCTTCAGCGCGGTTGCCATCTTGAAGCATATCGAAACGGAAAATTCCTAAGGCGGCATAGCGGCGGTTCTGGGCGGCGCAGTAATCTTCAAACTGCTTCAGCAGTGGCATCGTGGCCATGAAGTCTGCGCCACCCATTTTGAAGGATGCAAGATGTTGTGCGTAGTCAAGCACCGCATCTACTGCATCCCTACTCAACTGGACTGGCTGTGCCGGGTCAACCGGCGCGTTACCCACCACCGTGAGCACACTCGATACGGTCGAGCCATTACTTGGGACAAATGGTGCAAGGGCAACAAAGTCCATGCCCCCCACGACGATTTGCGGGTCATCCGATGGCCAAGTATTCTCCCAGTTCTGCGCGTAAGCATCCATCTCCTTGTAGGACGGGGTATCGGCTGGCAACTTTGCCACCGAAGCGTTTAGGAGCCAAGGCAAGGTCATCATTGCCTTCATGCCCCGCTCGTAGCGCATCCGGCAGTATTTCGCTCTCAGCGGATCAGTCGCTTCCGGCTCATTTCCAAGCGCATCTGCAAGTGCTCCGTACATGGCAACCCAGCACCAGTCATTCGGTAATCCCAAAACAGACGGCGTAGGGGGTGTAAAGGGAGTTTCCGCATAAAGCAAGAGCATATCCCACTGACCGGGGGAGTTTGGAGGGCAACTCACATCAAACTCAAGGGGAGCGTTAGCTGTGATGCGCCATGAGTCGGGAGAGCCTAATGTGATTGCTGACGAATACCCATAAGCATCACCTGCTACAACATCACTCCGGCCCAAGGCATAGGGAGACTCTGAAGATACGGAAGAATCAGGAATCCAGCGCACCCGTCGTACGTCTAATGTTGAGTCAGCAAGAATCGTTTTCTGACTATTTACCGGGGAGTTGACGAGTCGGTTGATGACATTCGCCCCCGTCATCTGAAGCAACTCATCCCGCCGGAACTGGAGAGCCTGTTCCAGATTGGTGATGTTGAACTGGTTTGTCCCTGTCCATGACAAGCCCGTTGGAGGCTCTAATAGCATATACTCCATCTGCGTCTGAATCTGAGCATCCGTTATGGTGCGCTGGCGGGGAGAACCTGCCACATCCAGAGACTTCCACGTATCGCCTGGGTTAAAGTCAAACACGTAATCCACCGACCACTGACCCGATGTCCCAGCCGAGGTCTGGGCATTGAGCACTTGCAACGCTTCAGTAATGTAGATTTGCGCTTCAGCCGAAGATGTAAATACGCCATTAACGTCCTGAAGACGCTGAAGGAGAGCGGCCTGTAGTTGCGCCCAACTGATATAGGAATAGTTCGCCATTACGCTGCCCTCTTGCGTGGCTTCTTCTTGCTCAGTTTGGAGTGCTTAACTTTGTGCTTCTTGCCACCAATTACCACGTCCTTCAAATGGGGAGCGGCAATGCCGTGAATATGGCGATAAGCGTTCCACTTCGCGTATTTCTTCTTCGACTTAAAGTGTTCCGTTGGCATATCACCACCCGATGTTTGCGCGTCCAACTTGGGCGTTGTAGTACGGTTGATGCGCGTATCCGCCCATGAAATTGTTCATGTTGATGTTGTAGGAATCAACGGCTTCCTTGTCGAGCATCCGAATAGTCTTCAGCCTGAGAAGAAAATCAAGGCCACACTCTTTGTGGAGCATCGAGTAGTTGGCTCCTGATCCCTTAGCCGCCATCACATCCTTTCTGGATTCTGCCCACTCATAAGCGTAGGTACGGGCCTTGGTCAGAACCAGGTCTTCCGTGATGGGGTATGGCAATGTGTCGGAGTTCCTTACCAGTTCTGGCCCATCCCACACGTAATAGGTCTGGTAGGGAATCGGGCATGAGGGATTCGGGTAAAGCTCGTAAAGCTGCTGCCCTAGCGTTGCCGATGGAGTCGTAGTGCCAGCCCCACGCTGGTCTGTTCCCATCCCCATGATCCTAAAGGGATTCGAGGTAAACAACCGTGATGGGTCTTCCATGTTCTCCGTGCGCCGCGAAGTCCAAATGTCCAGACTCCAGCAATTGAACATATCTGCAATGTTCAACCAACGCTTGAAGCCTCTTGGAGCAGGGATGTACGCTTGAAACATCTGGTATCCTACGCTGGTATATTGCCGGAGTGGATCAATAAATGGCCGGTCCAGAGTCAAAGCCACTGCCGCTGGATTGGTTGCGTCCATTGCGATGATGGAGTAAATTGAGTAACCCTTTGCTCGTATCTGCTGGAAAGTGGGAGCGAAGTACATAGGCAGCGCCAACCATGCAGCAGAGGCCGTGGCGTCTCCGACAATGACAGATGACCCCATCCCGCCCGGAATGGAAATATCCCCTACCGTGAGTATTTCAGGCGTGGAGAATCCCCCCTGCGCAAGCTGAAAGCTCCACAGGTTCGCATCCCGCACCACCCGCCATGCCCGTTTGACAAGTGTCTTGGCGTAGGTACGATCCAAGCCAGGGATGGCTTGCTGAAGCTCGGAGCACATATCAATCAGTGCCATTATTCTGCCTTCCGTGCCACCTTGCGCTTTGTCAATCTCTTCGTCTTGATCTTGCGACCAACATATCGCTCACTCGTAAAATGCTTGTCACGAGCGGCTTTTCTCTCAGCTTCCAATTCCCCATCGCTGCGCTGGAATCCATTACTCCATTTCGGTGTCTCTGCCATGACCATCTCCCTTCATCCGTGGAAAAGAAAAGGGCGACCGGGGATTAACCCGTCGCCCCCAAGGCCGAACTTATGTTTTCCTAAAACCCGATTGCGCTCAACTTCACCGTATATGTCGAGAGATTCACGCCGTTCGCCACTTCCACGCCAGCGGTAGTAAACCAGCGCAGTTTCCATGACGTCACACCGTTATTAAGCGGCTGGGCCCTCACGTAATACGTACCAGTCTGGTCGAAGCTCTGTCCGATGTACGTTTCAACCGTGTTCTCGAAACCGAACATACGATGCGAAAGTGAATCTCCACTCGTTGCCGGAGTACCAGTGTTGTTGTAAGCGGCAGGACCGGCATAGTCGATGGTGTTGAATTGATGCCCACCGAATACATCAGCAAATCCGAATACCGTGCTTGGCGATCCAACTGACATTTTCGCTCCTTGTTAGCCTTGATTGGCGATGCGATAGAAGAGGTTCTGGAACAACGCCACGCCAGTCGATGCCGCGCCAGTGCTTGCGTTAAGGGCAATTCCTGCGGGGAAGGTCGAAGCCGCCGCAGCGGCAGGGGCAAATTGACCAGCCTGAGCGGAACCGGGCGATACGGCCAACACATTATTGCCCTGCGTTGCAGAACCATTGTAGACAACCTGCGCACGACCCGCACCGACAAAGATAAATGCAAATTGGCCGGGAGTGGGAGCGTTCGATTGACCATTGTAGGTCGCCGGGTTAATGAAGATTCCAGCCTGGACGTATGCGCCGCCCAAGGTATTTGCTTCATCCGCCGTGGTGACAGTGGCGTTCTCATAGGTCAGTTCCGGCAAGGCATTCTGCGAGGCACCGGAATCAAGGCGAACCCACGCCGACAACCCCTGAGTCGCCAGAGATGCCGTAGCGCTGGAATCAAGCAGGATGCACTGATACGCGCCATCATACAACGTGGTTCCCGGCGCAGCAGCAGTACGAGCTTCCGATGCGCTTAGCTCGATGACCTTCCCCGGAGCCAGCGGGCTTGGGAAGTTGTTTCCGTAGGCGTCCTGCTGGCCAGTCGGGCCGGGGAAACTCGCCAGATTCAAGTACCCATTCGGTAAAAACGTTCCAACTGTAGGCGTGTTCGGCATTGTGAAATCTCCCTTACTTCAAACGTCCTTTGTTTTCGGTTACTTAACCACGGATTCCGTAGCACTGCTGGTGCCGCCGGGGCGTTGGGGTGTAGAAGTTCAGCGCGTGGCGAAGGAACTGCACATAGAGGACCGGATTCTGCGGGTAGCGAATCGGGTCCATCATGTAGTAGTTGAAGTCCTCAGAGTTCGAGGGCCGGTATTCCCAATCATCCACACCCAGCCAGAACAGCGGCTCACCTACCACGATGGTATTCAGACCACCGGTGAGCAACGGAGTGGCGTTCGACGTGAAGCCAAGACTCGGAAGGCCGCTGAGCGACTGATTGCCCAACATGGCAGCAGTCAGAGTGAACTGGCCTGTCTGAATTGCGCCGGGAGCCGGAGCCGTGCCATCGGGGGTAGTGAAGAGATTTGCGATGGACTGCTTCGGGCTGGAAGACGGAACAATGTCATCCTTGAAGATGGTCGCGTCTTCAAACTTGATGCCGCTCCAGTTGATGTTCTGGTCATCTCGTGTCTCATACCGCTGTTGGCGCTGGAAGGAGGCCGCAATCGCGGTGTAGCCGATGTATGAGGTTGCACCGAGAGTGGGAGTGCCAATGGGCTGAGAGTAGGACTTCAAGAGCGCCTGATAGTTTGGGGGAGCCGGGTTGCCACTCGCATCACCAAGCCAGATAGGCGTCGAGTTCATCGAAGCACCGATAGCTCCATTGCGCGTCTGGCCGGAGTATGTCGGGAAGACGTTGCCATCCCAACTGGGGGTGACACCGTCATTGGCGGCTTCCGAGATGCCGTTGATCGAGGCAAAGCGATTGTCAACCACGCCGCTACCAGCAGCCTGACCGTGACGGAACATATCGCCTTCAATCTGGAAGTCAATGCCCTCAAGCATCTGCTCCAGATAGGCTTCCAGAATCTTTACTCTGGCTTCCGGCCCGGTATTCAGCACACTCAGCGTGAACTCATTCACAAGGATGTGCTTTTCATAGAACTTCGGCTGGAAAACACCGGCGGTAATCATCTGTACCTGATTAACCGTCACATCCTGGCCCGGATAAATCGCGCCGCCCTGAGCACCAGCGTACAACTGCGGAAACTGCATCGCAGCGCCGCCGCCAAAGGGTCGATACGCACCGGAGGCGCGGAAATACCGCTGGAACGGGGTAGAGATGTAGCTGTTCTGCCATACATACCCATCTACAAGCTCGTTCAGCGTAGTAGCCGGAATCTCTGGAAACAAGGGCGCGAGGAAGGCCATTTACTTCTCCTTAAAAACAAGACTTGCGTTACGCAGCCGAACGAACCTTATCCGCGAACTTCTCGCGCCACGGCTGATTTGCTGCTTTCTTCATGTTGGGTGCTGTCTTCCACGGCTCGGACCCTGCCTGACCATCGGAAGGCTTGTAGTGCGAGAACCGCGAAGGCTGACCAGAAACAAGGCCCGGATTAGCGCCATGCTTCTGCCGCTCTTCCTTGAGCGCAGCCTGAACCTTTTCATCAACAAACTTTTGCTGCTCGGCCTGCTGAATTTCAGACCGTTTGGCAGTGACGTTAAACTTCTGCTCCCATGCCTTCTGGAGCGTGTAATCTTTGTGGCCCAACGTATGCTCACGCTGTACCAGATCAACCAACTCCTGAGAGTT
>QGNH01000799.1_pt1 | contig 19490 bp, 19 predicted proteins | sample 1735481 | NCBI WGS metagenome assembly QGNH01 (sample SAMN09239004, study PRJNA386568) | Viral metagenome, whole genome shotgun sequencing project.
AGCGGATGGGGGTCCTTGATGTACCAAACTCGCAGTGGATAAGCGCCGGTTGGCTTGGGGTAGAGGCGATATACATCAGAAATCTCAGAATAGAACAGCGGAATACTAGTAAACGCTGTTGTTTCTAAGAGAGTCGCATCCCGATAGCTGATGCGTTTAACGGGGTTCATAATCCCAAGCTGAATCTGGACTTCTACTTTCTCTAATCTGTTCTCAAACGCCAGGCGTGGGATGGGATATTCCTGCTGCCCGCCCACAAGTGGCACGATATCGTAGGTCAGTAGAGGCGAGGCGTAGTGACGTGCTAAGATGTTAGCCGCCACGTCCTGGCTTCTATTCAGGGCCGGCAGGATGTCTCGAATAGTGTCGATGGAGGCCTGATTAGCCTCGTCGAACCAAACTCCGTACGTCAGCGACCAGGTCCGAAGTAGTCAGTCGTCTTGCCATCTGTTACCCTTGCTAATATTCTCTGTTGCTGTGAGTATCTGGAGGTTCCAGGGAACGTGCAGGCCGCATGCGTTGACGGCCTGGAGCGGGTGCTTGTGGTCTACATGATGCTGCACGCCGAGCAGGTCAGTGAGGAAGGCGGCAGTCTCGTACATCAACTTCATCTCTGCGTGGTGTTCTGCGGTGAGCCAGGGAGGGGTGGCTTTGAGTCGCCTAGCTCGGCGTGCCGCACACTTACTCGCGTAGTAGCCCTTGTTGTTCTCACGATACGTACGGCAGATTGCTTTGCGGCCCTCGGGATGGGACTTGGTATATGCGGTGGCCCGTGTCAAGTACTTATCCGGATTCGCTTTATACCGCGCTCGGGCAGCCGCGTTATACTTAGCTTTCCTGCTCGGATACGCGGCTGCTTGTTCTGCCCTAAGGCGTTCCTGGTTGAGCTGATAAAAAGCAAGCCTACACTCCTTACAGAGCGATTGGTAGCCAGACTTAGTTCGCTTATTCTTGTGGAACTCAGTCTCTAACTTCTCTTGGGAACATTTGGGACAGTAGAGCATGTGGTCTCCTATTCCCAGTCTACCTCAAAAGAGCTTAGCCGTCCATCTCTTCTGTCTTCTCGCCTTCGCGGTCTACCCCAGCACTTGCATCGAGGTGCTCGCCCGCCGGGTGGCCCCGACGCTTGAGTTCATGTAATAGGTCATCCGAAGAGAGGTGACTCAGTTCCTTCGACTCTCCGGCCTTCTCGGCTTTGCCTTCACGTTCTTCATGGTCGGGCGTACCCTCTTCTTCAGGGCCTTCTTCTGACAGACTGCCGTCTTTAGCGCGAGCGATGGTCTTGTCGTCTTCATGCGCATCTGGTGATGCATTCTCAGAAGAGTTGTCGACATCGCCTCCGTCTTCTTGGTCGTCGTCGTCAGGGACCTGGAATATCGGGTCAGCGGCGTCCCCCTTGTCCTTCGGACCTGCCGGGGGCATCTTGTTCTTGAGCTTACTCATCATCTTCGCGTTCATGGCCACAGTGGGCTCCTTCATATCGCGTTCTCTCAAGAACGCTTAGTGAGAGAATCGAAACTAAGTAAAAAAGGTTAGGTGGGCTAGCTTGCCGATTACAGCTAGGACTAGGCCCCCTAGCCAGCGGGTTGAACTCTTAAGCCAGTGGATGTTGGTCTCAGCCGTTGCGATACGGTCCAGGTGGTTGTCCAGCTTGGCGTTCGTAGCCGCCTGGCCGGCCTCTAGGCGGTCGAAGCGCCCATCCAGGTAGGTCAGTTCCTTGACGTCCATGTCGGGCTCCTAGCGGATTAGAATTCCTTGGTGTAGACCGGTACTTTAATAGTGGGCGCCTTCGGAGCGGCTCCCTGCATCTTCGCCTTAGCTTGGGCCTTGGCGGTGTCGCCGGCCTTCTCAGGGTCCTCGTCGCCCATCTGGGCACTGGGAAGCCAGTCGGCCAGCTTGGCCAGCAGGCGAGCCCGGGGCCCTTTGGTGGCGGCTGGGTCTCTCGTGTCAGAGGCTGCTGGCTGAGGCTGCGGGGAGCCTACGCTGCCGTTGTCGTTGGGCATGGCTAGGGTGTACCCCCGTTGAGGATTAGGTGAATCACTAGGAGGCGCGAAGCTGGGGAGTAGCCCGGCGCGCCTCTGACGTAGGAGGGGTCAGTGTAGGAGGGACTTAGGATGAGGTCAGCTGCCGTCCCCAGGTTGCCGCAGGTCGCTTGGGCCAGGGCGTCGGACGGGTTGGCCGCGCACAGGATGTCTTCCAGCTCCCTGTCCACTGGACCCTCACTGCCAACCATCCGCTCGCCCAGCAAGCTTAGCAAAGCTAAGTGGAGGGTGTAGTCGGCGAAGGGGGGCGAGTAGACAATCGGCAGCTCCAGCCAGGGGTCAGCTCCGGCTCCGCCCACGTGATGGGTGGCGAGCGCAAGTAACGAGCGGGTACCTGGCTTCATCTCGACGAAGGCCAGGTCAGTTGCCGTAGCCAGGGGAGTACCTACTACGCCCTGGTGGTCCTCGGAGTAGGACTGAAGCAGCTCCAGGCCGTCCCGGTCAATGGATGCGAGGAGCCCTAGGATTGTGCCCAGCTGCATGTCCGTACTGGTAGTATGCGAGGCTGCCGGGCAGTCTGCCCCTGGTAGGCGAGTCGGCCGCCCGTCAGGTTGGAGGGCTTCCTGCATCTGCACTGAGGCAACTCCGGCTAGCCGAGCCTCGCCAGCCCAGATGGCGGCATCGCAATCGGTGGCGCTGGGCCACCCCGATGCAGGGTCCGCAGCTACGTCGAGGAGGGCCAGCTGCTCGCTTCGGGCCGCCTCGAGCTGTTCTACAGGCAGGCCGGCGCTGCTCGGATGAGCCCGGCCGCAGCCGGCGAGTCCAGCGAGCAGAAGTAGTGTGAGGAAGGCTAATCTCACTCAGCGCACCCGCTTTGCAGAGATACGGCCCCAGGCCAGGCAGGTGCCGCCTGTGAACGTTGCCCGAACTGCTATGTTAATAGTCTGGGTATTCCCAGTTGCAATCTGACAGGTAGCAATCGGGAAGGGCCCGATGATATCCCCATTGCCCAGGTTGCCGGTCGTCACATTGCTGCGGAAGGAGTAACCGTCACGTGAATCGGCCGCTGAGTACGGGTTAGTCGGAGGAGAACCCGGAGTAGTGGTTCCCGTGGAGATATCGGCTATGAAGTTAGCCAGGGCCGTTGTAGTACCCCTGAATCCGACAAATCCGTAGATATCCCACTGACCGGCTCCCAATGTTACAGCCGTTGCAAGTACAGTCGCATCCGTACTGGAGGTCAAGCTGACCGCATTGACCCGTAGGGTAATACTCTCCTTCAGCTCACCAATATTACCTGCACTTGCCGAGTCATTGGTATTAGTACCGAGGCGCTGCCCAGAACTAGCATCTACACCAGCCGTAGTCTGTGTAATGGCAGGCAGGTCGGTACCGGCCAGAGCACGGAAGGTCGGTGTAGCTGCTCCACCTGTTAGCGGACCGGCGAATACCGTAGCAGCGGTCTCGGTCGTCAGAGTAACCGCTAGTGTACCAGAACTTGTAATGGGCGAGCCAGAGACAGACAGAAAGGACGGAACCGTTAGGGCAACAGAGGTGACTGTACCGCCACCAGCTGCAGCCCAGGCGGGCACGCCGCCTACGACAGTAAGGACCTGACTAGTAGTCCCGATGCCGAGGCGGCTCGCTACATTAGTCCCTGACTCATAGATGAGGTCGCCGATTGTGGTCATCGGATTCAGGTTATTGAAGCCGCCTGCCGCCGTGGACCCTGCTGTGCCTCCATTGGCGAACGGGAGGTTGCCGACCACGTCCGCAGTCAGACTGACGGCCGACCAGGAGGGAGTCGTGCCCCCGTGCAGGACTTGAGTGGCAGTACCAGCTGCCAGGCGGACGTTGTGGGTGCCGTTATAGTAGAGGGTATCGCCGGCACTGGTCAGCGGGCTCAGGTTGTCGAATGCACTCGTAGCCGTGGTGCCGTTGGTGCCGCCGTAGGACAGGGGCAGAGTGCCTGTCACTGACGCAGTCAGGCTGATGTTGGTGAATGTATTGGACGCGCCGCTCATGGTCACGTTGGTGAACGTCTGAGCAAGCCCGGAGGCCCCGGTGACCGCAATTGTGGCGCTGCCAGTGGTCACGCCCAGGTCCGGCAGGTCCAGGGACTGTACGCCCGACGTTTGGGCCGACAGAGAGTCCAGGATGACCTGGCCGCCCGTCGACTGCCTGAGTTCTAGCTTGACTAGCTCGGTTAAGCTTCCAAAAAGCCTGATAGTTACGCTCCCTTACACCTAGCTGCTCTCGAGCAGCCATACGTGTACCAAAAGGTGAGACCGTGCCGGGCACGCCCTGGTTTAGTGACCCCTGTCAGCATCTTAGAGATAGTCTTTGCATTAACACCGGTACCAACAGCTGCCGCCCTAACAGACTCGTATTGAATTTCACTATTGCCATCAGAACAACTTACTGGGGTATTGAAGGCCGCACGTACTCCGGCTGCCCGCTTAGCCAGGTCCTCTGGGGAGAAAACCTGCTTAGCCCTTGCATCCCGTACTTTCTGCTTAGTCTCTTCTGACCGGGTACGGCCCCGTAGCTTGGCTAGAGTAGCTTCAGAGACTCTAGTTCCTAGTCGTGATGCAGCAACCCGATTGATGTTCAGGTCTGGGTCAACCGTGTTAATCCAGTACTGTTCCAGCGCAATCGTGATATCCGGCTCGCACTCCTCAATCACCTTGAATGAGAACTGCTGGTACTTGTTGTAGGCATTCTGCATCCGGCTGTTGCCATGCTTGCCCAGTCGCAGGTCCGAGGCATGCTGATGCATACGCTGGTACAGGCAACGGGCGGCGCTGCCCACATACCTATGGTGAGCAATCTCAATCAGGTAGATGCCGGTCTGCTTCTTCAGTTATGAACCCCAAACAATCTCATGTAGTTACCCCATCACTCCACTGTATCACAGTCGGGTCCATATGTCAAGCCCCCCGAAGGGGTAGGTCAGTTTAGAGCCAGAATAAGAACACGCCAGCTGGTAGCTGGGGGGGCCGAGCTGGCCGTCACCGTGATGGCGCTCGTACTGGTGCGGGCAATCGAGTCAATCTGGATACTTGCGCCAGTGCTGATATCATAAATCTGGACCATCACGTCAGTAGTACCCAGGGAGTGCGTGATTGCCTTGGTGGCAGTATCGGCCGTAATCCAGGTGTTCTTGAAGTCAGCCACCGGCCCGGAGGCGGGTGCAGCCCAGGTCGGCGCGCTACCAGTCGTGGCCGTAAGTACCTGACCCGTCGTGCCGGCCGCCGTGATGCCAGCAGGCGAAGTCCCATTACCGAACACAACCCCGTTGAGGGTCAGGGTGGCATCGCCGGTGCCGCCGTTGGCGACCGGAAGGATGCCAGTTACGCCGGTGGTGAGGACGAGGCCGGTTGCGTTCGTGAGGACGAGGGCGCTCGGGGTGCCCAGGGCCGGAGTTACTAGGGTCGGCGAGTTGGAGAGGACGACCGAGCCAGTGCCCGTACTGGTCGTGGTGCCTGTGCCTCCGTTGGCGGCTGCCAGGGTGCCCGTCAGCGTCAGGGTGCCCGAGGTCGTAATCGGTGAGCCGGTGAACGAGAGGCCGGTCGTGCCTCCACTAGCTGCCACACTGGTGACCGTACCCGAAGCGGTGTCGGGAGTCGTCCAGCTCAGAACCCCCGTGCCGTCGGTCGTAAGGACCTGGGTGCTGGTACCGGCCGTCGTCGGCAGGGTCAGGGTGTAGGAAGCTCCTAATGCAGGAGGCTGCATCTGAATGCTGAACGTGTCAGCTGTGTTGAACCACTCCAGGAAGGAGGCGTTCTTCAGTGAGAGTGAACCGAACTTAGCTGTTGACATAAGGGCCCCCTAGTTGAATCAAATGCCTTCGATGATAACCCAGGCCACCGTGCTGGTGTCTGTGCCACTCGAACTAGTGATTGTGAACGACGTATTGTTGACCTTGGCAGACACCCGGAGCCAGCCCGGCGTGCCCCCGTCCGTATTGGAGGTTAGGAATATACGACTGTTGGCAGTCACAGTGGTGTTGGCCACTGTCACAGTGCCAGCTGCCAGGATAGCGGTGCCGATGCGTGCATTGGTGCCCGACTTAATCTGCAGCCCGTTGCCCAGCGTGTTGATGACCACATCGGCCGTGGTGACCAGGAGCTGAGTGCTGTTGATGCGCAGGCGCTCGAGCAGGCTGGTCGTGGAGGCCGTGAAGAACTGGATGATGCCGCCTGGCCCCGGCGTGCCTGCACTCGCGCCACCCGCGCCGGCGTTGAACTGCAGGCTGCCACCAGTACCGCCGAGGGTAGCATTTGCGCCGCCGGTGCCAGCATTCAGAATCTCATTGCCACCAGTACCGCCAGCCCCTGCCGTTCCGATGCCGCCCGTGCCAGCCGAGATAGTGACCTGGCCGCCCGTGTTGGTGCCGCCGCCGACTCCAGCCGTAACTGTTATGTTGCCTGGAACCCGGTTGACTGAGTTGTCGCCCGCATTCGCTGAGCCGCTCGTTAGAGTAAGTGACCCGCCGGTGCCGCCGGACCCAGTGCTGGTACCTCCGGCTCCTGCGATTGTAACGGCGCCGCCACCAGTGCCAGCTACTCCACCTGGAGAGCCCCCAGTCACGTTGACTGTACCGCCAGTACCACCAGTGCTAGAGCCGGTGCCGCCCGTGCCGCCGACGACCTGTGTCTGGCCCCCGTTGCCGCCGCCTACCCCGTTGCCGCCGGAGCCAGCCTTGAGAGTAGCGCCGCCGCCCTGGCCCGAGGTCGCGCTGCCGGCGCCTCCAGTACCGCCGTTGATGTTGGTCGTGCCGCCCGAGCCGCCTGCCGTCCCAGTGCCAGTACCGCCAGTGCCTGAGGCTACAGTGACTGAGCCGCCAGAGCCGGTGCCCTTGGACTGACCTGCTTGGATGCTGACGGCGCCACCAGTCTGGTTGGCTGTGTTGTCGCCACCAGCATTGCCGCCGTTGACGTTGACCTGCCCGCCGTTGCCGCCGGAGCCCGTGCTAGTACCCGCTGCGCTTGCGATGGTGGCATTGCCGCCTGCAGCCCCAGCCGATGCCGCTGCTGGGCCACCTGTGACTGTGACGGCCCCGCCAGAAGCTACACCTACTAGGTTAGCCGTAATGGTGCCAGCAGCGAAGTTGCCAGAGCCATCCCGCTTGACAATGGTATTGGCTGTGTTAGCGCTAGTGGCTCCATTGGCCAGCAGTTCAGCTGCATGCACGTTGGCAGCCGTTGAGCCGCCTACCGAGGAGACCACAGTAGCGCCCTGCGTGCCAGTCACGTTCCCCACGAGGGTACCTGTGAAGGAGGCTGAGCTGCCACTTACACTGCCGGCTAGTTGAGCCGTGATGGTTCCAGCCGCAAAATTGCCCGAGGAGTCCCTGAGTACGATGGTGCTAGGTGTGTTGAGGGTGGTGGCCGCATTTGCCAGCAGCTCGGCGCTGTGCACCAGGGCAGCCGAGGAACCGCCTACAGAGACCACAGTGGCTGCTGCACTACCTGGGCCGGTAGCCGTTACGTCACCAGTCAGGGCCGTGATGTAGTTGCCAGCAGCCTGCTTAGCGTTGAAGTTGGTGAAGTCCAGGGCAGTCAGGTAGCCGCTGACAGAGCCGGTAGCCTGTGGGATGCTGATGACGCCGGCAGTATCCACCAGGGGGGCAGTTGCACTGATTGCACTCTGGGCCCTAGCCGGCGTGAAGTACAGGTTGGTGGCACCCTCGGTCACGTTGTCCGAAGTGACACCTGAGAGGTCCGCACCCACGATGGCACGGAAGGTCGGCTGGGCCGCGGCGCCCGTAGTGGGGCCAGCCCAGAACGTGTTGGCCGATTGAGCTACCGAAGTGAAGACGAGCGTGCCGGCACCTGTAATAGGGCTTCCTGACACCGAGAACTCGGGGGAGGCCACGAGGCTTACAGACGAGACGCCGCCGCCTCCGCCTCCACCGCCACCTGCTGCCAGAACGACTACTCGCCAGCCGCCAGCTGGAGGAGCCGATGAGGCGGTCAGAGTAACATGGTTGGTATCTGGCCGGGTAACTGAGGACAGCTCGATATCGGCCCCGGTGGCCTTGTCGTAGATAGCGACTTCGACGTCCTTGGTAGCCAGCGCATGATTCAGAGTGATAGATGAGCCCGAAGTCCAATCGGCTGCGAACTCCCCGTTACTACCACCTCCGCCGCCGACTCCCCAGAAGGTCTTGCCGGTCCCGTCGGTCGTGAGCACCTGGCCGGCCACCCCGGCAGACACCGGCAGCTGGAGGGTCCAGGGGGCGCTCTGGCCCAGCTGGGCTGCCTCTACCGAGGTCACGAAGGCACCCGGCGTCAGGAGCTGGAGGGCTCCGCTAGTACGGATATTCTGGCTGCCGAAGTCGGGCGAGACCTTGGTGCCGGCGATGGCAGCCACTGAGCTTACATCTGAGTTAACGATGGAACCAGTAAGGGCTAGCTTGGAATAGGCGATAGCAGCTGCTGTATTGATGTCCCCATTGACGATTGAGTTCGCCAGGGCCAGCTTAGAGTAGGCAATAGCGGCAGCAGCATTGATGTCAGAATTGACGATGGAGCCGGTCAGAACCAAGGCACCGTAGGGGATTGCACTGAAGGTGTTGGCAGTGCCGCTCATCGACTTGTTCGTGAGCGTCTCAACCCCAGCCAGCGTGGCCAGGGTGCCAGTCAGGGGCAGAGTAACCGAGCTAGCCGAGGGCGTGGTCAGCTGGATGAAGCCGCCGGCGGTCAGGAAGTCCCCGCCCAGAACGAGCTTCCGGTTCCCGCCCTGCACGTCGAAGGTAAGCACCCGGTTGGCATTATCGGGGCCAGGGGCTGCCGCTGTTGAGTCGTACTGCAGGTCCAGGTGGTGCAGGCTATCGGCCTGGTCGGTCAAGTTGAGAGCGGCTGTCCCCAGGTTGACTGCAGTAGCGAAGACGTTGAAAGAGGCTAGCGGGTTGCCGGCCGTCCCGAACGTGACATTGCCCCCAGTCCCGCTGCCGCCGACACTGGCGTCATTGGCGGTGAACTGGAGGTCGAGGCGGCCCCGGAAGAGGGCAGTCCCGTTAGTATCGATGGTGCCTAGGGCAGCCAGGTTGTCTAACAGGAGGAGATTGTATTTTGAGTTACTCGTGAGGTTAGTATCTAATCTTAAACGCAAATTTGGACTTAGAGTGTAAGCCATTCCCAGGTCCTCCCGCAAACGGATTTGTGTGAGGGCTTACGATTCAAGTGCTTTGCGAGATTACCTACATTAGCCCCACACGAGTGCGCAGCAGCTGAGAGACTTGTGAACACTTTGCCACTTTCTATACAGCGAACCTGCCTTGAGTCAATCCTAGGCTTATCTAACTTAGCTACCCGCATCTTCCGTTTGGTCTCAGCAGAATGGGTATGCCCTAAGAAGTTCCGGTTGCCCTTGTTGGCCCCAGCTATTTTCTGGTTCCACTCAACAGAATGCGGTCCCCGCTTGACGCCTAGCTTCTTAGCCGCCATGATTGCCTTAGTGTCTTCAGTATGCTGAAATCCAGGAACCCCAGCCCCGCCATCACAGACGTTGACTAGGGTCCTACCCCGACTCCGGTAGAGCCCAATCAGGCGAGCCTCAAGTGCATAGGCCTGCTCATCAGTCATTCCGGCTCGGACTATCTGGATGCTATACCCGGCCTTAGCCACAATACGCTGCCAGTAAAGGGTACGCCCAGTACGGCTTTTAGGGCGGGCCCTTTGCCCCTTGCCCACATAGAAGACCGCACCTGTATCGTTACGTCGATGGAAATATACACACCGGTCAGCAGCCATTTAGTCCTCAGGTAAGGGGCCTTTACACAACTGGCAGACTACAGTCTATCATGTGTGCAATCGGCTGGCAAGGAGGGGTGCCCTTGTTTAACCAAGCAGAAGGGCGGGAAACTGCTAGCTGGCCGCAGCCAGACCTTACATAGTCGAGATGGCGTCGTCAATCAGCGTGACAGAGGCAGTCTTGGACCAGAGCCGGCCGTGCACCGTTGCGCCGCTACCCAGGCTGATGCCTGTGTTGGCCACGATGTTGCCGTTGAACGTGCTGGTCGCCCCGAGGGTCGCTGCGCTGCCGCAGAGCCAGGCCACGTTCTGAGCACTAGCGCCGTTAACAAGCAGGACCACCGAGGAGGCAGCCGTCGTCAGGGCAGTGCCCATCTGGATGATGAACTGTGCGTTCGGATTGCCGCCAGCGTCCAGAGTCACGGTGCCCGTGATGCCAAGGGTGCTGGTGCTGTGGTAGACGCCCGGAACCAGGGTGGTGCCGCCGAGGTCGCCGGAGACCGTCGTGCCCGGTGCTTGGGCCGTCAGGTAGGCCGTAGCGAAGGCATTCTGGGTCTGAGCGGCAGTCGTGGTCGAGTCAGCCGTGTGCTGAGCGCCCGACACGATGCCCGGGGGGAAGCCCGTGATTGTGCTGGTGCTCGTGCCAATGTCGCCCGTGATGACCGAGTTGCCAGTATTCGTGATGCCGGCGCCAGCGAGGGAGGCGAAGGAGGCGTAGGGGCCGAAGAGCGTCTGGCTCAGCGTGGTGGGGGTGATGCCTGCTACTGCTGCATCAACGTAGCGCTTGATGGACTGGAGCAACTTGCGCTCGCGCTGGTCGAAGTGGCGTGCCGGGTAGTCCCCTGCACGGCTAGCTTCGGTAGCGAAGTCCGGTCCGCCGTCAGCCGGGCCCGGGGACGGGGCAGCGGGGGCGACCGGGACAGAGCTGGCGAACATGCTCATGTTGCCCGACCCTTGAGTCGTGAGCGTGATGGCCCCGCCGCCACTGGTCAGACTGAGCTGAAGGGTCGTGCTGGTGACGTTGACTGCGAAGTAGGTTACATCCTGCTGGAGGGGTGCGGGTAGTGCGCCCGGGTTCTCCAACTCGAGGAAGAGGGGCTGGTTGGTTGGGATTGTGCCGGCCGCTGAATACGTGATAGTATCCGTGCCAGTGTTGACGCCGCTTGGGGTAAATACTACGATTGGGTAGACGATTGCGCTCACTTGTGTTACTCCACACGAGCCCTAGGGCCGTGCATTACGAGGTTCCTGGGAAAGGCCGCAGCCGGCCAGACTCACCACAGAGCAGGTGACGCATTGATAAGGAGATTAGGTAGGTTCCTGAGATTCGCTCAGGAGGTCCTAACCCCCTATGCCCTTAAGTTAGCACAAAGTTTTGTAGCTTAATACACGCCGCCGGGTGCAGCGAGAGGAGCTGGCCCATGCCGTTCATGTAGGAGACCATCAGGCGCTTGTGGTACCCACTGGTGCCCGGTGCGAACATGAAGACGTCCCCGTTCTCTGCGCGTGCCGGCTTGAAGTCCGTACCGCGCCACTGGAGAACCTTCTCGCCCTCATTCTTGCCATCCGGAAGGATGTAAGCCTTGTAGAACGGGCAGAACTCAGAGCCCTTGATTTCGACCGAGTCGTCCTGATGGACGTACACGAACTTGTTCAAGCCTCTCTTGTTGTCCTCGATGCTCATGAACCGGCGGTCGGTTTCGCGAGAGTCGATGAACGTGCTCCGCGCCTCGCGGTTGCAGAGCATCATCGGCCACTTGTAGCGACCTTCGCCGACGCTGTTCTTGGCCTGGTTCAGTGCTTGCTCAATCGCGTTGACATCGAGGACTGCGCCACCGTTGTCATAGACCGAGCCGGCCACTGCGCCCTGCTGAGCGATGCCGTAGACCGTCGCGCCGTCGTTCCGGATGAGGGAGTCGAGACCCGTGATGGCCTCAGTGACGCTGCCGTAGTCGGCGACCGTCGTGAGGTTCGGCTTCGTCGGCTGACCGAACTTGTAGTACACTTCCGAAGCGGCCGGCGCGTAAGCCGTCACGACCAGAGGCGTGTTGCTCGCGTCTTGCGCTTGGAGAGTGACCGTGTTGGTCAGACTGGTCACGCTGCGGGCCAGAACCGACCAGTGGTCGAAGGTGCCCGAGGCGACCGTCGGGGCCGTACCTGCAGTGCCCGTCTGCGTGAAGGCTGTGATGTACTCAGCGAACTGGAAGAAGCCAGCGAAGCCCTGGTCGCCCAGGTTCTGGCGGAGGGTGACGACTGCGTTGCCGCCGGTGACGACTGCCGAAGCAACGACCCCGAGGACACCAGTGCCGTCTCCGTAGAACTGCTGGCACATCAGGCGCTTCATCGCCGTAATCTTGGAGTCGACTTCCATGGCGAGGGCCGAGGCGTCGTACTTGCTCTTCGACTCGAGAATACGGCGGTACAAGTTGTACTCGAGCTCAATGGTTGCATCGAGCTCCTTGTACGTGATGGTACCTTCCTGAATGGTGCTCTCAGAGCCGGCCGGGAAGTCAGAACGGATACCAGGGTTCCGGTTCTGAACGGCACTGGGTCCGAGGGACGTCTGGAGCAGGAAGCGAGCTTCCCGACCGTCGACCGACCCTACGCGCATGCGCTCGACCATCTCCCACTCAGGGTAGGTCACGCTAATCTGCTTGTGGACACCGTTGATGAAGGCGATGGTAAGGTAGTTACCAAGCGCCAACTGGTTAATTGGCTGATAGCTCATTTAGGTCAAATCCTTTGTTCGTCTAGTGTGTTAGCGGGACATCCGCAACACATCCATTAGGCCAGCAGTTAGGCCCCCGATTCCGCCCTTGCGGACATTGGCTTCCATGCTGGTCTGAGCACTCGTGGGCCTCTGAAAGCCCTTGGCTGCCGCGGCTGCGACACTCCCTGCTGCTGCCGCCTTGGTCTTATCAATCGCTGCTCGGGTCTGCGTAGTGACCTGCTTCCCGATTGCCGCCCTGAAGGCCGTACTGACCCGCTTGAACTCTGCATCGATTGCCGCAGGCGTCAGCTGCGTAGTCTCAGGAATAGCCTCGAGATTACGGATAGCTTGGTCCCAGATTGCTTGGTCGAAGGCGGCCTCCTGGCTCGCATTACCTAGCGTCCCGGCGAATCGATACTTGTTGAAGACAGGGGTAACTTGGGCTTCGAGGCCGGCCAGGTCTGCCGCCTCCCGCTCAGCCCGTGCCGTCGTGGCGTGGGTCTCAGCATTCTTCTCACGCTGGATGCTCTCGCGCTCCATACGCTCGACCTTGCTTTGCAAGTCCATCCGGTCCTTCTCGGCCTGAGTGGCTCCGGAGTACTTGTTGGTCTTGGCCACCTCGGCTGCTAGGAACTCCTTGTAGTGTCCCCTCTTGCCGCCGAGCAGGTCTACGAGGCCTTCGACTCCACCTTCCTGGTAGGTCTTCTCCAGGGTCTGCCAGTTGTCCTTAAGCTCCTTGTGCTCAGGTTGAATGGCAGCCAGCTCGGCCTTTGCTGCATCGCGTTCCACCATTGCCTTGCGCATTCCATACGCCTGGGGTAGAATACGAGCGAGCTTCTCCTTATCATTGAGGTCTACACTGACCTTCCGCCGGCCCTTCTCATCCGTCACAGAGAATATGAACGGGTTAGCCTCACCTTTCGGTTCAGCGACCGGCTCACCCTCTGAGGTGATGGCAGGTGCCTGCTCGCCTGGAACGTCTCCTAGACGCCCTAGCTCTCCCGGCTCATACGACTGCTCAGCGGCTTCGGCCGGCGGGGCCTCTGATGGCTGTTGCTTCGTAGGAGCAGGAGTTGACCCCTTCGCTGGCGCGGGAGCAGGCGCATTAGCGAAGATAGAGTCCAGAGCTGCGCGCCCTGGAGATTCACTGGTCGGGGTAATGAACGGTTCCAAGAGACTTACCTCAGTATTGCTGTCCGGTTAGGGATAAGCAGGAATCTGCTGGCTGGCCGGAATGGCCGGATGAGCAGGCGTATTTGGGGTAGTGAGTAGAGGGTATCACACCGAGGGGTGTGTGTCAAGCATTATTTTCGAGTAAGAAATATTGTATGCCTTTTCTTACAAGCCTAGCTTCCCGCCGAGTTACCCATCTGGCCAGTCGGAGGGGGAGGCGGAGTCTGGTTGACCTGGGCCTGCTGCCCAGTACCCCCTGGTTGCTGCGGAAGGGCCGTCCCTAGGTCCGCAGCCCCTGGGGGTGTACCTGGGCCCGGGGCAGCGCCCGGAGTGCCCGGCTGGGCCCCTGGCGCCCCTGGAGCGCCGGGTGTGGGACCCTTGGCCGCGATGGCTTCGCGGGCTTTGATGTGGTCGTCCAGCAGGGCCTTGGTCTCATCGGGCAGGAAGGCGAAATGCGCAGTCATCACATAGTCGTAGGCGTACTTGAGCATATTGACCTGGTCGGCCAGCTCGCGGGGGGCCACCGGCTTGCCAGTAGCCTCAATCTCATCGAATATCTCCTGCTGCCGGTCAGCCGCCATTTGAACTAAGTCGTAGGCGCCTTCCAGCTCGCTCAGCTTGACAAGGCGGAGCAGGTCCCGGGGGTCCACACCTGCCTTCTCGAACAGGGGCATCATCGTGATGAGTTCCTGCCGGCGCGAAACGGGGTCTAGAGACAGGCTCGCACCGTACTCCACAACCAGGTCAAAACCGCCCTCAATGTCCGCCCCCTTAATGTCCAGCGATTCAAACGACTTCTCCTTACCTAGGACGTAGATGGTGCGCTCGGTGTCCCAGTGCTTGCGGACTAGGTCGAGGAAGTGCTTGAACACACCCTCCACAAGTAGCGTGTACTTGTTGAATAATCGACGGCGTATCTGGTTCCCCTGGTTCGTCGCGTACTGCATGCTGAACCCCGACTGCTCCCGGCTCTGCTGGCCGAACATGCTCTCGTTGACGCCGAACATGTTGTCGATGCCAGCACTCGTCAGGAGGAGCAGGTCGGTCATGATGGCGGGCATTGCCATCGGGGGCTGCATCTCCGGGGGGCGTGTGCCTGTCCAGCGTACTATGTCGTAGGGGGAGTTGGTGATTGAGTCGTCGGCAACCTCGGTGTCCTCATGCAGGAGCAGACGGCCCACCCCGTGTGCCCTGGCGTTCTCAATCATCGTGTTGGTCAGGGCGTTGTGGATATCCTGGATGGGGGCAGCGAACACGCAGGTGGACCGACCCCACACGCCGCAGGGGTTGTCGATGTCGGTCATCTGGTTGTAGGGGAGATAGGCTACCGGGACGCCCTTCTGGAGTGCATCGCCTAGCTTGTTCTTGGTGGGGGCGAAGTTGAAGGGGTTCGGGGCCATGTCGGACAGGTTCTCGCCCTCGGTGGAGCAGTAGCAGAACCGGCCCTGCATGCCGTTGATGGCTAGGCCCTTCTCCCAGTACTGGTAGACCTCGACGACGTCGAAGTGGTACTGCTTCAGGAAGGTGGGCTGGGGTTCGGACTCGGTGGGCTGCGAGGACTGGCTGCCGGCTGCGGCCTTCGTCCGGAGACGCTCCAGGACGTCCTCCTTGCCAGGGAACATGACGCAGGCCTGGTCGAAGGGAAGGAAGATGCGCTCGAATACGAAGCGGACCTTGTCCCAGGTCTCGGCGTCGGGGTCCAGAAAGATGTTCCAGGGGAGAGGGACTGAGGCCTCAATCTCGCCTGTGCAGACAATCTCCTTGGTCTCGGGGTCGAAGCTGATGACGTCCCCGCCATCGGCATTCCAGAACATCTTCATGAAGCCGGTGCCGTACAGGAGCACGTGCCCAGTGCAGCGGTCCTGCAACTCCTGGAGCTTGTACTGGCGGATAGCGTAGCGGACTAGCCGGTCCGACGCATCGGATGCGCGCTTGTCCTTCGGGTCCTCGCTCGTCGGGCGGCAGACCACAGAGGGCGGATTCGCGGCAAGTTGGGAGTGGAGGAAGCGGTAATTCTTGAACACCGTATTGACACTGATACGGGGGGCCGCAGTGAAGGCGTCGTCCACCCCGGTGCCGTCGCCTAGGGCAATCTTCTCGGAGCCGTTCTCGTCCACATTCTGGACTGTGAAGACGATGCGCTCAGCCTCACGCCAGCCCCGCTCCACCTCAGTCCGGCCCTGCTTGGCATTAGTGAGCCGGCGGTAGAGTTCCTGCTTCTGCTTCTCTGGGCTATCCCAAACGTCGAGTCGTAGGGCCATCTTAGCTCTCCATATCAGGATTCGAAGCAGGCGGACTTCCGTCTTGGCCGGCGTGGTCTGAGATAGCTGACTCGACTCTGGACTGCAGCTCAGGGTCGTCTAACCTAGGCAGGACCGCTCGTAGGAAGGCCAGGGCCTCACCCCCCTTACCTTCAGGATGGCTCGAGTCAGCGTCAAGGCAGTCCAGAGCATAGGACACCCTAGCTTCGAGCGGCAGGTCCACCTGCACTGGGCCTGCTTTCTCCGGTGGGCCCTTTTCCCTCAGAGCGGCCACAATCAACTTACTCACCGACGACCTCCCTGGGCAATACGGCGGAGGTGCGCATAGCGGGCACGCTCCCAGACGAACTTACGCCTCTGCTGGACGATGCCGAGCAGGGCCAGGAGTGGAAGGGGGAACAGGATGCCGTAAGCGAGCAGAATCAGGACTGCGTTCACCAGGAACTCCTTTTACGAGACTTGAGTCGGTAGGGGGCTAGGAAGCGGGTTGTAGCACTTGCAGGCGGACGTGCAGCAGCGCGACGGTCCTTCTCGAGCTGTATCCTAATTCGGACATGCAGCTCAGGGGGCGGGGGGGTTCCGCCCGCCTGCTTAGGCAGACAGTCCAGAGCGTAGATGGCAGCATCGTGCAGGTGGTAAACGTGAGAGTTCACGACCTTGGCATCAGCCGTCTCCGACCACTGCATGCTCGTGAGTTCCTGGATGAAGTCTGTGCACCAGGGTGCGATGAAGAGGTCCTTGCCCAGGCGGGCCTGCAGGTTCTTCATGAACTCCGCCCGCCGGTTGTTCTTGTCGTAGGGCGTCTCGTAGTGGAAGCCCATCTTGGAGGCCTGCCCTATATACCAGGTGGAGGCGGCGTCGCAAACTCGGCGTACAATGTTGAGGGTCTTGAGCTTATCAGTGACTGTCCGGATAAGGTCCTCCGGAACTGCGATTCCAGAGATGTACTCAGCCCGTACAATGTACCAGACGGGCTTGCCTTCAGGGCTGAGGGTCTTGGCGTCCTCGGCGAATACAACTGTCCCATGCTTGGACTGTAGGGCGGGGTCCGCTCCTTCCACGTGGCGCCATGCTGACTGATATTCAACAGGAGCCTGAATGGCAGAGTCGGGAAGGTGGTAGACCGAGGCGTCATCATCAAGCCAGTCTCCATTGAGTACACACTCTCGGTAGGCGACTGGGTAGGCATCGAGTTCCTGCAGAATCTTAGCCTTGCGCTCTTCGCTCAGGCTGGGGTTTGCGAACATTGGCATCCGGTACTTACGGGAGTAGGGGGCTGCATAGGCGTCGACCACCTTCCTGATGTCTCGGTTGCGGACCTTCGGGGTGAACGTGCTGAGGAAGTAGCCGTCCTTACTCTGTACCCGGCGCTCCAGCTCTTCGAAGAACTTGGAGGTCTTGGGCATTTCATCGAGCCAGGCGAAATTGAGCACGAAGCTCTGGACCTTCTCCCTGGCTTCTGACTCCGCATGGTGGCTAGCTAGGAGTAGGGTATTGCCCGTCTTGCGGTGCACCACCTTCTGAGGCACCATTCCTATCTTAGGAATCCAGAGTTCATCCGGGTCGAAGAAGCCCCTGAGCTTACGGAGTAGCTCCTCTTCGACCTGCTTCATCGTTCTACCGATTAGCATACCGAGCAGGGGGGCAGTGCCCCATTTGGCCGGCCGCACCCAGCCGGGCTTGTTCTCAGCCAGGAACCAGGCGCATATCTTGGCGCCCACAGCCGTCTTGCCACTCTGATTGCCGGCGCAGACCGCCTGTGTTGGGATAAGGCCCCAGTCATCAAAGATGGCCTGTTGGAATGAGTTGGCTCGACTACCTGGAACATAAGCATCAAACTGCTCGTCGAGCTCGAGCTGTTTAAGCCGGGAAGCGGCGGCTACCAACTCACTGGTTGTTAGCTCAATAGAGATAACAGACCCGTACGTCGATGACCTGGATAGTGTCAGAGCCCCCGGTGGTCGCCGTAATCCGGCCCAGCGGGCGGAGCGGCATCACAGCCTGGTCCCCAGCCACGTTCACGTTGGCAGCCAGCGTGGCGACTGTGGCCAGAGTGGCCGTGATGGTCCCAGAGCCTGCATCAGTGAATGAGGTCTGCGGGGCCTCGTTGGCCGGATGCAGGGAGACCTGGAACGTATTGGTGGTCGGATTGGTTACGAACAGGCGCTGGCCTGGTAGGAGACCGCCTGGGACGGTCCCGGTGCTGTTGAGGGTGATGAGCTGGCCCTGCGTGTACCCGTGACCCGCGCTGGTCAGAATGCCAGTCGTGACTCCCACGGCGCTAATGGTCTTCTGAGTACTAGCCGCCGGAGTCGCGGTCTTGATAAGATTCCAGAAGGCAAAGCCTGTGCTGTCCTCGAGCTGGAGAGTACCTGCGCCGGTTACTACGCCGAGGATGACGTCAATCTTGATGTTAAGGCGCATGGCGTCGTTGATTGCGAAGCCTGCAATAGGCGCATCCGTCTGCGAGACTGGTACACTGACCGCCTTGCCCAGATAGTGCCTGACCTGATGACCCGTACTCATTGCCTTACTCCTTGCCGTCCACCGGCAGTGTTACAACTTGTTCTACCCGTATGCCCTGGTCTCCCAGGAGCTTAGTAATCTCATCCTTGCTCATGGCCCCGATTGCCTTGGCCTTCTTGTCCCCACCGGCACCGCCACTGGACTTGGCCAGCCGGCCAGCCATCTCCGCGATTGTCTTGACCATTGCGACCCGGGCCCCTGCACTCTTGGGGTCCTCGTTCTTCAGGACGTCCTCAGCTGCGCGGAGGGCGAGGTGCATCAGCCAGTCGACCTGCTCGTCCAGCGCCCGCTCGTTGAGGAACCACTCCTTGAAGCCGCCCTGAGCCCACCAGCCCTTCAGAGAGGCGGATTGGGTCATCTGCTGCGCGAGGGCCAGTCCGGGCGTCGCCCCTGCCGCCATGGGCCTGTCGGCCATCCTGGACCAGAAGCGCGAGCGACAAAGGGCTTGCTGCTCGGTGGGGCGGAAGGAGGCGGCCAGGTCGGCCGTAGAGATGGAGACGCCAGCTCCCGCCGTCTGGGCGGGGAACGGGAGCTGGGTCTCCGAACTTGGGATGTCACCAGAGTTGGGGACAAGGGCAGGAAGCACGCTCTTGCGTAGGCTGGGAGTATCGGTCACGAGGAGGTCTCCGGCCTGGCTATCCACTTACATTGAGGAGGGGTCACGTCGACCTTGACCAGCCCGAACTTGAAGTTGTAGTCCACACAGCTCAGGTAGCCCGCATGCTGCAGGAACAGGAGCTGGTCGAAAAGCTTGGTGCTATTTAGGGCCAGGCGCCTGGCCAGGGGTCCCATCTTAAGGAGGATGCCGCCATCCTCGAGGCGGCCCACGAGGCCTTCCTCAGCATTGACGGGGGCATAGAGTAGGACCAACATGATGCGGTCAGCCAAATATCTAGAACGAATGGGACCATCAGTCTTCAAGAGTCACCCCCTGTATACAACGTAACACAGGTGTGCCGGCCTGTCAACTCTTTTCTGCCTAGGCCGCTGCTGCGCACAAGGCAACACGTAGTTCTGCTAGGCAGTGCGTTGTACAAGGACCGGAGTATCAGGTCGAAGTCTAACCTCTCCTCTGTCA
>QGNH01000800.1_pt1 | contig 19486 bp, 39 predicted proteins | sample 1735481 | NCBI WGS metagenome assembly QGNH01 (sample SAMN09239004, study PRJNA386568) | Viral metagenome, whole genome shotgun sequencing project.
GCGGAACCAATGATCGGTTCACCGCCGCCCTAGCCGACTTGTCATCCAGGTTAACTGCCCTATCCGGCATCTGGTCGGCATCCATCCAAGCCACCAGCCCCAACGCCGTAGATGCAAGCACCTGAGGGCTCTCCAACCATTCAGGGGGCATACTCTCAAGTTGCTTACGGAACAACTCATCAAACTGGGGATGGTCCATGATGTGAACATAATCAGGAGCCACAGCAGCCAGAGCATCTGCAGTCTTTTGCGTGGCGTCATCTACATACTTACGCCCAACCAACCCTCGCTGCTGCGCTAATTGGTCCTGTAACGGTTTGGCGATCTTCTCCGCCTCCTCCCGGATAGCAGCCCGGAACTGGTCCGGGGTCATCTCCCACATCTCAGGGTCCTGGCCACGCTGCACCGGTTCAGGAATAACGGGTTCCGGTTCTGGAGTAACGGGCCGAACATTCGGAGGAGCATCGCCAGTATTCGAACCCATCACCGCTGGTCGTGCCCAATCACGGAACCGCTTCGGGTCACGGATTACCGGATCTCCCTCATCTGACAGATCAAGGCCGTGAGTAGCCAGCCGATCCTTAAGACCCTTCACACGATCCTGAAGAGCCGATTGAAGTCGGGTTTCGGCTACCTCTTCCTCGTCTTGAGGTTCTTCTTCTTCGCCCGAATCCCATTCCTGGATGTTTTCTTCTTCTGGCTCCGGTTCAGGGATTGGGTCTTCTTGTTTTGGTCTTGAGAACCAACTTGCCATCTATTTCCTCCATCTTTCCGGCTTCGTGGTTAGCTTGGTGACTTCACAACGGTAACACCTCCACTCATAGAAAACAGGGTGGATATTTTCTGGAAACCACTTATGAAGTCCAATTCGGCACATCCAATTCATTCAATAACTTCCGCGTCAGGGTCGTTCAAAACGATTGCTAAATTAGCGAACATAGCCGCCGTCTGAAGATGAGTAAGAGCCAACGACAACTCCCTGGTCTGTGGAAGTTCTTTCAAGTTATCTCGAAGACATCGAAATCGATATCGGTTGGCCTGCAATAACTCCCGACCCGACTCTCCCGGTTTATGGTAATAAAACGAATCTCCCCTCATGATTTATCCACTCCTCGCTCTTTACTAGAAACCGTCAAGCTATCCACCGGTTCATCAATGATACGCCGAAGCACCGAATGCTGACCCTGCTTGAACTTCACCGTCTCCAGATCAATCTGCGTGTTCACGGCAAGCTGTCGTTCTACAAGGTTTAGCCGATACTCCAGGGCTGGCTTAATTACGTCCCGCCAAGTAGAACTCTCTACGAATGACCTAACCATTTGGCGATCTTCTACATCTCTCGGGTCTACATTCTCTGTCAATTTAGTTGGGTCGGTATGAAGATACTCGTAGGGCTTCTTCATACACCATCTCTCACAATAGACACCACCGGCTCCCACTGACCGTATTGGTCAGATTCACTAGCAGGAATCCACGCATTCTTGTTCCACACAAACATCATCTCCGAGGGGAGGCACACCCGACCATAGCAGCGGCGATGACGGTCCATCATCTCGATGTAGCGATATTCGCCCCTCAATGAGCAAAGCTCACCCCACGCCTCCTCGAACAGGTCGGCCTCTTTTCGAATGGCCTCGTAATCAACCCTAGCCAATTTTTTCCTTCTCCTTATTCTTACATTCAGGACACTCTACACCGCGAAGAACCGACCCCGCTGCATCCAAATCAGCAGATTCTTTAAAATAATACCATACCAAATGCCCACAAATATGCTTTATGCAGACCCCCAAGCTATCATCATCCAACCCCTGAATCTCCTTTAACCACATATCCTTTGTCGAGTTGATGGATGGACCACTTTCCACTAGGAGAGGGTCTAAAGTCGTAGATACCGCCTGGCTCGGTATTATCACGGAACTCCAGATCGAAGTCAATCTTTGGGTTATCCGTCCCCGTCTTTACCCAGCCCTCAATCAATTTAATGCACCTGCTGTGCGTTACGCAACACACCGTAATCCCCTGCCCCTCAACGTGCTGCATCAACTTCCTGATCCACCCAATTAAACGCTTCTTCCAAGCCGCGAAACTCTCGCCGCCTTTTACCGGAACCATAGGATGATCCTCTGCATACTGGCGCAGCAAAGGCTTGGCTATCACCGCGCTCATCCCAGTGAACTCACCCATATCCCAGGGCAGCAGTTCCTTCTTCTTCCTCGGCTTCAATCCTATCGGCCCACCGATCTCTCTAGCAGTCACCAGGGCTCGAACCAAGGGGCTGCAATACAGTTCTACTATGCCAGCATCCTTCAGCCTCTCTCCTCTATCCTTGGCCTCCTTGACACCTACCGATGTCAATGGATGATTGCTCTGCCCCCTCACAACGTCACCAGCAGTCCCCTTCTTCTGGTTATCGGCTGTGGCTCCGTGTCTCACAATCAGGATTCTAGGGCCTGGAAAAGCAGATACATCGTTAATGTTTTGAGACTTCATCTGAACCCTTCAACCATGGGTATCTCTTCACCCATTCGGATTTGGCGGCAGGAACTTCATGGTCGGGATAGTTAAGTTGAAATAAATCGAACACTTTATTCATAAGGCAGCAAGCCACCATCCTAGCCTCATCGCGCTCTTTCAGAAACCTAAACGCACTCTCTAAAACCTTCTGATCGTCCATCACTGGCCCATCATACCTGGGGGTCCTCCACCCGACTTCGGAGGAGGTGGTCCTGGCGCTCCGATAGATTTACCCGGACCCGGAGAAGGCATCGCTGGAGCACCTGCAGGAGGCTGCACAGCCCCTCCACTATCTCCTCCAGGGCCTCCAAGGAGAGGCTGCCCACCACCAGAAGCCATTTCCGCCTGTTGAACCTGTTGCTGTGCTTCAACACCCTTCTTGATCGCTCCCATCAACTCTTCCCGGTGAGGATAGTTCAAAGCGCGAAGGTAGTCATCCGCCAGCATCATCTTCGCCTCAACGTTACTCTGAACCAATGGATCTCCCAGCATCGCGTTACGGATCATCACCGCAATCTGAACTCTGGTTCCCATATCAGACATCTGCTTCAACCCAGTAGGAACAAACTGAACCCGTCTTCTCAATATGTCAGGAGGGATAGACTTGAACACATTCTCATTCGCCGGCACCGTAGAGCGAAACTTCACCTCTCCGTCAGGGCCAACCCCATACTGCGACACCAACCATCTAACCTGATCCCAAATCTTAACGTGCTGTCGAGCCACCTCTGCTACGTGGTCCTCGAACACACGCTGCAAAGAGCTGTTCACCATCTGCATCTCACCTAGTGTTGACTCGCTCTCTGCAGGCTTTCCCAAGGATATGTTAGAGGTGGCCGTCAATCGGTCGCAAATATCCTGAAGATGAAGGTGCATTTGGTAATGCTCGGCAGGAAGCGCCATGGGTGGAACCGGCTTGATGCCGCCAAGGTTCTGCACCCTAATCGGCTTCCCTAGCTGCATAACGAACCGATCAGGGAACAGTCCAGCCGTGTCATCGTAGAAGATGTTTCCATTCCAGTTAAGAGCAAGGTCCCCATGGTCGATCAACTGATTAAGAACCGCTGTATCTGCATTATGAAACGAGGAGATCAACTCTGCCACGCCCATCGCAAACATCTCGCCAGGGCGCACCATATAACGCATCATCGTATAGTAAGGCTGTCCGTGTTCATACTCAAGCCAAGACAGACGAAGTATTTTACGGGTGTCCATGTGCATGACAACAACGGCCCACTCCATAAGTCCGTCGCCATCGAAATCCGCTTTCCAACAAAGTTCAGCCACTCTGTACTGTCGGTAGAGTCGATCATCGTCACCTCCGTAGGTTCCTCTGGCAGAATAGCTATCGGATAGCCCTTGAGCATCTAACCTCTCTCTTCGTTCCTGAGATACATCATCCGATTGAGCCGCCATCACCATCTCGACGGCATCCTCATCGTAGATACCCTGCTTCACTCCAAGAACAAGGTCCTCGCCACGGATGCTATAAATCTCACCGATACCATACGCCTCTTCAGGTTCTCTCGCCGTAGGTGGAAGGATGAACATATCCTCCCAAGGGATCACCTTCAGGCAAATGCCCTGGTAGGCGGTGACGGTCTCATGCTCCAGTTTTACTCCTTCTACCCCAGCCCACACCGCGTGGTCTGGACGACCAGTCTTGGAAAGGTGCTGTCGGGCTTTGTTCTTGTTGTAATTCACCACCACTCTAGGATGACGCTCAATCTTCTGCTCGTAGGTAGTTCTCACCAGGCAGTTCCCAGTAACAGAAATCTCCTTGTGGATCTTCCTGGCAAACCCAATCCAATCAGCAGAGTTCAGCATCGACCACAAGCAGTCGCCAATCACATCGGAATATTGGTCGGCTTCCTTATCGTCATCCTCGGCTATGGTGGAATACGGGGGAACGTCGTCTAGGATCTGCCCATTCAGACGGTAGGTATGGGAATCGGCGTAGATACGGGTGAATGGGGAAGGGCTGTCAGAGGAGTTATCCCATCGGTTCGCTGTTCCAGGAGGCATCGTCTCGTAGGCGTATCGCCATACCTGAGAGGCGTCTCTCCTCCTGGCGACGGTCATGTGGTATCCGTCTATCTCTTGAGCGATTCGAATAGCCAGCGCTGACCGACTAACCATCGACTCGGGTATTCGGGTATCTATCCGCTGGAACTGGGGCTCATCCTCTTGAGGTGGCGCTTCAGGTTCTTCCTGATCTTTCTGATCTTCCTCCTCGGAATCATTGATACCCAGATCATCGGCATTGGGATTATGCAGCATTATCGCTTTCGTCTAACCTTCTTGGGCTTGGATACTTTCTCTGGCAAGGACTTAAACTCCCCCTTCGTTGCCTTATCGAACTCATCTACAACTTTGGGCTTGATCTCTCCCTTGGACTCCATAGCATGGAACGCTCGCTGTTGAGATTTGCTCTGGTACGGAATTGGAGTTCTCCTATTAAAGTAGTGACAGCACCCGCAGGCATACACCCCAATGGGGGATTGGTCCCTTTTATGTATCCTTACGAATACAGACCTTGTATCATCCTAGCCGGCCGGCACCCAGGGGCGCTGTCACAGATGCGGGGCATCGCGCTACCGAGGATCGCCGCCCCTTCTCTTCTCGACACGCCTGGCCCGCCAACCCCGGATCTACTCTGGGAGTGCTGCTGTCGAGCGGATATAACGAGTTCCCGAGTTGCACGGGGTCTTCCGGGGGGACAACCCCGGTGAGCTAGCTGTTACTCCATCTCGTTGAGTTTCAGTATGGATGGAGGGGATCGCTTGGGTAGCTGCTCCACCCACACTGCACTGATAGTATACCAAGGTCAGGGTTGGTTGTCAACCCCCTACCTCTCGTCCGGAGGGATATAGTCCAAGGTGCTCTTCTTGTGAACTAGATCCTTGCTCTGATCGTGGAACTGATCCTTGGTCTTGGGCCGCAGAGGTGCGTAGAACTTGTTAAGCTCATCAGAGGGCTTAAAGTCCCGGCCGGAGGTATTCTCCCCGCCGTCGATGCCTCGAACCTGCGCCGCCATCTTGATAACCTCCGGTGGCAACAACTTGGCTGCCTCACCCGGCGGAAGGCTATTCACACGGCTCGTTTTGTTAAGCGCCACGAGACACCGCCTTCCTAGTAACTTACGCGATCCTTGCCTTTGCCACCGGCAGGCTGGTCAGCCGCCTCGAATGGATGCCAAGCACCCTTCGCCCCGATAACGGCAGGGTCCCACTCTCCAGGAATCTCAAACTCTGGCAAACACTGGCGGTCCTCAGTGAAGTTCCCGCCAGGGTTGGGTTCATATTCCGACAGGTCGATGGTAGACTTAGTGGCAGTCTTCCTACCCTCTGGCGAAATCGGGTACGGATCAACCCGCACAATCGGGGAGTTAGCCATGGTCATTCTCCTTATGCTGCAGCACCGGACGAGACATCTCCCGCCCCTACCGCTATTATACACGAAGCCTTGATCATTAGCCAATCGTCCACTCCTGGCGAGTACAGTAATTTGGCGTTCTTCCCCCAATGCACGGTCATCCCACGAATATCCTCAAACGGCTTGCCATCCAGTAACTCCCCACAGGTGATCCGCAGACCTTCCCTTGGACCACGCTTGACCAACCTGCCAGGACCATAAGCAAGGATGTATCCACTACGATTCCGATTTTGGTATCGCTCGGGGATCTCTATACCGCCAGTAGTTTCTCTCTTGCGCCACCCACTAACGAGCAGCCATTCACCGCAAGGGTCTATCCCATATCCAGGGTTGGAGGTTAGGATGGCTACGATGTCTTCATCAGACACCACTCCCTCCATCTCATTGATACCCGGCTCCATATCCATCCGCTCAAACAGGACGCGCTCTCCAACTCTGGCCTGAAACTTTCGGCAGATCCCAGAAGGAAGGTCCTTCCTCCCTGAACCCAACTTAACTACTTTCCCTTCGTTGCAGTTCCACGGGTCACCGTCGGGAAGGAAGATGCCTCCCTTAGTTTGGGTTTCGGGTGGAGTTATCTGAACCCTATAATTCATCCCAGTAGGATTCCAGTTAATCATTCCGCCTTTTCCATATAGCTCACTATCATTGTTGTTCGCATTCCTACTCCAAACGCAGACTCAACACATACCTTCTCGTGCTGGAACTCCAAACCGTTTAGCCAATCACTAGGATCTCTATCCTCATTGAATGACCGAACAACCCACTTCTTTAAATATGTTCCGTTGATACTTCTCATCTGTTTCTCCAATGGCTGGATGATTGGCTTATAAATCCAGGAGTAGGAGCCGGCGCATCCTCATCATCCAAAGGCTCCGGTCGTGCCGAGAGACGAGAGGCCACATAGGCAACCGCATCCATAATATCCGAAGCATCATCCTTCGCAGGCTTGTCACTATAATCTCCATTAGGATATCGCTCGAATGTGTTTCCAGTAATGAATGTCTTCCCGTTCCTGCGAGCAATCCAAGATCCCGAATCTGTCTCGGGGCACCATACCATGGGAACCGTAACATCGACTCTATGAAGGTCAGCCATTCCTACTCCAATCTTTTTGGGTCTCCTGAAGGAAATAGACCAACTTCCTCCCTTCCCACGACTATCATACTTTCGAAGGTATGGATCTAGTCCAGAAATAGTTCCCATCATTTGCAATCTGTTAAGAGCATCCATATTTCTTCCGGATTGCGATATGATAGGAGCAGCTCCCAACCTAGAGAAGAAAGATGGAACACTATCAAACGGAACCGGGGGTGACGGCAGTTGATCCAATGCCCCTTTCCCACCGCTCCCATCTCCACGTATGAACTCATACAAAAACAACCGGAGTTGATGAGTAGGCATCTCCGCAATCATCTCGTAAGACGGATACTTATCTGGCATACATTCTCGTAACTGTTGAGCAGTCTCGTATCGTATATACCAGACATACTTATCGCCATACGGCCCAGTTCTGGTCGTTCCGTGAAACGATTCCAAAAGACTAGTCAACTCCTCCACATACTTAGGATTCGACTCTTCTGACTGGCACAGAGAAACAGTTCCGTCTTTTCTATAGTGCCCCTCTGAACTTACCCAAGCACATAGACGAATGAACTCATCGCTGTATCGTCTCTTCCCTCCATGCCCTATATGCGCTAATGAAGATGTCGTAACCAAGAAGTGGTTAGTATTCAAGTCCATCGCCGGGATGAACTCCGGAGCATCTAGTCGATAACCTCTACCTCCTCGAACATGGCGTTTCACCGATAGGCACCGATGCCCCGGCGTAACTACCATATCAACGGATCTTCCATAGAAGTTAATGCAGTCAACCGGAATTCCCTCGAACCTATGGACTGCCTTTAGAGTTCCCAATCGGAGTTTCCCGCCGTTCGACTTACCCAATGACTCGTCGTAAACGTATACATCCTCCCCTTCCAACAATTCGTTGTGCTTCTTCCAGCCCCTGGTAGTGAGGGCCTCGGTTTCCTCATCAACACAGTATAAACCTTGGAAGCAACGAATCATATAATCCTCTCTTGGGTCAATAATGAAAGCAGGAAGTCCATCTCCTACCTGGGATGTAAGTCTAGCTCTAACCGCCTCAATCCTCTTCTGAACGCTGATAACACCAGGGACTACATTCAATCCCCATCCTGGCTTATCAGCATAGAGCCCTCTACCGTTCTCGTCCTCTCCCATGAACAATCGAATTCCTGTCCGTAAGGTCTCCCAGCAACTCCGCATGTCTTGACGGCTTCCATCGGACCTGGTAGGGACAGTGTTCCCGGCCGGGTCCCCGATGATAACCATAGGTATCTGTTTAAGAGTCCGACCATACGGTTCCCCGTAATTCTTCTCAATGTGTTCTGCCATCCACTCCGCGAACTCGTAGAAGGACGAGTCTTGCCCCCTACTTGGATGCAGGCTGGGGAAGATTTGCCACTGCCCCCAAGGATTCAACTGGGTGATAGCCAGAGCAGGGCACCCCGGAGCGTCGAGCCCGCAATGAAGAGGCAACTCCGGCCAGTATCGCAACTCCTCGGCGGCTACGTGAGTATCCCACTTGAACTGCGGATATACCGCCATTCCAGAGGATGCAGACCAGTTGATCTCAAGTTCCCGCTCAATCTGGTCGTCTGACATTCCCGTACACGCCGACTCAAAATCATACTCAGGAACAATTGAATAATGCAGGCGGGCAACCCAGTATCCGTCGACAGTCTTCCTCAACCCAAGAGGTGCGGATTCTGGATCGGCTGGTCTAGGAGCTTTCTCGTCTATCATTCAACTTTCGCCTCAACGCATTGTTTTCTAACTTAACTATCGCAAACTTGCCATGCCAAAACAAAGCCAGTTTAATTTGTTTCCCCCAATCCTTATTAGCAAAATCCAACCTCTTGCCCAATAACGAAACTTCTTTATTAAGACATCCAATATGCCTATGCATATCTTCAATCTGATCTTTCGCATCTGACAATTCTTTTGAAAGTTCTGTTTCGTATGTCACCTCTTTAACACCTTTCCCTTACCTCCCGGAATCGGGCTCTCCGCCACAGCCTTACCTGCCGGTTCCAGGGACTCTGGATTTGCCGATCCGCCAGTAGCCTTCTTCAGCACCTCTGCCGAGTTCTGCTTAACTGGCAGCGAGTCCCCTGCTCCTGTAGAGTGTAGCTTGCCAATTCGGGCGTAGTGCTCCTTACCATGCCGATCATTGGTCACTCCGCCGCCCTTCTTTCCTATTTTGGAGTAGTAATCTACCCCATGTTTCTCCTTCGTGGAGTTTCCGCCAATTCGTCCCCACTCGGCAGCCTGGTCTTTCTGTTTAGGTTCCAATTGGACACTCTTCCTTAATATTCATTGTCTTCAAGAAACTTCTTTAGACGAATCAAATCCTCTTTACTTGATGAAAAACCCTTACCCCGGCACATCCCATCACAAACCCAAAACCCTGCTGAACCATCTTTATAGATAGTAACATCCATAGAGTTATTTCCAACATCATCTCCAAGTTCTAGTTTCAACCCTTCATCTGCCTTCTCCATCATTCCTCCTCCATCTCTACCTGAATAGGCCGTGCTGTCTTGCCTCTCACTTCTCCGGAGACAATTTGCGCGGCGAAGCTAGGGTAAGCAGCAGTACTAATCGCTACCAAATGGCCTCCGCCTCTACAAGTTTGCAGAGCAGAGCAGACACTCGCCCTAGCCTCCTCCCAGGCCCCTAGCTCGTCAGCAAGGATAATGGTGACACCTGATCCTCGCAACTGGTTCTCTCCCTGGGGAACAGCAGCTATGACAGTTCCATTGGATAGCCTGGCTCTCTCCCTTGTCCATACGAACTGGGGGAAGTTTGGCCACTTCTCTCTTCCCCCGTTTTCCTCGAACTGCTTAACCAAGAATCCGATGCGCTCGTTCAGGATTTCACTAGACCCGTTCTCGCCTCGAAACTTCTGGGCTGCCAGGATACACTTCCGGTTTCCCGTGGCGTTCATCAACTGCGGCCAGCGCGGGTCCTGACCTCCAGCAGCTATCCAGAGGAGGAAGGCGCACCCGGTCCAAGTAATCAGAGTTCGACGGCTCTTGGTGATAAGCAGGGGAGTCCTCTCAACTAGCATATCGTCTACGTGGCGAAGGTATGGCCAGTCAGGGATCAACTGCACCTTGCCACCGCCGGCCTCATCTTTAGTCCAGCACAGTTCTGTTCTGAACCTGGTGAAGCTATGCTGCCAGGGATTAGCCTCTGCCCTCAGTCTATCCCGATAGTGCTGCATCAGGATAGCAAACTGCTCTTCCGGGGTCTCCTTCTTGTATGCCGGCCGGATCGGCTGGCCCGTCAGTCTAGCTATAGCCGCCTCCTGGGTGGCGTGGAGGACTTCTGACTTCAGCGGACGCCCCCTCTTTACCGGCACTTCTTGTTACCCTTCGGTTCCTGCAGGGACTTTACCATCTGCCCTTCCAACACATCGTCACCTTCAAGAGCAGCCCGCTTGAACCGTTCCAGCATCGCCTCGGCAGTAGGGACAGTCATCTTCATCTCTCGGACAAGCACCTCTCGGATAAGAACCTCCGTCTCACTCGCCGTCTTATCGGACACACGAACGGCAAGCGGCTGCTCTGGTAGTCCGAGAAACGTCTCCTTGAATACACGAGCAGACTCGAAATGACCTCTCTCTGCCAAATACAGAAGCGTAGCCAATCCTTTCTCACCCAGCTTTCGGATGAGAGAGTCTCCCCATATGAGTGAACCTTCCTCATCTCGGAAAGCGTTTTTATCGACGAATTCTTCCCATTCATCTTCAATCGCTTGTTTTATGTCAGGGGATTCGAAGTCAGCCTTACCAAGTCTTGCCACGTTATTTACGACCCTCGTTGATAGCGTTATCGACACCTTGAAGGGTGAAACACCTACGCAACTCCTGTAGCTCATCCAGAACCGGCTTTAGGAACTGCTTCCAGCGACGACAGTCGTGGCACTGCCCTTTGGCTGAAGGTTCCTCGGCGTATCCTCCACCGCATGTCTTGCAACAACCCCAACCCGGATCTTTGTCCTTGGTCATCGGAATATCCATCAGATTAGGTTCTTCCATATCCAACCCCTCCTTCTATCCTATCGCGATGCCTTGGTTCTTGTCAAGCTACTCGAAGAGATGGCTCCAGGTTTGACCAGACCAAATCTTATGAATAGTCCCTTGATAAACACCCAGGTCTTTGGCTATACTAGCCTGGGATTCTCCAGCAAGCATCCTAGCCATAGCGCCTATAACCTTTTCCTCGGTTAACCTGGAACCACTTGCTCGTTCCCCTCTAGCTATAAGTTCCGGGTTGCGCCTAGAGTAGTGATTATCACCACTTGGAATCCTCCCCTTTAATGCAGCATCATGCAGGTTGTCCTTGTTAGTCCCAAGGAATAGGTGATCCACGTTTATACACGCTCTATTATCGCAATGGTGACATACCATCATACCTTCAGGGATAGGGCCTTCGGATTCCATCCACGCCCACCGGTGAGCCAAGTATAGAACAGTTCCTCTCCTAATCTTCCCATATCCGTTTTTATACTTACATCCCTTGAAGATCACGCATTCAGACTCCACTAGTCTTCTCCTTCTTCTGCATCAATCTCTCAATCATAGAACTTCCCTTGCCCTTGCTCAAGTCCTTAAGCATATCCTCGGGAACTCCGCTCCGTCTCAAGAACCCAATCTGCTTCTGACTAGCAGGTTCTTTAATCCACTTGGCTTTAGTCCTGGTCCAGTCAGCAGAAGAACCCCATTGTCTCTCCACAGCCCTATCTGATAATCTAAACGCTTCCTCAATTCCATCCACCGATCTCGATCCCAGTTGCTTATCACCTTGATAAATCTCAGCGGTATACCTTCCAAGGTCATCTTGCTGAATCCTGGCTTCCCCCGCTCCGGCGATGACTAGCCTATAGCCCTCACGCCAAGGAGCCCAGATTCGGTTAGTAAGCCTACGAATGTCATCGGGGAGTTCATGGTCGGAAAAAAGGTCCCATTCCTCGCACTTATGATTGAGCTGCTCGACAGACCTCATCCCCTCAAGCCTAGACGGAGGAACACCGCTTGCATCGACTTTATCCCGCACCTGATCGAGTCGCTTACCTGCAACGTCCATCGTGTCCGGCAAGCCAAAAATCACGGGCGCCGTTACTAGTTTATTTCTCCTACAGTTATCTACGAGGTCTATCACTAGGAGATTTTCTTTCCCTGGAAAGATCCTAGTCCCTCGCCCCATACACTGACTATAGAGAGAACTCGACTTCGTTGGGCGCAGCATGATGACACAGGATACCTTTGGCAGGTCCACCCCTTCGGTCAATAACGCACAGTTACAAAGCACGTCTATATGGCCGTCTCTGAATTCTTGGAGAAGTATAGCTCTCTCCTCCGGGTCCGTCTTACCAGATACAGCAGCCGCCCTAACCCCCTGCTCCAAGAACAGTTCGGCAGTATCGATTGCGTGCTTCACGTCCACGCAAAACGCCAGGGTGGGTCGCCCAGGGCACAGCTTTTTCCAATACTCCACGGCCATCAGAGACCGCTCTCGATGATTGACCGCTGCAGAGAGTTGGGAGGTAATGAAATCTCCAGCAGTAGTTCCTACATCAGCTAGGTCTGTTCCCGTCTCTACTCGATAGGCCGAGATAGGACAAAGCCATCCTCCGGCGATAGCATCTCGGATGCCAAGATTGTAAGCCTCTCCCTCGAAGATGCGTCCAAGCGTCTTCTTGTCACCGCGATTAGGAGTGGCTGTGCATCCGAGCAAGAACGGACCCCCCTCATCCCAACATCCCAGCGCCTTCAAGACCGACTTGTTACCAGGGGCAGCCGCGTGATGGACCTCATCATACACCACTAACCCTATGTCCATCTTCTCTACTAGGCGCTTCGCCCGCCTTGCCCCGTTCTGTGCCAACGTCTGGATGGAAGCAACGATAACATCGGACCCCCAGTAAGCTGACTGCTCCGCCTTCTCGACGGAGATAGTGGCATCGGGCATCGCCTCCCTGATCTTATCAGCCGCCTGGTCTAACAACTCTCCGCGATGGGCCAAAACCAACGAAGTTCCTTCTCCCGGCCACCTACGGATCAGATCAGCGAAAGCCACGGTTTTGCCAGTACCGGTGGCCATCACCATCATCACTCGGCGCTTTCCTTCCGCCTTGCAGGCAAGGACCGCATCGACCGCCTGCTTCTGGTAGTCTCGGAGGACCGGTCGATCTGGGATGTCAGTCATCTTTCAATTCCCGCTCCTTTGGCCTTGATCGCATACAGGTTTTACAATTAACCCATATCCAATCTTCGGATGCCTTCACTCCTCCTTCACGGATAACCCAACCACAGGAAGTCCAAGAGCCTTTGTTGAAATGGACTATCACTCTCGCCTTATTCATCTTCGCTCCAAAGGTCAATAGGGGCTTCGTTAGACCCTCTCTCTACAGCCTCGGAAGCCAACCGATCAGCCGCCTCATTCTCCACTACTCCGGAGTGTCCACGGACAAAAAGCATCTTGAACTTGGCGCACTCCTTGGAAAGGGTTCGGATCTCGTTTATCAAGCTCTTGTTCGCTTTAGCTATCCATTTCCCATGGATGACCCCTATCGCATACTGGCTATCGCTCATAACAGTGACCTTTGCAGAGTGCCGATCTGGTATCATCAACAGCGCCTCTCGGACAGCCATCAGTTCTGCGGCGTTGTTGGTAGACGGCCCGATGGCCTTGCCTCGCTCCGTCCTCCTGCCATCTGACAGCAGGACCACGCCAATCCCGCCAGGCCCTCCAGGGTTCGGCCAGCACCCTCCGTCGGTATAGGCCACGTAATCCACCGTCTTCGGAACCGGAACCTCCTTCGGGATCATGTAGTTCTTGGTCTTCTGCTCGAAGGCCAGTGGCCTTCGCTTTACCTTCTTCGTATCTACTACCTCGGGATTCATCTCGCGATGGGTAATGTTCCTGGGATCGAACACAGCGAGGAAGTATCGAGCCTCCATTCCAGCCCCACTAGAGGACAGCTCCATCCTGAAGTGGAGGGCACCCTCAAGCCCCCTCGCCACCGAGTCTGATAACCAATACATTGCGGTATCGTAGTCGTCAGTAGTCTGTATGGTCATGGTTATAGTATACAGTCAAGGGGGTTGATTGTCAAGTGGGTTCGGTCTTGGCGGAGACAAAGAAAAAGCCCTCCGTCTTGTAAGACGGAGGGCTAATGAGAAATTGACCACAAGAGGAAGGGTTCACAGGAAGGAGCGCGGCTGGGCTGTGAAATCAGCTACGCTCACTAACTGAACCTAGTATAGTCCAGAAACTTTATTCTGTCAAGGGGGTTGCTTCTTGATACTCATCCCGATATACTCTGGTATGACACCAAAGAGATACACGGATGCAGAACTTCTCGGGCTTCTTGAACTGGTGAACGAAGACCATTACTCCTGGTTCTCGCCAATGGCTGTAAACCTAATCAATGAGCTTATCCAGTTGCGTAAGGAGATTAATGACCTTAAGGACCCGTTCGTGGAGGAATCGGAGTGAGTGACAAGCTATCAACTCACTGGGTCTGTGGATGCGATGACACAGACAATTGCCACTGTCATAACTGCCTGATGGAGAAGATCGATGAGTCGGTGGTTCATCGTGATGACTACGAGAACGTATACATAGAACAGGGGATTTATCTTAGTAATTCCAAGGGAGAGATAGGTCTATTGAAAGATAGACTAATAACGTTAGAGAGAACAATCGTTCTCCTTGAAGAGTGGATTAGCTCGATTCCGGATCACGTGGGGTTCTGCAAGCCGTTGGGATTGAGGAAGAAGGAGTGAGTGATGGATTACTGCTTTCACGGGTGTGTCTCCCACCTCTGCCGCAAGTGCGTGGAGGATGAGCGAGACGTTGCAGCCAAGCAACGTGATGAAGCCGTGTCTCATCGTGACGACTACGAGACTCTCTACATAGAGAAGTGTATCGAGTTGAGGAAGTCCAGAGAAGAGGTTGAACGGTTGAAGGATAGATTATCGGAAGAGGAACTGGGAAGAAGGAGTGGATGATGGAGAACCGGATGGATATAGAACTTGATCTGGGCGGTGTGATTTCGTTCGGATCTGCCGGGGTGGATAGAAAGTTCATCCATTTTGAGATAGGAGTGGATGAACCGTGGGGATACAGTCACCGACTCTGGCTTACATCCGAGGATCTAGAGAAGATTATCGAACTAGCTAATTCGACCAAGCAGGAGATGTAGAGATATAGAGAAGGAGTTTGGGTTTTTGAACTATGAAGGAGAAGGAATGAAAGACGCTCTATCTAGATACAAGGAGCAGGCCCATCTGGTCGAGGCTCTGGAGCACCAGCGCCCTTTGCTGTCGGGAGATAGTGATAGGTCGAAGCTGGCTGCTAGATGGATACAGCATGCCATAGAGCGAGCTAATGAGAAGATGGCTGAAGCACGAGTGGAATGTGAAGGATTGGGGGTCGATTGGCACGACTCTTGCAAGTAGGTAGGGTATGACAACCAAAAATCAAGTATCAGAACTGTTGGAAAGAGTGTCGGATTTGGAGAGGATCGTCACCCTCCTCGAAGAGTGGATTGACGCGCTTCCAGCTCACACAGGATTCTATAAGCCAGAGGGATTGTGGAAGAAGAATGAGTGACCTATGCTGCTGTAAGATGTGCTTGGATCACGTAACGGCTCAAGTGGAGTTCCTTGCTGCACAGAAGTTCTATGATGAGATGGTTCAGAAAAGATATAGAATGAGAAGCTTGGGTTACCATTGGTGTCGATATACCTGTGGGTGGGCTTCCGATGAAGTGGAGCGGCTGGCATCCACGCAATCTGAAACGAAATATAAAAGGAGTTCAGTATGGATGAAGTATTACAGAGTAGCGAGAAAGTTATGGGAAACTCCCAGATAACCGAATGGATCAGATTCTGCTTGTCCCAGTATCTGTCTGAAGGACAGCTAACCGCCGGAGAATTAGACAATCAGCTTGTCCTTCGCGTGTTTATTACTGTTAACAAGAAGAGTGTTCCCGAGCTATATATCATTAAGGTTAACAAGCAAGGGTGATGGTTTCTGGGATATTCTTGGGGTTTTGAGCACGAGAGAGTGCAAAATTATGCCAATCGAATGAGTGCATACCCCCCCCTAGCAAGGACGACGACAGTAGAAGAGAAGCCTATCGAACAAGTGTTTGCTTCTCTGCGAATGGATACATCTAGGGATGATCGGCTCGAGGGCATCGATAGGCGCAGCACGGCGGGCAAGGAGGGGGCTCGAGTCCATGGGTGGTGCATCGGGTAGGGCTAGGGGCTAGGGCGTCAGGATGAGAGGCTGGGTGATTACGGGTGTGCGAGGTGGGGGCAGAGGAATGGCCCCTCGATGAGAGGAGCCTGGGTGAGAGGAGAAGGGCTAGCCGAAGATTGAGCGCAGAACCTCTCGGCCGCAGTCCGTAGCGTAGTAGTAGTGTTCGGGTGCGGTGCGATAGAACGATATCCATCCCTTCATAAACAATCGGTAGGTGTCGTGATACTCTTCGGGCAGCACGCCGAACCCAAGGGCTCCGGCCGAGGTTCTAATCTTGCCGAGGAGGTCAATCTCACTCTGCGGAACCGGCTCCGCACCGTTGGCGGATCGCTTGGCGTTGAAGGTGTTGAGGTCACGTTCTGCACAGGTCATCATCGGTTCGTCTCCTTCTTAATCGGGTGGGCTTGCTTGCCCTCGCAATTACAGTATACCGATCCGGCCCAGGACATGCATTCCCCCCGGTGTAATAGTTAAACCTTGTAAGCACCAACGCCCAGCACGAAGTCTTTCCAGTCCTTGGTGAGCCTGTAATCTCCAAAGGAGCCAAACACGCGCTCATACTCGCCGGCCAGCTCGAGGATCGTGAACCCAGCAGCGAGCGCCTCTATGGGCTTCTCAAACCACTTGTCGTTGGTGTCGAACCATTCCTGTATACTCATTGCCTCATCCTCCTCGTGCTTGATCCGGGCCAGGGCGTCAGTCACCTTGTCACTAGTCAGCCATTCAGCAGCAGTCATCATCGTCTCATCCTCCTGGGTTGGTGGGTCAGTGACACCATAGTATACCGGGATGGGGTAGGACATGCATTCCCCCTGGTGTAATACCTGGGGAATGCAGCACCGTGCACGCACTGGGGCTCTCCTAATCCAGGTATGCACGAAACGAGGGCTCTCCTAATCCAGGTATGCACGAAACGAGGGATCATTGGTATCTAGCCAGTTGTCGAACGATTGCGTTGTGATCATCGGCCTTCCTCCTCATATATGCGTATAACGATCACACCAAAATCAGAAGCCCATTGTTCCGCCTCTGCTCGGGTAGAGAATTGGAAATTAGCCTTCGTTGCTGGCCGTGTTTCTGACTTATAGATCAGCTTCCATTTAGCCATTGTTGTTTCCTCCACTGCATCCTACCGATCCGATCCATGATATGCAACGCCAAGGTGTAATATCTACCTTCTCGGCCTACTCATTCAATCCTTCCCAAACCCCTTCGCTTTGCCTTCATCCATCGCAGCGCCACGGTCACAGGGCATTGTCTTTGGCCCTACGGGTGCCCTCGCTAGCTCGGCCAAAGAATTTGACACCAAGACAAGAGATCTAGGCCCTGGCATTTGCCTTGCCCTTAAAGGACCTTGCCATACAAGCGCCCGGAGGGCTTCGGAGGTCTTTCTCCGCGCCCTGCTAACGCAATGACTGCAGATCCTTGCATGTGGTCGCTGCGGCTTCCGACACGCTCCATCCTCTCTGCCGGGACCTTGTCCCTAACACCCCTTTAGACAGGCACGGAACTGCACTCGGTTTGCCCCATCTACAATTGTAAATCTACTCACCGCGCTCGTCCGCCGTCATGGCCTTCTTATGAGCATGCCACGCCTCATCCTCAACTCGATCAGCTTCCGATTGGGCGATCCACGCCTCCTCGGAAAGCTTATCTACGTCCTTGTATTTGGCAGTCAGTGCTATGGCCTCTTCCAATCCCTTTTTCCATTCCGCATGCTTCCTAGCACGACTAGGGCTTCGAACCTTCTCTCCCGACGGTGCAGCAGTCCTCACCTCATCATCATCCGGGCGCAGGTATCGGTGCTCCTCCTCGGCAAGAAGGTATTCCTCGATCATTGGCTTCTCCTTCTTCTGGTGTCGGCCAGAGTTCGGATGCCGAGTGCTCTGCTTCCCCGGATCCCCCAGCGGGTCATTGACACGCTGACACAGTTCCTCACGAGACAGGCCAATGACTCTGATCCAGTCCTTACCGTGCTCGACGGTGTATCCCTGCTCTCGATAGTCGGCAGTCATCACTCCCACCCAAAACTCTGGCAGGCCATTAAGATACGCGCTGGGTTTGTAGTTCCTCATGCCTATAATCCTCGAGAAGAGTAGTCCTTATCTATAGCGGTCCAATCGAAAGGATCTACAGTGATAACTATCTTATCGCCTTCCTCATCCTCTTGGCTGCGTGCAGACAGGGATGCCTCTTCGTCAGGTTGTGCCCACTTCACCATGCGCTTTCTCTCCTCTGCCTTCAGCTCGGCCAGGACCGCCGGGAATCTACGAAGTTCGGCCAACAGCGCATCATCCAGGGGCATGCCAAAGTCAGCCCACTCCATCCCATCATCGGGTAGTTCTGGGGTATCCATTAGAACTTCACCACCGGAGCACATGGCCCAAAATCGGGATAGGTGTTCCTGCTAGTGTTCTCCACGCAGTAGGCATGTTTGGTTCCATATCTCTCATCAGCCACGTCCTCGTCAATACAGGCGTGAACCTCATCCATGGAATAGACATAATACGGCCGGCCCAGTTCGGTCCAATCCTCACCACGCTTGACGAGGAGAAAGATAGCAATCGCCGGCGGTTCAGTATCGCTCTCGCACCATCCGCACATTAGGTCAGCACCGCATCCGCCTACATACTTCCCGTGCTTGCAGTATCCGTCTCTCATAGTATTATCCTCCCGTGGTCCCTGGCAGGTCATTCACCCGCACTTCATACTACCGATTCAGCCATCTATTACAAAGCCCTTGTGAAGATCAGAACTTCACCACCGTCTGATACTGCTCGGCCAGATCGTTGCCGGCCCTTGCCAATTGTGCAGCTATGGTGCGCTGGTCCTGTGTCTGCACGGTGACCCAGACGTGGTTGGAGTGCATCCAGATCCCGAGGGACACAATGGCCGACGTAGCTGCGGTCAGCAGTAGGTAAGTGATACCAGACTTGTTCACGACATCTCCTCCATTGGCATTGCAGTTTCCCACAATGATTTTGACTCCTGTTCCTTAAGGAACTTCCGCCACTCCAGCATCGGCCCGATCAGTCCACCCCACAGGCCGCAAACAGGAATGGCAGCCATCCATACGACCCCAGCCGCCAATACAACCCCAACCGCCACATGGAACATGGTAGCCATCATTCCTTCATCTCCACCAAACCAGCGTTGCAGCCGAATGTCGAGCG
>QGNH01001163.1_pt1 | contig 19474 bp, 14 predicted proteins | sample 1735481 | NCBI WGS metagenome assembly QGNH01 (sample SAMN09239004, study PRJNA386568) | Viral metagenome, whole genome shotgun sequencing project.
CCGTCGCGGAATGACGCGAAGAAAACCTCAAAACAGAAGGGAAAAGAACATGACTACAGAACGCAAGGATGTCTATACGCGCATCACTGCACAGATCGTCGCCAGTCTCGAACAGGGCGTCCGCCCGTGGATCAAGCCCTGGAACGCCGAGCACGCCACCGGACGGATCACACGGCCGCTGCGTCATAACGGGCAGCCCTATTCCGGCATCAACGTTTTGGCGCTGTGGGCTTCCGCCATGGTGCAGAACTTCGCCGCACCGATCTGGGTCACCTACCGCCAGGCCACAGAACTGGGCGCGCAGGTCCGTCAGGGAGAAAAGGGATCTCTGGTCATATTCGCCAACAGCATCACCCGCACCGAGCATGACGATGCAACCGGCCAGGACGCCGAGCGCGAAATCCCCTACATGAAGGGCTACACCGTGTTCAACGTTGAGCAGATCGACGGACTCCCCGAAATCTACTATGCGAAGGCCGCCCCGACGCTCGACCCCGTCAGCCGTATCGAACGCGCGGAAGCCTTCGTCGCTGCCACGCGGGCAACCGTGAAGCACGGCGGCAACCGCGCCTACTACGCGCAGGAACTCGATTACGTGCAGATGCCTCCCCTCGAGGCTTTCCGCGATGCCGAGAGCTACTACGGCACGATCCTGCATGAATTGGTTCATAATGCCGAGTTCAGGATTATGCCGCGTTGCTGCTCGAGGCTTGCATGATCGAGGGGTTCATTCCCGATGAGGTCGGCATAATAATCGCGTAGCGAGTCGTGGTCTCCTATTCTCCCGTTGGTTTAACCCCAACAGCCAACAGAAGGAGACCTCTATGAGACCCCAAACGAAAGAAACCCGATCAGTCGTCGCCGATGTGCTGAACGAGCAGGCGGAGAAGTTCTTGAAGCGGCTTGAGAGCCAAGACTATGCGCCGAGCGGCGTGCTTCACTATCGGCGTCGCCTGAGCGAGTTCTGTGCCCAGGTGAGGGCGAGCCGGATGCGGCTCGACGAACTCAACGAACATCGCGCCCTGGAGTTGTTAGTACCGGTTGAACTGCCGTCGCAAAAGATATACAGCCGCTTCATGGTCCGGAACTTCATTCGCTTCCTGATCGAACAGGGCATTGTGAAGCTGCCCCTGGACAACAGCGCACGGGCTTGCCTCAAACGGGACTATGAACAGTACTTGCGCCGCCAGCGTGGGCTCAGTGAGCGAACCATATTCCATGCGTGGCGAATCGCCGATCGCTTCTTGACGTTTCGCTTTGGCGATGAGATTGGCGAACTCTCCGGGATAACCGCGCATAACATCGTTTCGTTCATGCAAGAGGTGACAGGGAGGAGACAACCACCACGGGACAAGACGCTCTCTTCGCACCTGCGGAGCTTCTTCCGTTATCTATTCAAAGTAGGCAAGACGACGGTGAACCTTGCATTGGGCATCCCGAGCGTGGCTCAGCGTTTTGCGCCGCGGTTGCCCCGGCACCTTACAGCCGAAGAGATCGAAAAGCTGCTCGAAGCCGTGAAGGCAGAGACCACCGCCGGAAGACGGAATCATGCCATGGTGTTGCTCATCGCTCGGCTTGGGTTGCGTGCTGCCGAGGTGGTCAAGATCCAGATCGATGATATTGATTGGCGTGCTGGTGAGCTGTTGGTGCGAGGCAAAGGCCAACTCCACGACCGCCTGCCATTGCCGCCCGATGTCGGCGAGGCACTGGCGGAATATATCCGTCTGGACCGCAGATCGTCGTCATCCCGTGCACTATTCGTCAAGAAGCGTCCGCCGCACGTAGCGTTCAAGGACGGACAAGTGCTGAATAATATCCTGCGACGTGCCTATGCCCGTACCGGCCTCAAGCCCCCTGTGCCATACGTCGGATCACACATCTTACGACACAGCCTTGCCACTGCATTGGTACGACGCGGAGCATCGCTTGAGGAAATCGGCGATATGCTTCGCCATCGCTCGCGGGCCAGCACCATGATCTACGCCAAGCTGGATGTTGATGGTCTTCGAATGATTGCGCAGCCCTGGCCGGCTGAGGGAGGTGCAAAATGAGCCCTCTATCCCAAGAACTCGATCGTTACCTGAGCATCCGGCGCAGCCTGGGTTACACACTCTCCACCCATGAGCGGATCTTGCGCAAGTTTGTGGCCTTTGCGGATACCGAGAACTCCGCTCATCTCAGTTCGGCATTGTTCCTGCGCTGGAAAGACGCGTTCGGCAAGGCCAACAACCACACCTGGGCGCATCGCTTGGGCACGGTTCGCGTGTTTTCCCAGTGGCTTCACGTCCTCGATACAAGGCATGAGGTTCCGCCGCAATCTCTCATCCCCAGCCGCACCCGGCGACCGCATCCTTATATCTACAGTGAGGGTGAGATCCAGCGTATTGTCCAAGCTGCTGCTGAGTTGCCCTCCACCAACGGCATACGTCCGCTAACTTGCTCCACGCTGTTCGGATTGATCGCCGTTACCGGCCTCCGCGTGAGCGAGGCGTTGGCGTTGAACGCGAACGATGTCGATCTCGAATCCGGCGTGCTGACAATCCAGAAGGGCAAGTTCGGCAAGGCCCGGCTGGTTCCCGTCGCTGACTGCGTTCGGGCACGGCTTCTCGCTTATGCGCGGGAGCGTGACCGGCTTCTGGGATCGCCATCAGACGCCTTCTTTGTTGCGGATCATGGTGCGCGGCTTACCGATTGCGGAGCCCGCTATAACTTCGCGGCAGTGTGCCAGTCCATCGGTCTGCGGCCTTTGCAGAAATACAACAAGCATGGCCGCGGCCCGCGCATCCACGACTTGCGGCATACCTTCGCGGTGCGAACGCTGCTGTCCTGGTATCGCAACAACGCCAACCCATCGCAGGAGATGATCAAGCTCTCCACGTACCTGGGGCATGCCGATCCCGCCAACACATACTGGTACATCGAAGCTGTTCCGGAACTGCTTCAGCTTGCGGCCAAACGGGCGGAGGAGGTGCAGCCATGACGCCACTTCCCAGCCTTGTGCAGCGGTTCTTTACAGATCGGCTCTACGCTCAACTTGCGGCCAGCCCGAACACGATTGCTGCCTATCGCGACACGTTTCGTTTGTTGCTCCAGTTTGCGAGCGAGCAGGCCGGCAAGCCGCCCACCAAGCTCACGCTCGAACAACTGGATGTCACGTTAGTCGCTGACTTCCTCACTCACATGGAGGACAAGCGCGGCAACAGTGCCCGCAGCCGGAACGCACGGTTGGCTTCGATACGCTCATTCTTCAGGTTCGTCGCCATGACGGAACCAGCCCACTTGCTGCACTGCCAGAAGATACTGGCGATGCCCGGCAAGCGCTACGAGCGGCGAGTGGTGGAGTTCCTCAATCGCGCCGAGATGAATGCGCTCTTGGCCGCTCCTGACCGGAACACCTGGACCGGCAGACGCGACCACGCGATTCTCAGTTTGGCACTGCAAACCGGGCTTCGCGTGTCGGAGATCATCAATCTCCGCCGCCGCGATATCGAGTTAGGAACCGGAGCCCACGTTCGCTGCGACGGCAAAGGCCGTAAACAACGCTGTACGCCTTTGCGTCAGGAATCCACTCAAGTGCTCGCAGTGTGGCTGAAAGAACGGGCTTGTTGTGATGACGACTCTCTCTTCCCAACGATGCGCGGCACGAAGCTCAGCCGCGATGCCATGGAACGGATGGTCCACAAGTACGTCTTGTTGGCCGCCAAGTCGTGTCCGTCGTTAGCGAACAAGCGCGTGACTCCGCACGTCCTCCGGCACAGCACCGCCATGGATCTTCTTCATCACGGTGTTGACCAAGCTGTCATCGCTCTCTGGCTCGGGCACGAATCTGTGCAGACGACGCAGATTTACGTCCATGCCGACATGCGACTCAAAGAGAAAGCACTGGCACGAGTCGCCGCGCCGGACTCGAAACCCGGACGGTATCGGCCAGACGATGCTCTGCTCGCGTTCCTGGAGTCGCTTTAATTATGCCGACCAGCCGCGTTGGATATACCTTGGTTCTACAGGCCTCCTACATCCGACGCGGCATAATCCTGAACTCGGCATTATGGGTGTTATGCCGATATCGGCATAAGGTTCACGCGACCAAGCACCCTTCGCGTCTCGACCGGGATCTGGGCCGCAAGAGCTGGGGCGATGCCGGCTATGCCGCCGAAGAGTTAGTCGCAGAGCTGGGTTCCGCGTTCCTGTGCGCGGACCTCGAAATCGCTCTTGAGCCGCGCGAGGAAAACGCCTCCTACATTGCCACCTGGCTCGAAAAATGGCGAGCTCGCCATTTTTTGAGTAATCACCAGCAGATCATAATGTGAAGGAGCATTGCGATCCCGTTACCGTGCTGTGGCCAGGGGCTGTCTCCTCCACATTATTTCTCCTTTCGTTAAAGCGAATCGAGCCAGGCGAGCACGCTGGCATCGCGCTTCCATCGCGGTGGCCTGCTGGTTTTGGATGAAGCTTCCAGGCGCTCAAGCGCTTTTCGCTTGGTCTCCAGGTTGGCCTGCGCATAGTGGTTGGTGGTATCGAGACTGACGTGCCCGAGCCAGCTTCTGATCACCGTGATGTCAACTCCCGCTGCCACCAGATGTACCGCCGCTGCGTGACGGAAGCTGTGAGGCGTGACGTGCTTCGACGTTAGACTCGGCATGATCTTGGCAGCGGCCTCGACGTATTCGGCCAGCCTGAAGCGCAAGCCCGAGGCGCCCAACGGGGCACCATAACGATTGACGAAGATCGGTTCGTCGTCCGCCCTCGGCTGCCGCTGGAGCAGCGCCTTGAGCAGCGACACGGTTTCCGGCCACAGTGGACAAAGCCGTTCTTTGCGACCCTTGCCGTACAGGCGTACACAAGCGGGGGAGTCAAAACGGACTGTCTTGGGGCATACACCGAGCGCCTCTTGGATGCGCGCCCCGGTGTTGTAAAGGATAGAGAGCAGCGCGTGATCGCGTTGGCCTTCAAGCATTGAGCGATCCGGCTGAGAGAGAATGGCCTCCACTTCACCCGGGTCCAGGTAGCACGGGGCATGTATCGGCGCCTTCTTGGTCGGGATGCGCAGGATTTCGGCGCACTGCTCGACAGCAGTTGGCTCCCGTCCAGCAACAAAGCCGAAGAAGCTGCGCAGCGCGGCTAGACGGCAGTTGCGTGTACCGATCGAGTCATGCCGTTCCTGCTCGGTATATTGCAGAAAGGCGCTCACTTCAGAGGCGGTGAGCTCCCCTAATGTGAGTTGAGCCACTGTTCGCCGCCCGCGCTGAGCGACGAATCTGAGAAACAGGCGCCAGGTGTCGCGGTACGAGCGAACGGTATGGACGGAAGCATTGCGCTGCTCGACCATCCACTCGTAAAAGAAGGCGCGCAGTAGTCTGGGAAACGGGTCGGCCTGCTTCATGGCTGTACCCCTTCCGCCACATGCAGACAATGCGCCCCGAACGTGCGGAAACGCTCGCTCGCCTGCTGCAATAAATCCTGAGTGACGGTGATATAAACCAGCGTCGAATGGATATCCCGGTGTCCGAGATAGGTCGCCAGGAACGGCAATCGCTCCTGTGGATTGATGCCGGTGCGGTACCACTCCCGAATGCGATTCACGACCATTGAATGACGCAAGTCGTGAATGCGGGGACCAATCTTGCCCCGCGGGGGCTTGATACCGGCACGTCGCAGTATGTCTACAAGCACCCACGCGATGCTATGAGAGGTGTAACGCGTGCCTCCCTTATCATGCCAGAACAGCCCGGAATCGGGATTCTGCGGCGCTTCCGCCTGCCGTCTCGCTTCCAGATAATCACACAAGGCTGCAAGTGCGCTGTCGGTCAAGGGCAGGATTCTGGATTTGAAGAACTTCGTCTCCCGAATGGTGATCGTGCCGGATTGCAGATCGACATCGCCCAGATCCAGGCGCGCAATTTCGCCCAGTCGCAGCCCTGCGCAGTAGGCAAGCACCAGCATGGTATAGAGACTGAGCGGACGCAGCGGTGCGCGCGGAGATGGATACGCACGGGCAATATCAAGGAGAAGTCTGACTTCTTCTGGGCTATAAATGTAGGGTCGGCGCCACTGCCGCGCGACCTGCTGCTGTGGTCGCGGGTCCGGGCGTTGCGGCTTAACGCTGGGATCGAGGTGACGCTGGGCCTTAGCCAAGGCGCGCTTCAGTCGTTCGCACTCGGCGGCATGATTGGGGGTCGAACGCGCAACTGACCAGTGTTGTAGCATGATCGAAACCGGCTTGTCGGCGAGCTCCGGATGGCCCTGCAGAAAGCGATCAAAGCGCAAAAACCAGTGGGCTTGCGTCTGGTAGCGGAACCCCATGGTGCGCATCAGTGCAATGTGGTTGCGCATCAGATCACCAAGGACACTGCCGAAGCGCGGGAACTGGCGCAGCCCTTCGAGCGCCCGATCAGACTCGGGCGCTAGCAGCGCTCGTAGGATCGGCTGGCTGCAACTCACGCAGTATTGGCCGCGCAGATCAGCAACTGGATTACGGGCGATCAACCCCTCATGCAGAAGAAAGTCGAGGAAGCGATTAACGATGCGGGCACGGTGGAGCACGGTTGACACCGACCACTGCTCGGCACGCTCGCGCAGCCAAGCTTCAAGGGCGTCTCGGCTTACCTGCGACGATAAGCACTGACGCTGAACCGCGACCTTCTGGAAACTGCGAAGTGTCTGACGATAATAGGTTTTGTTTACCCGGCTGCGCAGCCGGAGCTGGCGCAGATAGCGGGCGATGGCGCTGCCATCGGTGTCGGGCCAGGCTTTCATGAGCGCACCTCCTGTCCCGGAATCTCCAGAGCAATCGCGCGCAAGTCCTCCGTGGCCAGTTTCAGATACGGGATCGTCGATTCCTCGGAACGATGACCCAGTAGGTCCCCGATGACCTTCCGTGGCACGGATGCTCGCAGCAGGCTGACGGCGCGCGCGTGCCGGAAAGTATGGGGGCCGCATTTGCCGCGTGGCTTCACGCCTGCCGCCTCCAATCGTCGGCGAATTTCACTGTAAATCCGGGACAGTGGGCGATAAGGAGCACGCGTGCGAATGAAGATTTCTCGGACGTCGGTTTCGGGGCGTCCCCGGCGCAGGTAATTGAGCAGCGCTTCTCCCACCGGCTCCATCAACGGCAACAGCGAGCACATGCCGGTTTTGGAATGACGGATTCGCAGGGTCTCGGCACGCCAGTCGATGTCGTCGAGCCGCAGCCCTCTGATTTCTCCGTCGCGCATCCCATATGTCGATAGCAACAGCAAGATAGCGTAGTCACGCAGTCCCATCGGGGATCGATCCTCCTGCGTAGTCTTCAGAACGGCGGCAATCTGATCCGAGCTCAGCGCAGAGGGAATGGTCTCGTAGGCATACAGCATGGGAGCGATGATTTGCGCGGCCAAATTGACGGCGGTGCGGCCCGTACTATGCAGATATCGCATGAGGGAGCGGAGCCGCTGCGCCACGTCTTTGCGAGACTTTCGCCTTAGCCCGGGTGCCCGCATTTCGAAGTAAGCATCAAGGTCCTGGATCCTTAGCTCCTTGAAGCTGACGACACTGGCGCGCTGTTTGTACCAGGACAGAAAATGTCGGGCCTCCCACGTCAGGTCATCGACTGATGCGACCGCCAGTCCGCGCTGCACACTCAGCCATTCCCGGTATTCGCTGCATACTGCTCGGCAGAGAATCTCGCCGGGATCGGATGCCATAGGCTCAGGTGGCCACCGTTTCTGCACGCGCCGCAACAACGCATGGATTGCTGCTCTCGGAATTGACTGCCATGGGAGCGCGGGGGAATAGCCGTGACGTTTACGAAACCATCGAACCGCGGCGCGCAGATAATTTGACACCTCCGCCGGCGTCGCCGCCTCGACGGCAATCTCCTGCTCCGCCAGGTAGCGAAGAAAGTGATCGGCATTGCGGCAGTAGTTATGAACCACCACCGGGCTATATCGCTGTTGTGTCAGGGTCTCTCTGAATTGCGCAATCAGGACGCCGTGATCATGTGACATGGCAGTCTCCTCGGCTGAGTTTGGACAACAGCCAAGGATGACAGTAAACGTCAGAGGAAGCGCACGGTCGACGGGCTGAGTCCGCAGGCAGCATCAGCCGCCGTGGTGGTCTGGTGGTCTAAGGGGGGACCCACGCTCGATCAATGTTGAAACATCGCACTTGTACCCCAACGGTTACAAGTGCTAACGCCTGGTCTCGTCAGTCGAGGTTCACCGCCGAACGTAGATTTGAAGCATCTTGCTTATGTTCTCTCAGCTTCACGCAGAGGCAGAAACGACAGCAACACGATTCCTACGATATAGAACGGAAGCGCCTGAACAAGCGTTCCGCCCTGAAATCGCAGCACAAGGCCGTAAAGCGGTATGGCAAGGAAGCACCCAAGAACCACTAATTGGATTGCTCGCCACCGTCGCAGTGCCACAACGTCACCGGGTTGACGAGCCAACCTGTCTTTGGCGCGCTTGAGTTCTCTGCTACGCACCCAGATTGTTGTCGGGATTATGCTAGCCGCCAAAGCGTAAACAGCGATGCGCAGCGAGGGATTAACTGGTCTGGGCAGAGGACCATCTGTTTCTCCGACCCAGACATAGAGAAAAACCATTCCAACAAGGACAATCCTCGCAGTACGCAGGGTTCGCAGTGATACTTCGCGACCAGCCATTTTTCAGTCCACCCGCAGGATTATGCTGCCATCCGCAAAGACACACGTTAACATCACGAACACGTCCGCGCTAGAGCAGTGCTCAACTGTTGAAACATCCATTTGACTCACGAACGGGTCGGCCAATTCTCCTCCGCGAAGCAAGGCCAGAGGCGAAGAGCGACCGCACACCTCGCAGTATAGATAATTATGGCGGGTCCGGCAGCTTGACGGCTTGACTCCACGAAAAACCAGAACGAGGATCGGCTCAGCACAAGATGACATGCCGAAATGCGCAGCAAACCACGGTGATTACTCGGCCTTTTCCTTGCCCGACCGAGCCCGATCAACGCTCCTTCACATTATGATCTGCTGGTGATTACTCGAAGTCCTTAAGCACGACAGTCGGGCGATCTTCACCGCCGCCAGCCATGCACAGCGCGCCGCCGATTACCTCAACAGGCTGCAGGTGGCGCCTCGGGAGGCCGCCGCCTAGGCGGCCTTCCCTCGCGAAGCGGGTCATGAGGACTTATCTTGCAAGAGCTCGGCTCATTTTAACGAGCATGAACGACTTTGCCGTATCGCGAACGCACGGAATGCCCGCGCCTTTCGTGTTCCGATTGACCCACTTGGCCTCGATTCGGGAGCTCCTACCTGTCGAGGTTTTAGGCTTCCGTCACCGGGGGCCTTTTTCTAGATGGGTCCCATCTACCGGCCTCCAAAATTCTAGAATCTGGCCCAGCGGCCCCACGAGAAAAGGAGTGAGGTATCAATCAATCCTCCTGCTGCCGGAGGCAGAGCTTGTAGGCCCGACATCGGCAATTGTCCACCTGGGCTGGGCGCAGAGCGTCTCGACAGATTAGAATTTCAGATATGAATGTTACTGAACTCGTTGCTCCGGAGACGCTTCGAAAATTCACCGCTGACATGGAACGCACCTCTAGGGCGTTGCAGGAAGCTGCACTACGGGTCGTCGTGCCAGAGTCATCGGTATTGGCGCAGATGGCCACTCAATTCGTGATTCCCGAAAAGCACCTACACCAGATGCTGGAGCAGGCAGCATTTGTCCCGAAGATGCAAATAGAGGCGCTAACGGCACTAACTCGGGTTGCAATTCCCTCTGTCACCCTCGATCGCCAGTTCTTCGAGGAAATGCAAACTGTCACCGAGCGTCTCTTTGAAGTGATGCGTGATTGCAGAAATGGGGCCGACCGTCTGGCGCGATCGGGGTGGACTCTCCCCATCGCCATGAGTCCGGGTCAAATGCTCGGGCTTATTCAAATGACGGACGACGACGCCATTGATTGCGAGTTTGTAGCTGCTTACCATGAGGAGGGTGGGCTAGGCTTCTTGAGAAACGAACTCTTGGCTTCGGAGCGGCTCAAGGATTGGCGCCCTCTCCTTGAACAGTGTTTGGACAACTACGAGAGCGGGAAGCATCTAATTTGCATTCCTGCGCTGTTGTCCGTTTTGGAGGGAGCCATTGCGCGTCCTGACGGCGCTGCGTTTGTGAGAGCGGACGAACGCGTCGCTTATTTCCAGACGAGAATAAATGCTGCCGAACCCGACTCGCTGGATCGAGCCATGTGGAACTCAATGAACACCTTCATTGCGCTGCTTTATGAAAGAAGCGATTTCGGGACGGCTCGTCCCGCTAAGCTCAATCGGCATTGGATTCTGCACGGGCGCGACGTGCCGTTTTCATGGCGCCAGGCGGACGCCTTGCGGCTCTTCCATGCGCTGACGACGCTATCTGCTCTGTGCAACTGAGATTCCAGTGAACATCTGTGCTATTCGGCGCTGGCCTCGGGAGGACAAGGAGGGCTTCCTCATCTTTTCAGCGGGAAACCCTCCCTAAGTAATTTTACCTTTTGATAGATTCCCAATAGCTCCATCCCTCTGGAGTTACTGCGACGTTGAATTCCCCGTGGAAGAAAAACGAAGAATCATGCGTAGAATTCCCCGAATATTCAACACCCCCAAGCGCAGTCAGCTGCAGGAAGCCCCGCTTCCAAAGACGCTTAAGGGCAAAAAGCAAGTCGTTGTGGTCGTACGATTCAGAAACACGCTCTCGCACACAATTGAACCATCCACCGATTGTGTTTTGGATTCGCCGCTCGCTTATCACGGCGATGTATTCGAGGATCGCATATTCCAACTTGCTCGACAGCGTGCGCTTCATAACCTGCGGATCGCGGAGGGACGGTCCGACTAGCGTATCCACGGCTCCCTTAAACGCCAGCCATTCACGTAGCGGAATCAAAGGTCCGAGGTGGAGGCGACCGCCGCCGGCTTCATGATGCACTTGAATCCGAATATGGGGGCTTCCCTCAAACGTTACAAGTGTGGCGCGAACCCAGCCGTCACACGTCTCAATGTATTCTTGACTGTTTCCGTCGCGTTGAATGTGAAAACAGGCGGGACTTGCAGCGATAGAACTCATGATTTTCTCCTAGATTCAGTCCGTTCGGACTTGTGAGGCTTTATGGTTGAAGTTTTGTCCGGCGCGTGATCTTTGACCCAAACGGGTGACATGGACGCACCGAACACGGAATAGCTAACTGCCGACATTATATACCCCGTCAGAATCTCTAGGTACTGAGAGGAATCTTTTCCGCTGTGAGGGCGGGACTCAGCGGTCGGACGGAACGCCCGCGATTCCCGCCCGGACCCCCTCAAGCACGATATTGTCTCACGATCGAGGCCCATTGATCCGTGGTAGCGCCCCTGCTCTTTCGCACTTTTGCTTCGTCGAGTTCAGAAGCCGGTGACCAGAGCCATAGCCGTGATCGGGCCCCTCCCACCAATATCCGTTCCACTTTTTGTACGATGGAGACCGACGATTCGAAGTTCGAAGGTACCGGCCCCATCATGTTTGGCGTTCAAATTGCGAAGCTCTCTCTTCGTGTCGTCAAACTCCTCAACGGGACGGAGAGCAGGGTTCTTCGATATCGAACCACGTCTTCTGCGTTCGGTCATTAGCGCGGCAGAGGAGTTGAGTTTTACACGAGCTGCTCAAAAATTAAATATCACCCAACCTGCCCTCAGCAAACAGATCGCAGAACTGGAAGAACGCTATGGATTTAAGCTGTTTACCCGCCGGAATAAGCGTGACGTGCAACTCACGGATGCAGGTCGCATCCTCGTAGAAAGGGCTCGATCTGCACTGACCCAAATAGAGCTAGGCATTCGTCTCGCCCAGGCTGCGCACGAAGGGAATAGCAGTACGCTGATAGTTGGGTGCTCGCCTTATGCCGACCGGGATTGGATTACAACCGCTCTTGCCATTGATCTTCATATGTTTCCCAAGCTCCACGTTTCCACAATGACCATGTTCGCGATGGAATTAGTCCGGAGCGTTCTCGCCGGCGAGCTTAGTCTTGCGCTCGTCACCGCTCCTCCGGAGGACCCTCAGATTACCGCTACCCCGTTCGCGCAGGCTCCGCTATATGCGGCTCTCCTCGAGACACATCCGGCGATTCACAACGAACGACTGATGCTGTCGGACCTGGCGAAGGACAATTGGATTCTGTTCGCCAGACGAGTTCATCCCACGATTCATGACGCAATTCTGGATACAGCAAGCCGAGCTGGAATCGTCCCAAGAACGGCGCATGACATTATGGGAGTACGGCAAGCAATTCACCTGGTTTCCGAAGGCCAGGGTGTAGCGATCCTCACCAAACCGATGGCTCTGGAGATTCATTCGAAGGGAATGGTGGTAAAGGCGCTCTTTGACAAGCCGCTCTCCTTCCGAACATGCCTGATTAGGCGGGTTGATGACAAATCGCGACTGACAAAAGAATTCGCGCACGCGTTTCTCAGCAGGTTCGCCAACCGACCTCCACTACCAGCGCAACTAGAGCTGCCTCTATCGATCAGAGATAACCGGTTGGCATGAAGACGGCCAACTGGGAGGGGCAACCTGGGAACTTTTAAAGGGCCTGCGCGCGACCTACTCAGTGGCTTGCGATCTCGGCGACTTACAACAAACGCCGCATGAACTATGCAATTGCCATGTTACGCGTGACACCATCGTAACCAGCCCACGCAACCTTTTTCTTGATCGACAGCCAGGATGCCTATTAGATTCCACTCACAATTTGTTCTGAGGGGGGCAAATTGACCATATTCAGGAGGAGCCAATGGCTCGCTTCGCCGTGGTCGTGTCCCTCGTTCGTTCACTCGCTTGCTGCCTTATCGCAATCTTCCTGTTAACTACAGCCCAGGCTCAAATCAGCACTGTCAATGACACCACCTCCACACCGATACCGGGTGAAGGACACGACTATATCCACATGCTTTCGGAGACGGTGAACCCGGCGAACGGTTCGGTGAGTTTGCGTATCCAAGTCCCAATTCCCAAGGGCCGTGGTATCACAATCCCATTCTCATTTTCATATGATTCCAACGGCGTAAATCATTTGGCTCCGACCAGCCCTGGCCACGCCGCGTGGCAGTCCAACACCGGATACCTCTCACAAGGTGGCTGGGCATATTCGGTCCCGATGGCGAGTGTCGCCAATTCCGTGGTAACCGCTGGAAATTCTCCGAATACTTACAACTGCAATACGTGGTCGAACTACATGTTTGTCGATCCATCAGGTGGCCAGCACGCATTACGTCTCGCTACTCAATATTCCTCCACTCAGGGAGCTTGTCCGTGGGGCGGATTGAGCATTCAAAGTTCAGGAGACGCTCAGGTAGAGGGACAGCTTCCGCAAGTTCACCCGGATCCCGACAATCCGTCCGCAACTACATTTGAACCCGTCAATGTCCTAACGGGCGACGGAACGGTTTATACGTTTCCAAGCCTTGCTCACGGAGTAGCCACTAGTAATATCTACGTCGGGCTTCCAAGCCTCATTGAGGACCGTAACGGTAATCAGATTACCGTTACGGACAACAACAACGGGATCTTCGCCTTTACCGATACGGCAGGGCGCACGATCATCTCCTCAAATGGATTCGGTCCAAGCGGAGCAACCAATAGTCTCTCGTTCTCCAATCTAAACTATCAGGTCACTTGGGGACCCACCACTCCCGCTGTTACGAGCTTTTCGCCGTCGTCAAGCTGGGTAGGCGATTCCGCAGGGCCGACCGATCCGACGGACGAATGTATTACGGGTATCCCAGCCGTGAGCACCAGTCAAACGGTCATCGCTAAAATCACTCTGCCGAACGGCCAAGCCTACCAATTTCATTACGGCACAGACAACTCCCTGCCGCAATTTCAGAATAGCTTCGGCTTGCTCAACGAGATCGATTATCCCAGTGGCGCATGGATCAAGTATCAATGGGCTATCACTGGCCTGAACGAGCTGGCTGACTATCCGGGAGCGCTGCCTGTGGCCTGCAACGATGGACCATGCTATGACCCCGTGCCGGACGGGTGTCTTTATCAATACGGCACGCCGGTCGTTGTAACACGAGAGGTCGGCTTCGGCGGTTCTGCACCATCGTTAACTCAGTCCTTTGTCTACCAAACAAACTGGGGCGGCTCCGCACCCCCGGCAGCGCTTACCTGGACTACTAAGGTCACGTCAGTCACTACGACGGACAACGTCCTCAACAAAGCTGCTGTCACGAAATACACCTACGGCTCAACTGTAGCTCCAAAGGACCCTTTTGATTTCAGTACCCTGGTGCAACAAATACCGGTCGAAAACACCATTCAATACAGCGACTACACCGGATCCGTGCTTCGCACCGTCAATAAACTGTGGTGGGACCAATATGACCTGAAAAGTGAGCAAACAGTACTCGACAACGGTCAAAGCGCCACAACTACATATTGTTATGCACTTACAGTCTGCACTCCGGCCCCGGTCCTTTCGCAATTAATAGAACAGGACGACTCTGATTATACAGGCACCGTGCTGCGCAAAACGCTCACGACATTTCAGACCTTTTCCTCTGCACTCCCCAATCACGGAACAATTACGAACGCTCCATCGAGCGTTGTCATCGAAAACGGCGGTGGAACGCACGTCGCCGAAACCGATTATCTCTACGACGGCGGGTCGACTGGTACGGCTGCAGCAATTCAGCACGATACAAACTATCCGTCGGGTTCGGGCCTTCCACGTGGGAATCCCACCACCAAAACGCAGCAATGCTTCGCTGGTTCGACCAATTGTCAAAACGCGGTTACCACCTACTCCTATGACGAAACCGGGCAAGTCATTAGCGTAAAGGATGCATGCGGCAACGGTACGTGCAGCGACATGAGCACCATGGCCAGCATACCCCATACCACCACGTACCTTTACGCCGACAGCTACTCGAGCGGAACGCCACCTGGCGGCACAAACGCATACGTAACGACAATAACCGATGCCCTGGGTCATTCGTCGGCCTTCACCTACGGCTATAGTGACGGGCAATTGACGAGTTCGACGGACCCGAATCTTCAGGTCACGAATTACAAGTACAACACACCCCCCTCGGGATGCAGTTTGCCCGACAATTTGGACCGTCTGAGCGAGAGCGACTACCCGGACGGCGGAAAGACAACCTACTGTTACAACGATTCGCCCTACAACCCATCCACTCCCTCTCCGAGTGTTACCACGACGACGGAGATGAGCTCCGGCAATAGCAAAGCGACCACCGCCGCCTTCGATGGTATTGGCCATACCGTTGAGACTATTCTGAATACCACGCCGAACCTCACCTACACGAACACCTCCTACGATGGGATCGGACAGCCGTACAAAGTTTACAATCCCTACTACGGCAGCAGTGATCCCACGTACGGGTTCACAAGCTACGTCTACGACGGGCTCGGCCGTACTTGCCTCATCGTTCCGCCCGATGTCACATCGGTACCCAGCACCTGTCCCACCTCAGCTCCAGCAGGCGACGTTTTCACCAGCTATTCCGGCAACTGCAGCACCGTCACTGATGAAGCCGGCAAATCGCGCAAATCCTGTTCGGACGCCCTGGGGAGGATGACCGGCGTCTGGGAGGACCCCGCCAGCCTGAACTACGAAACCGACTACACCTACGATGCACTCGACGATCTGCTGACCGTAAATCAAAAAGGCGATAACTCGGCTCCTCGCATGCGCAGTTTCGCCTATGACTCGCTATCGCGCCTGCTGAGCGCCGCGAATCCTGAATCCGGAACAATCTATTATGCTTACGACGCCAACAGCAATGTCATCACCAAGACCGCGCCCAAGCCCAACCAGATCGGCACGGCAACGGTCGTAACGACTTCCACCTATGATCAACTGAATCGCGTCCTCAGCAAGAGCTATAACGACACCATCACACCTCCCGAGTTCTTCTACTACGACGCAGCGCCTCCCCATTTCTTCACCTGCAGCAATTGCTGGACAAACCCGGTGGGACGTTTGATGGAAACCGTCACCGGCACCGGTCCGTAACGCGGCGGAGCAATGAAACTGAGCCTTGGAACGAATTCAATCTGTAAGGTTCGCGAACCTGGCGTGCCGACAAATAGCCGGAGTCCTATTTCGGGGGAGGCGTTGTGAAGTACTCAATAAGGCTATTCGTCGTCTTGGTGTGCGCAGCTACTGGATGCTTCGCGCAGATCGGGTTTGTCCAAGTTGCAGCGACGACTCCGCAGACGCCGCAGACCAGCGTGAGCGTGGCTTATTCGAAGACGCAAACTGTAGGCAATCTGAACGTGGTGGTGGTGGGCTGGAATGATACCAGCGCAGCCGTCCAATCGGTTAGCGACAGTCTGGGGAACACTTATAGCTTGGTCACCGGCCCGCTCAAGGGAACGGGCGTGACTCAGTCCATCTACTACGCGAAAAACATCAAAGCTGGGAGCAATACGGTCACCGTCACCTTCAGTCCGGCGGCGGCGTTCCCTGACATCCGCATCCTGGAGTACACGGGGCTGAGCACTACGGCGCCCTTGAATGTGACGGCCGGAGCAGTGGGGACCAGCCAAGCCAATGCCACGGTCAGCAGCGGGTCGGCCACTACGACCTTCGCCAATGAATTGATTTTTGGCGCGGGAACCACCGGCGGCGTGTTCTCCAAGGCGGGAACAGGTTTCACGTCAGAGGTCATCACCAGCGCCGGCGACATTGCCGAAGACGAGACGGTAACCACGACTGGCAGCTACAGCGCCACTGGCACGCTGGGAAATTACACCAACCAGAACTGGGTCATGCAGATGGTGACGTTGGAGGGAAGTTCGGGTGGGGGCGGATCAGCCCCCACGGTGACCTCCATCTCACCCAATTCAGGAACCACCGCGGGCGGGACAGCGGTGACAATCACGGGCACGGGGTTCTTGTCAGGAGCGACGGTGACCTTCGGCGGCACGGCCGCCACCGGTGTGACGGTGGTAAGCAGCACTTCGATCACCGCGACAAACCCGGCGTATTCCGCAGGAGCGGTGAATGTGGTGGTCACCGATTCCAACGGTAGCGGAACGTCGACCAATGGATTTACCTATAGCAGCACCGCGCCACAGATTTCGCTCCTTTCTCCGGCCTCAGGCGGAATCGGTTCAGGGGTTTCAATTTTGGGTAGCAACTTTGGCTCGTCACCGGGCACGGTAACATTTGGTGGGGTCGCGCCTACAGTAAATGCTTGGCTCGCGGATAAGATCGTTGTAACGCTCGGTAGCGGAACGCCAACCGGCAACCTAAACGTAGTAGTCACCGCCGGGGGACTCGCCAGCAACGCCGCAACTTTCGCCTTTGGTACGACGCCTACGATCAGCCAAATGCTCCCGACTCAGGGATTTGCGGGTAACGCCGTGACTATCACGGGAGCGAACTTTGGAACGTCCCAGGGTGCCAGCACGGTGACATTCAACGGAATGGCGGCGAACGCCATAAACTGGAGTGAGACATACTTTGTCGCATCAGTTCCCAGCAACGCGTCGACTGGTAGCGTGGTCGTCACGATCAATGGAACGCCAGTCAATGCCGGCAGTTTCACAGTCACATCCGTCTTTCCGGAAACGGCCTCTGCGTTTGCCTACGATTCGATGGGGCGGACACACCTCTCGATGGCATGCACGCCTTTGACCTGCGGAGAAACGAGCACGAGCCTTCAGTACTCCTATGATCTGGCAGGCGACCTGACGGGAACATCCAATGGCTACTCCGATGCCTACTATACGATTGGCGGGGCCGGGCGAGTCACGGAGGTGACCGACGCTTTTCAAAATGTGATCGCTGAGAATATTGGCTATGCTCCGACTGGCGCCATGAGTAGCCTTGGTCTGGGCAACAGTCTCACCGAATCAGCCGTCTACAACAACCGTTTGCAGCCGTGCCGCATGAATGTGAATTCCTCCGGAACAGTGATCGCCACATGCCCGCCCCCCGATACCCTGCCATCGGGTAACGTGCAGGATTTCACTTACGGCTACACCCCAGGCGCTGACAATGGTAACCTTACTTCGTTTACGGCGGTTGGAGTGCAGAATTTCAGCCGTAGCTACGGATACGACCACTTGAACCGATTGCAGAGCATGTCCGCTCCGGGAGACGGGTGCAGCGGGCTGTCGTGGAACGTGGATCCTTGGGGAAACCGCACCAACCAAACCGTTACCGGCGGCTCCTGCTTCTCTCCGGCTCTGCCGGTCAATGCCCAGAACCAGCTGTCCGGCGCTCCTTACCAGTACGATGCCGCCGGCAACCTCACCTACGACGGCAACCATCACTACACCTACGACGCCGAGAATCGCGTCGTGCAGGTTGATAGCGGGCTCACGGCGAACTACATTTACGATGGCTCCGGCCACCGGGTCGAAAAACAGATGCCAGGCACCATTTCCGACTACTTGTATGACGACGGCCAAATCTCCGCGCGCTGGACCAATCAGGGTGTGGACCACGCCTACGTTTACCTCGGGGGGAGACTCCTGGCGGACTATTCCCCTCCTAACGGCGCGCTAGCCGTCAATTATGCGCATCTGGACCATTTGGGATCGACCCGGTTGCTGACGAATTCTAAGCAAGTTGTGACCGAAAGCGATGATTACTACCCGTATGGCGAGTCCATCTCGAGTGGAAACTTCGAGCCCCTGAAGTTCACTGGCAAAGAACGGGATAGCGAATCTGGCTTGGACAATTTCGGGGCGCGCAATAGCGCATCGACTTTGGGCCGGTTCATGACGCCCGACCCCAAAATAACCAGCCTAAGGCATTTACTGAATCCGCAGAAGTGGAACAAGTACCCTTATGTGCTGAATAATCCACTGTCCTTGGTCGACCCAAATGGCCAGGAAGAGATGACGGTTGTCTATCGAGCGTTCATTCCGCAGTCAAATGTTGCATACATTGGGCCCGGTGATAATCGAAGTTTCAGCACGCAGCCCAACGCGAGTTCCAGAATCAGCGTCACAATGCACATAGAAACCGATCCAGCAAAGAACCACGGCAATCCGCTGATCGGGACACCAGACGTTCAAATCCATCCGACCCACAACAATTTGACTGGCAACGACACTGCAGCGGTCGCGGTTCAATACCCTACTGTCACACCAAGCCAGGATGCCAGCGGAAACGTTAATCTCAATGTGCAAATGAACGTGCATAGCGGCGATATGCCTGCCGCTATGAGCATTAGATCCGACGTAACCATCGGAGTGAATGAAACCGGCACACAAGGCTCGGTGAACGGAACAGTCTCTGGCTCGCCTGCGTTCGAGACAAACTTCACGCCGGAGGGTGCACCGACGACAAACCTTCCGATCCAAGGCGCGTCCTCGCTCGCCCTCCCTTTCGCGTACCACCTAACTCAAACCAACACAGTGGATAAGAAAACTCCGATCCAGCAGGCTCCCCAACAATGACCCGATCTTTTATATCGATTTTCGTTCTTATGGTGGCCCTGCTCTGGGCT
>QGNH01000126.1_pt3 | contig 19449 bp, 31 predicted proteins | sample 1735481 | NCBI WGS metagenome assembly QGNH01 (sample SAMN09239004, study PRJNA386568) | Viral metagenome, whole genome shotgun sequencing project.
CCACTCGATCTTATCGCTTTAGCTCATTGTGCGATGGAGGACGCCAAATGACCGACTACCACCGCATCGCACTAGCCTGTCTGGGAGCTGTCCTCACTATCGCGGTCATATGCGTGGTCGGCCATGAGCTATTCGGCTGGCTTTCGACGCACTAACCTAAAAGGAACCTTTTTGTGCTGTTTACTAACCCGTCTGACAAAGGAATGGCCTGGGCACTTGCCCTTCTCTTCGTTCTCACCTACTTGTATCGCCTAGTAGGTGGGACATGGTGAGTAATCACCAAAAGGAGCCTCAGATGTCACAAACCCCCATCGATTTCGACAAGATTCGAGAGCTACTTAACATAGGAGACAGCATTCGGCTTTACAAAAACCAGCTCGGCTTGTATACGGCTGAAATCACAGACGTGTACGTCACCACCAACGATTCCACGCCTGAACAGGCCCTGACTCGACTGGCTTTCAAAGTGCTGGAAGGACAGGATTTGTGAACCCTCAGACGACCGAACCTTGGGTTGTCTGGCATTCTGGCAGGCAAATGTGGATGGTTCGCATTCGCCTGCGTGGCCACGTCGCACACGTCGGATATGCGGCTACACTCTCGGCGGCAGTCGCACTCCGGAATGCCTGGTGTGCCCGCTACCTCGGAGGAATAGCCAGAGCCTTGTCACTCCGTCGGCCCTGCCGACGAGGTGTTGACCCCGGAGTTGAAATGGCTTCAGCGTTGGCCGACATCGTGCCAACGACTGAACCACCAATCTCACCAATTACGCCTCCACCTGGTGCTCCGCCGATCGAGCGGAGCCTGGTAGAGGAGTTAGAGAAGGAGCTTTTAGATGACAAAGTGTAATTGTTGTGGACAAGGCCTGCCAGAAACGGCCGACGAGCGTGCACTTCGTCGCCTGAAAGCACGGGAGCGCTTCTTGGCTACGCATAGCTTTCGGCTGGTGACCGTGCTAATAGCAGTGAAACTACGAGACATGCCAGACCACAAAGTGAAGGAGTTAGTCGAGTCGCTTCAAGAGCCAGGTTGGGATGATGGCTACACTCCTTACAGACTGGAGGTAGTCTCGATAGAGCAGACGACCACACCAACAAAAAGCTTTGTGGAGGGCTGCTGATGAGGTACTATCTCAGCATTGGCCTAACCTCGTTCAACCTCTTCTGCATGGGCTGGCTCGGATGCCGCCTCGCCTGCGGTCGCCACTGGTGGTGGTTAGCCATTGAGGTTGTCGGCCTCGGGCTGGTGATCGGCTGGACATGGCCGCATGACCGGGCAGACCAGGCAGATCGGGAGGAGAGTAAATGACCTACTATCCACCGATGTACTCCGGGTGGAAAGCTCGCTGCCCTCGGCAGACCTGTCGGAGTCGGACCGTAGCGACGTTCAACGTTGGACCAGCACCTGACTGGCCTCGCCAGCCGCACGTTCGACGTCAGTGTGTCGAGTGTCTGTTTGCGTGGTCGGAATCACTACCGGAGGCTGAAAGGACGGATTATGCGGTACAATTGTCCTGAGTGCGGTTGGATTGGTCAAGAATCGGAAGTCAAGATCGTGAAGCTCGGCGATGTGGGCATGGACGTTTGGGTCTGCCCGAATTGCCACCGGGCGGAAGTTGAAGAAGCCATCGCCGTTCGTAGCAAGTTAGTCACAGAGGTCTCCGCCGGAAGAACCGCTACCAGTTTGACAGGCCCCAACTAGCCCACACCGGGCGAGACACAAGCCCGTTCTACAATGGAAGGCCGGTGAGCGTTTACCGGCTCCCACCCCAAACTGGGGTAGCACTCGGAACCGAGTGACACCCCTCAACATCAGGAGAAGTTTTCATGAGTAAGTCAACGAAGGTGCCGGTTTTCACCCGATTCGGCAAAACCGTGGCTGAAGTGCCGAAGGCAGTGAAGATCGGTGAGGTGGAGGTTGTGGANNTGTGGAGTATGAAAGTCTCGACGAAATGCGTCAGGCCCTGCCGGGCGGGGACTCTGACATCCTGAAGCTCGCGAACACCCAGCTCGCTACCAACATTCGGAATGAAACTCGGAGACAGGCTCAGATTACGACCCCGTCTAAGTCGAAGTTGCGTGAGCAGGCAGAGGCGTCGTTGTGGGATGACCCGGATAACGAGAGTTTGGTCGAAGAGCTGGTTTCAATCAGGGATCCGGTTGCGAAGAAGGCCCGCCGGGAGCAGATCATCGCCCAGATCGTAACGACTCTTGAGGTAGTGTATGAGAAGAAGCGCCTTTCGATGGGGTCTTCCGTGCCGGTCGAGACTGAGACGGTTGAATCCTAAAGTTTGCAGTTGAGACTGAACCCGAGAGTTTGGTAATAGTGCGACAACCAGCTCTCCGCTTACGGTCAGCGTGACCCAGCCCACTGCGGTGGACTGCTGGTGGGTGCGATCCCCACCAGGTAGCTTTGAAGCCGAGGAGGAGCCGAAGATGGCTCCGGTGGATCCTTTGATAAGGAGAGTCAGATGCGTAATTGCTGTACGGAGAGATGCCTTACGAAAGGGACGGCCCGACCAGGACGAGCGACGCCGCGTCGTGAGCGAAAGGAGCCAGCGATGAGACGAAGCTTGAGTGAAGTGAGTGCGATTAAGTGGCGAGTGAAAAACTACGCTGCGCAGATGCGGCACTTCGGGAAGCTCGTCACGTGGTACTCACGCGAGGAGGATTTGAGATGAGTGAGAACGACAAGTGCTCGAACAGCGGGGCGGCAGGATACAGTCCCTGTTTCGGCGGGGAATGGTCTGGGCACACCCGGATACGATGCTTGGAATTACAGGTTGTGAACCTGGCCCGCCAGCTTGCTACCGCTGTAGAGCGGGAGGAAAGGGCATGACCGGACTCGTCCCCCATGCAATCACCATTCGGCTTCGCCCGCTCGGTTGGCTTTCCACCCTACGTGACAGCCGGAGACTTGCCGAGCCACATACCCATCGGAAGAAGCGGGAAGCACGCAAGGCACAAGTGATGAGGTTAACCAAAGAGCAAGCTGCCGACAACAGGGCCGCTATGGCAGAAGCCAAGGCGGTGGCGAGAATGAAAGCGAAGGGAGTTCGGATATGAGTAAATGCGAACGTTGTGGCCTACCAGGAAAGTACGGGCTGGATGACAAGTGGCACTGTTTGGCTTGTGGGTGTGAGTGGGTCCGACAGCCGGATAAGGTTGATCTTTCAACACCGAGAGTGTCCTCCGTAACTGGCGCTACGAGGTCCGACGAGAATGGGAAAGGGCGGCCGAGTCTGCTCCCGCCGTGGACCATCCTACGCCTGGCACGGCACTTTGAGGAGTGCTCTAGGCCAGGCGGGTATCCGGAACGGAATTGGGAGAAGGGCATTCCACTTAGTCGGTTTGTGGACTCAGCTTTCCGCCATCTGGAGCAATGGTGGGGTGGTGATCGGTCGGAACCTCATGAGATCTCGGCCCTTTGGAACCTCCTCTGCTTGGTGGAGACTCAGCATCGGATTGCTATCGGATTGCTGCCGGATAATCTAGATGACCGACCAACCCGGACACTTACCCTAAAGGAGCCGGACCATGGAGTTGTGGAATCGCCTGAGACAGGTGGCCCGAACAGTAACGTGGTGTGATCAGGCTGACGACGTGGCCACCTCCGCCTGGATTGCTTGCTACGAGAAGGGGTTGAAGCTGCCTTTACCATTTGTGACACTCAAGCACATGTGTTTTGATGAGATGAGAAAGCTTAAACGCCAGGAGTTCGACCAGTTGCCGGATGGGATGGAGGCTGTCGTGCCAGAATCTTCTTCGGAGGACTCCACTGAAAAAGAGGCGGCGGTGATTATGGAGTCGACTCAGGTCACACAGTTAGAAGGGAGGATTCTGTACCGACACCTGTATGAGGGGATGTCGTTTAAGGAGCTCTCTGCTGAGTTAGGTATCGACGTGGGGTCGGTCCGAGAAGTGTTCAACCAGGTGATAGCGAAGTTGAGGTTGTCCGTGGAATCGGAAGACATTGAAAGAGCGTGCTAACATGGGGTATGACCCGAGTTTGAAGGCAGAAGCGGTCAAACTACGAGCGACCGGCATGACGTTAGACGCCATCGCAAAACAGCTTGGGGTGTCGGTCTCGTCGGTGAGAGGGTGGGCCGAGCCGGAGGTGGTAGGAACGACCATGATGCCGGCAGATGTCAAGGCAGCCGTAGCTGGAGGTCAGGACTCGGTAGTCCGGGACTCGACCGACGGGTTGACGAGAGTGGTCGAGTTTATTGGGTCGCAGATCCGTACCGTGGCGGAGGCTATACGAAAAGCCGACTTCCCGAGAGGCTGGCAGATCGATCGTGGGATCGCGAACTCGTGGGAGGTCGGGATTAAACAGCCGGACGGTTCGGTCGTGACCTCGCCGTTATGGCAGGTTAAGGTCTGGGCTAGTCGCAAGCCGGAAAATGAGCTGGACGTGGCTCGTGTGGCAGAGCTAACGATTGAGCAAATGAAGCTGCACTGTGCCAGCTACGACGTGAAAAGATATCCGGTGAGGGAGGACACGCAAAGGGGGAAGATGCTGGAGATCGACATCTTGGACGTTCACCTAGGCTCGCTTGCATGGTCGGCAGAGACCGGGAAGGATTATGACGTTGATATTGCGGAGAGTAGATATGGCGAAGTCTTACGAGAGCTTGTGGCCTTGGCAAGTGGAGTTTGTTCCAGACCGGAGCAAATCTGTCTGCCTATTGGGAACGATTTCCTGCATATTGACACTGAGCACGGTTCCACGACAGGTGACACACTCGTGGATACAGATACTCGAGCGACAAGAGTTTTCGAGATCGGAAAGAAAGTCCTTATTCACGCGATTGATTTCCTTCTTCCACGGACGTCCTGCGTTATCGTGCCGGTCGTGCCAGGAAACCACGACCAGTTCTCGATGAACCATTTAGGCCAGACAATTGCGGCTTGGTATCGGAATGCCGGGTTGAGAGTTAAGGTTGACTTCAGACCTCCCCTTCGGAAATACGTTGTATGGGGCCACAACCTGATTGGATACACACATGGGAGTGAGGAGAAGAAAGAGCGCCTGCCGATGCTAATGGCGGCGGAGCAGAAGACAGCATGGGCGGTGACCACACATAGGACCTGGCGAGTTGGACACCTCCACAATCGTCGATCTCTCCTTGCCCCTGTCGGCGAGACCATCGACGGAGTGTGGATCAAGCAGTGTATGGCCCTCACATCCCGAGATGCTTGGCATACGAAAAAGGGTTTCGTTGGGTCCCCTGTTGGGGCATCTGCCACGTTGTGGGACAAGGATAAGGGTGCGGTGGTCGAGTTTGTGGTCGCGATGGACGCCTGACTGGCGTCCGGAAAGGAACGGTGTGGAGATGGGTAAAAAGAGTGATCGGCTTCTTGAGAGGCTTGAAGAGGGACATCGTCAGGCAGAGCTGTATGGCAAGGGAGATAGGAATAAACGCGCAAATTTTATGTGGGGATGGGTGGAGAGCTTGCTGGTAGTGGAGACTGCATGTGAAGTGTTAAAGGAGGTATCAAATGACCCTAATTGACACCTCGAATCTGCCTTCAGCTCCAGTTCCCGCGTCGGCGGAGACATTTCAGCTACGCACGATGGATCATCGGAGCTGCAGTAGCCAGTGCCTTTTCACACGCTGTCCCCGGTTGTACTGCTGGCGGAAGCAGGCAGGTTTGGATAGCGTGGCGCCACTCAGAGATCTGGCCATGACGTTTGGGTCTGCAATACACGCCGCCGCACCAGCGACGTACCCAGGGGCGTTGACCACCGCGATGAAAGAGTTTGGGATGGTCTGGGGAGACAATGACAAGTGGGAGGACAAGAAGCGGAACTCAGTGACGGCCCGCCGCATCATTATTGCTATGTGCGAGGCACACACTTCAGGTGAGTACGAGCCAGTCAGGCCTGAAGTTCTCACGCCGGGTGAGGGCGAGCACGAGACGACGTTTGAGGTCAGTTTAGGGCTGTTGAGTGGTAAGAGCGTGACTGGCAGAGTAGACTGTTTGATCCGACGCAAGAGCGACTCCAGCTTGTGGATTAGAGAGTACAAGACGGCGTCGGTCATTTGGGGTTCCTTCAAGGACATCTTCACCATTAATGTCCAAATCGAGACCTACGCCCTGGCGTTGGCAGTTGCGGGAGTTAAGGTAAGTGGAGCCCTGGTCGAGGGGATTCTGGTCGCGGGAGGTAAGACGGAAATCATCCCTGTGCCGGTGGAGTTAGATCAGGAGAAGCTGGACGCGACGTTGGAATGGTGGAAGTGGCAAGATCGCGTTCTGGAGAGTCTGGAGACTTACTCGAGTGGAGTGGAAGACTGGCCGATGAACCGAACGGCGTGCACGCCGTATCCGATGTTCGGCTCGCAAGGTTTTGTCTGTGACTTTCAGCCGTTATGTTTGGCTGGTCCGAGATGGCCGGGCTTGCTCGGAATGTTCTCGCAGGCCAAACGCGACTCAGACGTAGAGGTGGGGAATGAGTGAGAACTCGAAAGCAATAATGGAGCAGCTGCTCCTGCTAGGGACGGCGTTACACGCTGAACCTCGCATTCAGATTATCCTGTCGCTTATCGACGGCGGGCCGAAGACGATGTCGCAGGTCGCAGAAGACACCGACCTGCATATCGGGTCGTTGTCGCATAACGCGCACGTCCTTCAGGCAACGGGGGTTGTGACAATCGACGCAATGGGGAGGGAGAGACTGATCGGACTACGACCTGGGTGGGAACTTCTGGTTGCGGCGCTGGTGCGTGGGCTGGAAGCCCTGGTCGGTGAGGGGGAGAAGGAGTAGGAGAATGACTGATCTTAAGAGCTTGACGAGCGTGGCGCTGAAGATTTTGCTGGTCGGGCCGTCCGGGAACGGCAAGACCTGTCTGGCCACGACCCTCGGAAAGCGAGCGGTGGTGCTGGACCTGAACCGAGGTCTCGGCTCGGCGATGACATTAAAGGACGGCCTTCAAGAGGCCAGAGGTCTGTGCGACGTGAAGAACTGTTGGGGCGGTTCTCCCGGAGACGTGTGGAAGCGCACAGCGTCTTATGTCGAGTCGTACGTTCAGCGCCCAGAGCGTCCTGCTCTGGTGATCGACGGCTTGAGTGACCTTCTAGAAGCGAGCCTCGGCGAAGCGTTGGGTGACGCAGGCTACGCCGGCGGAGCGAAAGTCACGCAACCGATGTGGGGTGTGGCGATAGCTCAGGTTGAACGCCTGATGTGGAAGCTTCGTTCGACAAATACGGTAGTCGTGATGCTGGCGCACACACAGAGGATCATGGTGGACTCACTCATCACACCAGCAGGCGCGTTTGTCAAACTGGAAGAAGACGTGACGAAGGAAGTGCTGGCGGTTTATGGCAAGGCCCTTCCACAGAAAATCCCTGCCATGTTTGACGAGGTCTGGTATCTACGAACCTCAGGGTCCAGTGCCAGTCAGAAGCGTCTCGTGCAGTCCCAACCCTCCGACGTGGTAGAATGCTGTAAGACAAGGTATCAGTTGCCGGATGGAACCTCGGCCAGTCTCGGGATGGAAAAGCTGTTGGATATGATAGGCTGGAAGTGGGAGCCGAAGACGGCTCCTATGACAGGACAGGAGGTGAAGAAGTGACTCTGATAGTTATAGGACTGGCTTTGGTAGGAGTGGTAGTGCTGCTTTGGCTGCTGTTGCGGAATGACAGTATGCCTGGTCCGTTCTGCTAGTCGTGCCCACGGGCCTGTGCCTGGTGTGGGAGCCTGCGCAGGCTTTTCGGCGCCTGGACGTTCCTGGCGTTGAGTGAAGGCCAGGCCGAAGACGGCCTGATTACAATGATTTAGGAGATTCAGATGAGTCCACAGATTGAGTTCACAGGGCAAGAGCCTAAGACGGTCCCGATGGCTCCGGTTGGTTCGCCGGTTAATCTCAAGATTGATAGTTGCGAGCTTGGGGAGACGAGCGAGCAGGCGAAGAACCCCGGCCAGCCGATGTATAAGGTCGTGTTGACGGTTCAAGCCCCAGGAGAACTGTATGATGGAGACAGGATCTACGTCAACTTCGTCAACCCGGCCGGCGATCTACGACAGAAAATCCAGTTCGGGCAGCTCTTCTCGGCCGCTGGTATGCCTCCGACCGGAGCGCTCGACACGGAGCAGCTGATTGGGAAAGTGGTCAAGGCGATCCTCCGAGCCAAGCCCGCCTCGGGCGACTTCCCCGAAAGTCGAGCCGTCAAGAGCTACATCAGCCTGTAATCACCACGTTGTAAGGCTGCGTCGAGGAGCCCCCTATGGAGGGGGCTCCGGCGGTGCAGGAAGGAGCGAGCATGTCGATGGAAGACGAGTCCGAGCAGGATATGAGGAGTCCGCCAGTAGAGCCTATTGTGGTGAAGATGAACATAACAGTGCCGGACGTACAGCAAATCCCGGTCAGCCAGATCTTGTTTGGGGAGAGGTGTCGACGCAAGTACACCGGAATCATTGACTTTGCAAAGTCCTTAGAGAAGTTTGGCCTGAATCATCCCCTAGTCGTAAGCTCCCCCCACGATGGGTTCTACACGCTGCGTAGTGGCGGGAGGAGATTCAAGGCCTTGACTGGGCCACTCGCCCTCGACACCGTCCCTTGCGTTGTGCGTGACGATTGGGATGAGGTCAAAGGGAAGGAGTGGGAGCTAGAGGAGAACATCCAGCGTGAGAATATCGACTGGCCGAGTCGGGCCGAGTTCGAGCGCCAGCTTCATCAGATGCTAGTGGAGCGGGCAAGGAAGTCAGGTAACAACAGCTGGACAGTTGCGGATACCGCGAATCGTGTTCCGGCTCCTGGCGCACCGGCTAATGCCGGGACGAAGGTCTCAGCAGAGACCCTTCGACGAGACATTCAAATTGCTGGATTACTCAAGCAGCGGCCTGACATAGCAGATGCTGTAAGGCATCTGCCCCTTCATGCAGCTATACGTCGGGCGTCGCACATCCAGGCGGCCGAGCAGGCCGCGAAGGAGACCATAAATGTCGAAGGGAAACTCCGCCGGGGTCACAGTCGAGATCTGCTTAAAGACGTCGAGTCCGCGAGTGTTGCGTGCGTTCTTACTGACCCTCCCTTTGGGATTAATACGCTCGATCAGAACAGAGGTTCCGGTACGAATGTCCAAACCTCGATCCTCAGAGACTCCGACAACCTTAACTCAGTGCAAGCCCTTAAGCTGATGGACTGGTTTATACCGGAACTCCACCGCGTGCTCCTGCCTGGAGGACACTTCTACATATTTTGGTGTCAGCAAAACTGGCACTTCCTCCGGGAACGAGTCTTACAAGCAGGCTTAGAGCTGCAAGAGTACCCGGTGTTGTGGCTCAAGAGAGGGACGACCGTACCAGGACGTGGCTACCTTTATGCGCCTTGCACCGAGCTAATTATGTTCGGGTGGAAGCCTCCGAGGACTCGGCTTCTCGAACGGTCGATGTCAGCGGTGGTCGAGTGCTCGGCAATCAAGGGAGGTATCCACCCGTTCCAAAAGCCGGTCGATCTGCTAAAAACTTTGATCCTCCAGTCGACGATCCAAGGGGAGATTGTTCTTGATCCGTTCGCCGGGTCGGGGTCGACGGTCGTGGCAGCGATTGCCACGAGGAGGCGCGGTCTAGGGTTCGACCTAGACCCGGACAACTCGGTCTTTCCTCTGGCGTGTAAGCGAATCGAGAAGGCGTTGAAAGAGAAGGGTGAGCTTGACCCGGCCTTGCTGCCCGCGCAACTTGGGGCTGCGACCGCCGTTCTTGTCAAGGACTTCCACGACACCAGACCCGGTCAGCCAGAGTGGCTCGCGTTTTGGAAGGCACACCCTGACCAACAGGATGCGATGCTGAAGTGGATGCTTGAGCTGAAACGAGAGCAGAAGGAGAAGACATGAGAGTTTATGTGAGTGGTCCAATGACCGGACTGCCGCAGTGTAACCGTTCAGCGTTCCAGGTCGAAACCGCGAGACTTCGCGGGTTAGGGCATTGGGTGCTCGACCCGACAGAGCTTGACTTCACACCGAACGAGACCACGACGCAAGCCGAGGCGGACGCGATCTGGAAGGCTTTTCTGTGTCGAGACGTCGCCATGTTGCTGACGTGTGCGTTAGATGCCATCGTGGTCTTGCCAGGGTGGGAGCGGTCACGCGGAGCAAAGCTGGAGGTTCACGTTGCCATTCTATCAGGGATGAAAGTGCTGAAGGCCGGGACAGGTGAAGAGGTCTTTGTCCCGGCGATGGGTGTGCCATGACTAAAGCCACCCGACCATACCACCCTCGACAGAACTGCGAACCACAGTGGGTCTTAGGCTTCCAGCCCCAGGTTGGCGACGAGGTGATGTACTGTGGAACCTGGCGCCACGTTCGGGAGGTTGTTGGTGACACATTAATCCTGGCAGAGGGCGGAGTGATGTGGTTTCAAGTGAAGGAGCGATCTGATGAGTAGGCGTGTCGAAGGATATGGGCCTGCAGGGGCCAAGATCGCCTTGGTCGGTGAAGCTCCAGGCGCCGATGAAGAACGTCTTGGCCAGCCGTTCGTCGGAACGGAGGGCAAGTTTTTAAACCAGATGCTGGCCTCGGCCGGCATCGACAGGAATGCGTGCTATGTCACGAACGTTGCGAAAGAACGACCTCCCGGTAACGACTTCCTCTCCCGCTACTACCTCGACGCGAAGCGCCTTACTGCGCACCCTGATCTTGAGAGGTGCGTTTACGAGTTGCAACAGGAGCTTCTACGTCGAGCGCCTGTGGTCACCATTGCTCTTGGCGAGGAGGCTCTCAGAGCTCTTACTGGCCGAAGAGGCATTGGCGACTGGAGGGGATCAATCCTCCAAACCCCAGTCGGGAAAGTAGTTGCGACGTGGCATCCCGGTAACGCGATCCGACTGTACGAACATCGTCGAGTGGTCGAACACGACCTAAGGCGAGCGAGGGATGAAAGCAGTTCTCGCAACTTTTTCCTTCCATCACGAGAAGCTGTAGTCGACCCCTCATTCGCCACGACGATGGACTTTCTGGCAGACCTTCAGCGCAAGCGACCTCGAATTGCGTGGGATATCGAGACCCTTGGCCCGAGGGTCAGATGTCTGTCAGTTGCACCGACTCCGGCGATGGCACTTTGCATCCCATTTTGCTCCTGCCGTAGAGCCCGTGAAGAGCACCTTCCTGGCGTGACCGAAATGCCAATCCCGACCGACCACCCGTTCAGTAGCCACTGGACCGAGGATGAAGAAGTTGCGATACTTGGAGCACTGGCCAGGGTGCTAGAGGACCCTCAGATCGAGAAGGTTCTCCAGAACGCCCCATTCGACCTAGGGATCGTGGAGAGGGAGTTCGGCATAGTCACACAAGGGTTGTGGATGGACACCATGGTTGCCCAACACTGTTGCTACTGTGAGCTGCCGAAAGGGCTGGACTTCCTTTGCAGCTTTTATACCCGCACGCCGTGTTACTGGCAATACGACGCGGCGAACGATCACCAGACCTGGGTCTACTGTTGCTATGACTCGATGGTGACGCTAGAGTGTTCGACGGCGTTGTTGAAAGAGATGGAGGCGTTGAAGGTATGAGCGTAATTGATCTGCAGCAACTGCTGGATGGAATTGCTCCCAAGCTTCGTGCCAGGATATACTGGTATCAGCCAGCTTCTAGTGAGGATGGCTCATGTGGTTGGAGGCTCCAAGTTTGCATAGCAACCGACTCACTCATCTCTCCGAAGGAGTTTAGGCGGCAGAAGTCACTTGGACAAATAAGGAGTCTGCTGTGTGTGAAGCTGGAAGCTGCGTTGTGCTCATTGAATGACTATGTGGAAGAGGCCAAAAAGGAGCTTTGCAAATGACCTTCTACCACGACTTCGCCCAACCCGCCATGCTCGCCCTCGCCCGAGCCGGCAATCGAGGCTGTCTGGTCGATACCACACTACGCGAGAAGCTACACGCGGAGGCGGTCGTAGCTCAAGCCACTACTGCTGCCAGTCTTGCCAAACTGCTCGGTCGTGATATCAACCCGGACTCTCCCAAGCAGGTCCAAGAACTGCTCTACGACGAGATGAAACTACCTGTGCAAAGGAAGCCGTCGAAGGGAGGATTCCCAGGCGGCATCACCTCTGACGAGGAAGCGATCAAGAAGCTGCGTAGGCTGGTTCCAGCGTCTGTGTCAATCCTCAACCTCCTTCTCGACTATCGGGGCCAGTCGAAAGACCGTAGTCAACTTGAGTGCCCTCTGGAGATTCGCGATGGAAAGAGCTACTTTATCACTAGCTACAACGCTACAGGAACTACAACAGGCCGCATCAGCTCTTCGGAACATATCCTGGGATTTGGAGGGAATCTGCAGAACCAAAAGCGAGGACCTAGCCGAAGGTGTTTTATCGCCCGACCAGGTTTTGTCTTTGTTAAGGCAGATGGTAGTCAGGCTGAGGCCAGAGTTGTTGCGGCGCTGTGTGGAGATCGAGCATTGCTGGGACGCTTTGGAGATCCTGACTTCGACATCCATCTTGAAAATGCCCAACTCCTCTACGGAGGAACGGTTAAGGAACTCAAAGAGGAGGACTCCGCGTGGAAGATGGCCATCAGCAAGGGGGGCAATGTGGGGGGACAAAGGGACAGTCGGCGGCAGCGAACGAAGGGAGTGACACATGGAGCGAACTATCGTGGTGGACCGAACGTCGCGGTCAAGCAAGCAGACATCCCCTTCGCCGAGGCAAAGGTGGCAGTTGCACGCTACCGTGCCACTCATCCCCTTTTGCTACAATGGTGGGACTGGGTGGATTTGGAGATCTCTAATGTCCGTCGCCTTCGGACCTGCTGGGGCAGATTACGCATTTTCCTTGGTCGGCTGGACGACACAACCCTCCGTGAGGCTACGGCGTTTGAGCCTCCGTCTACAGTAGGGGACCTTATCAACCACGCGTTCTTTCGATTGGACGAGCGGTTGATCTCGACAGGTGGTTACCCGCTGCTGCAGGCGCATGACGAGATTGTGGCAGAGGTTCCGATCACAGCGAAAGACGCCACTATTGCGATGATGCGGGAAGAGTTCGAGGTGCCACTCACGTTTAGGACAGGGCTGACGGTCAGAATCCCTGCCGAGATTGCATTCGGCCCGAACTGGTACGATGTGGAGAAGGTGCGAGCGTGACTGAGTCCGAAACCAAGCCGTCCAACCCGGTGATGGACTTCTGTCGCCTTTGCAAAAATACGGAGATCTCCGAGTTGTTCGCCGTGTGGGGCGGGCTTTCTATGGTCTCCGCCACCCTTGGCAGGGCCATCTGGCTTGACATGGGGGTGTTCACAGTCTTTCCGAACCTGTACGTGGTCCTCGTCGCGGGCTCTGGCGCACATCGGAAATCGACCGTGATCAACCTGGCAGAGTCCCTAATCGTGGTTGAGCCTCCGGTCAACTTCATCTCGACCGATCTCACACCAGAGGCGCTATTCAAGTCGATGAAGCGGGGGGAGAGGATGGTAGAGCTCCCGGAGGGTCGTGTGGTGAGGGCAGAAGGTGTGGTGATTGCCGACGAGCTGGCGATATTCCTGAACAAGAAAAGCTACGAGCGTGGCATTGCGCCTGTGCTGATCCGCATGTTTGATTGCAAAAGTGAAATGACCAAGGAGACGATTAAAGATGGCCGAGAGAAACTCACCAATGTCTGTCTCTCGATACTTGCCGGTTCCACCGCTGACCTTCTTCGAGCCGCTGTACCTCTTGACGCTGTCGGCTCTGGCCTTACCAGTCGTATGCTTTTCATTTTTACGGACGAGCTTCCGCCACCTGTTCCGAGGCCCCGACTGACATCGGAAGACCACGAGAGAAAGTCCACCATCACCCGAAGTCTCCAGCAGATCCGTCGTCTGGAAGGGCCGGTCGATCTCAGTCCCGCCGCGTGGGAGTTGTACGACAAGATGTATATCGAGCATCGGTCACACCCGTTTGTATCCTCGCCGATCCTCTCCGGGTATGCGTCTCGATGGCACTACCACCTGCTGGCGATCAGCATGATCATGTCTGCGTCAGAGCATCCTGTCCAAAGGCAGGTGATCGTGGAGGAGAAGCATCTCAACTGGGCCAAGGTACTTCTGGCCCGTTCCGAAGCGTACATGCCACGAGTGATGACCCTAATCACGTCAACCGAGAAGGGAGCGTTCGTTGAAATGCTGGCACTCTATATTGGAATGGCCGGGGAGCGAGGCGTGGTGGGACACACCCTCTTGCGTGGCGTGTCCCATCGAATGTCTATGAGGGATTTTAACGAGGGAATCTCGACCTTAGTTGCGTCCAAGCGGATTGAACGGATGGACTCCCCGGACGGAGTCGCTTATCGAGTAAGGAGATAGCAAAGAGAAACACTCCTGTGATGCACAGCCTTGTCCTTTTTGCCGCGCACCTGAGCGTATGTCGGTCCGTTATGGGATTGGCTGGAGGTGGTAGTGTGAAACAGTATGTAGACTTAACTTCCAGAACCAGACACATGAGTGGGTACAGAGTAGTGAGTGTGTGGCTACTTCTTGTGCTGCAGCCACTCCTGTAGAAGCTCTGGCCCATGACCGCCATAAGGGTTCGGGGGAGCCGCCGGTTTGAGAGCGTTCTCCTCTGCAGCGGCTGCTAGGTAGTATTGCAAAGAGTCGCCTTCGAGTGAGAGGCCCCTCCGTTTGAAGGCCCCAGCCAGGCGTTCCATCTGGAGGAGGTCCCGTTCACGAGCGGCCGGATCGGAGTAGCCATCCTCAAAGGCGGTCTTTTCGGCGAGTCGTATGAGTTGCTGCGCCTTCGAGCCCATTTCAGTCACGGACCACTTCTGCTCACCCGGGTTCGTTCCGATAATCAGCGCCTGGCCGGTCTGGACTATGTCACGTTGCAGCTTAGGTGATGGCCTGGGAGTGTAACTCTTATCAACCGCAGCCCGCATCTTGCGGATCAACTCGACGTCAATCCCTTCGTAGTTCGATCGGTCGGTCAGGGCGTTGATCGAGGTGACGAGTTGCTGGTAGTATGGGGCGAAGTCACGGGCGAGTGTGGTCGACGACTTGGTCAGCTTATCCCACGCCGGGGTGTCAGAGCCGTCTTCGGCGACTCTGACCAGGGCATCCATCCAATTCCCAATCTGTGACCAGAGCTCCGTTGCCACACCACCCGGCTTCCAGACCAACTCACCTAGCACCTTCGCAGGGTTAGCCAGACTCCACCACCCCTTATCATCCTCTTTCTGCTGCTCATTCTGGCCCCTGATTCGGTCGACCAGCATCTGGGTCATGCCGATGGTCAGGTAGGCGCCGATAATTCGACCGCTAGCTGTGACCTTCTCTGGCCACGTGCCCCTCGCGATCTTGCCTACGTCGGTTGCCAGCTGCTGAACCTTCCCTCTAGGGTACTCTAGCACGGAGCCGAACACTCGGCCGAGCTGCCCTTGCTCGCCCGGCGAGCGAGCCCATCTCTCGTAGCGACCATGGACGACGGCGGTGTGGTTGTCACCGGCATAGGAGGCTGCGGCTTCCACACCGTGCAGATGTAGTTCCTCAATGAACCGAGCCCGCTGTGCGGGGATGCACTCGTCGAGGCCAGCCGACCGCATACGATCCTGAATGGAAGGGCCTTTGGTCGAGCCGGGCTTCCACCCGTCGAACGCCTGCAGGACTCGATTCCCTCTGACCGTGAACGCAATCTTGCGGGCGGCCCAATCACCGAGGCCAAAGCTGTGCGCCAGGAGTTGAAGCGGTCGCCAGAACGGGTTGGTCAGTGGCTGGCCGAGTTGAGAGATGTCATCTCCAAGGCCCGGCAGCTGGTCGACGTACCGCTCGAAGTAGGTCTTCCCACCAGCCCATCCACGATAATTGAGTGGATTGACTAGACTGCCGGTGAAGGTATCCGCGTTGCGGAGGACTTCGACGAAGTTCCGAATGCCAGCCACCCCCGTCGCGAATCGAGTCGTGAAGAACATCCCATGGATTTGGGCATTCAACCTGCCCCACCCCGTGGACGGCGCGTGCCTCCCACGAATCTCATCTGCCCACTGGCGGACGTTACTTACGATATCATTGAAGCGCTTCATCGCAACGTTAGCCTTCTCCGTCGGCATATCTTTGATCGCGACCTTCACCCGCTCGCGCATCATGTCGAGCGCATTGTCCATGTACGTCAGCCACGGCCGGATGACCTTGGCGTTGACGATGTCCCGCTCCATAACTTCCATTCGACGTGGGATTGTTCCACGCTGCCATCCCGTCGTTTCGGTTACCCCGTCGGCGATCCGAGAGTGCATCCCCTCACCCGGTTTGACCGACGCGAACGACAGGTCGTGTGTGATGATGCTATTCCCACCCTGGCCCCACAACGTACGAGGCGCCCAGTTCTTGGCGATGATCCCATATCCCTTCCCGTCAAACTCGGCATGGAGCTTCGCGTCGATATCACCACCACTAGCCGCGATCTCTTGCGCACGCCTGTAAGCGTCGTCTGGCATGTTAGCAGGCTTCACGCCCTTGTCCTGCACGCCATCCACCGCTGTGCGGATACGAGCTATCGACACGTCGTTCTCTTTCAACTTTGCGAAGTCTTTGACGTACGTGCCGAGGTCCTTGATCAGCGGAGAGGCATTAGGGAGCTTCCCCTCCATGAACGCGGTGACTTGGTCGCTCATCGCGCGGCTGTTGTAGAACTTTCGATACGACGACCCATGCGACCGGAGGATCGTTTTCAGGCCAACCTTCGCAGAACGGCCCGCGCTTCGAGCCCCTAACACGCCGAGGGCCATTTCGACAAACGCCCGATGGAAGTTGACTCCACCCTGGTCCCCTACATCTGCCAGGTAGTTCTCGGACTTTGACAGGAACTGCCCCACCTTCGACGGCAGGGCAGTTCGGCGGTGGTCGGACTTCGATTTCGCCTCGGCCAGAGCTTCGCGCACGTCAGCTGGTGCCTTCAACATTTGGTTGTCACGTTCGGCGGCCATCTCGAAGGAGCGGAAATCTGACAGGAGCTGTTCTGGATTTGGATACGCACGGCCTCCCTCCACCTCATGGCCTCTTGTGGCAAGGATTGTATTGACCGCTTCCGGGTTAGTGAGCGACAGCTTCGTTGCTGACTTCATCGCGAGTGCGAGCAGCTCGGCCTTCGACAGGCCAGGAGCTTCTTCACGTTGGTACGTTGAAGGAGTCGTGGCCTTGGAAGTTCCACGTCCACGACCTCTGAAAGCTTCTGCCCGCTGTGCTGCGTAGTACTCACTACGGGCAGTCGTGCCAAAGCCAAGCTCGTCAAGGCGAGCATCAGACGCAGCCTGCTTCGCACGCAGCTCCCCATAGGAGGTCAACGCGGCTTCGATGCGAGCAGGGTCCTTTGAGGCACGTGCAGCCCCAACTGCTGCCCAACGTTCGCCACGTTGTTCGCGTAGCCGGTTCCGACGATTAAGCTCGTCGTCGACTCCAGGCGGAAGCGGGCGAGGCATCGCGGCAAGCTCGGCATTCTCGATGGCCTCCCATGCGAGGGGCGTCTGCTCGAGTGCCCGCCTCTGCCAGCGGTCCATCAGAGGCCCGGCGATCTCGCCTAGGTGCTCCAGCACTTCCGCCTTCGTGCCGAGACCCACATCGGTCATTAGCCCAAGGCGGCGCATGGTAGAGCGGATGAAGTCGTGGAACGCAAGGTGTAGCCGCCTCCAGATCTGTGGAGCTGTCCTGGCAAGCCCTCGGAGAAAACTTCCATTAGTCAGTATCATTGGCATCGTCTCGGCACCGGCCTCGTCAAGGATCGACGTCACAAGTCGCAACGGATCGCCGTAGTTCCGAGATGCAGCATCCACGATTTGCGGAGCCTGCCGCCGGACCTCGTCCATGAACTCCTTGTAACCCTCCGGATCGCGAGCTTGCCACTCATGACCGAACACCTCGTGGAGCAGCGTGTGCGCCATGCCTTCAGCTGGTGCGTCATGGGACATCAGCACATGGCCGGCAGCCACGTGATAACCCCATGCGTCGGGGTCGTTCTCGATGAAGCGTACACCAACCCCGAACCGGCGGGCCATGACCCGAATGGCCTTCGCTGCACGAGAGAGGTCCTTCTCAGGGACGAACGTAGTGGTGGCCAGAATCTGAGCGAGGGTCTTTTTGACTGGCCTCCCGTCTCGACTCATCGCCGGAGCTTCAGTCATCCCGAGCATCCCCTCCAACCACTTTTGCTGAGCGGCGGGGTCCTCTCCGGCTCGATCCTGAACCAGCTTCCGAATGCCGTCGTAGTCTCCAGCGGCATGGAGTATATAGACATGCTCCCGGTCGGCGTTCGCCTGAGCTACGTCCTCTGGCGACGGCTCCTTCGACCTTGCCATAGACTCTACTGGCTCTCCAGGCGCAGCTTTCGTGACTTCCATTCCTGCCACGGCGTCCGCCTTCGCATCAAGCTGTGCCTCCCGTACCTTTGCTACCTCTGCCCGTACCCAAGCAGTGGTGCGATAGGGATTGGCCTTTCTGATCTCGGCCTCCGTCCCGGCTGCAGCAGGTGTGGTACCACCAGTTCCCACCGGCCTTCCCTTATTGCCAGTGTACTTCTTCCACGCAGCCTTTGCCTCCGCTAGCGCCTTCCCTGTCCGAGCCGCCTCCGCTTCGGCAGCGTGTAACTGGTCGAGTCCTGCCATGTCTAACTCGTCCTCGTGAGCTTGCAGTAGTCGTAGTGCTTTGAGGGACTCTTGGTGAGTATCACCCGTGTCGATAACCGCCGTGCGGGCAGCAGCTCTGGGAGAGGTCTCCGCCGAGGGAGCTTCCACAGGGGGGCTAGCCGGGGCAACGGGGCCTTTAGGGGCCTTTTTCGCCGGAGCCGGGGCGGCGGGAGCCTTCTCCGGCGCTTTGCCTTCCTGGGGCCTTCCGTACTCGTGGGCTACCTTGTGTGCTGAAGCCAGCAGCTCGGTCTCCGTATGCTGGCGCAGATCAACAGAGACAACACCCTTGTCGCTAGTGAAGTGAATCACCTTCACGCCATTCCTTTTTGCGATAAGCGCACCGAGAAGCTCTCGGAATAAGTAAGGTGAGTTTTCGCGTCCTTTCAGTAGCTCCTTCAGCAACTTTCTATCTGTTGGAGTGGCGTGCTTTTCAAAGTAATCCACCATTGGATAACCGGCAAAGTCGCCCTTCAGCTCTGGCGCGCTGACTGACACCACTCCCTCGCCCTCACGTGGTAGTTGTACTTCTTTGCTTCCGCGAGAGGAGTCTGCAAGGTTGGTGCCATGATAGGTTCCAGCCATGCCCTTCTCTTGCCCAACACGGTAGGTGGTGAGGGTGGGCTTCGGAAGCTGAGCGACAGCCTGTTTAGCTTTCGCAGTCTTCGTCGACTTCCACGGGATCTTTGACGCGTCGAGGGCGTCAGGGCGGAGAGCAGGCTGAGCTGCTTTCGGGGTGGCCTTCTTGGGGAGGATCTTCGACGCGGGCTTCTCTTCAGCAGTCAGCCAACCTCCACTGGCCCCAAAGGTACGCTTCGTGAAACCAAGGCCGGACTTTGGCTTCTCCACCGGGGCGGGCGCTGCCGCGCCAACTTG